>JACCDY010493917.1_pt1 | contig 23746 bp, 21 predicted proteins | sample 7446391 | NCBI WGS metagenome assembly JACCDY01 (sample SAMN15323451, study PRJNA562643) | freshwater metagenome | isolation source: river surface water | place: USA:Blue River Watershed | collected 2017-08-18 | reverse complement strand
GTACCTACTTCGACTTATAAACCTCGAATCTATTCAATTCAAATTTCTCTGGCCAGTGATTGTTTGATTCATCAATGTCGGCTGTTTCTTTGAAGGGGTCAATTTGAATGCTACTTACTTCTTTGTTTTTGGCGAAAGTTTTTGTGAACTGCTGCTCATTTTTACGCCAAATGTAAGCGTGAATATAATCTACCTCTGAAGTGCCATCTGTGAAGTTCCATTGGATAATGACGGGCATAACGGTTCCCCCTTTATTGCTCAAGTGAAGTTCGTAATAGAATTTATCTTTGAAATTTAGATTTTCAGAAGAGTCAAGAACAGCTAAGTTTCTGTAACGATCTACAATCATAGGTTTGTCACGCTGTTCAATGGCTTTTTCATTGACAGGCTTTAAAGCCTCGTAGTAATATTTGTCTCTGAGTGTGGTATCAGTATCAACAGCAAAACGCATTCCTTCGGCTTTGTTCCGCAATCGAGAAACATGGATGTATTCGCCATTGAGGTTAACGGGTTGTCCGCGGCGAACGCGAGGATTAACCGCTTCGACACGTGAACCGCCTCTATTGAATGTATCCATCTTTACGGGGACTGATTTGGGTGATTCTACTTGGAAGGCAACAACACTATCTAACGAAATATCTACCGGTTCAATATCAAAAAACCAAGCTCTCCAAAACCAATCAAGGTCAACGGCTGATGCGTCTTCCATGCTGCGGAAAAAGTCGGTGGGACGAGGATGTTTAAATGCCCATCTTCGGCAATATTCCTTGAAAGCATAGTCAAATAGTTCGCGGCCCATAACGGTTTCTCTCAATATATTAAGGGCCGTAGCGGGCTTTGCGTATGCGTTTGGACCAAATTCAATGATGTTTTCTGAGTTAGTCATGATGGGTTCCAATTGCTGTTTTGGAAGCATCATGTAATCTGTAATTTTATGCGCAGGACCTCTTCTTGAGGGATAGTTATTGTCAAATTCTTGTTCTGTGAGGAACTGCACAAAGGTGTTTAATCCTTCATCCATCCAACTCCAATTACGCTCATCAGAATTGATGATCATAGGGAAGAAGTTATGTCCGACCTCGTGAATGATTACCCCAATCATGCCATATTTGATGGAAACATGATAGTCGCCGTTTTCATCGGTTCTTCCGTAGTTGAAACAAATCATGGGATATTCCATTCCGCTGCTAGCTTCAACACTGATGGCCACCGGATAGGGATATGGAATGGTATACTTTGAATAGGTTTTGATGGTATGTGCAACAACTTTTGTGGAATATTTATTGTAGAGAGAGTAGGATTCTTTTGGGTAATAGCTCATGCACATGACTTTTTTACCTTCTACTGTCACCGCCATCGCGTCCCATGTGAATTTGCGAGAACTTCCCCATGCGAAATCACGAACATTTTCAGCTTTATAACGCCAAGTTTTCGTGCCAGATTTTCGGGATGGATTTTTCTCTTTAAATTTAGCTTCGTCTAATGTAACTATTTGCACAGGAATATCGGAAGACTGAGCGTTTTTCCAACGATTCAATTGTTCTGCTGATAATATTTGCGGATAGTTTTGGCATTCGCCAGTTGCTGCAATGATGTGATCATTGGGAACGGTCATGCTTACATCAAAGTTTCCGAAGATTAGCGAAAATTCACCTCTTCCGGTAAACTGTTTGTGGTTCCAGCCCTGGTAGTCAGAGTAAACGCACATCCTAGGGTACCATTGCGATATGGTAAAAAGGTCGTTGCCGTCTTTTTCAAAATATTCGTATCCGCCTCTGCCGCCTATTTTCATGCGCTCGGGAATTTTATATTGCCACTTTACTTTGAATACGTATTTTTTGCCGGGCGCCAACGTAGTGGGCAGGTCAACACGCATCATGGTGGTGTTTATGGTGAATTTTAAGGGTTTGTTTTTAGCATCTTTCACCCAAGCAATTTGAACCCCGTAGCCTTCAAGGCTTTTTTTCTTTTCGAGGGATTCTAGTTCTCCGACGGTAATAGGTTTGCTTACTTTGCTTCCGTCGAAATAATTGTTGTCAGATGTAGGATTGTGCTCGTTTTCATCGAGTTGAAGCCATAAATAGGTCAACGGATCAGGGGAATTATTGAAATAGGTGATGGTTTCCTCGCCAAACAATATTCTGTTGTCTTCATCGAGTGTTGCAGCAATTTTATAGTCAGCGCGTTGTTGCCAATAGTCTGGTCCTGGAGCTCCAGAAGCAGAACGGTACTCATTGGGGTCAGCGAGTATTCTTCCGAGTTGTTCAAAACGGTTTCCGTGGTTGGATTTTGGATTGTTTTGGATGTTTTGAGCGGTTAACGAGATAAAACATCCCCCGAAAACAAATAAAATAGACTTAATTACTTGCTGCTTCATGCAAAGTTCAATAAACGGCGAATATACGGAAAAGGCTGATTAAAGGCGATTGAAAATGAGCCAAAGACTCCAAATTGCACACAAACTGCCCATGATTTGCGAAAATTGCAAATGTTTTTGAGGTGAATCCAACCACGAAGTTTTTTTTAGTAAAGAAATCAATCCCAAGACGGCCCCAACAAAAACCAATTGCCCTAATTCTAGGCCCAAATTGAATGAGAATAGGGGTTGAATGATGCTCGTTTCATGCCCAAACAGAGAACGGAGATACGTGGAGAATCCGAGCCCATGAATGAGACCAATGCCAAAAATAATCAGCCTTGAAAATCGGTGAGACTGTTGGGGGAGCCACCATTGAATACCGGCCATGAAAATGGTAACTGCGATGCCAATTTCTACTAGTTTTGAAGGAAAAACTGGGCCTGCAATTGCAGAATATGCTAGAGAAAGGCTATGTCCGATGGTGAAAAAACTCACCGCAAAAATGACTTTTTTCAAATCGCGAAATGAAAATCCGCAAAAAGTGGCTAATAGGAACATCATGTGATCATAGCCCTGTACATCTAATATGTGTTGCCAGCCCAGAGATAGCCAAAGCATAAAATCACTCATCTTTCTTTACTTTTGTTGAGATGCGCAAATTTATCATTCTGAGTTCTATAACGGCAATGTTCATGCTTACTTCTTTTACTTTTCATCCGTTTTATGTGGGAATAACGGAGGTGAGGTATAATACGTCAAATTCCAAAGTGCAAGCTTCTATAAAGTTGTTTACCGATGATTTCCAACGGGCATTCAACAAATTTGGAGGAAACATGAATCCGAAATCAACCAACGAGGAAGATAAAAAGAAAGTAGAAGAGTATCTTCTTTCTAAGTTTGGGGTTACTTTTTTATGCAGTAATTCTCGTCCCCAAATAAAATTCAGCTTGTTTTCTTGGGAAGAAGAAGAAGAGGCCACGTGGTTTTATCTTACATCAGATGCTAAAATTGATGCGAGAGATCTACCGCAAAACATCATTATTTACAACAAATTACTGTGCGATCAACACGAGGAACAAATTCATGTTTTGCATTTATACGTTAACAACAAGCGAGAATCTCAACAAATCAACTGCGAGAAACAAGCTTATAAATTTGAAGTGGCCCCTTGATTTTGATCAAAGGCTGATTATCTTCACGCTATGCCAATTTCGCATCAATTAGAAATAGACAAATCTACTACGTGGTTCCAATTAACCGCTCTATGGGCTTTTGTGGAAGTGGTCTTAGGTGGTATTTTGCATGCACTTAGATTGCCATTTACGGGTGTTTTAGTTGGCGGCGCTGCGGTATTTATTATTGGTGTAATGGTGCTGTATTCGCAAAACCCCTTTAGAGATATCATTCGGGCTACCGGGGTAGTTCTGATTGTAAAAGCTGGAGCAAGTCCTCATTCTCCTTTTCCCGCCTATTTGGCAGTTGCTTATCAAGGCTTTTCTGGTGCAGTTATTTTTTATATGATTCGAAATTTTAAAATAGCAGCCATGTTGTTTTCGGTGTTGGCCATGCTTGAAAGCGCCCTTCAAAAATTATTGACTCTCACTTTAATGTATGGATTTGCATTTTGGGAAGCTCTAGATTCCTTTGTGGGCTCTGTTCTGAAATCTCTAAATATGGGTGATAGTCATAACGCTGCAGAATTGGTTTGGACCTATGTTATCATTTACTTTTCTTGGGGTGTTTTTTTGGGATATCGACTCTCTGGATTTTATCAAAGATTACCCTCGCTAGTGAAGGAGTTGAGAAAATTCATGACACCCAATGTAGATCAAGAAATACCAAACGAACCTCATTCCCAAAATCAACGCACCTATTCAAGCATAGCCTTTTGGATTATATACATACTCATGTTGCTTGGAATGGTGGCAAGTCTTGCTTATTTGAATTCCGATAAGCAGAATTTATTTTACGTGGTTTTAAGGTCATTATCAGTGACATTCTTATTATTTTTGGTAATCAACCCTTTGTTTAAATGGTTTGTAAGAAAGGGGTCTCAAAAAAGTAAAAATCAATTATTGGTAAAACTTATTACCGAAGATTTTATGGTTCTCAGACTGGAATATACTGCCTGTCTTAAGTTAGTAAAGGCCAGGAGACTGTATTTTTGGAAATACATTAAAGCCCTAGAGTATTTGATTGCTTGGAGAATTCAAAAGGTATAGAATTCAGAATGGAAATTCACATTTTAACTGCACCGATTGGTTCTGGAAAGTCAACACTACTGCGTAATTGGCTAAAATTAAATCCTGAAATCAATACATGCGGTTTCATTTCCATACACAAAAGGCAATTAAATGAACTACGGAAGTTGTTGCTACTTCCGAAATTAATAGAGATACCTTTCGAGTCAGACAATGGTGAAATTCAAATTGGCAAATTCAAGTTCCTTGCATCTTCATTTAGGCAGGGTATAGATGCTTTGAAGGCCTCTGCAATTTCAAGTACTGTGATTATTGATGAAATCGGAAAGTTAGAACTCCTTGGTCAAGGTTTTGAACCTGATTTAACGTTGATTTTAGAAACGCTCCAATGTGATACCCTAATTGTGGTCGTAAGATTGAGTTTGTTCTCTCAAGTTATTCAAAAATATCCCATTCTTAAAAACGCCAAAGTAAACTTAGGTCCATGGCTCCCTTGTAATCCAAAAGTTAATGGATTAGTATTGGGCGGTGGCATGAGCACAAGAATGAGTCAGCCTAAGTTAGCGATGAATTATCATGGAGTTCCTCAGTACATTCACCTTGGAAACCTTATTAAGGAAGTCATTGACGGAGAAAGTTATATAAATGTTCCTGCAGAACATGTCTCAGAAATAAAATTACCCAATGTTCTGGTAGATGAACCTCAATTTAAAGGTAAAGGGCCCATTTCAGGTTTATTGTCTGCAATGGAATTGAATTCTTCAGTTTCTTGGATGGTGGTAGGGGTAGATTATCCTTTATTGTCTGTAAATCAATTGAATGAATTATTTACTGCGTATCAAGTATCTGGGAGAACGGTGTGTTTTATGAATCCCCAAAGTGGTTATTTAGAGCCGTTGGTCGCACTGTATTCAGCGTCTGATTTGAAGAATTTAAAATCATTTTTGGTACAAGGAAACCAAAGCTTGCGGCATTTTTTGGGTCAAGTGAATTGCTTGGTTTTGCCTATGTCTCCGGGAGATTCTTTAACTTCGGTTGACAATCAAGTAGATGCAGAAAAGTTCAAATCCCAAATTTCAAACAAATGAAAAAAGATTCTTTGCAGGCTTTCGAAATTCAAAGGTTCTCAAACGGGGAGAAAAAGATCATTAATGATTTACTTTCTGTGGAAGAACCCCTAGGGATTAAAATTAAATTCCGGAATACACTTCATGATATTTCAGTGACCATGCGTACGCCAGGTCAAGACAGGGCTTTGGCCATTGGGTTTTTATTTACCGAAGGAATTATACAGTCTTACAGTGATATTTTAAGTATAGAAGAGAATATAGAAGATTCATCGGTTATCGTTGAACTGCATCCAGAATTAAATTGGCATAAAGATAAATTTCAAAGGAACTTTTACACTACCTCAAGTTGTGGGGTCTGTGGTAAAGCCTCAATTGATGCTGTGAAAATAGCTTGTCCCATAGTAGTCCCTCAGAAAAAGTGGAAAGTAAAATCATCAATTGTATTAGAACTTCCTAAAAGGTTGAGGGATGCTCAAGAGAGTTTTGATTTTTCTGGAGGAATACATGCTTCAGCATTATTTAGTTTAGATGCTGAACTTATTGATATTAAAGAAGATGTGGGTAGGCATAACGCCCTTGATAAACTAATTGGTGGGCAATTGATTAAACAAAATATTCCTATGTTCAATGAAATATTGGTACTCAGTGGAAGAGGGAGTTTTGAATTAGTGCAGAAAGCCGCAATGGCGGGCATCCGGTTTATTGCTTGTGTTGGTGCGCCATCGAGTTTGGCGGTTGAACTTGCGGAAGAATACGATATAACTGTAATCGGCTTTTTGAAAACAGATCGTTTTAACGTTTATTCAGGATTTGATAGGGTTGATTTCCCTTGAAAAATCGCTCAAAATGAATTATATTCGAATCTTTAAGTTGTTGGGTTATGAAGATTCGGATCAAAGGGAATTCAGTCAGATTGCGATTGACCAAAACCGAAGTAGAAACATTCGGAAAAACCGGAGAATTCAACGAAGAAACTCACCTTTTAGGGGGTGTTTTTAAATATCAATTGAAATCAAGCAAAATTCATGATACCTTGGCAGCCGCTTGGGAGAATGATGGTATTGTATTTTTCATGCCTGAAAAATTGGCTCAAGAATGGGTTAATTCTAATGATGTTGGACATCAACATATTTTAGCGTTGCCTGAAACAAATGAAAAGCCCGCTCAAGAACTATTTTTATTGATTGAAAAAGACTTTGTATGCCTTGATAACACTTTTGAGGACCAAAGCGATAATTATCCCAATCCCAACGCTGTTTGTTAATCTGCATTCAGTCCATTTTACATCAGTATGAGCGCGAAAAGAAAATTCCCTAATCCTGAAAATCCGGAATCTTTGCTCAACCTGAAGCTGCGCGAAGTGTCTGATGCTGCGGCTGGAATTACCGGTGTAAAGGTGGCAATACAGCATGTGTTTTCTGAGATGGGTCCTGCTCGAGGACTTAAAGCTTTGTTCAATTTGAACCAAAAAGGGGGTATAGATTGCCCAAGTTGTGCATGGCCTGACCCAGATGATGACCGTTCAGTCATTGGCGAATATTGTGAAAATGGCGCAAAAGCAATAGCCGAAGAAGCCACCAGTAAAAAATTGACTTCGAAGTTTTTCGCCGAGAATTCAGTGGCCGACTTGTCTGAACTCAATGATTATGAGATTGGCAAAAAAGGAAGATTGGCAGAACCCATGTACCTCGCCGAAGGCGATACGCACTACAGACCAATATCGTGGGATAATGCCTTCAAGAAAATCGCAGAACATTTGAATGCCTGCGAAAACCCCGATCAGGCAGTTTTCTATACTTCAGGGAGAACCAGCAATGAAGCCGCCTTCTTATATCAGCTTTTTGTAAGACAATTCGGTACCAACAACCTTCCCGATTGTTCAAATATGTGCCACGAATCCAGTGGTGTCGCTTTGGGCGAATCCCTCGGAATAGGAAAAGGAAGCGTAAAGCTAGAAGACTTTTACATCGCTGATGTAATTTTTATTATCGGACAAAATCCCGGAACCAATCATCCCAGGATGCTAAGCGCTTTGCAAAAAGCCAAAGAAAATGGATGCACCATCATTTCGGTGAATCCACTTCCAGAAACTGGACTTGTAGCGTTTAAAGATCCGCAATCCATCAAAGGTGCGTTAGGTATTAAAGCCAAACTTACCGATATATTTTTGCAAGTAAAAATCAACGGCGATTTGCCCTTGTTACAGGCCATTTCTCATTTGCTTTCGCAAGAGGAATATCGTCAACCGGGCACTGTTTTTGATTGTGAATTCATTGAAAATCATACCCATGGATTTGATTCATGGCGCAAACACATTGATTCACTTGATTTTCCAACGTTGGTAGAACATTCAGGTATCAGCGAAGAACAAATCAAAGAGACCGTAAATGCCATCAAAAACAAGAAGAAGATCATTGCTTGTTGGGCGATGGGACTTACCCAGCATAAAAATGCAGTTGATACCATTAAAGAAGTGGTGAATATGCTCATTGCCAAGGGAAGCATAGCCAAACCCGGTGCCGGTACATGTCCTGTACGCGGACATTCAAACGTGCAGGGCGATCGCACCATGGGTATCTACGAGAAGCCTTCGAAGGCGTTTTTAGACAGTATTGAAAGGGTATTTGGATTTGAACCTCCCCGTGAACACGGTATAGACGTAGTTGACTGTATCCAAGCCATGCACGAGGAAAAAGTGAAGGTGTTTTTCGCTATGGGAGGAAATTTTCTTTCAGCCACCCCTGACACTTTGTACACGGCTGAAGCTCTTCAAAAAACAGATTTAACCGTTCAGGTATCTACCAAACTCAATAGAAGTCACCTTATTACGGGCAAGGAAGCCATCATTTTGCCTTGTTTTGGACGTACAGACCAAGACATGCTTAATGGAGAACTCCAATTTGTGACTACAGAAAACTCCATGGGTGTCATTCAACAATCAAAAGGAGTTTTGAAACCCGTTTCTGACCAACTCAAAAGCGAACCCATGATTGTTTGCGAGCTTGCTAAAGCCGTATTTGATGATAAGTCAGTGGTTGATTGGAGTCGCTATATGCAACATTACGATAACATTCGTTGGGACATTGAGCGCACCATTCCTGGTTTTGATCTTTACAATGATAGGGTGAGACTTCCTGGTGGATTTTATCTCCCCAATTCAGCACGCGAAGGAGAGTTTAAAACCATTACCGGAAAAGCAAATTTTAACGTGGCAGTATTTGTGCCCAATGAAATTCAAACCGGTGAATTGATGATGATGACTCTAAGAAGTCACGATCAATTCAATACCACCATTTATGGCTTGGATGACCGCTATCGCGGGATATCAAACGAGCGTAGGGTCATTTTTATGAATCAAGAAGACATTTCCGAATTAGGATTTATTGGTGGAGATAGGGTAGATTTATACAACGAACACGGTGGAAGAGAGCGCATTGCACGTAATTTCATCATAATACCATTCAGCATTCCAAAGGGATGCACCGCCACCTATTTCCCTGAAGCCAATGTATTGGTTCCTATAGATTCTGTTGCGGAAAAAAGCAATACCCCCACTAGTAAGTTCATTATCTTAAAGTTAAAAAAACATTTAGCGGCAACCATAGTCGCATAATAAACATCTTAATATTCATGCAAAAGTTCATACTTATATTTCTTTCGTTTTGGGGACTATCGTCTGTTGAGGCTCAGAGTTTTTGCTCAGCACCTAAAATTCAGAAACATACCACAGTTTCTGCATCCTCAGTAAACAAAATACAGCCTCACGCTGTAGTGGCGGCTGCGGGTGGTGGCTATTGGGTAACCGGAACAATAACTACCTCAGCCGATAAACTCGATTTCATGGTGGCAAAGTTCAACGATTCAGGTCGTTTGGTTGTGCTCAAACGTTTAGGAACCTCAGGTGATGAAACTTCGTACCCAGTTGGTTTGGCGGCAACTTTAGGTGGGGGCTGCGTAATTGGTGGAAGATCAGATGATGCTTCTGTTGGTGCTGGACTAGCAGCAATAGCCTATATCAAAAGCGATGGAACTTTAAAGTGGTGGCGCCGCACTACTTCCAATGGAAACAGTGGCAGATACGACGCATTTAGAAATCTTTTAGTTAGAAAAAATGGTACCGTTTTTGGTTGCGGATCTTCGCACCAGTGGAATTATGATTCTCAATTGCTGCTTGCTGCTTTAGATTCTAACGGGACTGAAATCTTTAGAAATTCATACAGATATGGTTCCCAAACCCACATGGATGCATCAGCAGAGCTAGGCAGCGGTTATATTGTGGGTGGACATGACGGAAGTTCACCCGTTGTACTTACTGTTACTTCAGCCGGTGTCGTTGACAAATTTTACGGCTACAGCAGCCCAAATTATTGTCCAATAACCTCTATGGTGGTTGCACCTTCGGGAAAGGTTTATGTTACCGGGGGATATTTGATGGGAAGTAACTACGAGTTGTGGGTTGCATGCATCAATCCGTCGAATGGAAGTTTTTATTGGCAAAAAAGATACAACCTTGGTTATGCCTTTGGAAGTAAAATTGATTGGGTTAATAACCGTTTAATGGTTTCTTTCAATCAGACCAGTAACGGCAGTAATTGGTGCAATGGTTTCGCAGAGCTTGATTCTAACGGAAACGCTAAAGTAGTTCGCTTGGTTAAATTCAATACCAATTCTTTTGAAAATCACCTTGCTGGTTTGAATGTAGCAAATACTTCTTCCGGAGGATGGGCTTTCGTTGGGACTAATTCTTCGATGGCATCGAATATGAGCCTTTCTTTAGTAAATCCTTGTGATTCCGGTTTTTGTACTATTATAAAGTCTAAATTCAATTCCGTAAATAACACGCCAATCACTTTAACATCCAATAAAGGTACGATGTTCTACGATGGAAAATTCGCCACGAATTTGACTCCAAATCTAACCAATGTTAATTTTACGCAGTCCAACAACTGCGTTGCATGTACAAATCCAATTCCCACAGCATTTATTGACACCCTTTTATGTATTGGTAAGTCAGCTACTTACAAAGTGACTGATTACAAATCAACCGTCTTATGGTCAGATGGTGATACTTCACATATAAAAAATATCACGACTGCTGGTACATATACCCTTAGATTGACGAATGCTTGTGGAACCTATCGTGACACCTTCAAGATTACGAATAATTTACCAATGACCAGAGTGTTGACCCGCAATGTGGAAATCTGCGCCGGACAATCTGTTAACGTGGATGCCAAACAACCTCTCAACGAGACCTATACATACAGTTGGAACGACGGAGGAAGCAGTCCACAAAGGTCGTTCAACCAAACAGGAACGTATATATTGACCACTACTGATTTTTGTGGCAGTAGAACTGATACCATTACCGTCTCGTCGAAGGTAACAAACGCACCAATTTTACTACGTGACACCATTTTTTGTGCGCTTCCAATCATGTTTACTCAGAGAATTGCAGATTATTCTGTCAATGTGTTGTGGTCTGATGGCGATACTTCCCACATCAAGTCTTTCGGAAATACAGGTAAATACTTCGTGACATTCTTTAACAACTGCGGTAGTAAACTCGATTCTTTCGAAATTTTACTTCAGTCACCACCAGTCAAAGTTCTTCGTGACGAAGAGTATTTCTGTCAAGGAAATTGGATTACTCTTAAGGGACATCAACCGATTGCGGGATACTATACCTACGAATGGAGCAATGGGGTTAAAGGACCTGAATTGGTTGCAAAAAATAGAGCTACATTGACACTTACTACCACCAATGAATGCGGGTCTCGCACGGATGTGGTTGAAGTTTACATAGCTAATTGTGATTGCGAAATTTGCATCCCTGATGCCTTCACACCTCGCAATCTTGACGGCCGAAACGATGTATTCAAACCGCGATTAGATTGCAAATACACCAATTGCAATGTAAAGGAATCTTACATGCGTATCTTTAATCGTTGGGGTGAAAAACTCCACGATGCCCCCGTCACCGAAGGATGGGATGGTACATACATGGGCGAAGTGGTTCCCGAAGGGCAATATGTTTATGTGATTTACATCATCTTTGATAGCGGAGTTTCCGGTAATCGAATAAAATCAGAATCTGGCGTTTTAACCGTTTTGTCTGGACAGAAATAACTATATTTGTTCAAACAAACAAAATGCAAAAGTCAATAGAACTGATCATGGCGCCTCCATCTCCACATTTTGTGGGTGACGGATTTAGGGTGCATACTTTTATACCCAGTAGTTATAGAATTGACATGCATCGCATGAATCCATTCATCATGCTCGATTACAATTCGAAGCACTATTTTGAACCCTCAGATTCACCTAGGGGGGTTGGCGTCCATCCCCACAGAGGCTTCGAAACGGTGACTATTGCCTACAGTGGTAAAGTGGCTCACCACGATAGCGCCGGAGGCGGAGGCATCATTGGCGAAGGTGATGTTCAATGGATGACCGCTGCATCGGGTGTATTGCATAAAGAATATCATGAAGCTGAATTTGCCCGTTCCGGAGGATGGTTTCAAATGGTTCAACTTTGGGTCAATCTACCTTCAAAATACAAAATGTCGGCACCCAAGTACCAGGCCATTGCAAACGCTCAAATGAAACGAGTCCCCGTCAATGGACAAGGATTTGTAGAGTTGATAGCCGGGAACTTCCAAAATGAAATAGGTCCAGCTTCAACATTTTCTCCGGTTCATATTTCCAATGCCAAGCTAAAATCAGGCGATATTGCAGAGTACTCTTTTCCAGCCCATTTCAATACATCCATGGTTGTAGTTGAAGGTGAAGTCATGATCAACGGTACCGATCAGGCACCATTGAATCACTTCATTCTTATGGAAAACAGCGGTGAAGATTTTACTATTACCGCCATTCAAGATTCAATAGTATTAGTTCTAAGCGGCGAACCTATCAATGAACCCATCGCCGCACATGGCCCATTTGTCATGAACACCCACCAAGAACTCGTTGAAGCCTTCAATGACTTCAACAACGGAAAATTTGGGTATTTGGAATAGGGTTTCAGGTAGCTGGTAGTTGGTAGTTGTTAGAGGGTAGTTGGTAGAGGGTAGTTGGTAGTTGGTAGAGGGTAGTTGGTAGAGGGTAGTTGGTAGAGCACTAATGCCTATTGACCACAGACCACAGACCATAGACCATAGACCATAGACTACAGACTACAGACCATAGACTACAGACCACAGACCATAGACCACAGACCACAGACTACAGACCACAGACCACAGACCATAGACTACAGACTACAGACCACAGACCACAGACCACAGACTACAGACCACAGACCACAGACCACAGACCACAGACTAACTACCAACTACCAACTACCAATTACCAAATACCAAATCCCAACAACCAAAGCCATTTGAATAGCGAAAATTACTAGGCCGAATTTTAAGCCTCTTTGTCCGGAATTAAGGAGCTGAGTAAAACTAACTTTCAAACCTATGGCTGCCATCGCTACGGTTAAAAATGCTTCACCCGAGAACTTGGTGATTGATAGTATTTCTTTTGGCATTTCAACAAAAGAGGCTACCACTGTAATTACAACAAACGCGATAAGATATTTAGGAAGTTTTAATTGTTCTTTTAGTGAAATATTTTCCCCTTTATTGAGCAGGAATTTAATGAAGATTAATCCAGGAGTTAGCATCGCTACCCTAGCCATTTTTATGGCAATAGCTGCTTTTCCGGCATCTTCGGAAATGGCATAACCGGCGCCGGCTACATTGCCTACACTGTGCAAACTTGCACCAATGAAGAATCCAATTTTGTCACTCATCCATTGCATGTCCATGATAGCTATTGGAATGGCAAGCATGCCAATGGTTCCCAACAAGTTTACTACCGCCATGGCAATGGCTACATCTTCTTTCTCTTGATTTTTTAATGATGGAGCTAATGCTGCAATCGCCGATGAACCACAAATAGCAGTTCCAAATCCAACCAAAATACCGGTTGAGCCAGGGCAATTGAATTTCCTCGATAGATGGAACGATATCCATAGAACAGCAAGTACAATTACTGCGATTCCTAAAAAAGGCAACCAACCAGTTTTTCCAAAGTGGGCATAATTGATGCCGAATGCCATCATAACAATAGAGTACTCAAGGAGTGTTGTGCTAGCTAATCCAACCCACTTACTCCATTTTTCAGGCAAAGTAAAAATATTGCCTACAACTATACCGCCAAGTAGGGCCCACATAACTGGATTCATGATGCAAATATCACACAATTACATTCCATGATATGTGTTATTTGTTACACAAAATTTCTAGAACCGTTTATCAGTTTAAAATGTCTTTTATAGTTTAAAGTGTAACTTTGTAGTTCCGTCTGCAGTGAAGAAAGAATCCGTGATTTCTAGTGTGTTTTTATTGATTGCTTTGATGATTTATCTCATTTGGCGATCAGAGTCTGTGCTAGTTAATTTTTTAATGGGTTCATTGTTTTCTCCGGAAGATTTTAGAGATTGGCGTGCTACAATTTCATCTAGACTTCCATTGAATGATTTTATCATTTATTCTTTACCAGGCGGACTATGGGTATTTGTTTCGACCGCAGCGTTTAAAGATTTTTTTGTAGTCATTAGGAAAAACATCATTAATTTGATGTTTCTCCCCTTAGTGATGGCCATTGTGTTGGAAGTCACTCAACTTATTCATTTAACCAACGGAGTATTTGATGGTTGGGATGTTCTTCTTGAATTGATTTTTTGGGTAGCTTCTTTGTTGGTTTGTCCTGCAACAGAGATTAAAGAAGATTTTTTGAAGTCTGAACAATCATCTAAAAAGATTTGGGCAATATTTAGTTTGCTCATATTATATTTGGCTCACCAAATATAATATGCGTCCCTTAGCCCTTCTGTTGTTTTGTGTCTTATTAAGTACTCTGAGCGGGCAAAATTGTGATCCTAGCATTTCGTCAACCTCCACGTTGTCAAAGAAAGGATTTGAAATTGTCAGCATTTTGGTCGATGCTTGCGATGGAAACAAAGAAGGGCAAAATGAAATGGTGAGACTAAAAACGGGTAAATACTCCCTTCCGGTGAATAATTTTTATGTGCCAGACTACAAGTCAGGTATGGTCAATTGGGGGAGTTCATCCAATCTTTGGCGTGATTTTGCCTCTTCTAACATCTCTTTGGCATCCAAAGTAAATGCGCTTAATGCAAATGTTAAAGCCGCAAACAATTGTGGTTTTTTCAAATTTCTTGGTCCAAATGATCAAATTCCCCCTTTTTCAGACGTACTCATTATTACCAGTACCGATTTCAATCCTTACGCTCATGATTTTGGTGGATTAAACGATACAGTCATTTTACTCATACAGAATAAGGGTAATACTGCTGGACATTTTGCTAATTATGCAGGAAGTAGTTCAACAAGAACTCTGATCTTAGGCAATTCTGGACACATCGATACGGTAACCTATAATATCAATTCTCTTATAAAACAAAACGGATCCAAAGGAAGCGAAGACGGTGCGGGGGTCGAGTTTACGCATACAGGTGCTCCAAAGTATGTGAACTATGGCTGCAAAATTCCTTATCCTGAATTCAAAGTGGATGCGGGTCAAAATTTGACAGTAACCTGCGCTGATACATGTGTTCAATTGAAAGGAATGGTGATGGGATATTCATGCGTTCGCTGGTTTTCTTCTTCCGGAGGACGTTTTGACGATTCTTCAAAACTGAATGCTATTTTCTGCATGCCTAAAAGTGGTCTCCAGAAAATAGTGCTATATTTAGAAGCCTACAGTTCTTGTGGAAAGTGGGAAAGGGATAGTCTTGTAATTTGGAATCAAGCCATTCAGCCACAAGCAATTTTCGAAGTAGATTCAACATTTAAACCTGTTTGGACTTTAAAAAATCTTTCGCAAAATGCGGATCAATATATTTGGGTCATCAGATATGCTAACGGTACAGATACTCAATTAAGAACAGCAAGCTTGGCAGAATGGCCTATTATTCGTGCCGATAATCCAGGTAAATATATTATATGCTTGGAGGCAAGTATTGGTTTTTGTAAAGATACTTTCTGTCGTGAAGTTTATTTATTGGGTGAAGATGAACCATTTATTTACTTAGCCAATGTATTCACACCAGGAAGTAAAGACGGACTAAATGATGATTTCAAAGTGGTGAGTTTAGGTTTGGTGTCTTATTCAATCAAAGTGTATAATCGATGGGGAGCTCTCGTTTTTAAGTCAACAGATGCATCTGAATATTGGAATGGTAAAGTTCAGAATCAAGGTGAGAATTGCCCTGCTGGGAATTATTTCTATATTCTTGATTATCAACTACAAGGACAGCCGAAAAAGAGTGTCAACGGTGCGGTCAATTTGATTCGTTGATTAATGTTGAATCAATTGAAATTTATCCGTTCCTCTAGAATGGTGAAAGAAGTAAATCCCTACTGGTGTATTAGGAGCAATTTTTACAGATTTTAAGCCTTGAGAAGTTTCTGAAATTTCAATCGGTATTTCCTGTCCAATAGAATTTGTGATGCGAATATCCCTAAGGTTTTGTTGAATGTAAAGTAGTCCGTGTGTTGGATTTGGGTAGAAATGAGTGTTTTTACCGAATAATTTTTGGGTTGAGTTACTTTCTGAACTGAAAATTAATTGAAAACGCTTCTCGTTCATGGGTTCAATTATTTCAAAATCAATGTTTGTTTGATTGATGTTGCTGATTGGGTGAATTTGATCTTTAACGGCATCCCTCAAATAGATTTCAAATCCAGAAACATTTAATGGTTGAAAAGAATAGGTATATCTATTTTCCCGTGTTTTACTTAATGACAATTGAATGGTATCAATTCCAGTTGGGAAGTTTCTTCGGTCTAAACTGTACAGGTTACTTGATGTATCTGATATTCCTAGCATCTCATCAAGATTTATAGGTTTATTAGCATCTTCGAGATTGTAGGATGAGGAATTATCCCCCGAAAAAAGAACCATAAGTCCGTCGCATGCGCTGCCTTTAGACAAGAAAGAATCGCGGTAATAAAGATTTACTTTGAGCTCTGAATAATCTGGAAATTCTAAAAATGTATTGGTACGTGCTTGAGAAGAGGTCTGGTATCGTGAAAGATTTACTGATGCGGCACCACTATTATTGGTTTTTAGAAATGCGGCCTGACCGGGCATCAGGTATTGATTCGCCGCTGAACCACCGGTACTGCTTCCGCCGGGAAGAGATACGGTTGTATAGGCGCCTCGGGTGCCCAATTTGGGATCCCAGATATACATTACATTCGATTTGAAATTGGTATTTGTTGATGTTGAGCCCAAAATACTTCCCATATCTAATGCAGCTTGGAACGGATTTCCGATGAAAACATCGGTATTTGCTGCTGTATTTGAAGGCATGGCAACGGTTTGAGATGTCACATTTAGGGTGCCTGTGGTTCTTAAAACAGTATTTGAAGCAGTAGTAGTTGAAGTTGTAAGATCCGTTGATCTATCACCTCTTACCATGATTCGATAGGGTGTTCCTGCTGTGATTTTATCTGTGGAATTATTATTTGTAGAGGTAACTGCAGACCAACTTTTTCCGGTATTGCTGTATGTAAACAAAGAAGCATTTCCACTGGTGGTAGCATCTGTTCCATTGCTGCCATTTCCAGTAATATGGGTGCCTAGTCCGGAAGTGTTCGTGCCTCCTTCTTGCCAATTGGCGTAGATAGTTGAAGTGGAATTTATGGGTGAGCTAAACAATCGGAAGGCTCTTCGCGCTGGGAAATAGGTTTCGACGGTAAAATTACCAGAACTTGTGGCATCGTCACTGATTAATGCAATGGCTGTTTTTGTGCTAGTGCTACTTAAGGTGGTGTTACTGTTGCCGTTGTATGAGCCATAAGGAACACTCAAAAGTTCAGTAATGATTACTGAGTTTCCTGGCGCTATGGTTGCAGCTCCTCCTGATGTAATGACCAATTGTTTGAGTGAGTTTGTGGTGCCAGATGCAGTTTGATTCATGTAGAATGTATTGTCAACACTTCCATTGAATTCCAAAGTAGAGGCCGTGCTACCCGTAATTGTACCCGTACCAGTGAAGCCATGATCTACTTTTAAGTAGTATCCGTTTAAACTCAGTGATTTACCTGTTGCAATATCCACTCCTCTTAAAAACATATTAGAGGCAAGTGCCGGATTATTCACTGTGTTGGATGTCACAAAGACATGAGCCCCTTTGGGTGCAGCCACACGCTCAGACCAATTTGAGGCCGTTGACCATGTTGAATTTGTTTCACCGAACCAATTGGCGCGAGTCACCACAATGGTATCTTGAGTAATCAGATTTGAACTCGTTGAACTCATTGTCATGTTATTGATTCTAAGGTGGTTCCCTGCTTTTTTGTCATAAATATGGGAAAGGTCCGTATTTGTACCGCCACCAATTCCTTGGTTGAAATCGTAAAAGGCTAGTAGCCCCGTTGTTGTAAGGTCAAGGTATTTATTGCGATTTTCAGTAACTTGGGCAGTAGTTCTAGCAGTTGACCAAATACGCAATTCATCAATGACAACATTTGAATACAAACTGGCAGCTGTACCTGAGTAATCTGCGCCAACCGATAAGTAGTCAGTTCCGTCTAAATTGAATGAAGGGAAACTTGACCCAGTTTGTACAATGGTATGTCCAGTAGTAATGATTGATACAGAACCGTTGTTAAATGTACAAGCAACATGATACCAAGTGTTTAAAGCCGCAGTGAAATTAGGATGTGTCAGAATATTTGCAGAACCCGCACTATTTGCTACGTAAAATGCCAATTGATTGGAGCTGTTAAGATATACTACGGTTCTTGCTGGATTGCTGCTTGTCGTTGCATCATCTCTGATGTAAACCATGTTTTGTTGCACGTTCAATTTTTTGGGTGAAAACCAGAATTCGATGGTGTAAGTATTTGATGATGCAGTGCTTAAGGTGCCATCTAAAAAATCATTGGTCCCGTCAAAAATCATTGAGTTGTATCCAGCAAGTGCAGTGGAGCCGGTTGTCCATGTTGGACTATTATTCAGAGTGCCGTTAATATTAGAAGTATTGGTGCACACATTGGCCAAGGTTGAACCTGTACCTTCATTGAAAGGGTAGTACGCTATGAGTCCCGTTTCATTGAGTCTAGGGGCTCGCTGCATATATTCTCTTATTTCAGCTTGTGTGCGTGCTGTGCTCCAAAAACGGACTTCGTCTAGGTCTCCATCAATGAAATTATCTACGGCTCCTATCAAATAGTTGCCACTAATTTTTGCTCCGGTTGGCGCGGAAGCAGTATTGGCAAGATTTCCGTTGATGTATAAATATTGGGTAGTTCCGCTTTTTACAAAAGCAACATGAAACCATTTTTCAGTAGCTAGATCAAGGGTGGTTGTTAGAACATCATAACGGGTACTATTAACATGATCGTACATGTCTGTGTGAATTTCACCGCCGTTCATCCACATACTTGGATTCCTAGAGCTGATTGCGGAAGAGCCCCCTTGATATCCAATAAAACCGTGATATGCGGTTCCAGTTGCAGCCGCGGAAGATGGTTTTACCCAACACTCAATGGTGAAGTTTTGAACCCCGTTGGAGTATATAGTGCTAGGTATTGAGACTGATTGATTCGTACCATTGAAACTCAATGAAGAGTTTTGCCCCCAAAGGGAAGTTGTAAAGAAGAATAAAGATAAAAAGTGAAACCCTTTAAGAGCCTTCATAAAATGATTTACAAAGATAGGTAAATCACGGGATAATTGCCAATTATTCAGTAGGTTTCGACTTGCCGGCCGTTTTGGCTGCAGCTGCTGTCATTCCTGCTAAATCTCGATCAATAAGGTACAATCCTGAACCATCAGTTCCTATGATTTTCAACTTATTAATGATGGTGTTGAATTGCGCCTCTTCTTCGCGTTGTTCAGAAACGTACCATTGCAAGAAATTCGCTGTGGTATGGTCAGCTTCTTTGGTAGCTAAATCCATCAATCGGTTGATAGCCGCAGTTACCTGTTGTTCTTGGTTTAATATTTTATTAAAGACTTCTTTATATGAACTGAAAGTGGTGCTTGGCGCCAAAACTGCGGGCGACAAGGCAAATCCACCCACTTCGTTAATATAATGGAACAGCTTCAGCATGTGCATGCGCTCTTCATCGCTTTGAGCGTACAAGAATTGAGCGGTTCCGTCAAACCCTTCGCCTTCCATCCATGAAGCCATTGCTAAATAAGATGCGCTCGCTCTCGCCTCCATGGCCACTTGGTCGTTCAATGCTGATTCTAATTCCTTTGATAACATAGAACAAAGATAACAATTAAGTGAAAAAGTGGTTTTATTCCTGGAACCCTTTACCTGCGAAAATTTTATCGCGGTATTTCTCGATTCTCGCTATACGGGTTTTTGACTGTTTCGCTTGATTGAAATGCATCAAATATCCTCGTTGTCTGCCTGGAGTCAACGATTTAAAAGCCTTTTCAAAGTCTGAATCTGATTGAAAATAAGCAGTAAGTTCCTCTGGGACATCATAATCTTCCATTGATTTGCTGACAATCTTAGCACCAGATTTTTCTATTTCTATGGCTTCTTTTAAGTATTCCTTGAGGACGTCAACCGAGTTGAGTAAGTCATCCGTTTTTTCAATTTTATACAGTTTCGATGAATTTGAATTCTCACCCGCAAAACTCAACAATCCGTGCGGATCGCTCATCAATACTCCCTTGAAAAATCCCAAGGCACAGTAATTCTTGAAGACGGCAATGATCACGATATTCTTGCCATTCCAAGTGTAAACGGGTTGCGACCATTTTAATTCTTCATTTAAGCCTACTTCCAAACACAATTCACGCATGATTTGCAATTCGACGGGCCACAAATGTATCTTACATTGTGGTGTCTTAAAATGTTTGCATCTCCCGCAGCCATCAGTGAAATATTCTTCAATGGATGTAATTCCCATGCCAACAAAAGTAAATCTAAGGGCGTATAATTGTAAACCCAATATGGATTTTTTTCAGCAGTTTTCGTCCATTCAATCATTAAGCACAACTTCTCAAGATGCGCTGAATGAGATTTGCACCACGAAAACGATACCGAAAAATGAAATTATTCAACAACCCGGAAGTCTTTGTAGAACCATCTATTTTGTGCAATCAGGCATAGCTCGAATCTACTATTTTAACAAGGGAATTGACATAACCGAGCATTTTGCTTTCCCCGGCGATTTGATTGTAAGAGCAGAAAGTTTATTCACTCAATTACCCACGTCTAAGGGAATTCAAGCCCTTGAGAATACCACACTCATTTCAATAGATGCACATAGATTAGAACAACTTTACGATAATCATCGCGATATTGAACGATTGTTTAAACGTCTTTTTGAACTTGAACACGTCAACGTGATACAACGTTTGGAGAGCCTACAATTCAAAACTGCCGCGGAGCGCTACGCAGACCTACAATCTCATTCCGTTATCATGAAGAATGTGGCACTAAAGCATATAGCTTCATATTTGGGCATCACCCAAGTCTCACTGAGCCGAATAAGAGCACATAAACATGAATAAGTTCAAAGGTTTTTTCTTTTTCTGGGGATGTTTTATCGCCCAAAGTTCATTCAGTCAAATTTCATCCGGCAAATTAGTCAGTTACAAGAATTTTCAATCCAGCTATGTCACTTCGCGAAACGTGGATGTTTGGATTCCCGCAGATTATAGTCCCCAGAAAAAATACGGAGTAATATATCTCCATGACGGACAAAATCTCTTTGATGCAAATGCCACTTGGAACCACCAAGAGTGGGGCATCGACGAGGCTCTTACAAAGTTCAATTCTAAAGCACAGATTGAAGGTGGTACCGAATTTATTGCAGTAGGTATTTGGAACGACGGTGTCAATAGGCACTCCAACTATTTCCCACAGCGCGTATATGATCTATTGAATAAGCAGCAAAAAGATTCAATTTTGGTTGCCAAACGCAACAAGAAATCTGATTTATTCACCAATCCCATCAACAGCGATGATTATTTGAAATTCATCGTTACCGAATTGAAACCCTTTATAGATTCAATTTACAGCACAAACGGTAGCTCAGATTTTACAGCTATAGCAGGTGCTTCGATGGGTGGACTGATTTCAATGTATGCCATTTGTGAATACCCACATGTTTTTGGCGCAGCGGGATGTTTTTCAACTCATTGGCCGGGAATCTTTGAAATGACAGGCAACCCTCTCCCTGATGCGATGGTCACGTATTTCTCATCCCATCTTCCGTCGCCCAAAAATCACAAGATTCTTTTCACCCATGGCACCGAAGGACTTGACTCACTTTATGGTCCCATTCAATTGCGCATAGATCAAGTCTTACAAAAGCACTTATATCCACAGAGCCGTTGGAAAACCCAAGTTGATCAGGGGCTCGGCCACCAAGAATCAACATGGCGGAAGCAGTTTGAAGACAATGTAAACTTCTTATTGACCCCATAAAATCACCATTTCGTTGACGTGCATGTTGTTGTTTTGAAATAAACATCGTAATATTGCAATGTTGCTTTGGTAGTCAATAGTCCGTGGTCCATAGTCCATAGTCGATAGTCCGCAGTCCGCAGTCCGTGGTCCGTAGTCCGTGGTCCGTAGTCCGTGGTCCGTGGGCTGAAGCTAGGTACCAACTACCAACTACCAACTACCAACTACCAACTACCAATTACCAACTACCAATAAAAAATGGGTCTAACCAAAACTGAACTATTCACCCAAGAGCAAAATCAACTCGCTCAGATTGCGAAAACAATTGCGCACCCCGCGAGGATTGCCATTTTGCAATACCTTATAAAAGCACAGTCTTGCATCAATACCAATTTGGTGCAGGAAATAGGATTGGCGCAGCCTACCATATCTCAGCACTTGCGAGAATTGAAGGAGGCCGGAATCATTAAAGGCACGGTTGAAGGCGCATCTATGAGCTATTGCATTGACCCAGATCGATGGATGGAAATTCAGAGTTTGTTTGAGCAGTTCTTTCAAAATATCCCCCGAAATAATCAAAATAATTGTTGTTGAATATGAAATTATCAGACCTTAAAACCGCGTTGAGTTACCTGAATAAGGTAGAGTTTTTGCTCCCGAATGGGGAAGTGATACCCCCGCATTTTCATGTGACCGAAGTGGGAAGCGTGACCCGTAAGTACATTGATTGCGGCGGAACCAAGCGCGAAGAATCTGCCGTAACCATGCAACTTTTCGTGGCCACCGATATAGATCACAGACTCAGTCCTCAAAAGTTTTTGTCGATCCTGGAGATGGCTGAAAAAGATTTGGAATTGGAAAACACGGAGGTTGAAGTGGAATACCAAGGAAAATCAATTGAAGTGTATAACCTACAATTTGTTAACGGTCAATTAAAATTGAAGCCCACATTTACAGATTGCTTGGCAAAAGACCACTGCGGAATTCCCGTACTTGAATCATCTTCAACCAGTTGCACCCCGGGGTCCGGATGCTGTTAAATCATTGAATATGTATTTTCAACTTGAACAAATCTTGGAGCTACCCATTTCCGATGAACGCAAAGCGGTGATTGAGCCTTTGCGTATTTATTTGAAAGAGCAACTCGAATTGGAAAATCCCATAAGGCTGAATTTTATCTGTACACACAACTCACGCCGAAGCCAATTTGCTCAGGTTTGGGCGCATGTTGCAGCGCATCATTACCATTTGCCTATTCAGTCGTTTTCTGGGGGAGTTGAGGTCACTGCATGTAATACAAGAACGGTTGGTGCTTTGAAGAGATTTGGATTTCGGGTTGAATCTGCTGGACGCGACAATCCGCTTTACAGGGCATTTTTCAGCGACGATGCTGAACCCATTCGACTATTTTCCAAGTTATACGACGATGCCGAAAATCCTCAGCAACGCTTCGCGGCGATCATGACCTGTTCTCACGCTGATGAGAATTGTCCGTATTTGCCTTCGGCAGATGTTAGAATTTCCCTGCTCTACGAAGACCCTAAAGCCTTCGATGATACACCGCATGAATCACAAGCATACACCGAGCGCTCATTGCAGATCGCATCGGAAATGTTTTATGCGTTTAATGGGTTGTAGTCTTAGGTCTGTGGTC
>JACCDY010526747.1_pt1 | contig 23747 bp, 15 predicted proteins | sample 7446391 | NCBI WGS metagenome assembly JACCDY01 (sample SAMN15323451, study PRJNA562643) | freshwater metagenome | isolation source: river surface water | place: USA:Blue River Watershed | collected 2017-08-18 | reverse complement strand
TTGTTCAGGAGCAGGTTGTTCAGGAGCAGGTTGTTCAGGAGCAGGTTGTTCAGGAGCAGGTTGTTCAGGAGCAGGTTGTTCAGGAGCAGGTTGTTCAGGAGCAGGTTGTTCAGGAGCAGGTTTACAAGAGCACTCACAATTACATTTTAAATTTTTTAAAAGTTCTTTTATATCGGAACATGAACATACAACTAATGTTTGTATATTTATGTTACAACAATCGCTTTTACAACAATTAGACATATAATTTAGAGTAGATTTTTTCAAAATTAAATTTAATTTATTTCTCATAATCTATAATATGAGAAATCCAATTAAAATAATTCATAAATTTAAAAACAATAATAGAAGAACCCAATATAAAATTTATATATTTTTGGGTTCATTGGTAGAAGAAAGAATAATGAAAATATTAAAAATTATTGAAGACAAAGATTTTATTACTTCATTCAGTGTCTTGTCAGATAAACAAATAAAAGAAATAGCAGATTTTTATGGTGAAAAATGGTATGAATTCTTCTTTACAAGCTTTCACATTAATAACCAAAGAAATATTATAAAAAATAATAATAGTAAGCGTAAAATATTAGAAACGAAAATGGGTAAAGATTGGGTAAAGAAATTACTTGATGAACCTATTGCTAAAAAAGTATCTTATTCTTATGCATCATCTTATTATAATTATTTGCTTATGAAAAATAAAATCAAAACATTATCTAGAAAGAATGAAATGGACTTTAGAACATATCAACCCGAAATGTCAATAGATTTAAGAGAAGATGAATCGAAAACTCAAGTGATTGATCCAAATTTATTAGAACAAGATGGAGGAAGAATAACTTCGTTATTCAAACTAGATTCAGAGAATTCGGGGGGGATAACTTATGAAAAAATTAAAATATTTGATAATTTGGTAGGTGGTATGGACGATGATGAGTATGATTCTGATATAGATCCTGATATTGTAAATGATATAGATTTAGATTCTGAACCAGAAATTTCTGATGAAAATGCAGTTACTGATTTAGATGAAGAAAAAGAAGACGAAGAAAAACTTATTACAGAAGAACAATTAGAAGAAGAAGTAGAAGAAGATTTTGATTTAGATGAATTAACAAAAATGTATGTTGCAACTGATGTAGAATCAGATAAAGCAGTAAAAGAAACTTCTAAATTAATTAGCGAAGCTCTAAATGATAAAAAATGGGAAAAATCTATTGATAATTTAAACAAAGAATATGACGATTCCCTAGATAATATTACTTTTGATGCTAAAATAGAAGATGTTTACAAAAAACAATATATTACTAACCAATATATTTTTATGGATGATACAATTAAAACTTTAAGAAGTAAGATTGCAGTAACAATTCCCATGAATCCAAAATTTGGTGAAGATGTAAAATTATTACCAGAAGCTCAGTATTTCTGGTCAGAATATTCATTTGAAGGTAAAATAGATCAAGTTATGTTAGGTCAAAAATGGATTAGAAGAAATGAATTATTAAAAATAGACATTAAACCAAATGAAAACTTGAAAGTTTATGAAAAATTAAGAAATAATTTAGGTTATTTAAAAGATTCGTTTGGTTATAAAATCAAAAGAGAAGACGACGAAACTAATGTACTAGATTTTTATGAAAAATTCATTACAAATAATGAAATATTTATGTTAGATATTTACAATGAATTTGGTTTGAACTATAACCCAGAATCAGAAGATAAAAGAAACTTGTATGAAGTTTATGTTAATATTTATTTTCCAGGTATTACTTATGAAAGAATGGACCAAATATTATCTATGTTAAATGGTAAAGATAATAAAGAAGTCCAATACATAGAAAGTGTTTTTGGTTCTATAAGAAATGATATAAAATTAGAAACAGAAATTTATGAAAATGTAGAAAAGGCAAAGAATAATTTAACAGATTATGAAAAATATTTCTTCCAAAATCACATCATTCAATCAATTATTCATGTAAATATTACAGACCCTAAAAATATTACTGGTACTACATCAGATACTAAATTTAATTTGTATAGAATTTTCGATAACTTTGTAGTTAATAAAGAATATCCTTTCATTCAATATCAAACACCTGATACTAATATTACTTATAAATTTTATACCAAAACAGAAAAAATAGATAATCAAGAAATTGCTTCAAAATGGTTCGAAAATGCACCATATGGCATTTCAGTTAAGATTAGACAAGAAGATGAGAAGATTATTTCAATTAATATTCACGAATCTGGTAGAATAGAATATAAAATTACTTTCAAAGAAGAAGATCAAGCTACAATAGAAGACATTTATAAAACATATGATATAGTTAAAAATTTATTGAAAAAGATTAACAGTGAAAATAAAAAGATTAAGTTTGTATTACCTCAAGATGATAGATTTAAATTTGCATTTATAAATACTATTCAAAAATTCACCATACCAGAAAAATTCAAGATTAATCACAATGATTTATCAGAATTTGCAAGATTTTTCTTCCCATATGTTTCATTAGTTATTGAACCCAAAAAAAGAGAATCCAAGAAACAATCAACAGAAGAAGAAACATCTAAATATGGTACATATTTAAGATACAAAAGAATTTCAAAATATGAAAACCGCACAAAGATGCACTTGAGAATTTTATATTTCTTAAGAAATTATGAGTTATCTGACAGAGAATTAATTGATGAAGTAGCAAAACAATTCAATATTACACAAGAAGTTGCAGCCAAAGAATTAGATTATGTAAGAGAAAAATATTTGAAAGTAATCAAAAAATCTAAAAAGATGTTGAAACATTTGAAATCGTTGCCTAGATCTAAACCTCCGGGTATAGATATTAGTATTCAAGGTAGAGATAGAGACAGATATAAAATAAGAATTACCGGTGCTAGAGATAAGAACCAATTAGATGAAATCATTAGCTTTATGAAAGTATTATTATTCTTGTATTCAGAAACTTATTTATATAAAAGAAAAGAATATCAAAGATTAAAAGAAGTATTAAAAACATTAAACAAAATTGCCAGAAGAAGAAATAAAGTTATTGAAATAGTTGACTATGAAACTTCAATCAAAAATGTAAAAATTATTACTTCATTAGATAAAAAGAGATTGGGTTATAAACCAGAGGAAGGTCAAAATCAATGGACACGTAATTGTCAAAACAGTGGTAATGATAAAAAGAGACGTCCTGATATTATTCCAAGTGATCAAATCGAAAAATTAGTTAAATCAGGTTATAAATTAAATGAAAAAACTGGATTTTATGAAAGAGCGATTGATGTAAAAGTAAGAGGTAAAATTCAAAAAGTAACCATTCGCGCTATTAAATTAACAAGTGAAGGAGGTAAATATAACTATTTCGCATGTAATCCAGATGAAAATAAAGAACATATGTATGTAGGGTTTTTAACAAAAGGTAACAATCCAAATGAATTATGTATGCCTTGTTGTTTCAAGAAAGATCAATTAACATCGGGTAATAAATTCAAAATGTCTTATTATAAAAAATGTATTGGTGAAAAAACCCCTATGGTAGAAGAAAAGAGTGTATCATCAAATGTTGTTGATAAAATATATATCTTACAAGAAACTAATAAAGTGCAAGATGGTAGATTTATTTATTTACCTAAATATTTGGATATATTTTTCAATCAAGTTTGGAAAAATGACCACAAAATTAAAAATCACTATTTAACGGAATCAAAATCAGGTTACTTTTTCAAATATACTGTAAGAAATGATAAATATAACTTTTTAGCAGCTATTGCTGATATATATCAAAAATCAGTAACTGATTTAATTGAGATTATGTCTAATTTTATTTCACAAGATAAAATGGATAATTACTTTTTATTTTTAAATAATGGCGATATTCGTGAAACATTTGAAACAAGAGAAAATTTTATTGAATATCTCAAATCATCTAACTATTTAGAATATGATATTACTGGTGAATTATTATCATTACCAAATGTATTATCAAAGAAAGGTATCTATTATTATGTTCTTGAAAAACAAACTCATATTATTAAGAAAGCGTTAGAAAAAGAGAAAACTAAAGAAAGATATTACATATCTTGCTTAAACTTAGAAAATGATTATATGTTAGAAGAAGATAGAGATATAGTAATATTAGTTAAAGAAGGCAAATATTATTTCCCAATCTATAAAGTTCAAAAAGATGAAAAGAAAGATAAAAAAATTAAAATTATGAAATATTTTAGTAAAGCAGATTCTGGAAATGTTTTATCTGAATTAACAAATTATTACAATAAGAGTTGTCAAAATAAATTATTTAATCAATTAACAATTTCAAATGATTTATGTTGTAAAAATATAATTTATGATTTAGAAAAAGCAGGAATAAAAATCAAGAAACAAATTATTGATAAAAGAAATAAATGTAAATACATTGAAATCGAAGACAACTTATTAATCCCTGTAAAACCATCTGGAGCTCATTATAAATATCCTCATACAGTTTTAGAAGATAACTTAAAAGTTAAAAATCTAATAGATACAATTAAATCAATAGAAAAAATCAATAAGAAAATTAATAAAAATTATACTGCACGTTCAGTATTCTATGATTCTACTAAAAATAATTTAATCAAGATAGTTTCTTTATTGTTACATAATGATTTAGTAATACCTATTAAAAATGAATCAGTTAGCGAAAAAGAAGTTAAGAAATTAGGATTATCAATTAGATTCCAACCTTTAGAAGAAGATATTGATAGAGAAATTTCAAAAAATCAAGTAATTATAGATGATAGAACTTATAGAGTAAAAGAAAGAATCTATAATGCAGAAGCATATAATATTTATCGTTTAGAATTAAGTTATTTCTTAAATGATAATGAAGAAATCAAAGATAAGATTATTAATATTGTTCGTAATAAAAATATAAGTAATAAAGAAAAGAAATACGAATTAAGAAAAATTTTATTTAATATTATTGATAAAAAGATTATTTCTAAATATGGTTTAACTGGGGGTGGTAAATCAATGAGTATGGCTCATGTAGTAAAAGATTTACCTAAATTAGACGATTATATTGTTTATAATGTTCGTGATTATTGCGAAGTAAATAATACTAAAGATAAATGTAATTCTAATCACCATTGCAGTTGGCAAAATGATTCATGTAAAATGCAATTAACTGAAAATATGGCAGTTGATTATGTTAATAAAGTAATAGAAGAAATGATTCAAGATGGTATTAAATTCAAAGAAATAATTCAAGAAAGTAGTTATTATGTTTCAGATATTGTAGATTATACACAATTTTCATACAGGCCAGGACAAAAAATTATTAAATCTTCTAACTTTACCCTTCAAAAAATTATGACTGAAATATTTGGTAAAGATAAAATACCAACAATTGGGAAGCGTCAAATCACTATGAGAAATAATCAATTTATTGAAGAAGATTATCCAGAATTAATAGAATTAGGTAAACAATTAATTCAACCAATTGAATCCAATAGAGATTCTATTATTCGTGCCTATGTAAACTGCTTTTATTGGATTAACAATCCTCTTTATGATGAAACTTCAAGAAATTTAGGATATACATCTGATTTACAAACATCAATGACTTATGTGTTCAAAGCAAATATTATCGATTATATCCAAAACAATCGTAATAATCCAGAAATAAATAAGTATTTAATTAATTATTTTAAAGACGAAGAAAACTTTTTTGAATCAACAATTAATAAGTTTAGAAAATCATCATATAATAATGACGGTAAGGTAGAATTATTTATATTGAGTCATTTGATTGATTTACCTATAGTTGTTTATGACAACTATTCAAATGTTAAATATTTATTCTTACAAGGTGAAGTCAAAGTAACTGAAGAAACTATTAAAAACTTTACAAAAGAAGATAAAATTAGTAAGACAGTATTTTTGAAATTTGATTTTGATGGTTCAAATAAAATACCAAAGAATATATATTCAATTTATTATAAATAAAATATTAATTTTTTTGTAAAACTTTATAGTGCTAAATAAGTAGATGAATAATCAAAATAATATTTTTCAAGAATTAATTCAAAATCAAAGAAAGAATATCATAATTGATAAAAAGTTAAATCTTAATGATTTAAAAAGAATATCAACTTATTTAACCAATTCTATTTTTTCAGAAGGATGTTCTATTTGGAATGGTTATATAACACAATTTAAAAATGAAACTTATTACATTAATTTTTATTTTAATGGTAGGAAAGTTGCATTACATAGATTATTATATAATAATTTTATTGGAGATTTAGATGATTCGGAATATTTAAAATATACATGTGAAAATAAAGGTAGATGTTGTAATTTAAATCATTTTAAAAAAGTAATACCTGATAACACAAATAATGCAGAAAAAAATAATATCCCAATTATACCTCATATAGACATATCACAAAATAAAGTAAAAAAAAATATAACGGTTGAATTTTGATTAAATAAAAATATTATCTATTTTTATTTAATGTCAAAAAAAGCTAACGGTGGTTTTCCTCCCATTAGATATTGTCCTGAAAAAGTAGCTGATAAAGATAGTAAAAATGTAAATGTAAGAGAAAGATTATTTGCTCCCAATATTAATAAAAATATTAACATTAGACAAATTTTGAAAGAAAGCATTCAAAAGCCCGTCATTAATTTAGAAACTGATAAAAATGAAGATTTAGAAGTTATTGATCAAATTTAGTCTTGGTAATAATATCATTCATCAATTCCATCATTTCCTTATCGCCAAAAATAGCAAAAGGATTCTTTTGATATGTAACTACTTTATCTTGAAATTCTTTATCTGATAATTTATTCATTAATTTATCATTTGATAGCATTGAATTAAATAATCCATCTACTAAACCATCTGAAACCATATTATTATTTAGTATATCAGGTAGATTATTTGAATTTTTAAGTTCTTCTAATTTTTCTGTTAACTGTTGAATATTTATATTTTCTAATTTATTTGAACCATAATATGCATCTTCATCTTCTGTATCACTATCATATTCAACAATGTTAGTTTTCTTCATCATTTCGCGAGAATTTTCAAGTAAATTTTTGTAAAATTCATTTGTTGATTCTAATTCGCAAGCTTTTCCGAATGCTGTTTCAGCTTGTTTATATTTTTTTAGTGACATTAAACAACTGCCAACTCTGGACCATGCTTTTGAACTTTCATTATTTAATCTTGTAGCTTTAATAGCATCATCTAAAGCTTCATCAAAGTTATTTAGATTGAAATATGTTAAACATCTATTCATATACAGTTTAAAGTTATTTTCTTCATTATCTTTATTTTCTTCTAATGCTAAAGTATAGTTTCTAATAGCTTCTTCAAATTTATTATCTCTAAAATATTGGTCGGCTACTGTTTTGTAATCAGTAAAATTAGGTTTATCTTCCATTATTATATTTTAACATAAACCTTTAAATAAAATTTAACTAGTTAAAAATTGATAAAAAGATATATTAAATTAAATAATTATATTATTAATGAGATTTTTAAGCCTATTATTGTTAAGTTTTCTTGGATTATTTGCATTTGCTCAAAAACCAAATGTAGTTGAATTCACCTCAAGAAATCTAATTACTATCAGAGGACCGATTCAAGGTTCTTCATCAACAGGGTGGATTACACAGATGAATGACCGTGATCCTGATACTGACACTATTTATTTGTATTTATCATCTCCAGGTGGTTCTGTATTAGAAGGACAAAAACTAATTGATCAAATTAAAACTATGCAAAATAGTGGTGTTAATGTAGTATGTGTTGCTGATTTTGCTGCTTCAATGGCTTTTGTAATGTTACAATCTTGTCCCAAACGTATGGCACTTCCGTCTTCTGTTCTAATGCAACATCAAATGAGTTTAGGATTAGATGGACCTCTAGAAAATGTGAATAATTATTTAGATTTTATTCATCAAATTAATGAAAATTTAGAAAAGATGCAAGCAGATAGATTAAACATGACAGTATCAGATTTCAAAAACAAAGTAATGAATGATTGGTGGATTCCTGGTCATAATGCAAAAAATGTAAGTGCTGTAGATGATTTAACTATGGTAAAATGTTCTAAGGAAGTTTTAGCTAAAAGAGATAAAATTACTGTTAGAACATTTTTAGGTCCGGTTGAATTAATCTTTTCTAAATGCCCAATTGCAAGGGAACCGTTAGAAATTAGATTTCCTTCTTATGAATTAACTCAATTTTCCCAATTAGAACAAGAAATTAAAGATTATGTTCCTTCCCTTTATTTGAAAGATTATTATTCAAGTAAAACAAAAGTTAATAAACTTTGATTATAATGTAAAACCTAATATAATTAGATTTTCTGTTTCTTCAAAGTATTTGTTAAAAAATTCTTTTAAATGTTTGAATTCAATAAAATAAGACCAATAAGGCAATTGAATGAATTCTGATTCTAAAACTGGTTTATATGTTTTGATTAATAATAATAATTTATTACTATTTTTAATATAAAATATTAATGCATCTTCTTTATAATTTATTATTTGACTTAAAAATATTATTTCTAACATTATTGATAATTCAGAGTCTAATAGACCAATTTTTAAACTTGAATGATCTAATTCTATTTTAGAACTAGGTAATTTTAAGTCTTCTTTGATAATAAATTGTTTCCAAATATTGATTATGTCATTATAATTAACATCAATATTTGTTTTATAATATTTTAAATAATCCATTTTTTTAGAGTCTATTTGATTTAGCACATTCCAAATAATACTACTTATTTTATCCATGAAATGATTATCCTAATTATATGTAGAAAATTTTTATATATAATTAACATTAATAAAAAAAATTGGTTTCATATAGATTTCATCTAATAAAAAAATTGAAAATATTACTGATTTACCCTTGATTATATGGGTATGTCTTGCTCTAGCTACGTCGCTGATGTTGAAACTATTACTACCGGTACCTCTAATATGGGTATCCAGATTGAGGACCATGATGACCACCTTGAGAATGGTGGTCACACACGCTATGTTCCTCCTTCTTCTGATGACATCAAGAAGTTTGTGGAGGATTTCATCTCCCATAATCTGAATGTCAACAATGACAAGCTTGATGATATTGCCAAGGAGCTTAAGGGGAAGTACAAGATCTCTCCTTCCAAGCCCGACATTCGCCGGACTTATGACAAGTTCTTCAAGCACATTCCTATTCCTAAGAATGCCAAGCGCTGGATGATTAAGCGCGCAGTGCGGTCCCAGTCTGGTGTTCTTGTGGCTACTATTACTCTTTCTCCTCACAAGTTCAGCTGCAAGTATGATTGCTTCTACTGTCCTCTGGAGACTGATCTGACTGGCAAGCCTACTCAGCCTCGGTCTTATCTGTCTAATGAGCCGGCGATGCTTCGTGCTCTCCAGTATAACTTTGATGTTCGTGGACAGTTTTGGGACCGTATCAAGGCCTATTCTCACACGGGCAACATTGATGCTTCCGACAAGAACAGCAAGAAGATGGAGGTTATTCTGTCCGGTGGCACTTGGGAGAGCTATCCTAAGGAGTATCGCGAGCAGGTTATGCTCGAGCTCTATTGGGCAGCAAATACTTATGGAAATGACCGTCCTCCCAAGACTCTTGAGGAGGAGGTTCACGAGAACGAATCCGCAATGTTCCGTATTATTGGTCTGACGATTGAGACTCGTCCTGACAACATTACTCCTGATAGTCTGCGCGATTACCGCCGTTGGGGTGTCACTCGTGTTCAGATTGGTGTGCAGCACTATGATGATACTATTCTGAGGAAGATTAATCGTGGTTGCTATACCAAGCACACTATCCGCGCCATTCGTCTACTGAAGCAGTGTGGTTTCAAGGTTGTGGTGCATCTGATGCCTGATCTGCCTGGTTCTAGTCCTGAGCGTGACAAGTGGATGTTTGATCAGGCTATTGACCGTCCTGAGCTTCAGTTTGACGATGTCAAGATTTATCCTACTGCTATCTGCAAGTCTTCTAATCCGGAACTGGTTGTGTCCAGCAAGATTGCAGACTGGTATAAGGAGGGTTCCTTCGTTCCTTACGCAGAGCGGAATCTGAATGACCTTTTTGATGTTCTCACTCATTACAAGAAGCGTATCAATCCATGGGTTCGTATCCAGCGTCTGGTTCGCGACATTCCTTCTACTGGCATTGAGGCTGGTTATCACAAGATGTCCAATCTCCGCCAGATTCTCCAGGAGCGTATGGAGAAGTGTGGTGAGAAGTGCCACTGCATTCGTTGCATGGAGATCCGTAACATGGAGCTTGAGAACCTGACTCCTCGTCTGGTGGTGCGCAAGTATGAGGCATCTGAGGGTATGGAGTACCATATTACTGTTGAGGCACATCAGATGAACCGCACACAGCTCATGATGTATTACTGGTTCAATTTTGTGTCTTATATCATTCTGATGATTACTGGCAAGTGGCGTTACTGGCCTGGTGACATGCAGACGTATGTTGGTGTATTTGGTTTCCTGCGTCTGCGTCACGATCCCAATCCTGGTGGCGATATCATTCCTGAGCTGAACGGGGGTGCGCTTGTGCGCGAGGTTCACGTGTACGGTCTTTCTCTTGGTGTTGGGACTGATGGTTATGGTTCCCAGCACCGTGGTTATGGTCAGCTGATGATGAAGGCAGCTGAGCACATTTCTCAGATGGCTGGTTATACCAAGGCAGCAGTCATTGCTGGTGTTGGAACCCGGCAGTATTACCAGAACAAGTGTGGGTATCATCTGGGTGAGACTTACATGTTGAAGAACCTGGGTGCATTCAATACATATACTAGCCTGAAGATCTGTGCAATGATTCTTGTTGCCGCAATTATGTTTAAGATGTTTTGGTAATAAAAGAAAACTTTAAAATTTTTTTATACTTTATTTTATATATTAATATAATGAGTAATCCTAAATTGTTAACAAATTTCTTTAAAGCTGTTATGTCACAAGAAAAACAGTTTATTGTAGATTTGATAAATAAAATCGATGATGAAACTGAAGAAATCTTAAAAAGATTATCACCTTATGATAGAAATACTATTAGAACATTGTATATTGTTAGAAACTGGTCATCTCAATTGGATTTATTAGATATGTTAAATCCTAATGTTGATATGAAAAAAATAGAACATTTATTCAATTTGGTAATGAATAGATATCTTCATGCTAAAGAATTAGAACTTGGTAAACCTTTAGATTCATCTAGAAGACCTTCCACAGAAGAAGAATCAAGAAGAAGAGGAACAAGAGCAGCTGAAGAAGCAGCTAGGGAAGCAGTTAAAAGAGCTGCCGCAAAAGAAGAAACAGCTAGAAGAGAAGCAGCTAGATTAGAAGCAGAAAGATTAGCAGCAGAAGAAGCAGCTAGATTAGCAGCAGTAGAAGCTGCTAGATTAGCAAGAGAAGCGGCTGATAGGGAAACAGCTCGATTAGCTGCATTAGAAGCTGCTAGATTAGCAAGAGAAGCAGAACAAGCTAGATTAGCAGCAGAAGCAGAACAAGCTAGATTAGCACAAGCAGAAGCAGATAGAATAGCTGCTGAAGAAAAAGCCGCTAGATTAGCAGCAGAAAGAGAAAGATTTGCTGCAGAACAAGCTGAATATAATAGACGTTTACAAGAACAAGAGCGTTTAAGAAGAGAACAAGATGCCGCTGCTGCAGAAGCTAGAAGAGTTGCAAGAGAACAAGCAGATGCTGTTGCAAGAGCTGGTGAAGAAGAAAGAAAAGCAGCTTTTAATGTTACTGTGGGTGAATTATTTGCAAAATTACAAGAACAAATGAATTTAGTAAGTGGATTAACACCAGAAACAAAAAATAGTATTGATGAATTAAAAGCATTATCACCTATCATAGATGAAGCTGCTAGACAACTAGGTTTAGCCGAAGCTAGTTTTCAACAAATAAGAAGAGATTATCCTGAAATAGTTGATGATAAAAAACATTATCAAGATGGGAGAAGTTTTAATGATGTACTTTCTGCTGCAAATCCTGCTTTTAGACAATTAATTGAAGAAAAGAGAAGATTAATTCAAGAAAGAATTGTTTCAATAAATCAACAAGAAGCTGTAGCTAAGGTTAGACGTGAAGCTGAAGAAGCTAGAGCTAGGCGTGCGGCAAAAGAAGCCGAAATAGCTCAATTAAAAGCTCAATTGGCTACTTTACAAGCTATGGGTGCAACTGATCCTAACTTGGAAGCTGCTAAACAAAGAGCTGAAGCTGATTTAAATAGATTACAAGAAGAACATAGAACTAAAGCTACAAAAGCTGCTGCTACAGAAGAAGAATTTAGACGTGCACAAGAAGCTTTAGTCGCTCAAGTAGAATTCGTCAGACAAGTTCAAGAAAAAGCTCAAAAGAAATTAGCCGAAGTTAATATTTTAAGAGATAGAGTAACTGTTTTCGCTGAACCTAAATTATCATTAACTGGTAAAGATTCAAAATTAATAAAAGTCGGTTATGAAGCAGGTGAATTAAAAAGAGCTGGTAGTTTATTAAAAGGTTACATATATGGATATATGAAAGATCAATTACAACAATTAAGAGAAGATATCTTAGATTTATTTAATAGAATAAAACTTGGAACTGAACAACCAAAAGACGCTGCAATTAAACAACAATTAATTGATGCTTTAACCAAAGATACCACAGGTGCTTTGTATCAAGATTTAACAGAAATTAAAAAAGGGTCTGTACCTAATCGTTTCTGGAAAGATTTTAATACTGTTAAAATTGAATATGGATATGAAAAAAATCAATCTGTACACACTGATTTTGACACATTTTTAAATCGTTTCATTACTTTTGCAGAAACAGTTAATAGACAAAATTTAGTTATCCATTTTCCTATTAAATCTGAAGGTGAATATAAATGGTTAATTAATCCTGCATTAGTTGGTGAAATTAAATCAAGAGGAAATAAATATGTTAAAATGACTTTTGATGGTACTAAAACTGAAACACAATTTTGGAGATTAGATAAATTAGATATTCAAGAAGGTGGTGGTGAATCTTATCAATTTAAATTTGAATTCGTTGTTGAATATTCTGCCGAAGGTAAAGAATTTACTGGTAAAGCAGAAGAAGCTCAAGGTGTTTTAGATACTTTAGTTCAAGCTGTTAAAGATGTAATCAGGGCGGGTATTAAACCTGTATTAGGTGCTGCACCAGCTCAACAATTAGATGAAGATAGTGAAAGAGAAATAGCTGAAGCTAAAGCAAGAGAAGAAGTTGCTAGAAGAGAAGCTGAAACTCAAAGATTAGCCAAAGAACAAGCAGAAAGAGATGAACAAGAATCTGATAGAACAGAAAAAGAAGCTGCTGCTAGAGCAAGAGAAGCAGCTGAAAGAGCAGCAGCAGAAACTGGTAGATTAGGTTCCGATAGAGATAGACAAGTAGCTGAATTAAGAGCAAGATTAGCAGCAGCTGAAGCAGCTAATGGTGGTTTAGAAGATGCTGACGTTGACGCATTAGCTACTACTGATTTAACACCTAGAAAAGGTACACCGGCATCTAGACAAAGCACACCATCAATAGTTGGTGATGTTTTAGGAGCATTAGGTTTAAATTTAACACCACCTCCTTCACCTAAAGTCCCTGCAAGACCAATTGGAAGTAGATTATCTGTTTTTGAAGATTTAGCAGCTTCTTCACCAAGTGCACCAGTATCTCCATTACGTTTTGAACTTGATTCATTAGATGGTTCTAGACAAGGAACACCATCATCTAGACAAACTACACCTGAAGCAGTAAGACTATTTAGAGAATCAGATGCTAGATTAAATGCTGGTTTAGATAGCATACTTGGTCCTCCATCTCCAGCACAACTACCTTCTGCTGCAGGTTTAGCTGCAGGTTTAGCTGCTCCTACAGATGAAGAAATGGAGAGAAAATTATCTGCTGAATATTCCTCATTATTTGATAAAGTTAATTCATTTCGTGGAGAACTAGTATTTTTATTAGGAGAATTAAAAGAGGGAAAACAAAAAGAAGTAATAGAAGAATATCTACAAGGGGTGAAATATAACAAATTACAAAGACAATTAGCAGAATTTAAAGAAAAAGTAAAAAGTTATCGTAAATTATTTTTAGAAGTTAATGGCCAAAGTTTAGATTTACTAGACGCATATAGTAATTTATATGAAGCATATAATACTCCTGAAAGTTTAGCCCCTCCTGCTTTACCATCAGCTCCTAGACCATCTTCTGATGGAAATATAGGAACAATAGATATAATTAATTTTGATAGTCCTAATCGTATGATTAGAGAAGAACAAATTATTAATTTCTCTTATACAATGGATACTAAATTAAAAGATATAAAACAAAGAGTAATAACATTAAAAAAAGAAAACGGTAAAGAACGTAAAATAGAAGATATTTATCTTAATGACCAAGTAGGAGATGATACAGTTATAAATTACCCTCCTTTAGACGATGAAATGACAGTTTTAGAATATACACTAACTAAAGGTAAAAATATTTATTATATAGATTATAAAGATAGAAGTGAAAAACTAGCAGCAGCTGCTAAAAAAGCAGACGATGTAGTAGGTGATAGATTACTCGGTGGTGGTGGAATCGGAAATGTACATAGAGAAAAATATTTAAAATATAAACAAAAATATCATTCTCTCAAAAGAAAACATAACATGTAATTATCTAATTTATTTTAAGTTTTAATAAAGATTTATTCATTATCTTTATTATCAGTTTCTTTATTCTTATTATCTAATTCTAATAGCTTATCTTTATTTTGTTCCATTAATGAATCAATTTGTGTATTTAACATGTTGATATCAATACCTTGTTTGGATAAAAAGTCATCCATTTTAGTTTTTAATGCATTCAAATCTTCTGGTTTTGATAAATCACCCATATTTGTGATTAAACCAAATAAGTCAGATAATTCAGGGTTCATTTTTAATCCAGATGTGTCACTTCCATCTTCTTTATCATCAGATTTAGCACCGGGCATATTAGGTAATACACCAAATGAATCGGCTAATTTTAGCATTTTACCGATATTAAAACCTTCTTTATCAGATGGTTGTTTACCTAGTTCGACATTTGCAGTAGAAAAGTTTTCATCGATAACTACAGTTTCTTTAGGTTTTGAACTATTACCAGCACCACCCATCATTCCTGCTAATCCTCCCAATCCACCACCTTTTAACATTTCTTCCATACCAGGAACATTCTTTTGAATACCTTCCATTAATTTATTCAATTCAATCTCGCCGTTATTAATTTTATCTTGATATTTGGAAGATATTTTTTGACTTATATCAATGATACCACTAAATGGATTACCGCCTGATGCACCACTAATAGTTGATTCAAATGAACTTACAATATCAGATAACATTTCATTTGTTTGGTCATTAACTTCAACATTAAACATTTCTTTAATCATTGATTTAGGATCTTTACTTTTATTATTTGCTTGTTGTGTTAATTTAGTTTGAGATTTTTTGAATTGTTCTTCGTTTTTCTCTATTAATTTAGTTAATAGATTTAATCTTTCTTTATTTTTCTTCTTTTGGGCAGATTCAACCATTAAAAACATTAAATGTAAATAATGCCATAGAACATTTTTAGTATTGTCATCTCTGTTATTGAAAATCTTCTTTAATGATAATTCTTCGCCAAATAAACTTTCAGATAATTTTTTAGTTTCTTCATCTTTATGAGAAAATAGTTTTATCTTGGATTCAACGAATACATCAAAAGATTCAGTAGACATTTGTTGATGAAATCTAATACCTCTCATCCATTTTTTGTCACGAGATTCGCCATTGAGAACAACTAAGTATTCTTTAAAATTATCATCTGTGAATAACAAAGACAATTGTTCAATTAAACTATTGTAATTTTGGAGGTAAACTTTAACACAGAAATCGATATCCATTAAAATATAAGTAAATATAATCTTTAAATATAATTTATTGAAATAAATTTTATTATAATGTCGTAAAGGAAAGACAACATTAAAATTAAATATGAGTGTGCAATTTTTATTTAATAACTTTGATATGAAGCTAGCAATAATATATTGTCTAGAACATATGAAAACTGATGATAAATTTTCAGTAAATGAATTATGGTTAGAATTAAAAAAAGTCGTTAAACATCCATCATTCACTAAATTCATTTATTTAGTAGACAAGTTAAAAAAAGAAAATCTTTATGAATTAAAAGAAGATTTAATTCAAATTAAAAAAGATAAATCTTTTTATAATAAAATGATTAGTTTATTATTAAAGAATAAAGAAAAAATAACTTGTAAGTTCCCATTTACAGATGAATTATTTGATGATATTATAAATAAGTATAATGTTGATCTTAATAGGTTATTAACCTTATTAGAATCAAATAAAATTAAAGTTTCATTAAGAAGAATAAAAAGTAAGAATAAGAAAACCCAAATAAAAACATTTTATTTAAAACAAAAGTTATACGAATTAGATGAAGATAATAAAAGATTAACTATTAATGTGAAGGATTTAACTTCATATAAGAAAAAATATTATTTAGTCGGATTCCTTTTCAGTATCCTTTTTACTTTCACTTTTCTTCCTATTTTTTACTTCTTTGTATCTGTATATTAAGATTATAGCAATGAAAACTATAATTATTAAACTAAAAACATTATTAATTATAAAATTCCAAAGATTACTTCCCATTTTTTGAGACCAAGTTACATTCTGTTCGTCCATAATTTTTTGAATTTTAGAAATTCTTGTTATCATTTTATTTTCAACTAGGCTTGGCTTTGAACCAGCACTATCAAAACTCATTATACTATACTAGAAAACTTTATAAAAAACTTTAAAAAAATTGATATAAAAATTTAAAATAAAACCTTTTAGTATGGTAATGGAACCTCTTTTATCTCAAGAAAACAATCGTATGACTGTCTACCCTATTAAATTTCCTACTATCTGGGAAGCATACAAAAGACAAATGGCTGCTTTTTGGACAGCTGAAGAAATAGACTTTTCAAAAGATTATGATGATTATGAAAAATTAAATGAAAATGAAAAACATTTTATTAAAATGGTTCTTTCTTTTTTTGCTGCATCTGATACTATTGTCAACATCAACCTTGGTGAAAGATTCACCCAAGAAGTTCAACTCAGAGAAGCAATTATTGCATATGACTTTCAAAAAATGATGGAAAATATTCATGGTGAAGTTTATTCTCTTCAAATTGATAACATTATTCGTGATCCTGAAGAAAAAGCAACTGCGTTAAATGCAATTAAAAATTATCCTTGTATTAAGAAAAAAGCAGATTGGGCTTTTAAATGGATTGAATCTCGCGACAGTTTTGCACAACGTTTGATTGCCTTTGCAATTGTTGAAGGTGTATTTTTCTCGGGCGCATTTTGTGCTATCTTTTGGCTCAAGAAAAGAAATTTAATGCCTGGTCTTTGTGATTCTAATGAACTTATTTCAAGAGATGAAGGAATGCATACATCTTTTGCTTGTTTACTCTATTCAATGTTAAATGAAAAAGTAGATGAAAAAATAGTTCATGCTATGTTTACAGATGCATATGAAATCGAAAGAGAATTTATTTGTGATAGTCTCCCTTGTTCAATGTTAGGAATGAACAGTGAACTAATGTCTCAATACATTAGATTTGTTGCAGATAGATTACTTCTAACATTAGGTTATAATAAGATTTGGAATGAAAGCAATCCTTTCGATTTTATGGAAAGTATTTCTATGGAAGGAAAAACAAACTTTTTTGAATCCAGACCTACCCAATACCAAAAATCCTCTGTTCTAAATACTGGTCGTGACAATAGTTTCGTTCTTACTGATGATTTTTAAAATTTTTTTTATGATTAATATCTAATATTTTTTATATTATATATTAATGTCAGATACATTTATGAAAGATATATTAAAGGGAACATTATACCCTAAAGAAGAAAAGTATTTAGAAATCTTTATGAATCCAGAAAAATACTACCGTGATGAAAGTTTATTATGTGATTTAATTAATGAAGTATTAGAAGATACAACCGGATTATATAATTTTTTATCAAGAGAACAAAAAGCATATGTAAAAAATATATATGGAAAATATGATAGAAAATGCTATCTTCAAGATATTGGCGAATTAACTAATTTAAAAGTATTTGCTCCACATTTAGCTATTTCTAATGAAGAAAAATTAGTAAAATTAATTGAAAGATACTTTTACATTAAACAATTATTAGGAGAACCAGTAACAGCTGGAAAAAGAGAAGATTCTAAAGAAGACGAATTTGATGATGAAGATGAATTAGAAATGCCAAAAGAAAATGATGTAATTAAAACAATTGATGCATTTATAAATAGTTTTACTTTAGAAAGATTATTAAAGAAACCTATATTTTTTAGAGAAAAAAATGATGAAATAAGAATAGTTGATGAAATTTTAAATATTTTTTCTAATCAATATAAGGGTATTGTTTTTGAAGATAGATATCTTTTACAAAATAGAAGATCTGATGATAAAGATGTTTTAGAAACATTTCAACAAAAAAAATTATTTTATGATAAAATGACAGATTTAACATCAAAGGAAATTATATTCAATGATGATAATCAACAACCTATTTTTAATTTCCAATATTTAATAAACAATTTCTTTAATAATTTTATCTCACAATATTGCATCAATAAAAAAATAGACGATCGTTCATCAATAATATTTTTATATAAGGGCGGCACTACAATGAAAATAATTTATGAAAAATATAAACAATTATATGGCGATAATGATTTCTTTAAAAACGAAGTAGCTAAATTCTTTTCAAGAAGTGATTCAGATTATCAAATATTTATTAATAAAGTTAAATTTAATAATGAAAATGATTATACCTCTATTTTTTATGACATGTCTATCTTAACTTATAATATTTTATATTATATTAAGCGTTTTTTAAATGAATACGAAAAAGCTAATGAAATTTTACCTATAAATTTAATTAATGAAACAATTTTAGAACAAAAATTAAAATCTTTGAATTCATTCTTAAAAACTGATAGAGATTCTAGCAAAAATGAATTAACTTTATTTAAAAATGTAGAATCTTTCATTGGTTTAACATTTGTGGGTAAAGACTATTTCTCTGAAGTTATACCAGATGATTTTAGATATACATCTATTGAAGATTTTAGTTCTAAAGCAAAAAGTTGGCATGAAGAAAATGAAGATGATTTAGATCCTAGATTATTTAGAAGAAATAAAAAATATAAATATAGAATGGATTTAGGAGGAAAAACATTAAATAAGAAACAACAATTTATAAAATATAAAAAGATATCTCCAAGAAGAAAAGACTTTTTCATTACTTCTGTTAAAAAAGATACTATTGATGGACAAAAACATTATCCTAAATTAGTTAGACTTAATAATTCAAATGCAGAAAATGGTATTTTTATGTATGTAAACGAAACAAATACTTTTTTAGCTTATACTAAGGAAATTTTTAGTTTTAATTTATTTAGAATTAAATTAAATGCTGTTGTATATTATAAAACATTTGATGGTAAATATGGCTTTATAAATATTCCTTCTGAATTAGTTGATATTTCAATTTGTAAAGCTAACGATTATAAAACTAATATTGAAAACATTAATTTTAAAACAGATTTTAAACAATATTCAAATACTTTAAATAAAAATACATTAGGATTTAATAGTTATTCACTCATTGGTTTTATTAATGATATTTATAAAGCACTATTTACAGAAAATCAATATCCTTGGGATGATCCAAAATATGAAAAGAAAATTAACAGAGTTATAACATTATTTTTAATCTATCTTAATGCAAAATATATAAATATAAAAGAATTCATCACTCAATTTAGAATGAATATTGATAATCCGTCTGACACAATTTTAAATAGTTATTTATATAAAAGAAATCCAGAACAACTAATAGAACTTAAATATGACAAGGAATTATATAAATTTATCACAGCTTTAATAGAACGTTTAAAATCTAGGGATACTTTAGAACTTAAGTTTCAAGCTAAAATAGATAATATGAAAGAAATAATTAAAAATTTAATAGATAAATTTGAAATCAAAGACATTAATTTAGGTGATGGAGATCCAATTGAAAGTGTTCCTTATCTTGAAAAATATAAAACTTTAGAAAATAATAGTAAATATTATAAAAAATATTTGAAATATAAACAAAAATATAATTATCTCAAAAATCAATGATACTTAAAAATAAAATATGTTTTATAAGTAATGGATTTTAAACAAATTAAAGAAAAGTTAATTTTAGAGGTTAAAAAAGTAAATTTAAGTGATATCGATAAAGAGTTTTTCTTAAAAAAAATAGATGAATCATTTGTTTTTGAATGTTTATCATATTATTATGATATTTACAAGTTTAATGATGAATTAAAAAACCTATTTACCTTATATAATTTTATTTTAAATAATTCTTAAACCATCTAAATATATTATATTAAATAAAATATTATAATATAACTCGATGTAATACATCATATATTTTAAGCTTGTTTTAAAAAGGTTTAATTTTTAAAAAAAATTGTTTAAAAGAATCTTATAGTATAATGGCTAATACACCAATGTTTGTAACCAAAAGGAATGGAACTCAAGAACCCGTTAAGTTTGATAAAATTACTAATAGAATCAAGAAACTAATCAAACCTGAAGAGGCTGAATTTGTTGATCCTGTATTAATTACACAAAAGGTTATTGCAACTATCTATACCGGTATTTCAACTACTGAATTAGATATGCAATCAGCTGAAATCTGTGTAAACTTATCAACTCAACATCATTACTATAGTAATTTAGCTGGAAGAATTCTAGTAAGTAACTTACATAAAAGAACTACTAATCATTTCGTTGATAAAATGCTATTAATTCAAAAAAGTCTAAACTTTCTTGATGAAAAATGGTTGAACTGGATTAAAAAGAATAAAAAAGAAATTAATGCAATGATTGATTATGATAGAGATTATATGTTTGATTATTTTGGGTTTAAAACATTAGAAAGAGCCTATCTTATCAAAATTAAAACTGAAACAATTGAAAGACCACAAGACATGTATATGCGTGTTGCTTCTTTTCTAAACCAAGGTAACTTGGATGCTGTAAAGAAAACATACGATATGTTATCAATGGGATTTTATACACATGCAACACCAACACTCTTTAATGCTGGAAATAAAAGAAGCCAATGTTCCTCGTGCTATTTAATTGGTACTGAAGATTCAATTGAAGGTATCACTCACACATGGGAATCTGTTTCTAAGATTTCAAAATGGGGTGGAGGTATTGGTATTCACGTTTCAAATATTCGTGCAAAAGATAGCATAATTCGTGGAACTAATGGTCCCAGTTCCGGAATTATTCCAATGTTAAAAGTATACAATGAAATTGCACGCTACATAAATCAGGGTGGGAAAAGAAAAGGATCTATTGCTGTGTATCTTGAACCTTGGCATCCTGATATCTTAGGATTTTTAGATTTAAAGAAGAACTTTGGTGCTGAAACTGAACGTGCAAGAGATTTATTTTTAGCACTTTGGATTCCTGACTTATTCATGAAGAAAGTTCAAGAAAATGATGACTGGTATACTTTCTGTCCAGACGAATGCCCCGGTTTAACTGAAGCTTGGGGTGATAAGTTTGAAGCTCTTTATAATAAATATGTAGATGAAAAGAAGTTTAAACAAAAATTAGAAGCAAGAAAAGTAATGAGAGCTATTTTAGATTCACAACTTGAAACAGGAACTCCTTACATTGTATTTAAAGATGCAGCTAATAGAAAATCAAATCAACAAAATATTGGCACCATTAAATCTTCTAACCTTTGCGCTGAAATCCTTCTATATTCTGATAACAAAGAGTATGCTGTATGTAATTTAGCTTCTATTGCTGTAAATCATTTTGTAAAACAATTCAAACCCGAAAACAAATTTGTATTTTACAGTAAACCTTTGTGCAAAAATTCAAGATACATCAGAAATTTCCTAAAATTCCATAAATTTGATTTTGAAGAAAAATCTGGATTAAATGATAAAAAAGAGGTTGTTCCTGAATTAGCCGAGCAAAATATTCGTGAATTACCTGTAATCTTATATGGAGACAAGAAATTAACATCATTTAATGATTTATTTGTTCTAACTAGAAATACCTATGATTACGATAAACTTGAGGAAGTAGCTTATATTGCAACTAAAAATCTTGATAGAGTAATTGATGTTAATTACTATCCTACAATTGAAACTAAATTTTCAAATATCAGACATCGTCCTATTGGTGTAGGTATTCAAGGATTAGCTGATGCACTTGTTCAACAAAAAATACAAGTAGATTCTGATGAAGCTGTTAAATTTAATGAAAGAATGATGGAATCTATTTATTATGCTTGTGTAAAAGCATCTATTGATATTGCTAAAGGAAGACATGACAAAATGAAAAAACTAATTGATGCTAAAGTAACTGTTCCTGAATACTATGATTCTGGATTTGTATTACAAGATAAAGAATTAAATCAAATTTACCATGAAATGACACCTTGTCAATATGAGATGACTAATAAATTTCCTGGAACATATTCTTCATACGAAGGTTCACCTTTTTCTAATGGTGTTCTTCAATTTGATATGTGGAATGTAAAACCAACTATGACTGAAAAATGGGATGAACTTAAAAAAGAAATGGCAATTTATGGTGTTCGTAATTCACAACTAACATCATTAATGCCTACAGCATCAACCAGTCAAATTCTTGGTAATAATGAATGTTTTGAATTTTTCACTAACAACATTTACACAAGAAGAACATTAGCAGGTGATTTCCCATTAGTAAATAGATATTTAGTAGATGACTTAATCTCTCTTCAACTTTGGTCTACTGAAATGAAAGATTTAATCTTATCATTTAGTGGTTCAATTAACGAAATCAATGGAATCCCAGATCAAATTAAAAAATTATATCCTACTATCTGGGAAATAAAACAAAGTTGGATTCTCAAAGGTGCTGTAGCACGTGGTCCTTATGTTGACCAAACACAAAGTATGAATGTATTTATGGCTGTTCCAGATTACCAAAAATTATATTCATCACATATGTTTGCTTGGGCAAATGGTCTCAAAACCGGTATCTACTATCTAAGAACAAGACCTGCTCAAGATGCAATTAAAGTTACAATTGACCCTAATATTCAAAAATTAAATCAAAAAGAAGTAGTTTCAGATAATAAAGAAAAACGTTTCAAGAAACCAGAAGAAGGCGATACATGTGAAATGTGTTCAGCTTAAAATAATAAATTACTTACTAATATCAAGATAAATTAATGAAATTTCTTTCTTTAACATTATAACAAATTATTTTATTAAAATTAATTATATTGTTAAATATGAAATTTTCAGGTAGTTCATTAGCATATTTAATCATATCATTGTTACATTCATTGGATTCAACTAATGTTAATATACGTTGTTTACAAAAATTTAAAATTTTATCACACATATAATGATAGTTCATGTTTGGTTCAATTTCAACAATCTCATTAATGAGATTAAGGTCATTAGCATTTCTAATGTAATCCCAAGTAACTTCTTGAAAAACTGGATTTTCGTAATACTCACGAATCAAAAACAGTTTTTTATTAGTAACTGGATAGATATATTTTTTAGTACAATA
>JACCDY010850298.1_pt1 | contig 23797 bp, 22 predicted proteins | sample 7446391 | NCBI WGS metagenome assembly JACCDY01 (sample SAMN15323451, study PRJNA562643) | freshwater metagenome | isolation source: river surface water | place: USA:Blue River Watershed | collected 2017-08-18 | reverse complement strand
GCGGAGGTAGAGCGGGGTCGGCTCCAGGCCCACCCCAAAAAGATGAGGAGGCTGATCCCGGCTCCGGTGGCCCACCCAAACCACAGGGGATAGCCCGACTCAGGTTCCTCGAATCCGGCAGCAGTTTCGACATCTTCTAGCTCCGGCAACGCAGGGCTGGCGGTCTTGGCCACCGACGCCCCCGCAAGTTTCTCCCATGAGGCCTTAGCTCCGCTCAGGAGATTAATCGCTTCAGGGGTTTTCTGGGACTGTTCCGCATAGAGTCTCAGGGCCGAGGCGGCTTCATCCTTGCTGGGTACGGTTCCATCCCTGGGCAGGGGAAGAACTCCGACCACGAGCGCCCGGCCAACCAGGGAAAGTTTGCCATCTTGGTCAATGATCTCACAGAAATCTGCCTGCATCTTAACAGACTGGGCTGTGCGCAGTTGGAGTGGTTCTCCGGCCTTGGTTCGCAGGAGAACTGCCTTTGGTCCCTCGGACTCCTTCTTCGCCGGAACCGAAACAGGAGTAGCGGCCGTCTTCACTGGGGATGGGGTCTCTGTCTTTTTCGATTCCTTGGTTTTTGGTGTCACCATGAGGGAGCCAGAGGCGGTCTCCACCTCCGCCAACCCTGCACCTGTGTCGGACGCGGCAGCCTCCGAGACAACTTGAATATAGTACGGTGCCTTTTGGGTGATGGCGCTTGGTAGAACCGCTCCAGATTCGTGACCCGAGAATGTGCCTTTCAGCCACCGACCCGAGGAGAAGGGGAGATTCATGGCCTTTGCTAGTTTGGCTGAATCGTTCTCTGGAACGCGCAGAAGGATTTTGCCCTCCTCCTGATTGGGTCGACCCGTGACTGCCTCCATCCAAACAAAGCCTTGGTCCGCGGCCGTGAGCTCTGGTACCGGACTTAAAGAGGCCACCCGCAAGCGGATTTCTTTTCCCAAGTATTCATGGGGGGCACTTTGGTAGAAGTTGGCGGTGCCTTTTTCCGTGGCTTGAGCCAAGGCAGCTGATACCCCAAGCAGGATGACAACAAGACGGTTCACCTTAAAAATGAAGCACAGGTCCTGATATTTTCAACGGCCTCATTCAGGGCTGGAGAATCTTGCTGGAGAGCCGGGCAATGCCGTCCTGGGCGAGTTCGCTGTTGGGATAATCCTGCTGGGCGCGCAAATACCAGGCCAGACTGGATCCGAGTTGCTGTTTTCTCTCCATCTCCTGGGCGGTGCGCACGCTGCGCACAAACTCCGCCGCTTGCGTGGTAAACTCCGCCCGAGCTTGGTTCAGCTTCGGATCATCCGGATAGTCGGAAAACCCACGTTCCACACTTTCCCAGGCCCCCGCCGCGTCACCCCGCTTGGCTAGCTCCGCCGCCCGGAGAAGGGCAGCTTCGGCCAATTGAACCTGATCCAGCACCTGCTTGAGTTTTTCCTGTTTTGCCGGGTGGAGGGCCGTGGCGGCAATAAACCGCACTTTGTCCTCAAAGATTTGGCGAAAGTTCTTTTGGCCGTAAAGGCTTTCAAAGTCGTTGAGAGCCTGCTGCTGCACATCGGTTTGGGTGAAAATGGCTCCGGAAACCTCTGCGAGGGCTGGATTTCGTGGCCAAATCTCCGTCGCCTGCCGCAGCTCCGACTCCAAGGTGGCTCGATCCCCAGAAGTGGCCGCGGCTCGGGCTTTGGCCAGATGTAGTGCACTGACGGTTCGGGCGGTTTCAATGGCTGCCATGGGCTTGGCGCTGTCGAAATCCCGACTGAGAGTTTCCAGTTCACGCACCAGGCCGTTGGCACGCTCATAATCCTTCACCTCCAAAGCGGAGAGGAGCTGGTTTGTTTTTCGGGTAAACTCAAGGACCTCCCGTTTTTTACTGCGCGGGAGAAGCCGGATTTCCGGCAAGTACTCCCCAATGGCGAAAGCCTCGCTCAAACGCTCGGCCGCACTCTTCAGTTCGCTTTTTTCCAAGAGAAAGGAAAAGGACTCCACCCCCTCCCGCACATCCCGAATCGCCTCATTGGCCAAGGCATCCAGTTGCCCAAGGGTTTTGGGAAGCTTGGCCAAATCCCCAAACGACTCCTTGTTTTTGGCGGACTGACTACTGGCGTAGTCATCTGCCACCCGCAACTGGTTGTCTCCATCCCCAAAAAGGGTCCGGTAAAACCGGTTGGCCAGCAGGACGTGTTCAAAGCGGCGCTGCAAAAAGAGTTGGGCAATGAGGGCCTGAAACTCGATTTTCGCCTGTAGACGCAAGGCCTCTTTTTTTACCCGGTTCCCCGCGATGGAGGCGTTGACCTCGCCAAGCTCGGTGAGGAGCGGCTGCATTTTCATGTCCCTTTTTAGATTTTGTTCCCGATTCCACTGCTCGGCGGCAGCGGGATTTTTTGGAGCTGGCCCCAAAAGACTGCTGTCGGCGGCAAAACGGGAGTTCCACTCAAGCGTATCCTTGCGCCGGACCAGACTGCGGTTCTGGTCGTCAATCTTGGTGACCTCCTGTTGGGCCAGGAGAACGCCGAAGATGGCGTCATCAAGAGAGTTGCAGAGCTCAGCATCCGGCTCGTAAGAGGAGGCCTGAGGGAGCATGGCCCAAGCTTTGCGAAAATTCTCCTTTGAGGCTTTGGTTGGTGAAAGAAGGTCCAGCATCTCCTTGAACTGCTCGCGATAACGCTTGGCGTCGGTGCTCGTCTCCTCCTCCGCGTTGAGGTACTTTTCGAATCTCGCTCGGTACACCCGCTGATCCTGAATGTTCCAGATTTTTCCATCCCAAGTCATGACCTCTGAGCCGGGATCGAGTAGCGGCACATCTTTGCCCAGAAAGCCACCCTGGGCGGCAGGAGCAGAGGAAGGGGAAGGGGCGGCGTTGGGGGAGCGGCTTTCCTCCTGGATGGAAGCGGGGCTTTGAGCTCTCCCGGATCCCATTCCCATCAGGAGCGCAGTTCCTAAGACAAAAAGCGCCCTCATGCTTTGGTCATCTCCTCCACCAGTAACAAACCTTCGTCGTTCACCCGGACCTTAATCCGGAATTTCTGCCCTTTCTGAAGGTTCACGTCCCTGTATCCCGGCGGCACAAGAATGGGAACGGGGAGTTCGCGACCGCCCGAGCCCAAGCGCAAACCGAAAAGACGGCCCTTTTCGGGGCTCGAGCCCAGCGAGTTGAGGATGACGCCTTCTAACTGGTAAGTGTTTCCGCGTAGGCTGTTGGCGTTCTCGAGGTAGTCCTCGGCTTTGAGTTTTTCCAGGGTCCGGTAAGGGTTGGTGTCCTTCTGAAAAAAGTATGCACCCGCGATCCCCAGAGCTCCAAAGAGGGCAAGCAGCGCGAACCAGAGACCGGACTGGGTTTTGGGTTGGGCTCGGCGGGCCATACCCAAAGCCTATCCGATGCCCCCTCGGACGGGCAAATTATCGCCAATCGCTGCGGCGGATTCCGAGATAGGCCAAAACCAGCCCAAAGGCCATGTGCAACGTGAGGACCCACCACGAAATTCCTGCTCCCGCCAGCGGCGTGTCCGTAATGGCACGGACCAGATCGTAAAATCGGGTATCCCGCAGAGTCTGCAGGTACCCCGACCAGGCCCAATAGGCGCTGATCAAGGGGCGGGTGATCATGCCGAGGAATTCCGGCAGCGCCAGGATCGCCCCCGAAAGAGGCAGCTGAAATCCAACAAGATAGAGGCTTCCCAGCGAGGCCTGTTCGCTGGAGGAAGTCCAACTGGAGATCGCCAGACAAAGCGAGGTCATCGCTCCGGTCACCAGGAAAAAAGGGAGAAATTGACACACGAGATCACCAGGGAATTGGCATACCGCCCGAACAAAAAGTGTCATCCATCCGGATTGGACAAATACGAGAATGGATAGGAACGCGGTCATGCCCAAAAGAACTGCTCCGGGTCGTAGACCGGCCAGTTTTTCCTTCTCCAGGATCGCCCGTTCTCCGACTACTTCCCGGGCCGAATTATTGGATCCCATGAGTGCGAGTAGAATCACCTGGAACATGGCCAGCCCACTGACCAAGGTTCCCACCCGGCTGGACTGGACGGTAAACGCCAGGCTTTCCCGCAACTGCTGGACGATGTTGGTATCCGGATTCATGTCCATATTTCGCACCGCCGGAAGACCCTGGTAGGCAAAAAGAGCCACGACCGCGGGGAAGAGCAACAGCAGGGCCAACTGGAGGAAGACTTGGGCCGGATCTCGAAAAAAGAGGCGGATGCGGCGAGAAAACCAGGTCAAGCCCTGCGAAAGTATGCTTGGCAAAACCGGCTTCCCGGAATTCTCGGGGGTGAGAACTCGCTCAGTCCAATCTTCAATCTCCGACTCAAGTTCAAAGCCCAGCTCCGCGGGGGAGGAGATCCATTCCGAGGCCCACTCTTCGGGCTCTCGTTGGGCGAGAGCGGGGTAAACCTCTTCCGGGGAATCGACGTTAAAGTAGCTCGCTAGGCCTCCAGGGTGGGCCGCATAGGCCAACCGCCCCCCGGTCAGCACGGTGACGGAGTCATACTGAGAAAGCCATCGGAGACTGTGGGTCACCAAAAGAACGAGCCGACCCTGTTCCCGGGCCAATTTTGCAAGTAACTCCGTCATCTCCTCTTCCGATTTCGGGTCCAGCCCGCTGGTGACCTCATCGGCGAGCAAGAGACTCGGCTGGGTGGTTAATTCCATGGCCAGACCCAGGCGCCGTAGCTGTCCACCAGAGAGCACCGCCGCCCGGCGGTCTTTAAGATCCATCAATCCCGTTTCCTCCTCCACTCTGGCCACGATTTGCTCTAATTCATCCCGTGGAGCGTTTCTTCTTAGGCGTGCGGCATACAAAAGATTTTCACGCACGGTCAATCTCGCCTGGGCGCAGGTAAACTGAGGGACGTAACCGATTTCGCTGGGCAGAAGATCCTCCTTCTCCAAGTCCCGTCCTTGCCAGGAAATGGATCCTTCGGTGTGGGGCAGGATTCCCGCAATGACCTTAAGGAGGGTGCTTTTGCCGCAGCCTGAAGGCCCCACAATGGCGCCAAAATGACCGGCGGGAAGCTGCAGATGGACCTTGGAAAGCAGGGGACCCCCTGCGGACGGCACCTCCACCCCGATTGCGTCCAGCCTTAGCACCCTTCCAGAGAATCGCCCACGGAGAGGAAAGGCAACGATGAATTAACTCCAAAATTCAGCCCGCATACCCTTACATAGGGCAATGCCTTCGGCCTCTTCCGGGAAAAGTCGTCTCCTGTGGATCCTGGGAGGGCTTTTCGCAGCTCTGCTGGTTCTGATAGTTGTCGGGGCGGTCGTCCTTCCAATTTTTGTGGTGAAGTGGCTTGGGGGGGATGACTTCCGTCGGATGGCTTCACAGCAGATTTCCTTAATTCTAAAGACCGAGGGAGAACTTCAACCGCTGGAGTGGTCCTCCTTTTCCGTGTATTCCGGCGGATTTGCCAGTCGCCAGGACGCGTCCGGCCCCTGGCTTTGGAATCTGCAGGAGGTTCGGACGGAGATTTCTCCGCGTCTTCTGCTGGACCGCGTTCTTCGCTTCTCCGAGATCACCATCGACAGCCTGACGATTCGCCCGGGAACCCGGCCCAATCTCATTCCTGCTCCTCCCGAGGCGGCGAGCTCCTCCGCCAAGAGCTCCTCGGATCTTTTCCAGGATGTCCAGGTCGGCAAGGTGGAGATTCGCTCCTTCGGGCTCGAGCCCGGACCCGCTACTTCGGGCTGGGGTGTCCGGCAAATCCAGATTTCTGTCCAACCCACCAAACAGAGGACCGACTTCACTTTGCAGGGCGGGGAAGTGCTGACCCCATTCGCTTGGCTGGGAACTCTCCGGCTCGGCGAGGCGAAAGGGCGTTACACCGATCCCACATTTTTCCTGACCTCCTTGGAGGGCAAGTCCTCGGCGGGGGGAAGTCTGCAGCTTTCCGGGGAGTATACCGGCGGTGTCACGCCAAGGGCGCAGGGGCGACTGAGCTGGGATCGCTGGTCGATTCCCGGAGGAAAAATTGGGGTGGGTCTCTTTGAAATCCCGGCCCGGATGTCTGGGGATTTTGTGCTGCAGGAGTTGCGGCCCGGCGGCCCCGTCGGCCAGGGGCAAGTCCGCTTGGTTGATGCGCGTCTCGAGCCCGGCAAGGGTTCGGAGACCATTCTGGGTCTTCTCGGAGCCCTGACGGGGGAGCCCCGTTTGCGTGGTTGCCCCCTGACGACCGCCCAAGCGCAGTGGTCGATGCAGCCCGGAATTTACGATGTGCAGAAAATCCTAGCAGAGGCGCCTGGCTTGCTTCGAGCGAGTGGGCAAGTCCGGGTCACCGGCCAGAACCTGAGTGGGCAAATTTTCTTGGGGTTGGAGCGGAATCTCGGTTCTAAGGTCAATGCCCTAACCGGGGGGGAGTGTTTTCGGCGTGAAGAAAACGGTTACTTCTTTGAGACCATCAACCTCACCGGCACGCTGGACAATCCCCAAAATGATCTTAAGGCCAAGCTCACTTCCGCGATGGCACGCACGGCGATTCGGACCGGGGCCCAGATTTTGGAAAAGGCGGCGGGGTCCCAAGGAGGAGGGGATGCCGCAAAGGCGGCCGGACAGATCCTAAACTCCCTTTTTGGTGCTCCGCCGAAGTGATTTAGTTCAACACCTCAAAAGTGTCGTCCGATGAACGTCCCTGAAAGCGCTTCAAGAGATGGTCGAAAAGCTTTCCCAGGGTCTCGCGGTCGCTGATGCGATATTCGATCACTTTGGCGTGGCTGGTTTCGGGAAATTTCTTTACCACGGAATTGGTGACCGACTTGGCCGCACCTGGAGCCCGGGAGGCAATTTCCCCCGCCACACGTCCTAGCCCATCCGCCAGTGATTGCCCCGGAACGCCGCCGGTATCGGTCGAGGGCTTTTCCAGGACGTAAAAGCGGGCCTGTGTGGAGCCGCGTGTTGCCACTGTGACTTCCACCACCCGCAAAGCCCCGTCGAGCAGGTACTCGTGCTGGCTAACGGAGTCGATGGCCCCCAGCGAAACCGAGTAAAAGTTTCCGTCGGAAAACTTGCAGTTCCACAAGGAGAGACGACTCGCGGCGACCGGTACGTTGGTGGTGGTTTGGGACCAGAGCGCAGCGGAGCTAAGCCAGGCTGCAAAAAACAGAATCCTCATCCGTAGCTTTTAAAGAACTTCTTCTTATCTTCTCCGGGCTCAACCGGAGAAGTAGGGGCGGACTGGGCTTTGGCGGGGGGCTCCTCCCGGACTCCGGACTCCTCGGGTTCTGCTTCCTCCTCCAGATCAGGCATCTCCATTTGGGGGCCCCGATCGGGCATCATGGAAGGTGGGGTTCCGCCGCTGGCCTCCACAAACGCCATTTGGACTTGCTGAAGCGCTTCCTTCAGAATTTTTTCCTCCTGTGGGTTTAGATTGCCCTGGGTCTTGAGGGCGATGAGATCCAAATGGTCGATCATCATTTTGGCCGCCTGCAGGTTCGGCGGGAGTCGCTCGCCCTCCGGGGTCGGAATCCGGCCCAGCACGTACAGGATATTTTGTGCCTGCACCATGATGAACTGAACGAACTTCCGCGTCGTCTCGGTGCTGTTCGCCGGGTTGGTCTTTTGAAACTCGGCCATGGGGTAGTGCCGATCCTTACTCCTTGTCGGAGCGGGATGCCGGCAAGTGGGAGCGCTTGCGGTCGGTTTTGGTGGGGGCAGGGGAATCGGTGCGGGAGGCAGACTTCTTCGTAACCGGCTCGGCTTTTTGGGGCCGGAACGGCAAATCAAATGCCTCCGCGAAAGACCAGAGTTCCTCAAAATCGTCGAGTTTGTCGTTTTCGCTCTTTCCCAGCACTCCCAAGCTCACTAGTTGAAAAACGATATCTCCGACATCGGAGCATTTCACGATGCCCCAGTCTTCCAGGACCGTTTTTGTCAGAGGACCGTACTCCTCCAGGGCCAATTCGCGGAAACCCTCCAGCAGCTCTTTGCCGCTCACATGGGCGGGGCCGTCCGCCTCCCCGCGCTTGAGCTTCCGCAAAGAATAATCCAAAGACCTCCGAATAAAATGATACCCCGCCGGGGCGTACCTCGGATTTTCCTCACGTAACTTGGCGATTGCCTGATCCATCGAAAGATGGGCCATAGGGGAAATTATGACTGATTTATGGCGAAATGTCCACGGGTCACCCCTGGTGGGCATAAAATTTTACAAGAGAAATCGCAATTACCAAAAACCCGATCCCCAAGAGAATTTTTCGCTCCCGTGGGCGCAGGAGAATTCCTTTCACCCGACAATGAGGTTCACGATCCGGCCAGGCACCACGATCATCTTTCGCACGGTTTTTCCTCCACACCACCCCTTAAACTCGGGGTGCTCTTTCACGAAAGCTTCCACCTGCTCCCGGGAGGCCTTGCTCGGTACGGTGATCCGGCCCTTGAGCTTGCTGTTGACCTGCACGGCGAGTTCGGCCGAATCCTCCTGGCAATCCTCTTGGCGGAAGGTGGGCCAAGCCGCCACGCTGACCAATCCCTTTCCTCCCAATCGTGTGTGGACTTCCTCGGCCAGATGAGGGGCAAAGGGCGCCAGTAACTTTGTTAGCTGCAGAACGGCTGCCTTCGGTCGCTTCTCCAGACCGGTGAGATGGTTCACCAACACCATGAGGGCTGAGATCGCGGTATTGAACTGCAGCTTTTCCAGGTCCTCCGTTACCTTCGCGGTGGCCTTGGCGAGAGCCCGTACCGTTTCCGCGGCAGGAGCATCGTCGGAGAGCGCGGGGGAGGGGATCCACTCGCCAGACTCCGCCTCTTCCGAGGCGAGACGCCAAACTCTGGCCAAAAAACGCACCGATCCCTCCATGCCCTTGGAACTCCAGGGCTTCATCTGCTCCAGCGGGCCGAGAAACATTTCAAACACCCGCAGGGCATCTGCCCCGTGCTCCCGAATGACCTCGTCGGGATTCACCACGTTGCCTATGGATTTCGACATTTTTCGTCCGTCTTCTCCAAGAATGATTCCTTGGTTCACGAGGCGTCGAAACGGCTCGGGATGGGAAACCAGCTTCAAGTCGAACAGCACCTTGTGCCAGAACCTCGCGTACAGGAGGTGCAGCACCGCGTGCTCCGCCCCGCCCACATATAAATCCACGCCCCCGCCGGCCATCCAGTACTTCTCCGCCTCGGGACTCCACGGTTGGCGGTCATTCCGTGGGTCGCAAAATCGGAGATAGTACCAGCACGATCCAGCCCATTGCGGCATTGTGTTTAACTCCCGCATACGTCCGTCCGGCAGCTTTCGCCACGCGTCGGCCTTGCCCAGTGGAGGCTCGCCGGAGGGTGTGGGCTGGAAGTCGGCCAGTTCCGGCAGGGTGAGGGGAAGGTCCTCTTCGGAAAGGGGGCTGTGCTGGTCACCCTTCCAGAGAATGGGGAAAGGCTCGCCCCAGTACCTCTGCCGGGAAAACAGCCAGTCCCTCAGCTTATACCGGACCTGTCGCCGTCCGTGTTGGTTCTTTTCGAGCCAAGCCGTCATGGCCGCCTTGGCTTGTGGCGTTTTCAATCCATCCAGGAAACCAGAGTCGGAATTTACCCCGTCTTCCATAAAACAGTCCTGCGCTGGCCCCGAATCCGGCCGAATGACCTTCCGTATCGGTAGGTGATATTCTTTGGCAAAAGCGAAATCCCTTTCGTCGTGGGCCGGCACAGCCATCACCGCTCCAGTGCCATACGAAGCCAGAACGTAGTCCGCTACCCAAACCGGAATCTTTTCCCCATTGACCGGATTCACCACCGTGGCCCCGATCGGCGCACCCGTTTTTTTCTTGGCCAACTCCGTGCGTTCCAAGTCGCTTTTGGCGGCACTCTCCTGGCGATATTTTTCTACCGCTGCTTTTTGCTTGGGGGAGGTAAGGGAGGGGACCAGAGGATGCTCCGGGGCCAGCACGAGGTAGGTCGCCCCAAACAGGGTGTCCGGCCGTGTCGTGTAGACCGGAATCTTTGTTTGGGAGCCATCGACCGTGAAAACGACCTCCGCGCCCTCGCTCTTGCCGATCCAATTCCGCTGCATCTCCTTGAGGGACTCGGGCCACTCCAAAAGATCCAGATCTTGCAGGAGGCGCTCCGCATACGCTGTGATCTTCAACATCCATTGGCGCATCGGCCTTCGCTCCACCGGATGACTGCCGCGTTCGGAGCGGGGTCCTTCCGGCGTCGCCAGAACTTCCTCGTTGGCCAGAACCGTTCCGAGGGCGGGGCAGTACCACACCGGAGCCTCCGCCACGTAGGCCAGGCCTTTGGCATACAGCTGAAGAAAGATCCACTGGGTCCACCGAAAGTACTTCGGGTCGGTGGTATCAATTTCGCGCTCCCAGTCGTAACTGAAACCCATCGCCTGGATCTGCCGCCGGAAGTTGTCAATATTTCGCGCCGTCGTCACCCGCGGGTGCGTCCCGGTCTGCACCGCATGTTGCTCCGCAGGTAAGCCGAACGCATCCCACCCCATCGGATGAAGTACATTCATTCCGCGCATCCGCCGGTAGCGCGCCACGATGTCCGTGGCGGTGTATCCCTCCAGGTGACCCACGTGCAGTCCCGCCGCGGAGGGGTAGGGGAACATGTCCAGAATGTAGGCCTTGGGCTTTTCTGATCCCGGCTCACCGGGTTGCGCCGCCCGAAAACAGCGCGCTTCGGCCCACGCTTTTTGCCAGCGGGGCTCGATTTCAGCGAAAGGGTAAGCGGCGCGGGTTGGCATCATCTCGAAGGCGCGATAGTAAACGCCAACCCCCATGCCAAGTCGAACCTCGGCTCAAAAGCCCGTCCTTTGGATTGCCACCCGCAACCGTGGCAAGACCCGCGAATTTTCACAGCTTCTGCGGGGCTTCGGCTCCATCCGGGATCTCCACGATTTGCCAGATTTCCCCGAAATCCGGGAAACCGGTAAGACCTTTGCCGCCAATGCCCGCCTCAAGGCCTGCGCTCTTAGTCGAGCTCTTCCGAATCGTCCTATTTTGGCCGATGACAGCGGTTTGGTGGTCCCTGCGCTAGGTGGCCGACCAGGAGTCTATTCTGCCCGGTTTTCTGGCCCCAAGGCCACCGACCGGTCCAATCGGGACAAGCTTCTGAGGCTCCTTAGGGCCAAAACTGGGGCCTCACGCCGGGCCTATTTTGAGGCCGCCTTGGTGATTGCTGAAAATGGGGCTGTTTTAGGGGCGGTTTCCGGCCGCGTCTGGGGGCGGATTGCCAAGGCTGAATCAGGGAAAGGGGGGTTTGGTTACGACTCTATCTTTTCGCCTAAGGGATATAAAAAGACCTTTGGGCAACTTCCTGGTGGCACCAAACATCGCATTAGCCATCGGGCAAGGGCAGTGACCAAGTTAAAAACCCGCTTAAGCAGGATTATTTCTTCAATGAGAGCAAAAGATTGTATTTGATACAATATTTATTGTGCGACAAAACGGTTTATCCCGATAATCCTGATTCTTTGCTTCGCCTCCCTGAAATTAGGTCGTCCAAACATCCTCCAACCTTTCCCGTCCCGCCTAAAACCAATTAGTGAATCAGTCCCCACCGGGTCGAAAACGGCCAGTAAACGAAGGCCCCTTTGCCGACCAAATTCTTAGCCTGGACCGCGCCCCAACCCCGGCTGTCAAAGCTGTTGGGACTATTATCTCCCATAGCCCAGTAATCTTTACCAGGCACCTGATAGGAGTCCTCTGGGTTCGTTAAAAAGGTCTGTCCAAGGGTGTATCCCGAATAACCGTTTTTTTGCTCCGCGACCCGTTGACAGGCCCAATCCTGGGCCGGTTGACCATTGATCCACAGCACGGGAGGCCGGATTTGAATGCGATCCCCGCCGACCGCCACACACCGCTTGATGTAGTACTGGGAACCCTCAATGCCGCGGAGTCGGAGCCCGGACTCAATTCCTTCGATACCGTCGGTGGTAAAGACAAAGGTTTCTCCACGATCAGGCTTTCTGGTGTGATACACGATTTTGTTCACAAAAAGATGATCTCCGCTGGTTGAGCTGAAGTTGGCCAGGGTTTCGCCCGCTTTCACCCGGTCTCCGGCGCGGACCTTCATGCCGCCTTCGCGTGCCTGCTGCAGTCCGGTCCAAACACTCTCCGTCCAGCCATCGGCCACAATTACCGTGGTCGTCCAAGGAATCAGCCCCAAGAGCTTTCCTTCCCGGACTGATTCAATGGTTCCATCCTTCGGGGCGACCGCCCGATGCCATCCTTTGCCCGACCAGACTAGATCAAAAAACCGCACCGGCCACGAGGGCGGCGGTCGAGATTCCGGCTCATTCAAAATTCCCAGCAAGGTCGGACGCATGGAGTGGGTCGGAATCTTGAATGGCTGCAAAAAATAAGCCCGCACCCCAAGAGCCAAAGCAATCGCCACCAGGGCCACTTCGGCATTTTCCCGTCTCCCATGGTGCTTGTCGGTCCGGAGAAGATCCCCGTATTGGGATTCTAGCCGTTTTAAGGTCTCCCCTCTCCTGTCGGCCGACACCGTCCAACCCAGCGCATCCTTCGCGGCCTTTCGCGCTTCGTGCAACCTAGTAAGTGTCTTTTCCGGCAGGACGTCGCGGCCATACCGGATCCGCTTGCCCAGGAAATGTTCGATTGCCCGGAGATGTTTCCTCTCCTCTTTCGCTTGGCCAAAGAAAATCATACTAATCTCCGAAGGCCTTTAGAACCTGCAGGAAAGCCTCCTGCGGGATGTCTACCTTGCCAAACTGCTTCATCCGTTTCTTTCCTTCTTTCTGTTTCTCCAGCAGCTTTCGTTTTCGGGTAATGTCCCCGCCGTAGCATTTGGCTGTCACGTTTTTTCCAAAACTCTTCACGTCCTCACGGGCAACCACTTTTCCGCCAATGGCGGCCTGCAGCGCCACTTTGAACAACTGCGGCGGAATGACTTCCTTTAGCTTGGCCGTCAGGACGCGACCGCGGGAGGCCGCCTTGTCCCGGTGTACGATGCAGGAAAAGGCGTCCATCGGCTCCCCGTTGACCAGGATCTCGAGTTTCACCAGATCGTTCGCCCGGTACGGGCCATGCTCGTAGTCCATGGAGCCGTACCCACGGGTGATCGATTTGATCCGATCGCTGAAATCCACGAGGATTTCATTCAGCGGAATCTCCGTGGTCAACATGACCCGCTTGCCGTCCAGCGACTCTGTTTTTTGCACATCCCCCCGCTTCTCCCGCACCATCGCCACCAAATCGCCAATATTCTCGTTGGGACACAGCAAAAAGACCGTCACCATCGGCTCCCGGATCTCCTCAATGATGCTCGGATCCGGCATTTGCACCGGATTTTCCACATTCATCACTTTCCCGCTGGTGAGGTGCACCTCGTAAATGACGCTGGGATAGGTGGAGATCACCTCCATATCGAACTCCCGGGCCAACCGTTCCTGGACAATCTCCATGTGAAGCAACCCCAAAAATCCGCACCGGAATCCAAATCCTAGGGCCGGGGAACTTTCGGGTGTGTACACCAGGGCGGAATCGTTGATCTGGAGTTTGCCCAACGCCAGTTTCAGCTTTTCAAAGTCGGCCGAGTTGATCGGATAGATCCCCGAAAACACCATGGGCTGCACCTTGCGGAAACCGGCCAACGGCTCCTTCGCCGGCTTGAACGCGTGGGTAATGGTGTCTCCAATGTCGATTTCCGCCGTGGTCTTCAGGTTGGCCACCAAATAGCCGGTATCGCCCGGTCCCAGTCGTTTCCCGGGGGTTAATTTCGGGTTAAAAGTTCCTACCTCTTTGGTTTCATACTTCCGACCGCTCTGCATCAGCTGAATCGGTGTGCCGGGGGTGATTTCCCCTGAGATCACTCGGACATAGGCAATCACCCCGCGAAACGTGTCGAAAACGCTGTCGAAGACCAAAGCCTTGAGATCTTGCCCCTCTGCTCCTTTGGGCATGGGCAGTCGGTGGACAATCGCCTCCAACACATCCCCGATCCCCTGCCCGGTTTTGGCAGAGACCAGAATCGCTTCTTCGGCCGGGATCGCCAAGATTTCCTCCAACTGACGTTTCACCCCGGGAATGTCCGAGCTGGGCAGGTCGATCTTGTTAATCACCGGAATCAACGTCAGCCCTTCCTTGTTGGCCAAGTGCACGTTGGCCACGGTCTGAGCTTCCACTCCTTGGGCCGCATCCACCACCAAGAGCGCCCCTTCGCAGGCCGCCAGGGATCGGGACACTTCATAGGCAAAATCCACATGGCCCGGAGTGTCGATGAGGTTGAGACGATACTTCTGCCCATCCTTGGCGGTGTAGCTCAGGGTGACCGGGTGGGCCTTGATGGTGATCCCGCGTTCCCTCTCGAGATCCATGGAATCCAGCAACTGGGCCTGCATGTCACGCTCGGCAATCGCCCCGGTCGTTTGCAGGAGCCGGTCTGAAAGTGTTGTCTTCCCGTGGTCGACGTGAGCGATGATACAGAAGTTGCGGATGAATTTGGGATCCATGAAGAACGATCCCGGCCCTAGCCCGAGACGATGGCAGACTGGGCGGAAGTCCTGAGGTTGGCCACGGCCTTCTTTAAGTCCGGCTGCCGGAAAAGTGCCGTCCCCGCCACTAAAATATTGGCTCCCGCTCCGACACAGGAACGGGCCGTCTCATCCCCGATGCCGCCGTCGACCGTGATATCGACATCGTAGTTTTGCCGCAGGATGACTTCCCGCGCCTCGCGGATCTTTGGCAACACCTCCGCAAGGAAAGCCTGCCCACCGAAGCCCGGATTGACCGTCATCAAAAGGAGTTGCTGAATTTTCGGCAGCAGCGGAATCGCATGCTTGAGGAGAGTGGGCGGATTGATCGCCAAGCCCACCCGGCATCCCATCTCTTGGATCTGATCCAGGGTTCGGGAAACCGTATGGCGCGCTTCCAAATGAACATTCAGACAGTCCGCACCTGCCTCCACAAAGTCGCGGGCATACCGGTCAGGCTGCTCAATCATCAGGTGCACATCCAGCGTCACATCTCCCATCACCTTCCGCAGAGCCCTCACCATATTGGTTCCAAAGGAAATATTGGGAACGAAGTGACCGTCCATCACATCGATGTGCACCCATTCAGCCCCGCTGGCCTTGATTCGTTCAGCCTCTTCTTCGATCCGGCCAAGATCGGCGGCCAGAACGGATGGGGCAATGATCAGGGGGCGGCTGGTCATTCTATTTGATTCCCTTTTCGATGATTTCCACCTCGTACCCTTCGGGGGCATCGACAAAGGCAAAACGGGTTCCTTTGGAAGTGGTGGTCGGCCCATCTGTCCAAGGATAACCCAGGGCGGCCGCATGTTTGCCGAAGGCGTCGAGGTCTTCCACCTCAAACGCCAGATGCACCAGATCGGCCGGACACTGAACCGGGCCGGTAGCTGGGTAGTGGCAGAGCTCTAACATCTCTGCACCGGCTTCAGACTGAAGAAAAACCAAAGTACTTCCCCGCGGAGAAGTGCTTTTGGATATCTCCTTGAGGCCAAGAACCCGCTTGTAGAAATGGAGGTTCTTTTCGAGATCTTGGACCCGGAACCGGGTGTGGAGCCATTTACCTACCTTCATGAAGGGAAGTAATATTCCCTCTTCCGGGGCCTCCGTCGAATCGGAATCTCTCCTAAACGGTCTCCGCCTTGGGGTCCCGTTCCAGCAAAGCCTGGAGAGCTGCCCGGGGGGCCTTCCCTTGAAAGAGCACCGCATACAGCTGATCTGCCACGGGTGCCTCCACCTTCCGCTTGGCTTCGATCCGGTGCAGGGCCTCCGTCGTCGGCACCCCTTCGCAAACCCCTTCCACAGAGGCCAACGCTTTCTCCAGATTGTCCCCGGCTCCCAATCGTTCCCCGACCCGCCGGTTCCGGCTGGCGCGGCTGTATGAAGTCAGCATCAGGTCGCCCACCCCGCTCAGTCCGTACAAAGTTTCCTCCTTCGCCCCGAGCTGAACTGCCACCCGTACCATTTCCCGGAGAGACCGGGTCAGAAGCCCGGCAAAGCTATTTTCTCCGAGTTTCAAGCCGGCACACATCCCTGCGGCTAGGGCGTACACATTCTTCAGGGCTCCTCCCCACTCCACCCCCGCGAGATCCGTCGTCCGATAGACCCGGCAATAAGGACCATGGAGAATTTTCTGGACTGCTTCCGCGAGCGACTCCTCCTCAGCGGCTGCCACCACGGCCGTCGGAACCTTCTGCACCAACTCCCCGGCCAGGCTCGGACCCGAAACCGCCGCGACCGGTGCCTTCGGCCAAATCTCTTTCACAATTTCGCTGATTCGCTTTCCCGTCTCGATCTCAACCCCCTTGCTCAAACTCACGACCGGAGCGGTCTGCGGACCCAGGGTCTGGAGGCAGGTCCGCACAGCCTGCGTCGGCACGGCCAGAAAAATCATCTCGGCCGGGCCCGGCATCCGGACGTTGTCCTGCTCCACCCAGGCCACCTCATGACCACGGGCCTGCAACAACTCCCCGATGGCGCCGCCCCAGGCCCCTTTGCCTAGCACTACAATTTTCATTTCTTCTTTTTCTTTTTCCTTTTTCCCTGCTTTTCCATATCGAAGGAGTTTTCCACCCCTTGCCGCAGTCGTTTCAGATTGTCCCGGTGCCGGTACCACACCAGGGCCGCCAAGGCCCATGCCGCCCACAGGAGTGCCGGCCGGCCTGGCTCCAGCCACATCACCAGAAACGGAAAAGCCGTCGCGGCCAGGAGAGAGGCCACCGACACGGTTTTCTTGGCCGCAAACGTCACCCCCCACAACCCCGCGGTCCAAAAAAGAACGGCCGGAGCTAATCCCAAAAGAACCCCAGCCGAAGTGGCCACACCCTTGCCTCCTTTGAAGTTGAGCCATGGAGAAAAGACATGCCCGACCACCGCCGCCATTCCCGCCCCCACCGTCCAACTGTCTCCCGCCTGCAGAAAATCCCTCGCCAACCAGACGGCCAACCAGCCCTTGAGCGCATCCAGGGCAAAGACAAGGTAACCCCACTTTTTCCCCATCACCCGCCCGACATTAGTCGCCCCAATGTTGCCGCTCCCCCTTGCCTGGATGTTTACGCCCTTCGACCGGGCCAGCCAGTACCCGCAAGGGAGAGACCCAAACAGGAAGCCCGCTCCTAACGCCAAGATAGACTCAATCATTCCTCTCGGGATGGGCGAAGAAGCGACAAAGGGCAAGGAAATCCCCGTCCTTTTTGGTTTTGGAGGTGCCCCCTTTTTGGATAAGGTTTCTGCTTATGCCGGAAATGTCCTCTAGCCAGCTGACAGGTCCGCAGGCGGACTCTTTCCGTAAGGCCAAGGACGCTCTCTCCCGCCAAAACTGGGACTATATCCTCATGCTCGTCCCGCCGATTCTGGAGGCTAACCCCGGTTTCCTCGAGGGCCGCAAGGTCCTCCGCGCCGCACAAATCGCCAAGGCCAAAGGAGCGTCCTCCCTAGAGAAAAGCATGTCCGGGGTGAAGATCGCTCCGATGGTGCTAAGCGCCAAGTCCGCTGCCGGAAAGTCCCTTGGCGCGGGACTGGCCAAGATTGAGGAAGCCCTTGCGATCGATCCCACCAACGGTCAGGCCAATGGCGCCTTAGCCGAGCTGGCCTTAAACAACGACCTTCCTGGTACGGCTATTTTTGCCTATGAGACCGTCCGCGTGGCCAGACCGCAGGACACGGGAAACCTTCATGGTTTGGCGCGCGCCTACATTGCCGCCAAACAAATGTCCAAGGCACGCGACACCTACCAGGCCATCCTTAACCTCAACCCGGCCGACGGCGAGGCCCTCAAGGGCATGAAGGATGCCAGTGCCTTGGTGGCCACCCAGGAAGGCGGATGGGAAAAATCCTCTGATTTCCGGGATTCCCTCAAAAGCAAGGAAGAGAGTCTGGCTCTCGAATCCGCCGGAAAAGTCGTCAAAACAGCCGAGGCTGTCGCCGAGCAGCTAGGTCGCCTTCATGCTCAGTTCGAAAAGGAGCCGCAGAACGTCAACCTCGCCAAACAAATCGCCGAACTGTGCGAGGTTCAGGGCTCGTTTGAGCACGCCCTCCAATGGTTTCAGTTCGCCTACGACCTCACCCAGAAATCCGATCCGATCCTGGAAAAGAATGTCTTCCGCCTCCGCCTCCAACAGTTGGACACGGAACTGGAGCAGGCTCGCGCTTCCGGGGCCGAGGCCCCCGTTTTGTCTGAAATAGAGACCCGGCGGAAATCCATCACCCTGGAAAGTGCGCGGGAGCGGGTGTCACGCTACCCAAACGATCTCAACTACCGCTTCGAGCTGGGCGAGGCGCTTGTCGACAACGGGCTCTACAAAGAGGCCGTCCCCGAACTTCAACAGGCCCTGCGCCAACCCTCCGTCCGCCACAAAGCCCTGATCCTCTTGGGTCAATCCTACCACCGGCGCAACATGCTGGATTTGGCGGCGAAGCAGTATGCCTCGGCTGCTTCGGAGATCGTGGCCATGGATGCAACCAAGAAAGACGCGATTTATTCTCTCGGCATCGCCCTGGAGGAAATGGGGAAAAAGGCCGAGTCCCTAGAGGAGTTTAAGAAAATCTACGAGATCGACAGTCAGTACCGCGATGTGGCCGATCGCGTCGAAGCTGCCTACCAGCAGACCTCCTGAAAAGGCGAAGGCCGGGCGGCATTCCCCGCCCGGCCCCCGTTCCGCGGAACCCATAAGCCGGATTCTGGACCCCGCCGGATTTCTCCGACGGCTTGGCAGCCATTTCTCTAGCCCGCCTTGCGACGGACTCCACCGACCGCCGAAGCGGCCTGCGGTGCGGCTCCAACCCGGGGATGTTCCGCTTGCGCGGAACGGGCGGATCACCCGTCTCCCCTGCTCGGCCTTGCACCCTTCGGGGTTTATCCCTCCGCCGGTTACCCAACGTAGGGGTGGGCTCTTACCCCACCGTTTCACCCTTACCCGGCATGGCGCGTCCCGTTACGGTCCACACAATGTCGGGCGGTCTATTTTCTGTGACACTGTCCGTCGGTCGTGGGTCACCCCAAAACCGCCCCCGGTTTCCCAGGGCGAAGTATCCTTTGGTGTCCGGACTTTCCTCCCCCGAACCCGTTACCGAATTCAGGAGCGACTGCCCAGGTTCAATAATAACCGTACAGCCTTAGCTAGCCTCTGACAACTTGTTGTCTCGAGCGACGCCGAAGGCTTCGCCATAGGCATGCCGCCAGAATGCAAAGGCTCTGGGTGGATGGCTCGGGGATCGGAATTCCCGTCACGGAACTGATCCAGCCAGCGTAGGCCGTGGTACTGGTAAACCCGGCCAAATCCCCATAATCAGAGTTGGCGCCACCGTCCCGATATCCCCAAAGAAATGAAGTCACCCCGACCAAAAAGGTCTGTGTGTTTTGTGTGATAAAAAGACCCCCTCCGCTATCCCCGGGGGCTGGAAGATATTCCAAGGCCAAAGGCGCCACCGCGCCCAGGATGCTTTCCGCCGGGTCGCCTGGTTTATCGAAGTCCGTAAAAAGAATATTCGATGAAAGGGTTATGCCGTCACCCTGGGCCTCGATCATATTTTGCCCCGCTCGCTTAATTCCGGAGGATCCATTTTGCCAACCGGTCGAGCCCACCCCGGTAGCTCCGTACCCTACGATGGTTCCAGTCTGAATTTGTAAGGTATTTTCCAAGTAAAGTGTAGCAGCTTGGATAGCGGTCACTTGCGTGCCTAAGCGGACTAACGCGATATCGTATCCAGCCGCCAAATCTCCCTCGGTCGAGGCCCAGCCAGGATGGGTCAGCCATTCGGAAGCGGCATAGGAAAGAACTCCGTCACTTGTCGCGAAACTAAAAGCCAGATCACTGATTCCACCTCCCATGTAATTATTTCCCGCGGTCACGTGGGCTGCCGTTAGCACCCATTCCGGGGAAATAAGAACGCCAGATGCCACATAGGACGAGGATCCGACAGAATAGGTAAACTTTCCCACTGACTCATAGAGGGCGCTGGCGGCGAGGTTTAGGAACTCAGAATCTGCGACATCATCCCGCCTGACTCCCGCCCATCCTGTCGCCAGGGCGCCTTGCTGAAGAAAAACAATAAAAACAAGCGGTCGCAACCACTCCATAGACCACCTTAAGCGGCTCCGGCACTTTTACCAGAGCGGGAGCGAAATCGCCCTTATTCCATCCAGTTGAGCGGATTCCAGGTGAAAAGGAGGATCACTTCGACTACCAGTGCCATCAGAAAGGTGGGTGCCAACAGGGTCAAAGCCAGACCAACGGCAAAAGGCAATCGGGGATCCTGAATTCTGTGCTTGGCCACCTGTCCGGCCACAGTCACAGCTATCCCGACAGCTAAAATGGATGCGGTCACTACCATGACGGCATCTTGGAATTGCCGAATCCGCGGCGCAAGTCATCCTGTAACCATGATGGGCACCATTTTCTGGGTGATGACTCTCCTCCCGCTGGCGGTGATGGCCCAAAAGCTGCAGCCCTGCCAACCGGACACCCCTTCCCTTAAGCTGGAAGCCTCCCTTCAGGCCACCGGCCTGCAAATCGGCGGGGTGAAGGAATTTCCTGCAGGGATTTACCGACCCATTGGGATGGATGACGATGGAACCTACTACCTTTATGAAAAACCTTTAACGGCCGAGCTCATGGCGGATACGGTCAAGGTCGCAGGGGGCCTTTTGCTCCCGTCCGATCCGGACGACGATGCCCGGGGTTGGTACTCAATGCCGGATGGGGCCAAGAATGCCGTGATCGCCCCGGAGCAAGGCGTGGACAGCGCGTGGGAGGGGGACCCTACCCTGCCGGCTTCCAACCCTTACCAGGCGGCCAATCTCTCTAAAATGCGGAAAAAAGTGGGGCTGAGTGATAAACCAAAGCTTAGCCCTGTCCCTAAAAAACCTTAAGGCTGATCAGTCGACGGGATTTCCTTTTTTGTCGATGGTTCGGCTCTTTCCCTCTAACCGCACCGTGGCCTTGCCGTTGCGAAAGTCCGAGGCCTCCTCAAAATTCGGCTGGATCACCATCGCTCCCTTGTTGTCAATGTAGCCGAATTTGCCCGCAATTCGGTCCTCCACTTGGACCCGCGCCAAACCATCGGAAAAAGTTCCCGCCCACGCATATTTCTTCTCAAAGGGCTGGGAGCCGTCTGGCTTGATATAGACCCAGGTTTCCTTTTCTCCCGGAGCACCGGATTTTTGCACGGGAGCCAGACCGGAAGAAAAGCCGCCGACCTGGTCAAACTCGGGCTCCACCACCAGCTTCCCCTTCTTGTCCACAAAGCCCCATTTGGCCCCGTCTTTAACCCCGCCCAAGCCTTCCTGAAATGGCCTCGCCCAGTCGTACTCCGCTTCGATGGCCCATCGTCCCTGCCGGTCGATGTAGCCAAATTTGCCGGTTAATCGGTCGCCCTCGCTGGCCGGGGCCATGCCCTCGGTGAAATCTCCCGCCCATGAAAACCGGGCCGGGATTTTCCAGGTTCCATCCTTTCCCAGGTAACCCCAGGAAGTCCCCTCCCGTGCCGCGGCCAATTCCTCTGAAAAGGCTCTCACTTCCCCGTACTTGGGCTCCAGCAGCCAACTTCCGTCCGCCGCGCGTAAACCCCACTTGCCATTCTCCCCCTTCATAGGAGCCGCTCCGCCGGAAAATAGATGTGCCTCGGGATTGTCCTCAGCGCGGAGAAACGGGCCCATCACGCTGCTAAGAGTCATCCACAAAAGAAGCCAACGCATCATTTCCGCATAGAATCTAGAGGCATAGGGTCAAGGCGAAGCTGGCGCTTTTCCCCAAAACTTAGATGATAAGGCACGATGAATTTAACCCGGATATTGCTGATCACGCTGACCTTGGGGCTGTGGGCATCAACCTGCCCGGCTCAGAACAGTTATTACGGTTCGGCCACCTACACCCCGCAACAGCTCCATGAACTGTTGGTGGGGCAAAACCGGGATGTGGTTTTGCAAACCTTTGGTCGGATGCCAAACATCACGCGTGGCCACGACTGGTTTTACGAGAACGTGGCTGTCTATGTTCCGGAGCGCGACCAGTACTACACCCTCGCGGTCGTCTGCTTCTCTCAGGCCGATGGCCGGGTGTGGCAGGTAGTCTGTTACCCTCATTGAATCCTGCCTGGGTTCCCGTACTTTCTTAGTATGTTACCTGCTGTTTTTCGCGCGCTTAGCTCAGGGGTAGAGCGGCTGCTTTACACGCAGTTGGTCGGAGGTTCAAATCCTTCAGCGCGCACTCTTTTAGCTTTGCTGGTTTTGGCGTTTCTCGCCCCATCGGTTCGCGCGGAAGGCTCCCTTCCCTCCTCCGTCCCTGGTCCCGTCTATGTTCTGCCGATCCAGAAAGAGATTCAGAAAGGCCTCGTCTATATCGTCCGCCGAGGGGTCAAAACCGCCATGGAAAACAACGCCTCGGCCCTTGTGCTCGACATGGACACCCCAGGTGGCGAGGGGGAGGCCATGAAGGAGATTATGGGTATTATCGCCAAGTTTCAGCCGGCCGACCGCACCTTCACGTACGTGAATAAGGAGGCCTTCTCCGCTGGGGCTTTCATCTCCGCCGCCACCCGCCACATATGGATGGCTCCGGGCGCTATTATCGGGGCCGCCTCACCGGTCACCCTGGGGCAAGAGGGACCCAAAGAACTTCCGGCTAAGTTTGTCTCGGGCTATGCCGCGGTTATCCGGGCCGCGGCGGAACAAAACGGTCACAATCCCGCGGTCTTCGACGCCATGGTCAACAAGCAAACCGGGCTGAAGATCGAAGGTCGGGAAATTGTCGCCAAAGGAGACATTCTCACCCTGACGACTAAGGAAGCCACCCAACGGGTCGGCCGTTCCAACCAACCTCTCTTGGCGGACGGGGTGGCGGACAGTCTGGAGACTCTCATTGAAAAGCATGTGCAGCCCGGCGCCAAAATTATCCGCGTGGAGCCGACGGGTTTTGAGGAGGTCGGCCGCTTTATCGTCTCCCTTTCCCCTCTCCTCATGGCGGCAGCCTTTCTGCTTGGGTACATTGAGTTTAAGACACCTGGTTTCGGGATTTTCGGGCTCCTGGCCGCCGTTTGTGGCCTGATCTTCTTTTTCGGACACTACATTGCTGGTTTGTCCGGCTATGAAAACCTTCTCCTGATCGGCTTGGGTGTGGCCCTCATCGCTACGGAACTCTTCCTTCTCCCCGGGACTTTTCTGCCGGGGGTTGCCGGTCTGGCTCTCCTGCTCTTCGGGATCCTGAACACGATGGTGGATCGTTATCCCACCGATCCCGTGATGCCCACTCTGCCGCAGCTCCATCTGCCAGCCTTGAACTTCACCCTCGGGCTTTTTGGCGGCCTCATTTCCATCCTCTTGATCGCCCGCTTTCTTCCCCGCTCTCCCTTTTTTCGTCCCTTTGCACTCACTTCGACCTCCCCGAGGTTTCAACCGATCGCCGAAGACCCTGCCCCGCGCGGTGCGCGGGGGGAGGCTTTGACCGACCTGCGTCCCAGCGGGCGCGCTCACTTTAACCATGGGATTTACGACGTTCTGGCGGACGGGGACTTCATCCCGGCGGGCACCCCCATCCAGTCTGTGGGTCGCGAAGGCACCACCACGTTGGTTCAGCGGATTGAATCATGACCCTTCTTCTGACGCTCCTGCTTGCCGGCATTGCCCTGCTTCTCGCGGAAATTTTTCTTCCTGGGATGGTCGCCGGCGTCCTGGGGGTCGTCTGCCTTCTGGGGGCTGCCGTAGTTGGTTTCGCGGAATTCGGCCCCAAAACCGGAACCCTGATTCTTTTGGGAGAATTGTTGGCTGGCACGATTCTGACGATCCTTTGGATGCGGTATTTCCCCAAGACGCCCTTGGGGAAAAAGTACATTCTTGATGCGTCCACCTCCGCCCATGCTCCGGCCGGCACGGAAAAATGGGTGGGGCGCCAAGG
>JACCDY010625697.1_pt1 | contig 23820 bp, 10 predicted proteins | sample 7446391 | NCBI WGS metagenome assembly JACCDY01 (sample SAMN15323451, study PRJNA562643) | freshwater metagenome | isolation source: river surface water | place: USA:Blue River Watershed | collected 2017-08-18 | reverse complement strand
GCGCGTGATTTGGCAGACCGGAATTTGTTCCTTGGTGGAATGGCAGCGGATAACTATGTTGCCTTCTATCCCAATTCGGCGGTTCTCGCGAACATACACCAATGGCCCTCAGTGTTTTTTGCCAAGGTACATCTACGAAAGCCTTGGCTTTTAGAGCTCGTTCAAGCTAGGGGTGCTTCATGGAATTGCTTTACGCCAGGGTGAGGACGGTACCTTTCGATGATCTTTAAAACCAAGCAAGTGCTTTGTCGCAACAGTTACTTCCCATCAGAATTGGGGTAAATACCGATAAATAACTTGCACCAAGCACTTGCTTGGTTTTATGTCGGTCGTTAAAGTAGAGCTGTTGTCTAGCAAAATTGATTTAGTACAACGCTGTCTCCTACATCCATGACTGAAACTGTTGAACTTTCTGTCGAACAGCCCGTTCGCAAGACACGCAAATCTACGGTCGTTCCGCGAGAGCGGATCCTGGTTGCGGCCGCAAATCTCTTTCGAAAGAAGGGCTACAAAGGCACCACTGTTAGGGATATTGCAGAGGCAGTAGGAATTCAATCTGGAAGCCTCTTTCACCATTTCTCCACCAAAGAGGAAATGCTCTTGGAGATCATGAGAGAGGCATTCCTATCAATATGCATCGCTCATGAAAAGGTTCTTGCAACTGAACCTGATCCGGTCAAGCAGTTGCGCGCACTGATTGCCGAAGAGCTTGAGGCCATCTTGAGTGACGAGCGCAGGGACTATCACGCGGTTCTCTACTTCGATTGGCGAGAAGCCCCAGAGGCAGCCATGCCTGAACTCAACAGGTTGCGTAAAAGGTTCAAAACTTGCTGGCTCAATGCCTTGCAAGGTTGTGCGGATGCCGGGAGATTGCGCTGTCCTCCGGATATTGCAGAACACATCATTAATGGAGCACTACGCGGTGTGATGACTTGGTTCCGAAAGGGAGGCAAGTATTCCACTGACGAATTTAGCTCTCTGTTTGCTCACCTTTTCGTTGAGTGAGGTGCATGACTGAAATGATCAGCACCTAATCCCCCTCGTTGTATCGAGGATGTGTCATATCGATGCATCCAATTTGAGGCACAGGCTAATTCCTAGTGTCGAGGGGAAACTCATCTCAAATTTATTCAAAAAACTCAAACATCAGAAAGACCCAACATGAAAGAAGCAGTCATCGTTTCCACCGCGCGTACTCCGATTGGCCGTGCATTTCGCGGTGCATTGAACAACATCAAATCTCCAACTTTGATGGGGCATGCGATGCACCACGCCATTGAGAGATCAGGCATTGATGGTGCTGAAATTGATGATGTGGTTATTGGGACCGTTCTGAGTGCGGGTACAGGTGGAGGCAATCTTGCTAGGTATGCCGCTCTGGCAGCAGGGTTGCCGCAATCTGTCTCGGGACAGACCATTGACCGTCAGTGTTCCTCTGGGTTGATGGCTATCTCGACTGCAGCTAAGCAAGTGATGGTTGACGGCATGCAAATTGTGGTTGCGGGTGGCCAGGACAACATCACTGGTGTTCAGAATCAATACATGACCTGGACCTCCCAAGAGGCAGATCCTCGCGTTCTGGCTGCGGCTGCAAATGCTTACATGCCGATGGTCCAGACGGCTGAATTTGTCTCCAAGAAATACGGAATCAGCCGCGACGTGCAGGATGCATATTCCTTGGAGTCGCAGCGTCGCACAGCGGCTGCCCAGCAAGCAGGTCGATTGGATGCAGAAATTGTGCCCATTACCACTATGCAAGCCATCGTGGACAAGGAAACCAAAGCGGTCAGCTACAAAGAAGTCACGTTGACACGCGATGAAGGCAACCGCCCAGACACAACGTTGGAGGGTTTGCAATCACTCAAGCCAGTCATCGAAGGCGGGGTGATCACGGCAGGTAATGCCAGCCAGCTGTCCGATGGTGCTTCGGCTTGCGTTGTCATGGATCGCAAGTTGGCAGAGCAACGAGGGTTGGCGCCTCTGGGTATTTACCGAGGCATGGCTGTTGCAGGCTGTCCACCCGAAGAAATGGGTATCGGGCCAATCTATGCAATTCCCAAGCTCCTTAAACAGCATGGTCTGAAGGTGGATGACATCGGCCTGTGGGAACTCAATGAGGCTTTTGCATGCCAGGTGCTGTATTGCCGTGATCATTTGGGTATTGACCCTGAGAAATACAACGTCAATGGCGGGGGGATTTCCATTGGCCATCCTTACGGAATGACTGGCGCGCGGCTTGTGGGCCATGCTTTGATTGAGGGCAAGCGTCGTGGTGTCAAGTATGTCGTCATCTCCATGTGTGTTGGCGGTGGCATGGGTGCCGCTGGTTTGTTCGAGGTCGCTTGATGTCAGAGCTGACCCTTTCCCGGAAAGATCTGGATTTCTTGCTGTTTGAATGGCTCCAGGTACAAGGCCTGAATGAGCGCGAACGGTATGAGGATCACAGTCAAGAAACCTTTAGCGCTGCACTGGATACATACGCATCTATTGCCGATGACTTCTTCGCGCCACACAACAAGAAAAATGACGAGCATGAGCCATCCTTTGACGGGGAGCGAGTAACCGTTCTTCCGGAAATCAAAAAGGCATTAGAGGCGTTTTCCGAGGCTGGATTGATGGCCGCGAGGCAAGACTACGATCTGGGGGGCATGCAGTTGCCATTCGTGGTTGAACGCGCAGGTATGGCTTACATGATGGCGGCAAACTTGGCCACATCTGGGTATGCATTCTTGACGATTGCCAATGCGGAATTACTGCTGGCATATGGCACGAACAACCAAGTTGAGCGGTACGTGCGTCCCATGATGCAAGGACGATTCTTTGGAACCATGTGCTTGTCTGAACCTCAAGCGGGTTCATCGCTGGCAGACATTCGTACCCGTGCTGAACCTCAAGCTGACGGCACGTACCGTCTGTTTGGCAACAAGATGTGGATTTCCGGCGGAGAGCACGACGTCAGCGAAAACATTGTGCATCTGGTGCTGGCCAAAATTCCTGGTCCCGATGGGAAATTGCAGCCAGGGGTGAAAGGCATTTCCCTGTTCCTTGTGCCACGCAAGTTATTGAATGAACAAGGGGAGCCAAGTGAGCGTAATGATGTGGTGCTCGCAGGCTTGAACCACAAAATGGGCTACCGTGGGTTGCCCAATTGCCTCTTGAACTTTGGAGAAGGTAAGCACAGGCCTGCCGGTTCGGCTGGGGCAGTGGGTTGGCTGATTGGAGAAGAAGGCAAAGGCCTGGCGTGCATGTTCAAGATGATGAACGAAGCCCGAATTGCTGTGGGTCTTAGTGCCGCAGCCTTGGGTTGCACAGGTTACCTGCATGCATTGGACTATGCACGCAATCGGCCGCAGGGTCGGTTGCCTTCAGGCAAAAAGCCAGATGAGCCGATGGTGCCAATCGTTGAACACGCTGATGTACGCCGCATGCTTCTGGCTCAAAAGGCTTACTCTGAAGGCGGAATGGCTTTGTGTCTTTACAGCGCGAAACTAATTGATGAGCAACTTACGGCCGTAGACGAAAAGGATCGTATACGCGCTGAGCAGCTCCTCGATTTGTTGACCCCTATCACCAAAAGCTGGCCTTCCGAATGGTGTTTGCACGCCAATGATCTGGCCATTCAAATTCATGGTGGCTATGGGTACACCCGCGAATACAACGTCGAACAGTTCTATCGCGACAACCGCCTCAATCCAATTCATGAGGGCACATTTGGTATTCAAGCCATCGATCTGGTTGGAAGAAAACTTCGGCTGCATGAAGGCCAGTCATTGCGCGATCTCGATCAGTTGATTCGAGGAACGATACGACAAGCTCGTGAAACTGAAACGCTGAAAGCAGATGCCGTTCTTCTCGCTGAGGCTTGGGAGCATGTCTTGAAGACGGCTGAGGGCATGTTTGAAATTGAAGATTTGACAACACGATTGGCCAATGCCAGTCCATTTCTTCAAGCGTTCGGACACGTTGTATTGGGTTGGATTTGGATGGAGCAGGCGCTGTCAGCGCAAAGTGAACTGACCAAGGAACCTGAGAAAGCAAGCCGGGATTTTTATTTGGGCAAGTTGCAAACAAGCGCTTATTTCATGCGTTGGGAATTGCCTCGGGTCCAAGCATGGCTTCAGGTCGTCAATGCCGTTGATCGCACATGTTTGGATATGCGCGATGAATGGTTTTAAGGGCGTCTGCAGACGGCCGATTGGAGATTTGAGATGGAATTCATACTGATTACGCTGTTGAACAGCCTAAGTTATGGCTTGTTGCTGTTCATGCTGTCATCGGGGTTGACTCTGATTTTCAGCATGATGGGTGTATTGAATTTTGCGCACGCAAGCTTTTACATGCTCGGTGCTTATTTCGCCTATGCCATCAGTGCAAAGATGGGATTCTGGGTTGCACTGGTGGCCGCACCCTTACTCGTAGGTGTTGTGGGTGCCCTGATCGAGCGCTACGGACTTCGTGCGGTTCACAAATACGGTCACGTAGCTGAATTGCTCTACACCTTTGGAATGGCATACCTCATCCTTGAGGGCGTGCAGCTCATCTGGGGGCGCTCAGCAGTGCCCTACGGCATACCGCCTGAACTTGATGGACCATTGTTCACATTGTTCAGCACCTCATTTCCGAAATATCGCGCTTTCATGATGTCGGTGGCGGTGTTGATGCTTGCTTCAATCTACCTGCTTTTGACGAAGACGCGCGTGGGCCTGGTCATCCAGGCTGCATTGACACACCCTCTGATGGTGGAGTCTCTTGGTCACAACGTGCCACGCGTCTTCATGCTTGTTTTTGGAGGAGGCTGTGCGTTGGCTGGTCTCGCTGGAGTTGTAGGTGGAAATGCATTTGTGACGGAGCCAGGCATGGCCGCGACTGTTGGCAGCGTGATCTTCGTGGTGGTCGTGGTGGGAGGCATGGGGTCGCTGGTTGGTGCGCTATTGGCTTCCTTGATCATCGGTGTTGTTCAAACGTTCGCGGTGGCCATCGATTATTCGCCCATTCACTTACTCAAGGCTCTTGGCGCGAACATCACTCCTCAAAGTTTTGGCTATGGGTTGCTGGATGTCACCGTGGCACAAGTTGCTCCCATACTTCCTTACGCACTATTGGTTCTGGTGCTGATCTTCCGTCCACGCGGACTCCTTGGAAAGCGGGAGGGTTGATTTCATGCATTCAATGAAAAATCAAATTACTCAGACCAATCAGATGACGACACCTCGCTTCGTAACTGTCTGGCTTGCTTTTGTAGCGCTGCTCATTGCTGCTCCGATTGCTTTTCCCTCTGCTACTGCAGTTGCTCTCATGTCGCAAATGGGGACGGCCATGATCTTTGGTCTCTCCTACAACATGCTGCTTGGACAAGGCGGGATGCTGTCATTTGGACATGCGGTGTTTTCTGGGCTGGGTGGGTTCGTTGCTGTGCATGCAATCAATCATGCCGCAGCAGGAAATATGTGGTTGCCGCTTCCGTTGTCGCCGCTAGTTGGTGGTTTGACCGGCATGGCATTCGCAACTCTGATCGGCTATGTCATCACCAGAAAGTCGGGAACTACCTTCGCCATGATCACACTGGGGATCGGCGAAATGATTTTTGCCAGCTCCCTGATGTATCCAGGGTTTTTTGGAGGCGAAGGTGGCATATCAACGAACCGGGTCTATGGCGATAAATTCTTTGGCCTCAACTTTGGTTCTCAGCTTCAAGTGTATGGGCTGATCGCCGCGTGGCTGTTCGTATGTACAGCAGCAATTTATTGGTTCACGACAACCCCACTTGGGCGGATTATCAATGCCGTCCGAGATAACGATGAGCGAACTTCTTTCATTGGATTTGATCCGAAACTGGCTCGCTATTTGACGCTCATTGTCTCTGGATTCTTTGCTGGTATTTCCGGTGCATTGAGCGTCATCAATTTCGAAATCGCATCTGCTGAAAATTTGAGCGCTGGTCGCTCAGGTGCGGTACTTCTCTTCACATTCATTGGCGGCATCAGCAGTTTCATCGGGCCAATGGTCGGCGCTGTAGTGGGGGTGCTGATGACTGTTTTGCTGTCAGATTTCACCCCAGCATGGCACATGTACCTGGGCTTGCTCTTTGTTTTGGTGGTCGTCTATGCACCAGGCGGACTGACCAGCATGGGGGGAGCTTTAGTCGGACTTCTGCGTCAAGGATTCAAGCCTACGAATCTACATAAGTTTCTGCTTGCTGTTGGCTGCCTCTTGTTGACCTTCACAAGCACTGTGGCTGTCTTGGAAATGCTCTATCAACGCGTTTCTCCGACCACATCAGATCTGATCCTCTTCGGAGTCAAGTTGGACCCTGACCTGTCAATGACTTGGGTCGTGGCACTGCTGAGCATGTTAGTCGGTGTCATCAGTGTGAAACCCAGTCTTCGTTGGGTCATGCAGGACGAGCAAAAGTTGCGTGCAACCCCCAATGGTCAGAAAGGAGTTGCGGCATGAATCAGTTCGCTCTTGAACTCAAGGATGTTCGAAAAAGCTTTGGCTCTGCAGAAATCATTCGTGGTTCAAATCTGCAAGTGCCAAGGGGTGAGCGTTTTGCGGTCATCGGCCCGAACGGGGCAGGTAAATCGACACTCTTCAATCTCATATCGGGACGCTTCAGCGTTTCTTCAGGAGAAATCATCCTGAACGGCAATCGGATTGATTCGCTGTCGCCACAAGAAATCAATCGAATGGGCCTAGCTCGAAGCTTTCAGATTACGAATATCTTTAATAAGTTGTCTGTATTTGAAAATCTTCAATGCGCAGTTCTTTGGTCGCAAGGCTATCGATATTCGATTTTCAAAAGATTAAGCCAACTCAAATTGGTGAACGAGCGTGCAGAAGAGATCTTGGAGTTGATTGGTCTCAAAGATCGTCGTCATGTCCAAGCCGGTCTTCTCACATACGCTGAGCAGAGGGCACTGGAGATTGGCATCACTGTCGCAGGGAATGCCGATGTCATTTTGCTGGATGAACCGACTGCAGGTATGAGTCGCTCCGAGAGTGATGCGGCCATTGAACTGATCCGAAAGGTCACACAAGGAAAAACATTGCTGATGGTTGAGCACGATCTCAGCGTTGTATTTGGATTGGCCGACAAGATCGCCGTCGTTGTCTACGGTCAGGTCATTGCTTGCGATACCCCTGAAAAAATCCGTGCGAATGCACAAGTACAGGAAGCCTATTTGGGCGGTCATGCATCAGTGGAGGTGCAGTGATGGAACTGCTGAAAATTTCTGGGCTTCATGCTTACTACGACAAAAGCCACGTTCTGCACGGTGTGAACATGCATATCGGCAAAGGCGAAATTGTCAGTTTGCTGGGACGAAATGGTGTTGGTCGTTCAACGACTGTCAAAGCTGTGATGGGACACGTAGACATCACAGGATCAATCCAGTTCAAAGGGAAAGAGCTTGTTGGACTGAAACCCTTTGAAATTTCTCACTGCGGCTTGGGTTACGTTCCGGAGAACAGGGACGTTTTCCCCACACTTACCGTGGAGCAGAACCTATTGCTCGGAGAAAAGCGTGGACATCAATCCAGATGGTCCATCGATGAGATGTATGAGATGTTTCCTCGTCTCAAAGAACGGCGCAACACTGCGGCAGGAGTTATGTCTGGAGGGGAGCAACAAATGCTCACGCTTTGCCGAACGCTCATGGGTGACCCTGATCTGATCATGATTGATGAGCCCACCGAAGGTTTGGCACCAAAGATCGTGGATCAAGTTGCGCATTACCTTAACGAACTGAAGAACCGAGGGATTTCTGTCCTTTTGGTTGAGCAAAAACTCACGATTGCCTTGGACATTTCACAACGACTGTATGTGATGGGTCATGGTGCCATCGTGTTTGAAGGTTCCCCAGATCAATTGAGACATGCCGATGACATTCGAAAAGAATGGCTCGAAGTTTGAACCCCATGAACGTCGGGTTTTCATGACGTTCGCTTTTTTTCACCACCCCTTAGGAGACAACATGAAATTTTCACTGACCCAAAAATTGACTGCCATTGCAGTTGCCACGGCCGCATTTGCATCGGTCGCGCACGCTGAAAATGTGCGCGTCGCTGTGATCGACCCTCTTTCGGGGGCTTTTGCAGGACTTGGAGAGAATCAGCTTAAAAGCTGGCAATACCTGGCAGAAATTGCCAACAAAGGCAAATGGGCCGGAGACCACACTCTGGAATTCGTTGGTTTCGACAACAAGGCCGGTGTGCAAGACAGCTTGAGTCAGCTCAAGCGTGCAATCGAGCAGGGATATCGCTACGTTGCTGAGGCCAATGGCTCTGGTGTTGCCTTTGCGCTGGTTGATGCGATCAATAAGCACAATGAACGTAACCCAGGTAAAGAAGTCCTCTTCTTGAATCACGGTGCCATTGATCCGGACCTGACCAATGGAAAATGCAGCTTCTGGCATTTCAGCTTTGACTCCAACGTTGACATGAAGATGCAGGGTCTGGTCAATGTCATGGCCACCAATCAAAGCGTCAAGAAAGTTTACATCATTGGTCAGAACTATGCATTTGGTCGCTCTGTGAGCAAAGCTGCCAAAGAAATGCTTGCCCAGAAGCGTCCTGATGTTCAGGTTGTTGGTGACGACCTTCATCCGATTGGCGAAGTGAAAGATTTCGCTCCTTACATTGCCAAGATCAAAGCTTCTGGTGCTGATAGCGTGATCACCGGCAACTGGGGGGCAGACCTGTCTCTGCTGATCAAAGCCGCCAAGGATGCAGGCCTGAATGTGAACTTTTACACCTATTACGCCATCCTGAAGGGTGCGCCTACAGCAATGGGTGCTAGCGGACTGGATCGCGTCAAGTTTGTGGGTGTCTGGAACCCTAATAACGAAAAATTCCTGGGCAAAGACATCGTTGAAGGATTCAAGAAAAAGTACAACGATGATTTCACATGGATGCAGGCGCACTCGGCCGTGACGATGCTCAGCAAAGCCATCAAGGAATCAAAGTCTACGGAACCTCTGAAGGTGGCGTACGCACTCGAAAATATGACTGCACAGAGCCTGAACGGCGAAGTTCAGATGCGTGCAACTGATCACCAGCTCCAGCAACCGCTCTACATCGCAACCTGGTCTAAGGTCAACGGCAAAGACGTCAAGATCGAACAGGAAGGGACTGGATTTGGTTGGAAGACTGACAAGGTCATTCCTGCCTATGAAGCTTCTCAGCCTACCAGCTGCAAGATGACTCGACCCGCCCGTTAATAGGGTGATACGGTGATGCAAGGTGGCCTGCCCACCTTGCATTTTTTTCATACAGATTGAGAGAATGACGCTTGTGCAGTTCCAACGCCCTTGGCTGAAAATTCACCCCAAAGTTGCTCACGGAGGCGATTCCTTCAAGCCTCGATATGACGACACCCTTTCGTTGTTTCGCCACGCTGTCTCGGTTGCGGCGGATCGACCTGCGATTCATTACTTTGATGCAACACTGACTTACGCTCAGGTGGATCAACTCTCCGACGCATTTGCCAATGAACTGATTGAACTCGGGGTTCAGCCAGGAGAGCGAATTGCACTTTATATGCAGAACATTCCCCAATACGTGATTTGTCTTGTTGGGGCATGGAAGGCGGGAGCTATCGGGGTAAGCATCAACCCCATGAATCGGTCCCGAGAGTTGAAACTACTTCTTCAGGATAGCGGAGCAAGCGTTTTGGTCATGCAGCGCGATCTGTACCAAGATGTTGCCATGTCGGTGCTGGAGGAAGTGCCCAACGTTCGCCCCATCACAACCAGCGTTCGTGAATTCCAAACGCGCAATGACCCACGATTGATAGAAGGGGAAGATCACTCTGTTTTTGATGGGGTGCTTGATCTTGCCGAAGTATTCAAGCGTTCGATCACTGACACCAAACTCCGTAAGAGTTCATCTGCTGGGCAGCCAGCGATGATTGTGTACACATCTGGAACTACAGGTGTCCCCAAGGGGGCGATCATCACCCATGCCAATATGGCCATCGATTCTGAACTGTGGCGTGCTTGGGTTGATGTTCGCGATAGTTCCCCGATTTTGGCAATTGCCCCACTTTTTCACATCACTGGCCTGGTTGGGAATGTCGGCTTTGCCTTTTCGGCAGCCGCACCGCTGATTTTGTCGTTGCGCTTTCACCCTGAAGTTGTGGCTGATGTGGCGAGCGAATTCAAGGCTGAATTTGTTGTTGGTGCGATTACTGCATTCATCGCGATGATGAACCATCCAGCGATTGACCCCAATAAATTTAAAAGCCTGAAAAGAATTTTTAGCGGTGGAGCGCCAGTTCCGGCTGCGGTTGCTGCTGAATTTGAGAAGAAATTCGGGGTTCCAATTCGAAACTGTTACGGGTTGACTGAAAGCAGTTCATTGGCAGTCGGTGTCCCCCCTGAACTTGAGACTCCCACCGACGCCAATGGCGCATTCTCCATTGGCATACCCGTGTTCGACACGGAGGTTTACATCGCTGATGAAGCCGGTCAGTCATTGCCTCTTGGGCAGATCGGCGAAATCATGATGCGTGGTCCACAGATTCTTCCGGGTTACTGGCAACGACCAAAAGAGTCGGCCGAAGCTCTGACGGATGGCTTTTTGCATACCGGCGATGTGGGCTACATGGATGAGTCAGGCTGGCTGTATCTTGTTGATCGCAAGAAAGACATGATCAGTGCCTCTGGCTACAAAGTTTGGCCCAAGGAAGTTGAGGATGTGATTTATACACATCCGGCAATTAAAGAAGTTGCTGTTGTTGGTGTCCCTGATGGATACCGTGGAGAGACTGTGAAAGCAGTTGTAAGTCTGAAAGCTGGCCATGAACTCGATTCGTCGGAATTGATCGAGTTTTGCAAAGAAAGAATGGCTGCTTACAAGTATCCAAGGCAAGTCGAATTTGTCAGCGATTTGCCAAAAACATTGACGGGAAAAATTCTCCGTCGCGAATTACGCTGAGCTCGAAAAATTCTGGCTCTCACTTCTGTGATCACATTTGATTTTCTAGGTAAACAATGAACAACCCAGTCAAGTTCGAAAAATGCGATGGCTTTGGTCTTCTCACCATCGATTCTCCCCCTGTGAATGCAATTTCTGCTGCAGTCACTGCAGGACTTCAACAGGCCATCGATGCATTTGAGTCTGACCGTTCACTTTTGGCACTAGTGATCCACTGCGCGGGCAAGACATTCGTCGCTGGCGGGGACATCAATGCTTTCGATGATGTCAATTTCAGTGCCGCTCCCTATAACAAAACACTCGCTCGTATCGAGAGTTTGGATCGTCCAGTTGTCGCTGCTTTGCATGGTCACGTACTTGGCGGGGGCTTGGAGCTTGCCATGGCCTGCCATACACGCGTTGCCATGCCTAGAACCCGACTTGGCTTGCCAGAGATCAAATTGGGCATACTGCCGGGCTCTCTTGCCACGCAACGTCTACCTCGACTTGTGCCAGTTAACGTCGCGTTGGACATGATGTTGTCTGGAAAATCCATCCCGGTCGAGCAAGCCTTGGCACTGGAGTTGGTGGATGCCATTGAGGACGGTCGCTCCTCTAGCGAGGTTGGCCTTGGCTATGCCAAAAATCTCTGCGCCAAAGGTGGTCGTGGGCGTGTGACGAAAGATCTGCCTGTGCGCTCGGGCAGTTTGGCGGCTGATTTCTTTGAAAAGATGCTGGCAGATATCGCCCGCAAACAAAAAGCCTATCCCGCAGCGCGTGCCATTGTTGAAAGCGTACAAGCCTGTGTAACGGGAAGTTTTGAGTCTGGAGAGCTTGTGGAGGCTCGGCTTTTTGAAGAGTGTCGCAAGTCCAGCCAATCCAAAGCTCTGCGCCATTTGTTCTTCGCAGAACGCGAGGCTGCTCGCATCCCAGGATTAGACTCCCGCCAGCCCCTGCGAGTTGTTCGCAAGGTCGGCATCATCGGGGCAGGGACCATGGTCCCTGCCCCGATGATGCCGACCTTGCGAACAACTCGCAGGGGCTGGCGGGAGTCTAATCCTGGGATGCGAGCAGCCTCGCGTTCTGCGAAGAACAAATGGCGCAGAGCTTTGGATTGGCTGGACTTGCGACACTCTTCAAAAAGCCGAGCCTCCACAAGCTCTCCAGACTCAAAACTTCCCGTTACACAGGCTTGTACGCTTTCAACAATGGCACGCGCTGCGGGATAGGCTTTTTGTTTGCGGGCGATATCTGCCAGCATCTTTTCAAAGAAATCAGCCGCCAAACTGCCCGAGCGCACAGGCAGATCTTTCGTCACACGCCCACGACCACCTTTGGCGCAGAGATTTTTGGCATAGCCAAGGCCAACCTCGCTAGAGGAGCGACCGTCCTCAATGGCATCCACCAACTCCAGTGCCAAGGCTTGCTCGACCGGGATGGATTTTCCAGACAACATCATGTCCAACGCGACGTTAACTGGCACAAGTCGAGGTAGACGTTGCGTGGCAAGAGAGCCCGGCAGTATGCCCAATTTGATCTCTGGCAAGCCAAGTCGGGTTCTAGGCATGGCAACGCGTGTATGGCAGGCCATGGCAAGCTCCAAGCCCCCGCCAAGTACGTGACCATGCAAAGCAGCGACAACTGGACGATCCAAACTCTCGATACGAGCGAGTGTTTTGTTATAGGGAGCGGCACTGAAATTGACATCATCGAAAGCATTGATGTCCCCGCCAGCGACGAATGTCTTGCCCGCGCAGTGGATCACTAGTGCCAAAAGTGAACGGTCAGACTCAAATGCATCGATGGCCTGTTGAAGTCCTGCAGTGACTGCAGCAGAAATTGCATTCACAGGGGGAGAATCGATGGTGAGAAGACCAAAGCCATCGCATTTTTCGAACTTGACTGGGTTGTTCATTGTTTACCTAGAAAATCAAATGTGATCACAGAAGTGAGAGCCAGAATTTTTCGAGCTCAGCGTAATTCGCGACGGAGAATTTTTCCCGTCAATGTTTTTGGCAAATCGCTGACAAATTCGACTTGCCTTGGATACTTGTAAGCAGCCATTCTTTCTTTGCAAAACTCGATCAATTCCGACGAATCGAGTTCATGGCCAGCTTTCAGACTTACAACTGCTTTCACAGTCTCTCCACGGTATCCATCAGGGACACCAACAACAGCAACTTCTTTAATTGCCGGATGTGTATAAATCACATCCTCAACTTCCTTGGGCCAAACTTTGTAGCCAGAGGCACTGATCATGTCTTTCTTGCGATCAACAAGATACAGCCAGCCTGACTCATCCATGTAGCCCACATCGCCGGTATGCAAAAAGCCATCCGTCAGAGCTTCGGCCGACTCTTTTGGTCGTTGCCAGTAACCCGGAAGAATCTGTGGACCACGCATCATGATTTCGCCGATCTGCCCAAGAGGCAATGACTGACCGGCTTCATCAGCGATGTAAACCTCCGTGTCGAACACGGGTATGCCAATGGAGAATGCGCCATTGGCGTCGGTGGGAGTCTCAAGTTCAGGGGGGACACCGACTGCCAATGAACTGCTTTCAGTCAACCCGTAACAGTTTCGAATTGGAACCCCGAATTTCTTCTCAAATTCAGCAGCAACCGCAGCCGGAACTGGCGCTCCACCGCTAAAAATTCTTTTCAGGCTTTTAAATTTATTGGGGTCAATCGCTGGATGGTTCATCATCGCGATGAATGCAGTAATCGCACCAACAACAAATTCAGCCTTGAATTCGCTCGCCACATCAGCCACAACTTCAGGGTGAAAGCGCAACGACAAAATCAGCGGTGCGGCTGCCGAAAAGGCAAAGCCGACATTCCCAACCAGGCCAGTGATGTGAAAAAGTGGGGCAATTGCCAAAATCGGGGAACTATCGCGAACATCAACCCAAGCACGCCACAGTTCAGAATCGATGGCCATATTGGCATGGGTGATGATCGCCCCCTTGGGGACACCTGTAGTTCCAGATGTGTACACAATCATCGCTGGCTGCCCAGCAGATGAACTCTTACGGAGTTTGGTGTCAGTGATCGAACGCTTGAATACTTCGGCAAGATCAAGCACCCCATCAAAAACAGAGTGATCTTCCCCTTCTATCAATCGTGGGTCATTGCGCGTTTGGAATTCACGAACGCTGGTTGTGATGGGGCGAACGTTGGGCACTTCCTCCAGCACCGACATGGCAACATCTTGGTACAGATCGCGCTGCATGACCAAAACGCTTGCTCCGCTATCCTGAAGAAGTAGTTTCAACTCTCGGGACCGATTCATGGGGTTGATGCTTACCCCGATAGCTCCCGCCTTCCATGCCCCAACAAGACAAATCACGTATTGGGGAATGTTCTGCATATAAAGTGCAATTCGCTCTCCTGGCTGAACCCCGAGTTCAATCAGTTCATTGGCAAATGCGTCGGAGAGTTGATCCACCTGAGCGTAAGTCAGTGTTGCATCAAAGTAATGAATCGCAGGTCGATCCGCCGCAACCGAGACAGCGTGGCGAAACAACGAAAGGGTGTCGTCATATCGAGGCTTGAAGGAATCGCCTCCGTGAGCAACTTTGGGGTGAATTTTCAGCCAAGGGCGTTGGAACTGCACAAGCGTCATTCTCTCAATCTGTATGAAAAAAATGCAAGGTGGGCAGGCCACCTTGCATCACCGTATCACCCTATTAACGGGCGGGTCGAGTCATCTTGCAGCTGGTAGGCTGAGAAGCTTCATAGGCAGGAATGACCTTGTCAGTCTTCCAACCAAATCCAGTCCCTTCCTGTTCGATCTTGACGTCTTTGCCGTTGACCTTAGACCAGGTTGCGATGTAGAGCGGTTGCTGGAGCTGGTGATCAGTTGCACGCATCTGAACTTCGCCGTTCAGGCTCTGTGCAGTCATATTTTCGAGTGCGTACGCCACCTTCAGAGGTTCCGTAGACTTTGATTCCTTGATGGCTTTGCTGAGCATCGTCACGGCCGAGTGCGCCTGCATCCATGTGAAATCATCGTTGTACTTTTTCTTGAATCCTTCAACGATGTCTTTGCCCAGGAATTTTTCGTTATTAGGGTTCCAGACACCCACAAACTTGACGCGATCCAGTCCGCTAGCACCCATTGCTGTAGGCGCACCCTTCAGGATGGCGTAATAGGTGTAAAAGTTCACATTCAGGCCTGCATCCTTGGCGGCTTTGATCAGCAGAGACAGGTCTGCCCCCCAGTTGCCGGTGATCACGCTATCAGCACCAGAAGCTTTGATCTTGGCAATGTAAGGAGCGAAATCTTTCACTTCGCCAATCGGATGAAGGTCGTCACCAACAACCTGAACATCAGGACGCTTCTGGGCAAGCATTTCTTTGGCAGCTTTGCTCACAGAGCGACCAAATGCATAGTTCTGACCAATGATGTAAACTTTCTTGACGCTTTGATTGGTGGCCATGACATTGACCAGACCCTGCATCTTCATGTCAACGTTGGAGTCAAAGCTGAAATGCCAGAAGCTGCATTTTCCATTGGTCAGGTCCGGATCAATGGCACCGTGATTCAAGAAGAGGACTTCTTTACCTGGGTTACGTTCATTGTGCTTATTGATCGCATCAACCAGCGCAAAGGCAACACCAGAGCCATTGGCCTCAGCAACGTAGCGATATCCCTGCTCGATTGCACGCTTGAGCTGACTCAAGCTGTCTTGCACACCGGCCTTGTTGTCGAAACCAACGAATTCCAGAGTGTGGTCTCCGGCCCATTTGCCTTTGTTGGCAATTTCTGCCAGGTATTGCCAGCTTTTAAGCTGATTCTCTCCAAGTCCTGCAAAAGCCCCCGAAAGAGGGTCGATCACAGCGACGCGCACATTTTCAGCGTGCGCGACCGATGCAAATGCGGCCGTGGCAACTGCAATGGCAGTCAATTTTTGGGTCAGTGAAAATTTCATGTTGTCTCCTAAGGGGTGGTGAAAAAAAGCGAACGTCATGAAAACCCGACGTTCATGGGGTTCAAACTTCGAGCCATTCTTTTCGAATGTCATCGGCATGTCTCAATTGATCTGGGGAACCTTCAAACACGATGGCACCATGACCCATCACATACAGTCGTTGTGAAATGTCCAAGGCAATCGTGAGTTTTTGCTCAACCAAAAGGACAGAAATCCCTCGGTTCTTCAGTTCGTTAAGGTAATGCGCAACTTGATCCACGATCTTTGGTGCCAAACCTTCGGTGGGCTCATCAATCATGATCAGATCAGGGTCACCCATGAGCGTTCGGCAAAGCGTGAGCATTTGTTGCTCCCCTCCAGACATAACTCCTGCCGCAGTGTTGCGCCGTTCTTTGAGACGAGGAAACATCTCATACATCTCATCGATGGACCATCTGGATTGATGTCCACGCTTTTCTCCGAGCAATAGGTTCTGCTCCACGGTAAGTGTGGGGAAAACGTCCCTGTTCTCCGGAACGTAACCCAAGCCGCAGTGAGAAATTTCAAAGGGTTTCAGTCCAACAAGCTCTTTCCCTTTGAACTGGATTGATCCTGTGATGTCTACGTGTCCCATCACAGCTTTGACAGTCGTTGAACGACCAACACCATTTCGTCCCAGCAAACTGACAATTTCGCCTTTGCCGATATGCATGTTCACACCGTGCAGAACGTGGCTTTTGTCGTAGTAAGCATGAAGCCCAGAAATTTTCAGCAGTTCCATCACTGCACCTCCACTGATGCATGACCGCCCAAATAGGCTTCCTGTACTTGTGCATTCGCACGGATTTTTTCAGGGGTATCGCAAGCAATGACCTGACCGTAGACAACGACGGCGATCTTGTCGGCCAATCCAAATACAACGCTGAGATCGTGCTCAACCATCAGCAATGTTTTTCCTTGTGTGACCTTTCGGATCAGTTCAATGGCCGCATCACTCTCGGAGCGACTCATACCTGCAGTCGGTTCATCCAGCAAAATGACATCGGCATTCCCTGCGACAGTGATGCCAATCTCCAGTGCCCTCTGCTCAGCGTATGTGAGAAGACCGGCTTGGACATGACGACGATCTTTGAGACCAATCAACTCCAAGATCTCTTCTGCACGCTCGTTCACCAATTTGAGTTGGCTTAATCTTTTGAAAATCGAATATCGATAGCCTTGCGACCAAAGAACTGCGCATTGAAGATTTTCAAATACAGACAACTTATTAAAGATATTCGTAATCTGAAAGCTTCGAGCTAGGCCCATTCGATTGATTTCTTGTGGCGACAGCGAATCAATCCGATTGCCGTTCAGGATGATTTCTCCTGAAGAAACGCTGAAGCGTCCCGATATGAGATTGAAGAGTGTCGATTTACCTGCCCCGTTCGGGCCGATGACCGCAAAACGCTCACCCCTTGGCACTTGCAGATTTGAACCACGAATGATTTCTGCAGAGCCAAAGCTTTTTCGAACATCCTTGAGTTCAAGAGCGAACTGATTCATGCCGCAACTCCTTTCTGACCATTGGGGGTTGCACGCAACTTTTGCTCGTCCTGCATGACCCAACGAAGACTGGGTTTCACACTGATGACACCGACTAACATGCTCAGCAGTGCCACGACCCAAGTCATTGACAGGTCAGGGTCCAACTTGACTCCGAAGAGGATCAGATCTGATGTGGTCGGAGAAACGCGTTGATAGAGCATTTCCAAGACAGCCACAGTGCTTGTGAAGGTCAACAAGAGGCAGCCAACAGCAAGCAGAAACTTATGTAGATTCGTAGGCTTGAATCCTTGACGCAGAAGTCCGACTAAAGCTCCCCCCATGCTGGTCAGTCCGCCTGGTGCATAGACGACCACCAAAACAAAGAGCAAGCCCAGGTACATGTGCCATGCTGGGGTGAAATCTGACAGCAAAACAGTCATCAGCACCCCCACTACAGCGCCGACCATTGGCCCGATGAAACTGCTGATGCCGCCAATGAATGTGAAGAGAAGTACCGCACCTGAGCGACCAGCGCTCAAATTTTCAGCAGATGCGATTTCGAAATTGATGACGCTCAATGCACCGGAAATACCAGCAAAGAATCCAGAGACAATGAGCGTCAAATAGCGAGCCAGTTTCGGATCAAATCCAATGAAAGAAGTTCGCTCATCGTTATCTCGGACGGCATTGATAATCCGCCCAAGTGGGGTTGTCGTGAACCAATAAATTGCTGCTGTACATACGAACAGCCACGCGGCGATCAGCCCATACACTTGAAGCTGAGAACCAAAGTTGAGGCCAAAGAATTTATCGCCATAGACCCGGTTCGTTGATATGCCACCTTCGCCTCCAAAAAACCCTGGATACATCAGGGAGCTGGCAAAAATCATTTCGCCGATCCCCAGTGTGATCATGGCGAAGGTAGTTCCCGACTTTCTGGTGATGACATAGCCGATCAGAGTTGCGAATGCCATGCCGGTCAAACCACCAACTAGCGGCGACAACGGAAGCGGCAACCACATATTTCCTGCTGCGGCATGATTGATTGCATGCACAGCAACGAACCCACCCAGCCCAGAAAACACCGCATGTCCAAATGACAGCATCCCGCCTTGTCCAAGCAGCATGTTGTAGGAGAGACCAAAGATCATGGCCGTCCCCATTTGCGACATGAGAGCAACTGCAGTAGCAGAGGGAAAAGCAATCGGAGCAGCAATGAGCAGCGCTACAAAAGCAAGCCAGACAGTTACGAAGCGAGGTGTCGTCATCTGATTGGTCTGAGTAATTTGATTTTTCATTGAATGCATGAAATCAACCCTCCCGCTTTCCAAGGAGTCCGCGTGGACGGAAGATCAGCACCAGAACCAATAGTGCGTAAGGAAGTATGGGAGCAACTTGTGCCACGGTGACATCCAGCAACCCATAGCCAAAACTTTGAGGAGTGATGTTCGCGCCAAGAGCCTTGAGTAAGTGAATGGGCGAATAATCGATGGCCACCGCGAACGTTTGAACAACACCGATGATCAAGGAAGCCAATAGCGCACCAACCAGCGACCCCATGCCTCCCACCACGACCACCACGAAGATCACGCTGCCAACAGTCGCGGCCATGCCTGGCTCCGTCACAAATGCATTTCCACCTACAACTCCAGCGAGACCAGCCAACGCACAGCCTCCTCCAAAAACAAGCATGAAGACGCGTGGCACGTTGTGACCAAGAGACTCCACCATCAGAGGGTGTGTCAATGCAGCCTGGATGACCAGGCCCACGCGCGTCTTCGTCAAAAGCAGGTAGATTGAAGCAAGCATCAACACCGCCACCGACATCATGAAAGCGCGATATTTCGGAAATGAGGTGCTGAACAATGTGAACAATGGTCCATCAAGTTCAGGCGGTATGCCGTAGGGCACTGCTGAGCGCCCCCAGATGAGCTGCACGCCCTCAAGGATGAGGTATGCCATTCCAAAGGTGTAGAGCAATTCAGCTACGTGACCGTATTTGTGAACCGCACGAAGTCCGTAGCGCTCGATCAGGGCACCCACAACACCTACGAGTAAGGGTGCGGCCACCAGTGCAACCCAGAATCCCATCTTTGCACTGATGGCATAGGCGAAATAAGCACCGAGCATGTAAAAGCTTGCGTGCGCAAAATTCAATACACCCATCATGCTGAAAATCAGAGTCAACCCCGATGACAGCATGAACAGCAACAAGCCATAACTTAGGCTGTTCAACAGCGTAATCAGTATGAATTCCATCTCAAATCTCCAATCGGCCGTCTGCAGACGCCCTTAAAACCATTCATCGCGCATATCCAAACATGTGCGATCAACGGCATTGACGACCTGAAGCCATGCTTGGACCCGAGGCAATTCCCAACGCATGAAATAAGCGCTTGTTTGCAACTTGCCCAAATAAAAATCCCGGCTTGCTTTCTCAGGTTCCTTGGTCAGTTCACTTTGCGCTGACAGCGCCTGCTCCATCCAAATCCAACCCAATACAACGTGTCCGAACGCTTGAAGAAATGGACTGGCATTGGCCAATCGTGTTGTCAAATCTTCAATTTCAAACATGCCCTCAGCCGTCTTCAAGACATGCTCCCAAGCCTCAGCGAGAAGAACGGCATCTGCTTTCAGCGTTTCAGTTTCACGAGCTTGTCGTATCGTTCCTCGAATCAACTGATCGAGATCGCGCAATGACTGGCCTTCATGCAGCCGAAGTTTTCTTCCAACCAGATCGATGGCTTGAATACCAAATGTGCCCTCATGAATTGGATTGAGGCGGTTGTCGCGATAGAACTGTTCGACGTTGTATTCGCGGGTGTACCCATAGCCACCATGAATTTGAATGGCCAGATCATTGGCGTGCAAACACCATTCGGAAGGCCAGCTTTTGGTGATAGGGGTCAACAAATCGAGGAGCTGCTCAGCGCGTATACGATCCTTTTCGTCTACGGCCGTAAGTTGCTCATCAATTAGTTTCGCGCTGTAAAGACACAAAGCCATTCCGCCTTCAGAGTAAGCCTTTTGAGCCAGAAGCATGCGGCGTACATCAGCGTGTTCAACGATTGGCACCATCGGCTCATCTGGCTTTTTGCCTGAAGGCAACCGACCCTGCGGCCGATTGCGTGCATAGTCCAATGCATGCAGGTAACCTGTGCAACCCAAGGCTGCGGCACTAAGACCCACAGCAATTCGGGCTTCGTTCATCATCTTGAACATGCACGCCAGGCCTTTGCCTTCTTCTCCAATCAGCCAACCCACTGCCCCAGCCGAACCGGCAGGCCTGTGCTTACCTTCTCCAAAGTTCAAGAGGCAATTGGGCAACCCACGGTAGCCCATTTTGTGGTTCAAGCCTGCGAGCACCACATCATTACGCTCACTTGGCTCCCCTTGTTCATTCAATAACTTGCGTGGCACAAGGAACAGGGAAATGCCTTTCACCCCTGGCTGCAATTTCCCATCGGGACCAGGAATTTTGGCCAGCACCAGATGCACAATGTTTTCGCTGACGTCGTGCTCTCCGCCGGAAATCCACATCTTGTTGCCAAACAGACGGTACGTGCCGTCAGCTTGAGGTTCAGCACGGGTACGAATGTCTGCCAGCGATGAACCCGCTTGAGGTTCAGACAAGCACATGGTTCCAAAGAATCGTCCTTGCATCATGGGACGCACGTACCGCTCAACTTGGTTGTTCGTGCCATATGCCAGCAGTAATTCCGCATTGGCAATCGTCAAGAATGCATACCCAGATGTGGCCAAGTTTGCCGCCATCATGTAAGCCATACCTGCGCGTTCAACCACGAATGGCAACTGCATGCCCCCCAGATCGTAGTCTTGCCTCGCGGCCATCAATCCAGCCTCGGAAAACGCCTCTAATGCCTTTTTGATTTCCGGAAGAACGGTTACTCGCTCCCCGTCAAAGGATGGCTCATGCTCGTCATTTTTCTTGTTGTGTGGCGCGAAGAAGTCATCGGCAATAGATGCGTATGTATCCAGTGCAGCGCTAAAGGTTTCTTGACTGTGATCCTCATACCGTTCGCGCTCATTCAGGCCTTGTACCTGGAGCCATTCAAACAGCAAGAAATCCAGATCTTTCCGGGAAAGGGTCAGCTCTGACATCAAGCGACCTCGAACAAACCAGCGGCACCCATGCCACCGCCAACACACATGGAGATGACGACATACTTGACACCACGACGCTTGCCCTCAATCAAAGCATGGCCCACAAGCCGCGCGCCAGTCATTCCGTAAGGATGGCCAATGGAAATCCCCCCGCCATTGACGTTGTATTTCTCAGGGTCAATACCCAAATGATCACGGCAATACAGCACCTGGCATGCAAAAGCCTCATTGAGTTCCCACAGGCCGATGTCATCCACCTTCAGACCATGCTGTTTAAGGAGCTTGGGAATTGCATAGATTGGCCCGATACCCATTTCTTCGGGTGGACAGCCTGCAACAGCCATGCCTCGGTAAATACCCAGAGGCGCCAACCCTCGTTGCTCTGCCAACTTGCGATCCATGACAACGCAAGCCGAAGCACCATCGGACAGCTGGCTGGCATTACCTGCCGTGATCACCCCGCCTTCGATGACTGGCTTGAGTGATTGCAAACCCTCCAACGTTGTGTCTGGGCGGTTGCCTTCATCGCGTGTCAACGTGACTTCTTTGTAGCTGACCGCTTTGGTTTCCTTGTCCACGATGGCTTGCATAGTGGTAATGGGCACAATTTCTGCATCCAATCGACCTGCTTGCTGGGCAGCCGCTGTGCGACGCTGCGACTCCAAGGAATATGCATCCTGCACGTCGCGGCTGATTCCGTATTTCTTGGAGACAAATTCAGCCGTCTGGACCATCGGCATGTAAGCATTTGCAGCCGCAGCCAGAACGCGAGGATCTGCCTCTTGGGAGGTCCAGGTCATGTATTGATTCTGAACACCAGTGATGTTGTCCTGGCCACCCGCAACCACAATTTGCATGCCGTCAACCATCACTTGCTTAGCTGCAGTCGAGATAGCCATCAACCCAGAGGAACACTGACGGTCAATGGTCTGTCCCGAGACAGATTGCGGCAACCCTGCTGCCAGAGCGGCATACCTAGCAAGATTGCCTCCACCTGTACCCGCACTCAGAACGGTCCCAATAACCACATCATCAATTTCAGCACCATCAATGCCTGATCTCTCAATGGCGTGGTGCATCGCATGCCCCATCAAAGTTGGAGATTTGATGTTGTTCAATGCACCGCGAAATGCACGGCCAATCGGAGTACGCGCGGTGGAAACGATGACTGCTTCTTTCATGTTGGGTCTTTCTGATGTTTGAGTTTTTTGAATAAATTTGAGATGAGTTTCCCCTCGACACTAGGAATTAGCCTGTGCCTCAAATTGGATGCATCGATATGACACATCCTCGATACAACGAGGGGGATTAGGTGCTGATCATTTCAGTCATGCACCTCACTCAACGAAAAGGTGAGCAAACAGAGAGCTAAATTCGTCAGTGGAATACTTGCCTCCCTTTCGGAACCAAGTCATCACACCGCGTAGTGCTCCATTAATGATGTGTTCTGCAATATCCGGAGGACAGCGCAATCTCCCGGCATCCGCACAACCTTGCAAGGCATTGAGCCAGCAAGTTTTGAACCTTTTACGCAACCTGTTGAGTTCAGGCATGGCTGCCTCTGGGGCTTCTCGCCAATCGAAGTAGAGAACCGCGTGATAGTCCCTGCGCTCGTCACTCAAGATGGCCTCAAGCTCTTCGGCAATCAGTGCGCGCAACTGCTTGACCGGATCAGGTTCAGTTGCAAGAACCTTTTCATGAGCGATGCATATTGATAGGAATGCCTCTCTCATGATCTCCAAGAGCATTTCCTCTTTGGTGGAGAAATGGTGAAAGAGGCTTCCAGATTGAATTCCTACTGCCTCTGCAATATCCCTAACAGTGGTGCCTTTGTAGCCCTTCTTTCGAAAGAGATTTGCGGCCGCAACCAGGATCCGCTCTCGCGGAACGACCGTAGATTTGCGTGTCTTGCGAACGGGCTGTTCGACAGAAAGTTCAACAGTTTCAGTCATGGATGTAGGAGACAGCGTTGTACTAAATCAATTTTGCTAGACAACAGCTCTACTTTAACGACCGACATAAAACCAAGCAAGTGCTTGGTGCAAGTTATTTATCGGTATTTACCCCAATTCTGATGGGAAGTAACTGTTGCGACAAAGCACTTGCTTGGTTTTAAAGATCATCGAAAGGTACCGTCCTCACCCTGGCGTAAAGCAATTCCATGAAGCACCCCTAGCTTGAACGAGCTCTAAAAGCCAAGGCTTTCGTAGATGTACCTTGGCAAAAAACACTGAGGGCCATTGGTGTATGTTCGCGAGAACCGCCGAATTGGGATAGAAGGCAACATAGTTATCCGCTGCCATTCCACCAAGGAACAAATTCCGGTCTGCCAAATCACGCGC
>JACCDY010061602.1_pt1 | contig 23832 bp, 12 predicted proteins | sample 7446391 | NCBI WGS metagenome assembly JACCDY01 (sample SAMN15323451, study PRJNA562643) | freshwater metagenome | isolation source: river surface water | place: USA:Blue River Watershed | collected 2017-08-18 | reverse complement strand
ATTTGCCGCAACAAATCCCACACGCTGACCTACATATACGTTACCAGATACACCTACACCTCCGCTCACTACTACTGCACCAGTGACGATACTTGTGGCTGCTGTGGTTGCGGTTGCGCGAATAATACCAGCAGTTGTTAAGTTACCAGCTGTTACGTTACCGGTTACGCCTGCACCGCCTTGCACCATTAATGCACCTGTGCTGGTAGATGTAGACACTGTGCTCGTTCGAACCAATAGTCCTGTATTGGCTATAACTACATATGGATTTTCAATGAAAGAAGGAGAGCCGGTGAATTGACCAATCTGGAATTCGTAACCGTCGCTTGACGAAATGTACTTGTTAGCGCCGCCTCGAGTCTCAAATCGTATATTTCTTTGTGCATTGATTGTTTTAAAACTAAAATCTACTAGTGCAACGCTACTTGCTGATGCGTCAAACAGCGGTCCATTTTGACCGTCTCTGTTTTGCATTCTTAGATACTGAGGACCGTAAGTATCATTGGTTACACCTAATAGTAGTTGTGATCGTCCTAATACGTTACCAGATGTACTTAAGCCACCTACATTAAGGTTACCAGTTACACCTAGTGTAGTGCCAACTGTTGCAGCACCGTTAACAGTTAGTGCTGCAACAGTTGTATTACCGCTTGTACCGACTGTTGTAAACAATGCTGTGCTCGGTGTTACATTACCAATTGGTGTGGCTTGTATACCGCCTGCTGCTTGTAATGTTCTTACAATAGTTGCACTGTTAGTTAGTGACATACCATCAGCATTGACGTTCGAGCCAACGCCTAGTGATAATCCAACAGTTGCAGAATTATTAACTGTTAACGCATTTACTGTGGCATTACTGCTTACGCCGACTGTGGTAAACAATGCTGTACTTGGTGTTACGTTACCAATTGGTGTGGCTTGTAGGCCACCCAATGATTGTACCGATCCATTGACCACAGCTGATGTATTAACTGTTAGTCCGTTAACAGTAACATTACTTCCGAAACTACCTGTGCTATTTCCTACTATTGCACCAAGTGCAGTAATAGGTCCAGTTTTGATACTATCGTATACAACGTTAGCATTTGTAAAATCTACTGTAGTGTTAGGTTCTGCTACATTGCTGACTAGCTTCCAGACGTTATCGGTGTGATCTCTTATGAAACCTGTATGCTGGTATGTAGACAAGTTAGAAGTTGTTGAAAATTGGCTATAGAAACCGATTTCGTAACTATACGGATAAGGTGCATTTGCTGTTAAGTATAATAGCGGATCTTGAACTGAAATATTGGATGTGCTTGTTGCTATTAAATTTGTAGTATATAAATTACCGCCAACCCAGAAATCTTTGGTTACACTGCCTCCGCCCACAACAATAAATGCACCAGTCCCAACACCGGTTGCATCTGTTGTATCGTTAGAAATAATTCTACCTACGCTAGATATGTTTCCAATTGTAGCGTTACCAGTCACACCCAATGTTGTTCCAATAGTTGCACTATTGTTTACAGTTAACGCATTAACTGTACTGTTGCCACTTACACTTTCGCTTGTGAATATAGCTGTACTTGGTGTTACATTACCAATTGGAGTTGCTTGTAGTCCGCCCATCGCACTCAATGTAGTTTGAGCAGTAATGCTTGTGTTACTTGTTAGTGCGGCGCCAGTTACGTTGCCTGTTGCGCTTACTGTAGTAAATTGACCAGTGCTGGCTGTCGTATTACCGATTGGCGTGGATTGTAAGCCGCCTTCTGCCTGTAACGGAGATACTGCAACATATACAGAATTACCATTACCTGTAGTAAGTAATAAAGGATTACCAAGAGAACTAATTTGATTGCTTGTTGCTGCACCTATATCTAGCTGGGGAGTTTTAAATCCGCCAGTAGTAGCAGTAATATTACCAGAGGCACTTAATGTCGAACCAAATGTACCACTACCGTTAATAGTTAATCCATTAGCAGTTAAGTTACCTGATGCATTTAATGTAGTAAATTGAGCAGTACTAGGTACAGCGTTACCAATTGGTGTATCTTGTAAGCCACCTCGAGCTTGTAATGATCCTACCACTACCCCACTACCAGAAAGAGTTATACCCGATCCAGAAATATTTCCGGTTATACCCAGTGTTCCGCCAACAGTTGCTGAATTGTTAACTGTTAGTGCATTAGCAGTAATATTACCACTTACACTCAGACTTGTGAATATAGCTGTACTTGGTGCAACGTTGCCGATTGGTGTAGCTTGGATGCCACCCAATGCACTCAGAGTAGTTTGAGCTGTAATACTTCCATTACTTGTTAACGCAGCGCCTGTTACGTTACCTGTTGCGCTCAATGAAGTAAATTGACCAGAACTAGCTGTTACATTACCTATAGGTGTAGCTTGGATGCCGCCCAGGGCACTTAGTGTAGTTTGAGCTGTGATACTTCCATTACTTGTTAAAGCAGGTGCTGTAATGTTTGCAGTAGAATTTACTGATGTAGATGTTACTACTAATACGTTTGCTGTACCAGCCGAGCTTACAGTAACAGGACCGTTTAGGTATGCTCTTACATTACTATTTCCGTTTTGTATACTTGTTGCATCTATTCCGGTTAATTGGCTACCATTACCAAATAAGAACGAAGCACTAATATTTCCGGCTGTTGTTAAATTACCAACTGTTGCGTTACCGGTAACAATAATAATATTAGAACTAATACTATTAGCACCTGAAATATTACCTCCGGTGCCCGATCCCAATGTGATATTACCTGACGTACCAATTGTGGTGAACAAAGCAGAACTGGCTGTTACATTACCAATCGGTGTATCTTGCAATCCGCCTAAGTATTGTGCTGTCCCTGTAGTAACCAAAGAACCAGATAACGTAGCACTTGATCCGTTGATATTACCGACCACACCCAAAGTAGAACCAATTGTTGCACTGCTGTTAACTGTTAATGCGTTAACAGTACTGTTACCGCTTACACTTTCGCTAGTAAAGACAGCAGTACTCGGGGTTACGTTACCAATTGGAGTGTTCTGTAATCCGCCTAAGCCGCTTATAGTTGTGACCGCGGTGATAGAACTATTGCTTACCAAACCAGCAGCTACTAAGTTACCACTAGTATTCAAACTAGTAAAATTACCAGTGCCGGGCGTTATATTACCAATAGCTGTTGCCTGAATACCTGCTATCGATTGCAGTGTTGTACCAACCACTGCACTACCATTGACTGTTAGTGCGCTTACTGTAGCATTTCCTGTAGCACTTAGAGTTGTCACTATTGCAGTATTACCACCTGCACTACCTAATGTACCATTAAGCGGGCCATTGAATGTAGATGTTGCTGTGTATGTATCACCAGTAAACACCGCACCGCTGTTACCAATAGTAGCTGCCTGTACTGTGGTAAATGCACCAGTGCTAGTTGTTACGTTACCAATTGCTGTGTTTTGGATACCTGCTACGGCTTGTAGTGTTGAGCCAACTACTGCACTGGTGTTAACAGTTAATCCGTTAACTGTTAAGTTGCCAGAAATTACAGCATTAGAGATATTAATTGATCCACCAGTGATTGTTCCGTTGGATACTAAGTTACCCACTGTGGCTGTGCCAAATACGCTAAGACTACTATTCCCAATTATTTGACCCAATACCGTAAGAGTTCCTGTTTTCAGTGGATCATATACTGCATTTGCAAAATCAATTGTAATACCCGGTTCTGGTATTACATTACTGAATAACTTCCAAGTGTTGTCATCAACGTCTCTAACAAAACCAGTATGTTGATATACATTACCAACTGTACTATTAAATTGGCTGTATACGCCAATGTCATAATTATAAGGATATGGGCTAGTTGCTGTTAGATATAGTAGAGGGTCTGTAACGCTCAGAGTGTTTGCATTGATGGCAACTAGATTTGTTGTGTATACATTGCCTAAGACATGGATATCTTTTTCAAAACTTGCTCCGCCTTGTACGATTAATGCACCTGTATTTGCACCTGTACTATTTGTGGTGTTAGTAATTAAAACTGTACCTGCAGTTCTGATATTTCCTACAATTACGTTGCCCGCTACGCCCAATGAAGAACCGATAGTTGCACTATTGTTAACTGTTAGTTCGTTTGTTGTTACGTTTCCGCTAATGCTTGCGGTTGTAAAGTTACCAGTACTCGGTGTTATGTTACCAATAGCTGTTGCTTGTATTCCGGCCGTTGCACTTAATGTTGTTCCTGCCGTGATTGACCCGTTACTTGTTACGCCTGCAGCAGTTAAGTTGCCATCGGTGTTTAGACTTGTAAAGTTACCTGTACTTGGAATAGCATTTCCTACAGGAGTGTTCTGTAATCCACCAGACAAGCTGACGTTACTTACTGTAATATTACCTGCAATAATTCCAGATACTGTTAAATTATTTGTGCTTACGTTACCTACTGTAGCATTGCCGGTTACGCCCAATGTACCGCCAATTGTTGCTGAGTTGTTAACAGTTAGCGCATTGACTGTGCTGTTTCCACTTACACTTTCAGTTGTGAATATAGCTGTACTTGGTGCAACATTACCAATCGGCGTTGATTGCAAGCCTCCATCAAAGTCTCCAGAACCACTTGCTGTCAAAGAACCAGTTAACGTAATACCGTTTCCGTTGATGTTGCCAGTTACACCTAATGTCGATCCGATAGTTGTTGAGTTATTTACTGTCAATGCATTAACTATTGCATTGGCGCTTCCATTGATGGTAGTAAATTGAGCATTAGTACCAGATACCGCTCCGTTACTTGTTAACGAATTAACTGTGGCTGTACTTGTTACTTCTAATGTTGTAAACTTACCTGTACTTGCAATTGCATTTCCTACTGGAGTATTCTGTAGGCCCCCAGACAAGCTAACGTTGCTTACTGTAATGTTATCAGCAATAATTCCGGATACCGTTAAATTATTTGTGCTTATATTGCCTATTGTGGCATTACTGGTTACCCCTAGTGTGCCGCCAATTGTTGCTGAATTATTAACTGTTAATGCATTTACTGTTGTGTTACCAGCTACACTTAGTCCTGCAAATATTGGAGAATCACTTGTGCCGACTCCGATGTCAACACCACGAGCTGTTCCATCTTTTGATGTAATCGATAAGTTACCATTTGAAGAATTGTAGCTAACTATGGAAATACCATCTATTGCTACGTTAGTAACACCGTCTACACGACCTTTACTATCAACGCTAAACACTGGAACAATTCCAGCGTTACCATAAATCCCTGCTGTTACACCACTATTTTTTAACTGGCTAGTTACCACTTCGCCACTTGTGTCAATTACAGTGGTACCGTTTACTTTAAGTTGTCCGACGTTAGCTGTATTGTAAACTGTTAAGAAAGAATCAATAATAGCATTTGCAAATGTAGGTGTATCTTCCTGCCCAACATTCAAATCAACGCTATATGTTGTACCAGCACTTGTTGAAATAGTTAAGTTACCTGTTAGAGTACTATAAGACAACCCGCTCACACCGGCCACTGCCGTTGTATTAGCAGAAGTAATTCGTCCTTTACTATCAACAGTAATTACCGGAACAGCGCTAGCATTTCCATACGTGCCTGCTACTACTCCACTATCAATTAATCGACTTGTAACAACATTACCAGTTGAATCAATTACATTGTATCCGGCAACATCGACTTGTCCAACGTTGGCTGTTCCTGCTGTATTAAGATTTGCCGCTATTAAATTCCCAACCACACCTAATGTAGTACCAATAGTTGCAGAAGTATTAATCGACAAGCCATTTACGATTGTATTACCATCTACACTAAGCCCTGAAAATATTGGACTGTCGGCAGTACCGACTCCGATATCAACCGAGAAATTATTTCCTGCACTTGTGAATACTGTTAAGTTGCCGGTCAATGAATTATATGTTACATTGTTTACACCAGCTACTGCCGTTGTACTAGCTGAAGTAATTCGTCCTTTACTATCTACAGTGATCACCGGAACAGCACTAGCATTTCCGTATGTGTCCGCAGTTACACCACTATCTACCAATCTGCTTGTAACAATATTGCCTGTAGAATCAATTACTTTATATCCAGCAACATTGATGTTGCCTAATGAATTAATATTACCGCCTACTGAAACCGTATTTGCTGTTTTATTAAATGTAAAACCTGTTGTGGCCCCGACAGTAGAATTGTCGTTGAACAGAACTTGTGTATCTAAACCCGGAGCACTCAAATTACCTTGAACGTTACCAATATAGTTTAGAGCTTTAATAGTTCCAGTAATAAAGAAATCGCCGTTTATATTTCCGCCGATAGGTGTGAATACTGCTACGTTACTAACACCAGTCGAACTAATAGCAACATTACCATTTGAGTAAACTTTTACATTACTAGTTCCATCACTAATTAATGTAGCATCAATTCCAGTTAGATATCTTCCGTTACCTAGGAAATAACTACCTGTCACATTTCCAGTAATGTTTGCTAACCCAGTTAAAACTAAATTACCAGTTTTTACTGTTCCATATGTACCTGAAATAATATTGCCGGTTTCAGAAATTACGTTTGAGTAGTATTCAAAATATCCAGTGTCGTTCGCTCGACCAAAGAATGCTGCTCGATTTTCACTGTCATAATAATATGTTCTTACACCAGAATCAAAGCTATTATTAGATAATAAAGGAGCCCCGTTTGGTCCTGTATTTAGAGTAATAATAGGATCTTGAACACTAAAATCTCTAACATTCAAATATGTTACAGTTCCGCTTACGTCAAGATTTCCAGAAATAACAGTATTACCGCTAACCGATAACCCAGTTAGTGTACCTAAACTTGTAATATAAGGCTGGCTTGCTGTAGTAACTGTGGCGGCTATATTTCCATTATATACAGGCAAGTAACTGGCAACGTTAGCATTAGAATAATTTGCTTCTACCAATCCCCCGTTAACGTACAACATACCGTTTCTGACGGTAACATTTGCACCTGCTAGTGTAATATTTGAACTGAAATAACCTTGAGTGAATTGATTGGTTACATTACCGACTGTATAAAGATTTGATGTTACTGGAACTAAATTTGAATCTATAGAAGAAAGACTGCCTACAGGAATACCGTTAGGATAAAATACCCCCGAAGTAATGACATAACCAATTGATTCTATGTTACCGTAAGCAAATAAGTTACCTGTTCTAACGTTTACCGATGTTACAATATTGTTAGAATAAATTACATTGGCGTTTAACGTAGTGACGCCATTACCGTCAAATACTGAATAGAGTTCAGTAAAGTTGGTGTTAACTTTATTAAATGCTACGTAAAGAGAGTCACCAGTCTGACTATCTGGACCTACGCCTAAATTTATTATTTGTTGTGACATCCCACAGACTTTCCAGTTTTAGTGTATTTAGCTAAAACGGAAGATTGTGGTTTTTGGAAAAGTGGCAGTTTCCTGCCACTTTTTTATCCTCTACCAACCGCAATTTCGATCACAGTAGTTGGATTTTCATCTGTAGCTGTAAAGTTTTCCAAGCTCTTACCAACAACAGATCCAATTACAGGACTACTGCAAGATTTAACATAACCATTTCCTGCTGTTACTAGCATGTCACCTTTGCCCACTGGACCGGCAACCTTAGCAGGAACACGACCTTGTAGAGCAATAACAGCTACATAAGTTGCTTCTAAGTTACTGTTCATTAAGTAAGCAGGTTCCGTCGAAACTACACCAGCAACTCTTGTGCTCATTACTTCGCCAGCAACAGTAACTTCAAAATCTCCGCCAAAGTTTAATACTGTACCAGGTTCATATTGGGCATCTGCCACATATGCTTCGGCCAAGTCAGCATAGAGTGCTTCTGTGGCAGTACCAACAAATCGAGTAGCATATAAGTTACCTGTTGAAGGAATATAGCGCAATCCTGGATCATCAGCATATATTGTTTGAGTAGATCCTAAAGTAGGAACAAATACTGGATAGTATGTACTGGCTGCCGATGTATCAGTGGCATTCAATGTTGTATTAATGCCTTGTGGACCTTGTGGACCTTGTGGTCCTGTCGGTCCTTGTGGTCCTGCCACTGTACTAGGTGAGCCTTGTGGCCCTTGTGGCCCTTGTGGCCCAGTTGGACCTTGAGGTCCTGCTACTGTGCTATCTGCTCCAGATGGTCCGCGTGGACCTTGTGGACCTTGTGGTCCTGTTGGTCCTTGAATGCCTTGTGGTCCTTGTGGACCGCGTGGGCCTTGTGGTCCTGTATCACCTTGTGGGCCTCGTGGTCCTTGTGGTCCGGTTGGTCCTGCTACTGTACTTGCAGCTCCTTCTGGTCCACGTGGTCCTTGTGGTCCTTGTGTTCCAGTTGGTCCTTGTGGTCCACGTGGACCTTGTGGACCTGTGTTACCTTGTGGTCCTTGTGGCCCGGCGGCACCTGTTGCACCGTTTAAGTTTAAAGTCCATGAAGTATAGGTACCAGATCCTACTGTAGTAGTAACATCAATAACTATTTGCCCAGTAGAACTATTGTAACTAGTAACAGAACCAATCATATAATTAGTACTGCTATTACTAGCTAATACCGACTGTGCAGCAGTATACGCTAGACCAGTGTTAGCAGTAAATGTTTTAGCTCCTGTTCCAATAGAGTTAGAAGTAGAGCTAGTTGATTGATACTTGTCTGACTGCCCTTGTGGACCTTGTGGTCCACGCGGACCTTGTGGACCTGTGTTACCTTGGCCGCCCGATGGGCCTTGCGGGCCACGCGGGCCTTGTGGTCCTTGTGGTCCTTGTGGCCCGCGAGGACCTGTTTGACCAGTTGCACCATTTAAGTTTACAAGCCAACTTGAGAATGTACCGGCACCATTAATACTTGTAATATTGGCTATCATTTGCCCGTTAGCACTTGTATAAGTTGTAACGGTACCTATCATTATGTTACCAGCTGTATTAGAAATAATAACTGATTGTCCAGTTGAATATGCTAAATTAGCCGATACAACTAGTGCTTGATCTGTTGTTCCTATAGTTAAACTAGTAGAGCTAGTTGTGGCATATCTGTCAGCTTGACCTGATGGTCCTTGAACTCCTTGTGGACCTTGTGGACCTTGTGGTCCGGTTGGTCCTTGAACTCCTTGTGGTCCTTGTGGTCCTTGTGCTCCATTGGTGCCGTTAGTGCCTGCACTTCCTTGTGGTCCTTGTGGTCCTTGTGGCCCGGCTGCACCATTTTGGTTAACAGTCCAGCTGCTGTATGGTCCCCCGGAGCCGACAACGCCCGTAATATTTGTTACCATAGAACCAGTGTTAGCGTTATAAGATGTAACGCTACCAGTCATATAGTTAGAGCCGCTATTGGCAACAACAATTGGTTGGCCTGGGGTCCACGCAAGATTAGCTTGTGTTGTTAGCGATAAAGAAGAATTTAAGGCCAATGCTAGAGTCGAAGAGCTTGTTCCTTGATACGTATCGCCCCTAGATCCTTGTGGTCCTTGCGGTCCTTGAACTCCCTGTGGACCTTGTGGTCCAGTTGGGCCTTGAACGCCTTGTGGCCCTTGTGGTCCAGTTGGGCCTTGAACGCCTTGTGGCCCTTGTGGCCCTTGTGTCCCAACGTTTCCTGTTGCAAATATGGACCAGCTAGAATATGTACCTGAACCGCTAGTATAGTCAACTACAATCGTAACGTTTGTTCCTAGGTACGATGATATAGTACCTTCCATAAAGTTGCTTGCACTATATGCGGCTCTAACACGTTGATTGATAGTGAATGAAGATACAGTATTTGCGGTTCCTGTAGTAAATGTAACATTGCCAGTTGAAATAGTTTCAGAATCTGACGAAGTTAATACCACATATCCAATACCGCCGCCACCTGACGGTCCTTGTGGTCCTTGTGGTCCAGTGGGTCCTTGTGGTCCTACTGGTCCTTGATTTCCGAGTGGTCCAATTGGCCCAATTGGTCCTTGTGGTCCTTGTGGGCCGCGAGCGCCTTGTGGTCCTTGTGGCCCAGCATCTCCTTGTGGTCCAGTGGGTCCTTGTGCACCTTGTGGTCCTGTAGGTCCTTGTACGCCTTGTGGTCCTTGTGGTCCTTGTGGTCCACTTGCACCTACAGCCCCTTGTAAAGATACATTCCAGATACTGTATGTTCCAGAACCTACCGTAGAAGTGATATTAGCAATCATCTGCCCGTTAGCTTGAGTATAACTAGTAACTGTTCCGATCATATAGTCTGTGGCAGTATTTGCAATAATCACTTGCTGCCCTAAACTATATCCTAAGTTAACATTAGCTGTTATTAAAGTCTGCAACCCGGAGCCAATAGTTAAAGAAGTGTTACTCGTAGTAGAGTACTTGTCCCCGGCTAATCCCTGTGGTCCAGTCGGACCTTGTGGTCCTTGTAGTCCTTGTGGTCCAGTGGGTCCTTGTGCACCTTGTGGTCCAGTGGGTCCTATTGGTCCTTGTGGTCCTGTGGGACCTTGTGGTCCTCGTGTTCCTTGTGGTCCTTGTGGTCCAGTTGTGCCTAAGCCGCCTTGTGGTCCAGTTGGACCTTGTACACCAGTTGGTCCTTGTGGACCTTGTGGACCTTGTGGTCCGGTTCCTCCAGGCCCTGCAGGTCCTTGTGGCCCAGTAGGTCCTTGTGGTCCTAAGTTACCAATTGGTCCTTGTGGACCTTGTGGACCTTGTGCGCCAACACCACCGTTTTCTCCTGGAACTCCGCGGGGTCCTTGGGGCCCTTGCACCCCAACACCTGTTGGACCTGTTTCGCCCTGTGGACCTTGTGGTCCTTGTGCACCAACTCCAGTTGGACCTTGTGGTCCTTGTGCACCAAATGTTCCTTGCGGACCTTGCGGTCCTTGTACACCTACCCCAATTGGTCCTTGTGGGCCTTGTGGGCCCGATAGTCCGCGAGGCCCTTGTGGCCCTTGTGGTCCTGCGTTTCCTTGTGGTCCTTGTACACCAGTTGGTCCTTGAGATCCTTGTACGCCTTGGGGCCCTTGAGGCCCAGCGTTTCCTTGTGGTCCTTGCGGTCCACGAGGTCCTTGAGTTCCTTGTACACCTTGTGGTCCTTGGGGACCTTGTGGTCCGCGTGGTCCTTGTGGTCCAACTGCTCTAACTCCATTGGAATAGAAATAATCCAATGCGTAAACACCTGTATCTGCAATTACTACAACATTAGATACGCCCGAAATTCCACTAGTAACGTTGCCGTTTTCATAGACCACTACATTACTAGAACCATTAACAAGTTGAGTTCCTCCTGGTAATCCTGACAATAAAGAACCATTACCTAAGAAATAATTACCACTTATGTTTCCAGTAACTGTTAATGCATTAGCGAGTTTCTGGAAAGTAAATCCTGTTGATCCGCCCAATACTCCAGTGTCGTTAAACATTACCTGAGTATTAGCGCCTGCCGCGGCGGCAATTACTGTAGTTTCACCTGCACTTAAAATTCGAATATCTACGTTTGTTCCTACAGGAATCGCATTGTAAAACTGAATACTATTACCAGTAACTTGATATTCAGTATAAGGAATCAAGTATTGATTATTCGAAACAGCCAACACTCCTGCTGTTGTACTGTTAGCATCTAAAGGATAGATAATATCCCCATTACCAACGATAGTTTGTTGTGTTATTAGTCCAGATACTGGTACCCAACTTGTACCATTGTAGTATTCAACAACAGTGGTATCGCTATTATATCTAACTGCCCCGGGTGTATCTATTCCCGAACGATCACCTGTACTACCCGAAGGCAACCCTAGGGCGCCAACTGTGGAAATGTTTACTAATTTAGATAACCCAGGTGCAATACTAATATTTGCGTCTGATGTGCTACTAATAGTATTACCAATTATACGAATATTACCTGCATTAGCAACTGTAAACGTAGCGGCATTGGGTGTTATATTACCTATTACTGTATTTTGTAGACCACCGCCAGCCCATAATGTTGTTCCAAATGTACCGCTGTAGTTGACTGTTAATCCGTTAGCTGTTAAATTTCCTGTAACAATAACGTCGTTACCAAAGAACCCAGAACCGTTAACATCTAAATTGCCACCAAATGATCCATTACCGTTAACGTCTAAGTTGCCGCCGAACGATCCAGAACCATTGACTTCTAAGTTGCCACCAAACGATCCAGAACCATTAACATCTAAATTACCACCAAAACTGCCGCTGCCATTAGCTTCTAAATTGCCGCCAAAGAAACCATTACCATTTGTTGTTAAATTTCCCCCAAAGCTACCGTTGCCGTTAACTGAAAGATTTCCACCAAAGAATCCTGAACCATTTGCATTTACATTTCCACCAATCAACGCATCGCCATTGGCAGATATGTTTCCGCCAAAAAGTCCGTTGCCGTTAGCTTCAACATTACCGCCAAAAAGTCCGCTACCATTTGCTGTGACATTTCCGCCGATTAATGCATTACCGTTAGCTTCAACATTACCGCCAAAGAAACCATTACCGTTTACTTGTAAATTACCACCCCCACCGCCAAATTCACTGATGATGTTTGCGATATTAGCCCATTCGCGAGTACCGTCAACGTTGCCTAAAAGAACATAAGCATTACCTGCAGGCAATCCTAAATCTGGTTCAGCATTGCCTAAGTCAAGGAATGTGTATCTTCCCGGATCTGCATTGGCACTTGGCGTCTTAGGAACGCGGCCGCTTATAATATTATTACTAATCTTTTTAGACATATTTTATTACTTGGTTTCTAATAGGCTTAATGTTAATTTCAAACGATTATTTGTGCTTGCATTAGCATAAAAACTCTGTCCGGGAGTTAATACTAACTTCCCAACTAACACACCAACAGCATCAGCTACAGGGACTGTAAAGTTTTTAACAAGCTCTGTCGACGTAGATGAATCTGTATCGTAGTGAATTGCTGTTACGTTTGCAGCTTCAGATGCAATATTGGAAACTTGTGCCATTAATACAATCGTTGATGTTATCGCTGGAGCTGTATATATAGATTCCAATGTTGTAGTTAATTCTGCTGTTACTGTTTTAAACGTATTAATAGGTGTTGCCATTTTATTTTATCCTTCAATCGACAATATGTAAGGTGTCATAACTGCAAATAAACTTCTATTAAAGTCGTCACCTTCGATTGTACCTGTTGATCTTACAATTGTTAGACCTGGGCCGATTCTAAAATCGCCTTTTTGATCTGTGCTGGTCCAGTTTATTCTTCCTCTTACATTTCCGTAAGTAGAATATAAAACGTTTGCTTCTACCACTTCGTTCTCAGGTATAGGAATACCTCCGTATTGTGGTAGTGCAATATTAGGCTGTGTACCAGCACCGACATATTCCATTGTGTGTGCGGATGCACTGATTGTACTTACTTGCCAGCCGCTTAAATTATCGCCGGCGTAGGCTACATTGCCTGTTGTAGCACCAAATCTTGATGTAATGTTTACATTCCAAACATTTCCATGGCCAGGATACGATGATGTTACATTACTGAATGTACTAATAAAGTACATATTTGTATCGCCAACTAACATCACACCGTTATTTGTTTTAGGAGGTGTTGTTACATTTCCAATAGTCAAACTAGTATCGCCTACATTTACATTAGATAACAAGTTACCTGTAAATTCCAAAGATCCACCTTCTGCCCATAGCCCGTAATTACCAATGCCGTTATCACTTCCAATCAACGACACAAAGCTACCAGATTCAACTTTCATACCAACATCGCAAGCAATAGTATAAATGTTAACAGCTTGGCTATATGCTCTATTAATCATTCTTAGACCGATACCGCCTTGATTAATATTTGTAATAAAACCTAAAATAAATGCACGGGTGCTGTTGGGATCTACTAAGCTGCCATCAATTTCAACTGTAGTTCCTGTGGTTGTTGAGCTGGTAATATTTTGAATATAAGGACTTACGTAAAATAATCCTGCACTTCCATCCGGAGGAAAACTGAATGCTCGTCCTGTATAATTTCTTACTGTAAGTCCCCAAACATAACTACCGCCCTTCATGTAGAACATGTCGCTAGATGTTACGCTAGGCTGAATAAACACGGACCTAATGTCATCGCCCATTAATGCAACGTTTGCAGGAATGATAATAGGGCATACTTCAGTATACGAACCGCTGGCAACTTTAACTGCTGTCCCAGATGTTGCTATAGACATTGCGGCCGCAATAGTTAATTTCGGAGTTGCTAAACTACGGCCATCGTTAGAATCATTACCATTTTTAGCTACATAGATTACATTATCAAATGTACTGTTAGCCACAGTTAATACCGGACTGCCGTTGGCAGTAACAGAAGTTGCAGCTAGGTTTACTACATCTAAGGCCGTATTTTTAACAAATGATCCCATATTATAATTCTTCTTTATACAGTGGTATGTGTTAGTGTAATAGACATAACACTATTTGCAGTGCTTCTTGCGTATATTGCATCTCCGTTGTCAAGGAACAAACGTTCAGTTGACGCTAAGTAAGTATCCCCAGATTGAACAGTAACGTTAGTGTACAAAACGTTCACATTGCTAGGACTTCCACCACTGGGTACTGCCCAAATACTAAAACTAGCATTGGCGCTAGTAGAATAATTTGAAACATAAAAAGTCATAGCAACAGTAGTTCCAGTACTAGTATACACAGACGATGCGGTAGTTGTTAAATAATTGCTTTGTATTGACATATTTTATCCAAATATAATTCCGTATTTTTTTGCAGTTAGTACAGATACTAACTCGGAAGAAGAAGATCCTGCATTGACAAATAATCCTGTGCCGCCACCTTCTGCTACATTTCCTGTCACAACGACATAACCTGTGACTGCTGTTGGGCTATTTGTTGTTTTTTGTATTTTTGTATTGTAAGCTGTTAATAGAGGACCAGAATCACCTAACCCATTATTAGCAATCCATTGACCGGCAGTTGGTCCGTCTTCATCCCAATATAATCCTACAGCAAGTTCACTGCCTCTATTATTTTCTAATCCACTATAACCAGCATGAGGAGAATCAGAAACCGTTAGATTGGAGTTCAAATGAAATATCGGTAGTATAGTGTCGTAGGCTTGAACGTTAGTAGTTATACCTGTTACTACTAAATTACCATCGACGTATAAGGTATGAGTATCTAATTCAACATTCCCTAATGGATTACCATTGGTCTTGAACGTTGTAATAGTATAATTACCAGTGTTTATTCGTTTGCTTGCGCCCATACTTACTCTCGTTTAGAGTATTTATTCCAAATAATAATTAGTGTTCAAAGATAAAAAATGGGCCGGAGCCCATTTTTATATCAAATTGGAATTTGATTAGTTGCTATCAACTTGTACGAAGGTAACACCTTGCCAAGTTGGTTGACTGCTTAGTGTTGTGCCGCTTGTTGAAGGAGCACTTAACCAGTATCTATATTTGGTATTTGACCAGTCCCAAACATACTTGTTACTAATTCGACTTACGTTAAAAGTCTCTTTAATAGTAGTTGTTTGTGCTGTGGTAACAGTTTGTGTTGCACAACTTACTGTAATATTTGTAGCACTGTTAACTGCCACAACTGTTACGTTACCCGTTAGACCAGTACCAGAAACCTGGTGACCGACTGTTGGTGTTGCATAACCAGTAACGTTTCCTGCAACCCAAGTTAGGTAAGCATATTGGCGATTGTTTGTATAACCATTACCGCCTGTCCCGATGTTTGCTAAATTAGCACCAGCAACAGAGTTAACGTTTGCAAGGATTGTCATTGTGTTTGCTGTGGAAAGCTCAGTAGACAATGCATTTACTAGTGTTGCGACTGTAGTGTTAGCGTCAGAAGTATTGTTTACTTCAAACTTACGCATGCCCTTTTGAAAAATAATGTAACCAGTATCAACTGCGCCGCCGGAGTCTCTTAAGAAACGTGCTCGGATAGTGTTAACTGTTTGATCATTATCGCCGCCTGTACCACCAATATGATTACCACTGATAAGAGTTGGACTTACATAGCTGTCAACTGTGATACCGTTAGCTGTCTTTTGTATTTTTAATTTTGCCATTTCATTTATTCCTTTATGTTAGCGTTCTAGGCTACCCGAAGTGGCGCTTCGAGAGTTCTTGTGAACGTATTATTTATTTTAAACTTAACAAAAAAGGACCCGAAGGTCCTTTAGTGTCTTCCCATCCCGAGTGGTAAGTAAACTCTTGATTACTGGAAGCTTAAGTTAGCTACGCTAATTTCGCTTAGGTAATCACCAGCATTGCCTAGAGACGATGCTGTGTTTGTCAATTCAACATATCCGTAACGAGTCATAAAGCCTACGACTGGTTCGAATGTGTTAGGATCTAGAACAACGCCAGAGCTCATTAGAGGAATGTATGGGCAGTAGAATGCTGCGGCATCAGCCTCAGAAGAACCCTTGTAACCAACTAGAACTGCTTGTGTATCAGCAGCATAGCTGTCTACGTAAATGCGCATTGCGCCGTTTAGTGTACCAACGAACTTGGTGTTTGTTGGAGCTTCGAAGGTACCTTCTGTAGTACGTGCGAAAGCGGATGTTGTTGCGCTCTGTAATACTGTTAGAGCAGCAGGAGAAACAACAGCCCAGTTACCTGCACCACGACGTGTACGTTGAGCGATCAAGTTAGCTGCGCGGTTAATTAAAACAGCAAGAGCAGCGTGCTCGTCACCAACGAATGTAGCTGTACCAGAAACGGCAGCTTGGTCGTATGCGTAGTCTGTAGCGGCTAGAGAACGTAGGGAACCTAGAATCTCTTGGTCGATTTCAACTGTAATTTCTTGTGCTAGAGCTGCCATGATTTCAGCTTCGATGTCTAAGCCGTGCATAGATTGTGCGTCTTGGGCAGCTTCAAATGTCCAACGTGCGCTCAACTTACGTGTCTTAGCTTCGACAACTTGCTTTAGAATCTGAACGTTGATCTTACGACCTGGTACGCCTTCTAAAGCGCTTGTGCTTGTAGCACGACCGGTTGTTAACGAACCAGAATATGCTGTAGCAATCTTGAATGGGCTCAATGCTTCGTCACCAGCTGTTGTGCTTGTGTCGAATGGGCTAGCTGCTGTGGCTGTTGCTGTTTCAGCATAACGTACACGTAGTGTATGAATCTGAGCAACTGGGCCTGTCATTGGCTGAACACCAACGATTTCGTTAGCAATAACTGTAGGCATAACACGACGGATAACTGGTAGAATAACACGGTTAAGTGTAGCTACGTTACCTGCGCTTGTTGCGCCAGCTGTTGCATTTTCAGCTAGGTGCTTACGAGTGTTTTCTAGGATAACACCCATTGTAGTTCTGCGAGAACCTTGTAGACCTTCTAGCAGGGCATCTTTTGTTTCGCCCCAACGGCCTTCTAATAGTGCTTGTGTCATTTTATTTCTTTCCTATATTAGGGTTTATTTAAGCCCTGCTAAACGTTTAATTTCGACCACATTATTATGATCGGTTTCAACGCTGACCTTAGCAGATTTATCACCAGTTACTTCTACACGACTCTCAGCTAGCATTGCTGGCTTTTCAGCCTTAGGTGCAGCAGAGTTGTTTAGAACTGCTGGTAGATACTTTTCAAATGCAGACTTTAGACGTTCAGTCTGAACATTTTCAAGAAGCTGACTCATAACGTCTTGCTTCTCTTTGTTAAGAGGTTTTAGCAACTCACTTAGTTGTTGCTTACGCTCTTGAGATTCTTTAATTACGCGAATTTCGCGGTCTTTTGATTCAACTAAAGCAGCCTTTTCAGCAGCAGCTTGTTTAGCTTCTGCGATTACAGCTTCTTTTTCTTCTACTGCTTTGCGTAGTTTAGCAATTTCTTGATTCTCATTTAAGTGAGTAATCGCAAATTCGCTAGCAAATGCTTCGAATAAACGACGTCCAAAATTGTTCTCACGAGCAACTTGAATGTCTTCTTTTAGTTGAGTCATTTCTGACTCTAGCTTAGTAGCTACAGATTCTTTGACAAGAGCAGCAGATTTTGCAACAAATTGTTTTTGTAGTTCAGCTAGTTTGCCTTTGGCTTCACGAACTAAACGTACTTTTGTTTCTACTACGTCTTGCTTGTCCTTAGCAAATTCTTGCAGTTCTTCTGCTAGAGCACGGATAACAAACTTCTCTAGGCGCTGTACGCTTTCCTTTTGAACTTTGCGATCACCACGCAATTCTTTAACTTCTTCAGCTAGTTTTCCAACTAGGAATTTGTCAAATTTTGCTGCGCTTTCAGACATACGCTTGTTGAAGCGTACACGATCAGCGGCTAATTGTGCTTTTTCGTCAGAGAACTCACGAATTTCTGCTTGGAGACTTTCTGTGACCATTTTGTCTAGAGCTTCGACCATTACACTTTTGTCGTGTTCGTAGCGGCCAGCGAACTCTTCACGGATTTCTGCGCGAAGCTGTTCACGTGCTTCATTTAATTTAGATTCCCAAGCTTCGCTGATAGCTTGCTTAGTATCTTCATTAATGATACCACTGTCAACTAATGGTTTGATAGCATCAAACATGGATCATTTCTCCTGTTATATTTTTAAGTCTTTGATGAGGCGTTTTACTTCCTCTTGCAAATACTTCTGGACCTTTTGATTTGCACCGGCATCTTTCGCCATTTCGAGAACTTTGTGTCCATGACGCATATTCATAAGTCCCTCATAGACGGCTTTTGGATATGCATTAGGAGCACTAGGTTGTGCAACTATATCAACAGTGACTATATCAAAGTCACTAACGTGTCCTGTGCTTTCGTTAACGTTGCCGCTACCTCTGCTAGACACACCTAACTTGACTCCGCTTTCCAACATAGTTGTAACTAGTTGGCCCATTGGAGTTGGAAGGATTTTTAGTTTACCGAAACCGTTAGGGCCATCCATCCACATTTCTGTGATCATATGACTTACACGGTCCAGGTTAATTTTTAAATCATCAGGATGGTCTAGTTCGCCTAAGACGCTATAACCTTCCTTTAATTGTTGGTTTACGTGATTAACAGCTTGGCCAATTTCTTGAACGGGATATACACGTTGGTTAGCGTTCTTTACGCCACCCTGAACAAATATCCCTTTCATATAAAGAGACTTACCTTTGCCGTCAGCACTTGACTCTGCCAGAACTTCCATTCTGGCATTGTCAAAGGTTAAGTGTTCTCTTAGTAATGACATTGCTGATTACTTACCAATACGCTTTAGTAAACTTTTCTTATCTACAGATAGCTTACCGTCTGTAGTTTGGCCTTCTGCACCTTTATTGGCTTCATAACTAGTTTGCTTGTTATTGTACCAATTTTGTGCGCCTTTGTTGCCGCCGGGAACGTTAACGTTCTTCTTGCTTACAGGAACTTGTCCACGGCCTTTTGTATATTCATTGTTTGGCTCTGGGGTTTGCTTTCCATCTGGATCTTCACCCTTGTCAGCTTGGTTTAAATTCTTAGCTGTACCGCCCATGTCGTTCTTTCCAGCAACGATAGACTTAGCAGAAACTTTAGCTTTCTTACCAGCGCCAACTTCGTTACCTTCGGCTTGTGCAGGCTCTTGACTGTAAACGTCGCCAATTTGGTCTACATATTCACGTAGCCATTCAGCTTCGGTCATTTTACGACCTTTCTTGGATTCTTTAACGCTTTCTTCAACGTCTTCTTCCTCGTCGTCTTCCTCGTCGTCTTCTTCGCCTTCCATCATGCCCATTTCGGCCATGTCTTCTTCGCCGCCCATGCCATCGTCTAGGCCGCCCATGTCACCAGCTAGGTCGTCACCGCCCATACCTGGCTCACCAGCTTCTTGACCCATTAGAGAATCAAATTCTGCTTTTAGTTCGTCTAGTGCATCTTCTAGATCCATAACGCGATCTTCTAATCCAGCTTCTTCACCGCCGAATTCATCGCCGTCCATTTCGTCACCGCCGAAGTCATCACCGCCCATGTCGTCGCCGTCTAGATCGTCGCCGCCCATGTCGTCGCCTTCTTCGTCGCCGAATTCGTCTTCGCCTTCGCCTAGGCCTTCTTCGTCGCCAGTAATTTCGTCAACCATAGACTCAACTTCATTACCGCCTACTTCTTCTAGGTCTTGCTCGTCGATTAACGACTCGTAGATTTCACGTGACTTCTCTACCACGATTTGGTGGAAAAGTTCACGAGCTTTGTCTTCGTTCTCGTTAATGATGTATTCAATTAATTGCTCATATTTAGACATATTTGTTATCCTTTATAAAATATGTATTGGAATTCTGTATAGTTATTTACAAAAATGCCCACTTAACTGGGTTAAATGGGCATTTTTTGAGTGATTTTACTGAAATAATTATAAACCACCAGCGGCAGCATCAGCTGCTGGCACTTTATATTGACTAGTAATAGTTTCTAATTTCTTTTCATGCTCTAATTTACGAGTGTCATTCATTATACGCAACTTGTTTAAACGATCCAAAGTCAGACGAGTTTTTCTAGTATCGTTAATTTTTAACGTGCTATTATCGTCTTTTTCAGATCTGTACCCATCTGGTGTGGGCTCTAATAATTCATTAAGTTGCATAGCTATATTTAACCAAATTGTTTATAAACCAGCTGCTGGCGCTGCGGCTGCGGCTGCGCCTGGTCCCGGTGCTTGAGCACCTACTCCCATTTCTGCACCAGCTTCTGCTTCCCCTGGCACAGGAACTTCAGCAGATTGAATGTCTTGGTCTAGCCCGCCCGGACTAATTCCGATACTACGTAGACCAGCTTCCCCGGCAGGTGCTTTTTCTACATCGCCTTGCTCTTCGGCCCACATACGTTCGTTATCAGCCATTTCTTCTTCAGTTAAACCTAGATAACGAGTTAACAAGAATCGCTTGGCCAAATATGGGAACGCTTCTAACTGAGTAAAGCTACCAATACGTGCTTGATCTACTTCAGCTTGTCTATAGCTTGCAAAGTTTTGTGGTTCATTGAATTTAAGTTCAAACAGATTACTATCAATGTTTATACCCCTCCAACGTAGGAAAAGTTTAAACTCTTGATCTAGTTTTTCACAGATCATACGCTGTAAACGCATACAGTACTGATTAAAACGCCATTCCTGAATTAATGCTGTACCAACACGACCATCACTGAAACTGTTTGGATTGCTGGTTCCGTCGTCTAATCCTGTAGGCAAATAGCTACTTGGAATACGCAATCCACGGAATAACTTATTAGTAAAGAAGTGTAAGTCTGTAATTTCACCTAGATTTTGACCGCCAGGCAATGGCTCAACACTAGATCCACGCCCATCTGCTGTAACCGGGAAGAAGAAATCTTCGTTAGTTGACAATGGATTGTACGTAGCATCCATCATATTTTGTCCACCACCTGTTTGTGTAGGAATACGGCGTTGATGTACTTCGTTTTTAATACGCTCAACAAATGCCATGGCCATGTGACTTGGCATGTTACCTACGTCAATTTTAAACACACGACGTTCAGGAGCACGTTGTACACGATAGATAATAATAGCGTCTTCGAGTAATTCTTTTTGTTTGAATACTTTGAAAACGTTTTCTAGTACGCTGTTACCAAACGGCCAACTAAAGTCTAAACCTTCTGTTAGGGTCAAATGAATAACGTGTTCTGCATTAATTGCTTGTTCGTTTTGTGCATGACTAAAGCGTGATCCGCCGCTATATGGCGTTTTTGGTTGTATATAAGCTCCGCTGCCACCGCCGACCTGTGGATGGTTAACACTAATATCGCTGGTGTTAACCATGGTTGCTGTTAGATTTTGAAAGTTAGGTGCAAGATCTTTAACTACATATTGCTCGGGTTTCTTACCTTCTGCTTCGTTAACAATAACTTTTACAACCTTACTCATTTCAACCCAGAACAATTTAAATGTTTCCGGATCACGAATAAACACTTGATCTCCGTACTTGATAGTATTACGGAACATTTTAAAGATACGTTTGTTAAGTTCGTTTAAACTAACCCACTGTGTTAACTGTTCACGAATAATTTTAACTTCGTTGTCTGTGGGCTTTTCTTTCCAATGGAATTGAAATGCTGTTCCATTTTCTTCATTTTGCTGTGTGCTAAACTCTGCTAGAATATCTAGTGCGGCATTAACTTCTGAGTCCATGTCCATTTGCTCGTATTGATTGTAACGTTCAATACGGTTTGGGTGCCCAATGTAAACTTCTGGAAGGTTACTTTGATAATTTCTATAGGTAAATTGGTTACCATTGCCCCCACTAATAGGGCTAACAGATCCTGCTACGTTTGCTACTCGAAAGTACTTCTTCCATGCCATATATTAAACTCTCCGGTATGATATTTACCTATTTTTAGTAGCTAGCATTCAATATCTGCTGCTGAATATCTTTACTATCGCTCATAGTTCTTACTATGTCTTCCATTAATCTATTGTTCTCATTGAGAGCTCGGACCATTGGATCAAAGTCAATTTGCATCGGCACTTTGCCTTTGGCTAACGGAATAACTGCTTCAGGGCCATCTTCGCCTGCTATCGAAGGCGTATTAACCACACCACCTAATGCATTCTTGCTAGGATTTGCTGGTAGAGTAGTTGATGGATTAGCCGGAACTCCTAAATTTTTCATTGCGGCGGCCAGATCGGGAAAGTTACCAATGTTAACAGTAGGTGTTCTTTCTACTGTTTCAATAGCTGTTACTCCCATTTTTTTCAGCATGCTATTAATTAAATTACCCAATGCTTCTTTAGCGTCTTTTACAGAACCGTCTAGAATTTGTTTCATTGTATCTATCATAGCTTGTTGATTTGATAGTATACCCGAGGTAACTTGATTCAACCTTCGAACAATTTCGGTCATGCCTTTCATATTTTCATTAATCTGTTTGTCTAACTGAAGTTGATTATTCATCATTTCTTTTGTAGCAGTGCTAAAAGCGGTTACTGCTGGATCCAATGCACGTATAACAGGCTCTACTATACCCGCAGCATTTTTTTCCATCGTTGTCTGATAGTATTTCATTCTGTCAGACTCTATAGTTGTGACTTGCCTAACTATATCATCTAACTGTCGAAGATTACTTAATACTGCACTACCAGTTTCGGTCATTCCACGTATAATAGGATTATTTGCAGCTCTATTAATTTCGGCTAAGTTTTCGAGGCTTCTGGCAGAGCCTTCTAGTATATCAGCATTTGCTTTAAGATAAGTGCTGTAGGTGCTTCGATAACCTTCTCTAGACTGGTCAACACTGCCCATTAACTGTGCTACAGCATCGGCAGCTTCTTTGTTCATAGCCGCAAACGTTAACGATTCTTGGCTTATTACTCGTCCGCCTGTTGCAAAATATTCTTCTGCATACTTTGCACCCTGGTCACCAAATATTTTACCTGCTACTGCCATACCCTCTTGTACATTTTGTCTAGCAGTTTCGCCTAGGCGACCTAGCTTACTAGTATAGTCAAGTTGCCTGCGACGTGATTCTTCTTCCTGTCTCAAACGGTCTGCTTGCTTACCAGTGATAGCCGACAACTCTCTTTGTCTAAGCAAATACTCTCCAGTGACTTGACGTTCTGCTGCTGCACTTCTTATTTGTCTTTCGCCTAGTTGTGCTTGTATTGCTTGATATCCTGCTACAGCTTTACTAACTTCGTCAAAGCTGCCGTATAAAGCAATGAATCTATCGTCTGTGTCAATTAATCGTCTAGACAAACCTGCTACACGAACAGCAGATTCTCTCATACCAAAACCAATTTTACCTAGATCTTCCGCAGTTTGACTTACCATTTTGCTAAACATTTGCAAAGGAACTCCAGCTTGGCCAGCGACTTGATTAACTAACTCAGTGATATTGCCACCAAACGATGCGCCAACTTTAGCAACTTCCACGGATGCATCTGCCATTTTTTGCGATGTTT
>JACCDY010829056.1_pt1 | contig 23872 bp, 31 predicted proteins | sample 7446391 | NCBI WGS metagenome assembly JACCDY01 (sample SAMN15323451, study PRJNA562643) | freshwater metagenome | isolation source: river surface water | place: USA:Blue River Watershed | collected 2017-08-18 | reverse complement strand
GTGAACATAGCTCCAGTAACACTTTCCAGATTTGTAGATAACTTAGTCTTTGTGGTAGCACCAACAGTAGTATCATTATCAATTCCCAATCTAGTTGTAGTATTGGTCCCCATAATACTAGTGTTATATAATCCACCCTTCCAAACATTTTCTGCAGAAGCTTGGAATTTATTTGATAATCCAGTTCCAATATCTGTATTGGTTCCTGCACGAAGATTAATTCTATTTCCACCAATTAAGCAGAATTTATTCAGTCCAATATATTTGTTTTCATACATTGAAAATAAATTCCATGAGCCAGTACATAAATGATTTTGTTCTGTACAATATGTACTGAATGTTGGTGAGTGCATATCCAACTGCCCACCTGCACTTAGTCCTATTTTAGATGCAGCTATAGCCAATCCATTTGCAGCACTTAACTTTGCATCATTGCTGTAAATGGTTTCATGTTCTCCATTGTAAGTTACTTTACTTTCTCTGTTGGCAAATACATTATATTGTCCATCAACTTCTAGGTGATAATTTCCACCAACTTTTAAGTGATAATTTCCTTTGACTTTGATGTGTGCATCTCCCATGATATTAACTTCTTGCTTACCAAAAGTAACTTCAACTTTATTATTACTATTAGTAACACGAATATTTCCATCGTCATCAACTTGGAATCCAGTTCTACTTCCACCTGCTTCAATAACAAGTCTATTATTATATGGAGTGTCATCCATCATTATGAGATGTCCAGCTTCACTTGCTTGAACAAATTGCTTTGAGTATTCTGGGTTCCATTTTCCTGCAATATTATTTGTTACTCTAAAGTTAAATGGATTGCAATTATTTCCAGTTAATGCACATTCATTCCAATCAATTTGCAATGGTGATTCAGTAGTTCTATTACATCCAACTCCAAGTAAATTTAAAATGAATGACACAATGTTTCCAATGTTGGCTAACATATTTGCATTCACAAATCCTTTACTGTCAAATAGGTCTCCCATCTGACCTATGTTTCCAACCGTTTTAATCAAATCTATAATTCCTTTGATTGCATTTGCAATCTCAGTTCCAACTGCAACAATCTCAAAAATAGAACCAAAGATATTATTGATGCACTCTTCTGCAAATGCTATGTATTTGTCAGCAAGATCAATCAAATCTCTTGCCATTTTTTCGACAAACTCTTCAATAAATCCTTCAATACCTTTCATCAAAGCATCAACCAATGCCTCATCAATAGTACAAGAAATTGTTTTTAATACTTGAACTACAACCTCAGTTAAAGTTTTTACGAAGTATGGAATGGGACTACTTGCAGATAGACCAATATTGTTTAAAATTCTAGTAACCTCTTCCATTAACCAAGACTTAACCTTATTTACAATATACCAGATTAAGTTTCTGATTACTGCAATACATCTATCAACAGCACGTTTTAAATCTACAACTTTATTTGTAAATTTACCATAGATTTCAATTGGAGTATCGGTTTTTTTAATATATCTTATAGATGTGCCTGCAGTATGTGCAGCTGGCTTTGTTCCATCAGCACCTCTTTTTATATTGACTAAAGATTTTTCATTCTTTCCATTGTAAGTAATAGTTTCACTTCCAATCTTGATTCTTCCTATTGGTGGAAATTGTGCTACATTACTTACGGTGATAAAGTTTTCTTCAATAGATAAATCTCTTGTGAGAGTTGGGTTTCCTGCATTTGGATTATATACAACACCTGTTTTAAAAATATTTCCAAGACCTTCAATACATCTTTTTATATCTTCTACAATTGTATTTACTGGACCATCTTTTCCATCAGCAATTGAAGTTGCACCTAGATTGCCAGAAGGGTTTGATGGAGAAGCTGGTAAAGATGCTGCAGCTACAGAGTCAGATGCAAGACCACCAGCATCATTTGTTCTTTCTGAATCTTGAGGATGTAAAGTTATACTTTCTTGTAATGTAACTAAATTTACTATACCTGGATTGTTTGCTGATGCTAGTGTTCCTGGTTCTGCAAATATTGGTCTGATTTGACTGTAGAATGACCCCATTACTACAGGCTGTTGACAATCAGGATAATCCAAGAAAAATCCCATCACAAAACTACCAGCCTTCAATCCTGAGTTAGCAGCGTTACCAATTCCACTAACCGCAGCATTTGTAGTTGGTTGTAGCACAAGTGCCCATGGAAGATTCTCAGGTTTCTCAAAAGGATCATGAAACCCGAGAATCTTTACACGTACTCGTCCTAATTTTGCATCTCGATCATCTGGATTTTCAACAGTACCCAGCCACCAAGTGAAATCATTATTGCCAAGAAATGCTGAGTTCTGTAATGTAGGATTGATTGACATTTATCACACTTCGTATATACGACATTCGGGTGCATTAGGATTTTCATCACAATATAATTCCAACGGAGTTGGATCACTTGTTTTATCTGGATGATTTTCTTTATATTTTATTAGTGACTGCAACTCACTTTCCAGATATCTACGTCTTTGTGAATTGATGTTACTATCCATCAATTCATCTTGGTTTTTATTAATGTGTTGGTCTATGTTCTGATCCATTAAAATGTTACTTTGCTAGGGACATTTTGGGTTTTAATTTCATTCCCACCGAATGAATCTCTTGTTAATGTAGCAATAGTTCTAAGTTCAGTTCTATTTAGGATAGTATGCTTAACAGAGTGTACCATGTATCTTCCACTAATTCTAGTATCTTCTTGAATTCTACCATCTTTACCTTTTCTGGGAGATGGGATTGAAACATTGATTACATATCCTGGCTGCAATTTTAGGTCTCCAGGTACTGCAATTTCTAATTTATTATATTCCAAAAAGTAATATCTATAAATTGACTTCTCATAATTTTTATTAACTTCATCTACATGATTCAATTTTTCTATTTCCTCATTAGATAAATCTTTCCAACCAAATGTAGATGTTGTAGTTGGCCTGTATATTAATCTGGATGGGTTTTCAAGTAATTTTGTATTTTGGAATGGAGTCATCTTATTTAAATGACTCATATCTTTCCAGTATGTGGATGCATTTGTATTCCAATTTTGAAAATTTCTATTATTAATATCTACGTATAAAGCATTGTGTGAAAATGCACCATTACGAAGATCCTCCAGAATGTCAAATGCTTTTGGTGAAGCATAATTTAATATTCTATAGTTATTCAATTCTGTTTTGGATACATCCGTGTTGCCCTGAATAAATGTATATTTTGTTTGGTTATTTGGATATGCAGGAGCATCAAATAATACATCTAATGATTTGAAGTTATACCCTTCCACAGTTTCATAGAATAAATATCCTACCGATGATTTATTTTTGATGGGAACACTTCTCCTTGACATCCATATGGCAGTATCAAATATTCTCCAATTGGGAACATACATATCGAAGGGATATAATGTACTATCAACATTTTCAAATTTTTTGTTGGAGATTAGTTTTATTTTTTCCTTTAAAAATATCTCTGCTTTTTTTCCATCAACTCTTTCACGAATTCTAGTATATTCATTGTCTAAAGCTTCTTTGCTTACTGCATGAATTACATAGATCTGATCCTTTTCCTGCATCACTCGACCATCAATCTTGTGAATATAATAATTTAAAGTATATTTTACAGATAAAGTTGAGATTGAAAATTCAATTCGTTCTTGTCCAATCAGTGGTATAGTTTCTATTAAATTTTCTCCGATGTCTTTAATTACTATTTGACAATATAGACTTGATGATATAACACTTTGATATAGTGTAATCTCTTGCACTAACTCTTTTATGTCAAGTTTTTTATCATTGACATTTAATGGATATAGGAATACAGATTTTAGAGAAAAATCTCCAGTAAATTGTTGATTCATTAGAGTCTTGTTTTGAGATTAAATGCTAGTGAGCTATCTATCGAAGAATAAGATCCTGCAGAATAGTCTGGAAATTCTACTGGAGTTATCAGGTTGGTATTTGTTATTGTATTGGTTCCACTCATTATAATATATGTATCTGAATATGCAGTAACATCTTTAGCTGCTTGAAGATATTTCATACTATCTTTTTCCATTTGTGCCCCATTAAATTTAATTGGAGCATTTAACATTTGATATAATTTCCCAAGATTATTTGCTACTTCTGCAGGATTAAATGTTGGTTGTTGATCTTGAGTAGATTCTTCAGCAGGAGCCACCCTATCAGCTTCAACTGTTGGTGGTTGAGCTGCTGGAGCTGTTGCTTGACCAGGAGTTCCACCTTTTCTCAATAATGAAAACAATCCTTGAGTTAATGGGTCAACCTTACCATTTAAAGTTTCTGCCAAATCTTTTTTTGTAGTGTGTTGCTCTAGGTGTAAATGTGCTCCACCAGATCTTCCTGCACCAGGAGTTTTTGGCACACCTCCACTCATTGCAATTACAGAATTAGGATTAAAATTTTGACCCTCTTTCACCCAAGAAGGAATAGAACTTAAATGTGCAAGTCTAGCAATCTTTCCATCAGTTAATTTAACATCCATATATTGACCATAGCCACCATTAGCTTCTTTTTCTACACTAGAAGTTCTACCAATTTTCATAAATTGCCCACCCAGCGTAAATGATAATGGAGTTCCAGAACCAAATGCAATATCTATTCCTTCATGTGCATGTTGTCGGAATGATTCTTTATTGCCAAATTTACTAGTAATATCTCCTCTAGATACCAATCCACCAGTTTGCATTTTTGCAACACCAGCAGTGTTGAAAGTATGTCTCTTATAATTTGTTTCGTTTACTTGTTGAGAAGTATCTATACCTGCACCCGCAGAATAATTTCTAAATCCAGTTGCATTGATCAAATACTTAATAGTATTTCCACTTAGACCTTCAGCTTCTAATGCAGATTTCAATTTAGATTTATCCATGCCCATTGCTAGGGCTTTTTCTGCAAGATCTAAAGATCCTTTACCCCATTGCTTATTAATATTACCATTACTAACTGGAGTGTATTGTCCTGGGCCATATATAATTCCACGAATACTTTTATCATTTGCACCATAGAATCCTGCTGATTTGCCAGAATCTAATATTCTCTTTCTATTGAGTACAGAATTTACAACTAGTGCCATACCAACAACACCTTCACCAGCAGCTTCTGCAAGTGCAAGTTGTTTTAGTAAAGTTCTATCATCAGCAGAAGATAAATCTACTTCACCAGTAAGGTCACCAATATCTCCAGTAGGATCTCCTGGTCTTCTTTTATTTTTAGATTTTTTAGTAAAATCTAGATTGATAATATTGTTTAAAATATCTGCAAGGATTTCACGAATACTATTACCAGAATTATATCTTGCTTTCTTGGATTCTTCTGATGATTCTTTCTTTGCAATGATATTCAGAGTCTTACTTGTGCCAAGTATCTTTTCAAGTTCTGAATTAGATGATTGTTTCTTTTGATCAATATCAAACCCACCTATTGTTCCGCCAATATCAGATGTAAATACATAATTACTTGATCCAAATTCTCTTCGATAAGGTGACAATAAACTAGATGCATATGGACGAATTGTTAATCCAATAGGTCCTAGAGAAGATATGACAGCATCAATTCCACCAATCATTGATGATGCCACTATTCCCATAGGAGCATTTAATATAGTTCCATCGTAAATTCTAGGCAGAGGAATAACTGCTTCTGGTCCTGCTTCACCAATAAGTGCTCTAGTTGGTTTTGTTACAATACCACCCACTGCAAGAGCAGGTTCTTTTGGTGCAGAAAATCCTTTAAAAAATCCATATAATTTATCTCCAACCCAATCACCAAGTAATCCACCAACAACAGCACCAAACGTAGCACCAGCAGCAGTGCCAGCAAATGGAATGATACTTCCCAATGCTCCCATGACAATACCACCAAGCCATGCACCAATACTAGATCCAATCAGCTTTACTGCAGCTTTATCTACTGGATCTCCAAAAATTAAGTTGAGTCCAAATCCAATAACAGGACCAATCAATGGAATTTTACTTAATGGTTTTGCTGTAGTTTTTATTGTATTTTTTACAAATTCTTTTGCTGAAGCAAATCCAATTTTAGATGCTACTTTTGTTAAAAACTTTAATGCATTCTTACCAAATACTTTAAGTATAACTCGTTTAATTCCAGCAGTTAATCCTTTGGAGTATGCAATATAGAGATTAGGATTTAATAATTTAAATATTCCACCAATAGCTTCTTTAAATTTGCCAGATCCTATATTCTTAAATACATTACCAATGTTCTTACCATTCTTTAAAATCCATACAATATCTTTTAATATCTGACCAGGAGACAATAATCTTCTGATGATAAAAAATCCACCAATAGCTTTGAATACACCAAAGAATCTTTCTAGGAAGCTACCTCCAAATAAAATACTATGCAATCCACCAAGAACACCTTCAACACCAACTCCAGCAATAAAGTCAATCATCTTGAATATATTTTTCATTGCCTTTGCAATTTCACCAAGAGACTTTACATTCTCTGGCTGAGACATCCATTGAAGAATTTTATACCCCGCAAAAAATTTAAACAAGTCATATAATTTCACTGACTGTTCTTTTATCTGACCTCGTACAGCACCCGAAACTGTATTAGACTTTTTTAATTCTTGATTTCTTTCTCTTTCTGATATTGTAGATCTATCAATCGAATTTTTTTGAATTTTGAAAAATTTTTTCTCCAAGTCAAAATTTTTCTTTTTCTGCAATACTAAATTTTTGGCAACACCATGCACCGTCTTCAACTCTTTAAGACGAGTATTGCCTATAATGGAAGCTGGTCTAACGGGTGTTAAATTTTCCATTTTATGGTGCTATCGGATAATTAATTAATGGATTTGGTGGAGTTGTATTTCCAAGTGCCGCAGTCATTGGCTGTGAAGTTGTTTGAGTAATAGTTTTATTTGGTTGTCCCAATGTAATAACATTGCCACCAGTTTTAGATTGGTTTCTAGATTGACTTTGAAGTTGTAAATTTTCTTTTTGAACTCTCTGTAAATTTCCAGATGATTGTGAAACAGTCTGGGTTATTTTTGGTGGTGTTGCTGGCTTTGGTGTTGAAGTTAATTCTTGATTAGGTGAAGGAGCATTCAACATCTTGAATAATTTTCCAAGACTTTCTGCAGCAGATGCTGCCATTTCTGCAGTAAATGATGATGATTCTTCCGAATCTTGATCAGTGGTGCGGTCCTCACCAGTTCTAGTACTTTTTCCAACTAAACTTGAAGCATCTAAACTAGTACTCTTACCTAACATAAAATTTGCCCACACTTCATGGAATTTTCTGGATGCATCAATATGAACATGTGGTCCGGTAGACTTGCCAGTATTTCCTTGAATTCCTATAGCATCACCAGCAGAAATTTTTTGTCCGGTTTTAACCAGTAATTTAGAAAAGTGTCCAAATAAAGCAAGCGGTTTTCCATTATCATCCACAAGCTCTACCATATTTCCATACCCACCTGGATTGCTGCCCGCAAATGCAACTGTTGCACTAACTGGAGTCAATACTTTATAATTTGGATGACTTGGGCCATTCAAAATATAATCTTTAGTTATACCATATTTCCTAACAGAATCTCCAGTTCCATGATGAGGTCTCAATTTAGAGAAATCAACTGGAGCAACTAATCTTGAAGTTCCGCCACCAGATGTTAGTAATTCCATCCCAGCTGGAACTCTTCCACCACCCTGAAATCTAGCAAATTTATTATAATTAATATGATCCAAAACTCCAGGGCCACCCATTCCCTGAACTGCATTTCTGTTAAGCACATATTCACCTGGCTCTAGTAATGCAGGAATTTTATCTCCGGCTCCTTGACCAGGAACCGCACCAGAGGTAGAGGATCGGTCAAATATTGGGGACATGGAAGGGGCAGCAGATGGGGCCGCTGGAGAGCCCGCTGGGGCTGCTGGAGTTGGGGTAGCTGCTGGAGCTGGTGTAGCTGGTGGTCCAGGTGGAGTGGTAGCTGGGGCAGTTTTCTTTTGCTTGCTAATTAAAGCCCCCAATATATTTCCAAGCAATCCTTTAACAGTTGTATCTCTACTAGCATTAAAATCTTCACCTTTCTGTTGATTTACATTGATATCTTTTTTTCCAAATAATTCTGCAACATCTCCCATTCCAGATGTTACCATCTCACCAACACCACCAACAAAGCCAGTCATTCCAGAAACCAATCCAGGTGGCAATCCAAATCCAGATGCAATATTAGAAACTAATGGTTTTATAAATTGACCAATTCCAGGAATCTTTCCTACAGTAGATGAAATTAATGCTAATATTCCAGCTCCAATAATCTTAAATGGTAATGTCAATAAAGTCATGAATTTAGGAATTACCTTATTGGTAGCTGCCTTGAATCCATCAATTCCAAATGAACCCAATTTATCCAATGGAAGGATTGCCTCTGGGCCAGCTTCACCGACGATAGCTTCAGTTGGCTTTGTTACAATTCCACCCTTTGCTAACTTTGGAAGTTCTTCCTGAGACTTACTTCCTGTAAATAATGACTTGATAGAACCACCGATTTTTGCACCGATGTTAGTAGCAATATCTATTCCAGGGAATAGAGTTTTTAAAATATTTTTACCAATATTTGATAGAGATTCTTTTGCCTTTTCCCCTAAATCTCCTTGCCCAGTTTTATCAGATTCTGCAGATGTTTCTGTTGGAGATTCTACTGGTTTTTTAGTATCTACTGATTGCTCAGCTTGACCTTGAAGTTCTTTTTGCCCGCCAAGCAATCCATTGGTTAAAACAGATTGTAGAAAATTTGGTAATAGATTAGTTAAAAATTTTACTGTCAGTGAAATTGCATTTGGAATGCTTGCAAAAACTGATGTTACATCCTCTATAGTTTTAAGTAGCCATTCGACTCCACCACCAATCCATCTAAAACTAAAGAACTCTGCAACCTTTCCAACAAAATCAAATACACCATTGATTACCTTAGAAGTAACCGTAATGGTTTTCATTAATACATCAACACCAAATTCAGTGACTGCACTAATGAATTTAAATATCTTTGTAAATAAAGTTACAAAGTCCTGAATTTTTTTTGAGTTTGCTGGGTTGGATGCCCACTGAAGAACTTTATATCCAACAAAAAATTTCAAGAGATTCTTAAAGAATTCTCCAATCATAGAAATGTCAGACTTTGCCTTTTCTACAATAGGATTTGCATTTGATTTTTTTCCACCTCTTCCTCTACCTTCTTCTTGTAATCTTTCTCTTTCTCTAGATTTTCTTCTTTGTTCTTCCTTTGCAAAGTTTAAAATTCTATCTCCAAGAAAACTATAATACCTCTTCTCAATAGCAAGTAAAGTTCCAAGTGTTTTTCTAATCTGACCTAATTCTTCAATCTCTTTTTTGGCAATAATATTTCCAGACAATCTAATAGGTCTCCCCCCAGTAATAGCTGATGGATTTACTGGGGAAAGTCTTCTAGATCTGAGAGACTCAGCAAATGATTGCATTGATGTCTGGGTTTGTCTTTCTGCCATTTACTTACAACGATGTTGTTGTTTTATTTTTGAGATTCTCTTCTTCAATGTAATCTACCAACATTTGTACATATATTTCTCTTTCCCAAGGAAGCATATTTTCAATTTCCGAAAGAGCCCATTTATGATGTTGAAGTAATATAAAATTAATTCTGAAGAAATTTTCTAGCGACTCATGTGCTAGGGCTATGCGAAAAAAGACGCAAGACCCTCCAATACAACATCACTTTCAACATTAGTTACTGGGTTAGTAACTTTAACTGTATGGGATAGTTTTGGCATAGTCTCAAAGAATTTTTGAATTAACAGAAACTGAGCCGTGTCTAAACTATCTAGAAAGTCATTAATTTCCTTTTTGCTGAAACTCTTTGTTTCATATACATCTTCACCTTCTACAACCTGTTCAATACAAGATGCTGCAATTTCAAATACATCTTCAGTTTTTGCATTGGCAGTGAAGTTTGTTTTGACAAACATCTCCATGCTAGGATATTTCATTACAACAGAAATAGTATCATTCAATGAAATAATTCTAGAGTGGTCTTCAAATTTTTGAACTTTAATATCTTCAACATTGAGTTCAAGAGGAACTGTAGTTTCTCCATCATCTGGACATGTAATATTTAAATCAATCTGTTCTCCAACAGACTTTGCACGAATATTGAGAAACAAATACTCAATATCAAATACAGCAAGATCATCAACTTTAATTTTAGATACAATGCAATTCTTTAGAATAGTTTTTACTGCATTGATCATTTGATTTTCATCTTCAGATTCCATAGCCATGAGAAGAACTTTCTCTTCTTTTACTAGGAATGGTCTGTATTTAATTAATTGATCAGTTGATGGTAAACGCAATTCATACGTCGGAGTTACAATTTTTGGTAAAGGCATAGTGAATACTATAATATAATCTAAAATTATTTAGGTAATGTCAGTCCAAGATTTTGTTATTCTGGTGGAGTTTTCTCCAGTCTGAGATGATGGTACTGCAAGTTCATATTCAAACGTAACCTGAACCTTTACCAATTGAGAGGATCCACTTGATAATGGTATTGCGGATATAGTTGTTGGGAATGCATTCCTCAATCTAACTGAGTATGTTGCAAATGGTTTACCAAATCCAGAAATATACTTAAGTCCAGAGTCTGGAATAATTTCATCAATATTGTAGAAGTTAGATTGGTAGTCTGATTGAGTAGTTTTTAGTCTAGTATTTTTTCTACTACTTCTATGTCTCTCAAGTTTAATTATAATTATATCACAACAATAATCATCTCTGTATCTAGTTCTACCTAAATCAACACTTTGATTCATATTAATGTTTGTGTTTATCGTATTTGTGCCTGACAATGAAACACCAGTATAAATGTAATTACCCCAGGCATCAAAAATTCTTCTAATTTCAGAATCTGCATCAGAGATAAATGAAACGGTAATCTCATTGTTTACAATTCCATATGCATATTTCATCGTAGGAGTATTGGTAATTCTATAATCTCCTGTAGAAATAGAATACCCAGGAATGGTACACTCATCTGCATATACTCTCATGAGTCCTTGCATATAGGATTCATCATTATTATTTACATCTCCGGTCATGCCAAGAGTAAATAAATTTTTTAATAATTTACTTTCATTAACAAGTTCAAATTGAATATCATAAAAATTACTTAGAGAAAAACCATATCTCTCTACATAGCTCCTAAATTGTTTAAAATTTTTAGGAATCGGATTAATACTCATCTACTACTATCTCCCCAGACAAAGGATTTATTAACTCGTTTATATGATCCTTTCTGCCTACTCACGAAACTCTCCAACGGCAGAAAGATAGACTTCATCCAATCTTCACTATTTATTTTAAAAAGCGGTGTATCAAGACCTTCATAAACATAATTATGAAAGCACTGTTTTGGAATTGTTGGTCGTCCATCTTGAATACTTTGCAGCACTTTATATCTAGTTGGAAGATTTAGATAATGTAAATTTGCTCCAAAAAATTTCTTCCCACCTTGCAACATATAAACTAATGGAAACTCATCATAATATGGAAGTTTTTTTGCCCAGGTTGCACTATATTCAAACAGATAAAGATTTCCACCAGATGGAATTAATGTCTCATCTAAAGTTACAAGTGTTTTATAAATATCATTTCTTCTTGCAACTTCAGCAACTGTATCTTTATACCAGCTATAGGATAGGGCATAGAATCCACGTCTTTTTTTATTTGCTATCTCATCTACTTGTTGAAATATATTTAACTGAGGTTGATTTTTAGTCCTTGCCGATACTTCTCTTCTCATACCTTTAACTCCGATTCTGTGAGTACTTTAAATTTCCACATTCTATCTTCACAGAATTGTTTAGCTGCCTCCCATTTTGCTTGATTTTTTAAGTATTCAGTCACTTCATAGATGTAGCTTTTAGTTTGTCTCTGAGGTTTCTTGGGAGGAACAGTTTGTTTACTTGGCTTTATCTCAATCAAATACTTAACAACAGTACCATCACTCTCTTGAATTTTGACATAAAAATCCACAAAATATCTATGGATTCGATTGTCTAATGGAGATCTATATGGAACGACTACCTCTTCTGATGCCCATTCTAACACATTTGGCCTAGTGTCACAGTACTTCATGAACTTCAATTCCCATGAAGATCTGTAAATTATATTACTATAATCTCCTTTGTATTTGCGAATATTTTTGGGAACAAATTTTCCCTTTAAAGTATTCATAAATACTTTTATAATAGGCGTATCATAAAATATTTATGGGAGCTGCTAGTAAAAGTTATAACAGTGAATATCAAAAAGGCCAATTTGGCAAGGATTTATATTGGCCCGATAAACAATATATGTTTGATATGTTGAAGATGGACGTATTAGAGTATGTACCAATATCAAAGGCAGTGTCTTCCAATGCTGCAACAGAATTTACTGCATTGACTGATATTCAAAGTGTGGATACCGTATATAATATAGTAGATGGTGCCAGAACACCTGGAAAAAGAAAAACACTGAGCACAATTTTACTTCCAGTTCCAAATGACATCAATTATTCAGACCAATTGAATTGGTCAACTGACTCGATGGGCATTCTTGGAAAAATGCTACCTGCATTAGCTGGTGCGGCTGCAAATGGTCAAGGAGATGTGGGTGCATTAATTTCAAAATTAGCTCGTGGTGGAACTCCAGAGTATTTACTTAGTGCAATTAAAGCTCTTCCTGGCCCAATATCACCAGAAGGATTGACTCAAGGAATTGGCGGTAAAATTTTAAACCCATATGTTGAACAAGTATTTAAAGGAATTGGAATGAGAGAATTTAATTTTTCGTGGAAACTTGTTCCTAGAAATTCATCAGAACAATCAAAAATTCATAATATTATTAAAGCTTTACGGTATTACTCACTACCAAATTATAGTACAGCTGGGGTAATAGATACAAGTACTGATCCAGCATTTCAGGGATTTGAAGATGCAGTAAATCTAAAAGACCGATGGTTAACAGTTCCAAATGTATTTAAATTGACTTGGATGCAAGCAGACACTGGAGTGGAGATACAATCTCTACCAAAAATAAAGCCTTGTATATTAAAAAATATTCAAGTTAACTATACGCCAGATAACGTATGGGCAACACATATTAATACTAGTGGCAAGGGATTGAGTGGTCCGTCTCCAATTGCATATAATATAACTATATCATTTGCAGAAACAGAAATTATTACTGGTCATGAAGTTATTCCAGGAACGGATGGGGGATACTAAAAATGTTTTTTAACGCACAACCAAATTTTTACTATCCATACAAAAGTGGTTTAAAATTATCAAAAAATCTATTTCGTAGAGTTAGATTTAGAGATAATCTTAATGCACTTTACGTAGCATCCACAAGATATACTGTTCAGCAAGGAGAAACTCCAGAACAAATTTCAAACAAAGTATATGGTTCACCAGATTGGTATTGGTCAATATTATTGATCAATAATATCATTGATATGAATAACGATTGGCCATTATCAGATTATGAATTAGATACTTCAATTGAAAACAAGTATGGCAATGATCAAGATAAAATTCGATTTTGGGAAACCAAACAAATTTTTGAAGGGAATAACCTTGTGTTGCAAGGTGGAATAATTATAGAGTATAATCAGAACACTACAAATCAACAAGTGCCTGGGTATTATCCTCCAACATATACATTCCGTCAACCCAATGGAACTCTGTTAACTGGTTCTCAAGTCATGACTCCAATCACAAACAGAGAATTTGAGTACAGAGAAAACGAAAAGAAAAAAGAAATATTTTTAATTCGACCATCATTCTTGACTACTATGGAAGAAGAAATTAATACCTTATTCGCATATGATACTGATTATAAAATTGATTCTGCCGGAGTTAGATTCTCCGAAACTGAGCTATAAAAAAAGGGGGTCATAGACCCCCAAGTATATCAGTCTTCTTCAGCTAGTCGAGCAAAGTAACTTAGAGTATCATCTTCGTCGTCACTGCTGGTAGAACGTGAAGAGAATGAAGGAGTAGCACTAGCAGCAAAGGATTCTACTGTAGTGGATTCTTCGTCTTCATAAGTCTCACGATCAATACGTTGAGTTGGACGTGAGTTTAGAACATCAGTCAGACGCTTTTGAAGTTCTTCATAAGTTTTGAAGTTATCTCCAGAAGTAAACTGAACTAGGCTATGAGTCTTAGAATAGATCTGCTCTAGTTGATCATCATCAAAATTACCGAGTGTACTAGGGCTAGAGAACTCAGACTTGTCATAGTTCCAGTAACCTTCAACTTTACGAAGCTTGATTTTGAAATCTGCACCAGTCCAAAAGTCGAATGGATTGATAGGAGTTTCATCTGCAAATGCAGGTTGCATAGCTTCAGTGATTTTGTCAAAGATCTTTTTGCCAAACTTGTAAAGGAATACTTTACCTTCGTTTTCTGGATGAGCAGGATCTGTTACAACGTAAATGTTGGTGTAGTAGGATAGCTTACGTTTTTGCTTGCGGGCAACTTCTTTGTCTTTCTCGCTGCCGCTATTCCAGAGTTGACGATTGAGATCTCCTACAGGATCTTTCTGGTTGAGAGTGGTTAGAGAGTTCTCGATATACCAACCACCAGGACCTTGGAAAGCATGACTCCATACCTTTGCCCAGGGAACATCTTCACCTTCGGGGGCTGGGAGGAATCGGATTACAGCATAACCATTGCCTGACTTGTCCATCTCAGGCTTCCAAAACCTTTCGTCAGCACCACCTTCAGTGGCTGACATCTTTTCGATTTCTTGAGTTAGCTTTTCAAAAGAATTGTTTGAATTACGCTTTAGTGTTGCAAAAGACATGCGGATTCTCCGTATTAGTTGGATTGTTTGGATTTGGCTTGTGAACCCGAACCCATGAGAATATGGTAGCAGGTTCAGACAGATTTGTCAAGCCCTTCCTTGGCAGCGGCAATGTCCTCTTTCATCTGGATGAAGATTTGTGACACATCGACATGGGAAGGGACTCCAAGAAATATAGCAGATGCACGAATCATTTCTACAAATTCTTCGGCTTCTTTGTCACTAGAATACTTTGCTCGGAAGTAAAGTAACTCTTGAAGTTCAACAAGTCTTTCTAGTTTATCTAGACATTCTCTACGTGTCTCCTCAGTTTTACCATCGGGACCATACATCATTTTAGCAAGTGTTTGATATAATGATGTCATCTCTTCTAATTCATCACGAATTAATTCTTGCTCAAAGAAAGACATTAGTTTTTAACCTTTGACAAAAGTATCTGCTTATATTTAGGTTTGTCCACGGAAAGGAATGGTTCGTATTTCACGACCTTTTTTTTTATTCCTGGCCAAACTAAAGGATCAACAATGGTAGTATCAAAATCTTTGATAAAGTTTAACAATTGATTAAGAATAACCAGTGTTTCTATAGATATTGAATTGGATAGATACTTCTTCAATAATGGAGGATGAGTAGATGTAACTTTGAATATATCTTCAAAGCTGTTATCATTGAGTAAAGTATCTACATCATTTGCAAATACAAAACTCATACTCTGAATTTTTTTAATCCACTCTGTATACACAGAAGTATTCTGCAATTTGTAGATATCTCCAATCCAAGTATCTTCATTCTGCACAAAATGGGATACAAAATATTGTATTAATTCTTCTTGATTAAATTTTGTGCCTAGCTTTTTAAAAAAATATTTGTCCCTTCGTTTTTCAAAAGATTGAAGGGTAGTTCTTGTCTTTCCGTTAAAGATAAAATAATTGTAGCTATCTGATGTAAAGTGTAGTTTTATTGCGAGATAAAGTTTATAAACTTCAAATCCATTCATAAAGGAAGTCTTGCACGAGAAGTTCGTTTCATAAAGTTCATACGTTGTGCATCAACTTTAAGTTTTTCCTTCAATGGTTTTGAGATTAGTTTAGAAACATTTTCTAATTCAATTTGATTCTCTTCACAGTATACCAATACTGCATCAATGTAGTTGAGACCGCCTTGATTAGACTTAACGATCTCTTCTACTTCCATAGAAAATTTGGCTGCTGTCATAAATTTGTCTTCAAATAATTCATCTAGTTCGTTGTTCTTCATAGGCTTCGATGTATTCCATTAGTACTCTCATGTATTTCATGATGTCGTACTCCTGGAAGACTTGAATTTCTCCATCTTCACAGGCAATTAAAGTAACAAGTTTCTTCACTTTGATACCAGTACGTTCATAATACATCATTGCATATGCACATTCCTGTGCAATGTAATTCTCAATCCATTCTCGTTTCTTTGGTTCAGTGGAAGATTTGAAGTCTATGATTGCCAGCTCATTTTCATATTCGGCAATACAATCAACTCTTCCAGCAAGTTTTAATTTGTCACTGTATAATGCACCTTCTAGAACATGAATGTTGTTAATTTTGTCCAGGAAAGGCTTCAAGTGTTTAAACATGAATAGAGGAAGTACTTTGGTTTTATACTTCTCTTCATTGAATACATTATTTAGGTAATCTTCATTCATGGAATGAAGACTAGTACCTCTAGAAGCTGCCCTAGAAGAAATACGATTTGCTTCTGCTTCACCTACACGCTTTCTCCATTCTAGAATTGATTTCTTTGATTTTGCACCAATAACAGTTGTAACAGAAGGATATTTATTTTTTTCTGGTGTAAGATAAAATCTTCCGTTTTCAGTTGTTACTGCCTCTAGATCAATCAATGGAGCATTATTTAAATGTACGAACACTATTAAAATCCCAAATTAAGTTTGCTGATTAGATAACTCCTGATTAGGCCAGAACGAACAATGTCTTCGATTCCAAATTCTACCATAGAGAACTCTTCCATAGTTTGAAGAATACTCATAAAATTAAGAATACCATTTCTTTCATTGGTCTTCACTAGATCAGTCTGCTGAACATCCCCACAAAAAATAATTTTAGAGTTCTGTCCTACACGAGTAATAATAGAATCTAATTCATGAAAGTTTAAGTTCTGACTTTCATCCACAATGATGATACAATCATCTAGGGTTGTGCCTCTAATGAATGATGTACTCCAGAAACTAACTGTTCCTTGACCTTTTAGATTGCCATATAGAGCTTCAAAGGAAGCATCATCTGGCATCTCAAACATGTACTTTACCATATTCTTATATGGAATCTGATAAAGTGAAGACTTATCTTCATGATCCCCAGGAAGGAAACCAATCTCCCTAGTGGAAACTAGAGATCGAACCATATACACTTTTTCATATGGTGTCTTTTCATTCATCACATCTTTAAGTGCAAGATATAAACTGACAAAAGTTTTACCAGTTCCTGCGGCTCCATATAGGAAAAGATTTTTTTGCTTTGAATATTCTTCAAATACTTTTTCCTGGGCTGGAGTTAAAGGAGCAATCTCCTTCATGTGATCTGAATTAATTGGCTTTTTACGTCTCATTTTCTTGTTAGAGATATCTGCAAATGATGGTTCGATTTTCTTTCTGCGGGAACTTGTCATACTTCAAATGTGGAATTAGGATATGATTTTTTGATGCGTCCTAAAACGTCTTTAAATGAGCCAGGGACTTTGGTATTTTTCCAGTCTCCAACTTCACTAACAGAAGACATTCCAGTAGGAACCTGAGTAATGTGTGGATTTTCTTTTAGATAAGGTTCCCTTTCTGCCATATACATCCACTTCTCAAAGATTTCACCAGTGTTGTTATCTCGGAATTTATACGTTGGCAAAGTTATACCTCCAAATTTTTTCAATGTGTTGCATGAATTTTTCATCGGATAATTTATGTTTCATGTAATTGCAAGTAGAACAACATGGTCTAACATTAGATAAAGTATAGCCTAATGAGTTGTCAATTCTATCTAGTCCATTTATTGGAACTCTAGTTCCAATAATCATATGAACTTTTCCTTCTCGCAATACTGGATCAGCTCCACAGACATGACATTTTTGCTGAACTAGATTTGACCATTGCTCAAAAGTTAAATCCCAATATATATTTCTGTGTTTAGGATTTGCATCACATCGTTGAACATGAAATATTTTGTTCAAATAAGATTGTTCTGGATTTAATGTTTTATTATATACTCGTTTTTTTACTTCTTCATATTTTCTTTGGTTGACTTGCAAATCCATAATACAAATAGGTATGTAACATACCTATTTATGTTTTAAACCATTCAGGAATAGTAGCTGGAGATTTCCATTTTGCAAAGGAAACTTTTTCTCCAATATAGTAGTTACGATATGACTGAATTGAATCAGTTTGCTTGTATTTATCGGGCATTGCCGGAGGGGGTTCAGTCCATCCAAAATCTGGAAGATTATTGGGAATGTGCTGCAGATATCCTTTTAAAGATTCAGTAGCATGAAACTTGCCATATCTCCGGGTGTATTCAATGCAGCACTGCTCAAAGAGTTCATAGAGCCATTTGTAATGTGATCGAGAACTCCTAGCCCAGACAGCAGAAGGGTGGTTAATATGACAAGCTTTATAGAGATTTGATTCTCTGGGCTCATCAAGTTTGAACCTTTTAACTTTACGATTTTTCTCAGAAAGTTCAACATAACCAATGCCGTCAAGAACTCGATGAGCAGTTGATAGAAGTTGTGCATACTCAACAATCATTTTAACGACATGTTTATCACAATGTTCTTGGGCACACACAACTGGATTATAGTTCAAATAAAAGATGTTCATAATATAAGGGGGATCAGATTACCAGTCTAACGCTTCAGCAAGGTCAGGGAAAGCAGTGTTAAATACTTCTTTACATTCGTTGGCAATGTCCATGTGCTCCTTTTGAGTGCCGTGGGCAGAGCGAAGATTGATATAATGAATCCATGACCTGGCTGAGCCTTTCATATAGATTCTAGTTGGAGTTGATAGTGGAAGTACAAACCTTGCACATTCCTTAGCAACACCTTGACTGAGAAGACTATCGTAAAGTTGTTGCCCTCGTTCAAAGTATTCTTGAATTTCTCCTTGCATCTTGAGCTTTACATAATCACCAAAATCATCAATAGAGTTTTGACGATTCTTATCATCCTGTCTACGAAGATCAGGGATCACAGGACGATCAGAAAGAAGTTTGGTATCGGCATACCTCTGTGAAAATTCTTGGAATGTGAAGCTCCTATGTCGAAGAATTTGAGCTGCGATACCTCTAGTGGTATTAATCTCTAGAGTCATATCAGCTTGTTCAAAAATTGACCAGTGATTCTGACGAATACAATAACGAAGAAGTTTAGATGCAGTGTCAACATTGTCTTGGTTTGCTGGATTACTTACACGAGCAGTATAAGTAATCACTTCTTGGGCAGACTTACCTTCTAGTTTGCCTGCACCTTGACTAAGTGAAATCAAATAAACATTGCTCATAATTACTTTTTCTTTTTAGGTTGCTTTGGTTCAACTCCCCATAGCTTGGGGTTTACTTTTCCGTCTGTCCAACAAATGTTTTTCAGACCTTCTCGATACTGATCCCAGTACATGTCGAAGATCTGAGCCCGCTTGTTACATACCACTATATCATACTTTTCCTGGTTGTCAAGTAGATAGGTGACCAGATATGAATTCAGAGGAAGAGATTTATCTTTTGCTAGTTCTTTACTGCAGTCTTGATGTACAATTTTACACATGTCACGACCTATTCCCCCACTGGATTTCTGGATATGCTTCCTCTACACATGCTTTGGTAATTTTATATTTTTTACCTAGAGTTTTATCCTTTACCATACAAAGCACCTTTGCTTCATCTTGGTGAAGTCCTTCCAGTAACTGAATGAACATGATCTCTCGTTTACTGGTTGTTAGACCATCATTACCACCCTTTACAAAATTATATAAAATTCTGTATTGATGGAGTAAGCGAGTGTGTTCAGTATCTGCAGGAGCTTCGTTGGGAGTATATGGAACTTCTCCCTCTGGTAAAAGACTAATTACACTATCATCAAAATTCCAGATTAGAATTGATTGTAGTGCTGCAGTTTTATACCTGTGCAGTAATTGAATCTTTTCTTTTTTTGTCTTTGCGTTGGAAACTTTTTGCAATACTTCAGAAAGCAAAAGTCTCTCTACTGGTAGTTCAGCCATGAGTTAAAAATCCTCCAATTCATTTAATAATGATACTAATTTATTTTCAATGAAATAATTCACTGATACCTTATTAGGTTTACTACTATTTAACGTATTAAATTCGGTGACAATTTTATCTTCTATTTCAGATGGAATTTGTGTAAGATCAATTAGTTTTAAATTCCGATGGTAGTTCGATAATTGTTCTTCATTACAATACGTTTCTGGTTCTGAATGAATCCATTTAGCAATGTTCTTTTTACTAATTGGTTTTTGTCTTTTACCAGTGACAAAAGTATCAGAAGCAGATAGAAAGTTAGGAATGCCATCAGACCTATCACCTTTAATTACGTGTTCCTTGATATAAAGTTTTGGATTTATGTCAGCATTGACATATTTCTTTTGAGTGGGATTATACTGAGATACACAAGGATACTTTAATAATTGAATGAAGTCCTTGTCTCCAGATAAAATTAAAACTTTTTCGGTGGATAGATTTTGTTTCTGTCGTTGGATGTTCTGTGTAGCAACAAATTTAGATAGTGCTGCAATTATATCATCCGCTTCTGCTCCATATACTTCCATAACAACGTATGGAAAATTGTCACGAATTTCATCACGTATTTTGTTGAGAATCTCAAAAATTTGACTCCAATCAAATGATGATTTTTCTCTGTCTTTTTTTCTATTCTGTTTGTAGTATGGGAAGTATTCCTTTCTCCAATAGTGTTTGCTATCGTAACAAAGAACTAAATTGCCATACTCGGCATGAAATTTCTTTTTGTATGATTTGAGAGATGTGAGTACCATGTGACGAACCATATTTTCATCTAGTCCGTCACTTAGTCTGGTTTGCATCATCAAATTACTAATCATGCACTGATTCATATCAACCAGTATCATAAATTAATCCTCTTCGTCGTCGTCTTCTTCTTCAAAACGTACAGCAATCAATTCTTCGGTAATATAGTTTCCATTTTCATCATACATTTCTGGATGTCCAGTTGCATTATTTGAAATTGGATTGAAATATTCATTTGCGAACCATCCAAAAACCATACCAACTAAAAATGATAGCCCTATTAGAACAAAGCCTACTGCAAATACAGTCAGCAAAAGTAATAGATTTGCCATGGTTCTTTTCCCGTTGAGTGTTAATCTTGTATATCTTCTATAAAGATTTTGACCTCCACTCTGTAGTTCCGTTTAAATATGGAAACTAATTTATCGAAGTGGAAGTCAGGCTTTTGCAAGTCTTTTTTCCTCCCACTTATCATTGCTCTTACATTTTTATTTAGTAACTTTTTGGTCATGTAATAACTTTGATTAGAATGTGGTTTGAACTTATCCGACCAGAGGCAGACTTTGGCTTAGTCGTTAGATGAGAACCAATAGTTTCTACATTAAATTTGGTAGATGAAATTACTTCAGACAAAAACTGTTCTGGTTTCCTTAGAGTCCTGACCCAAGATTTATCTGGATCATATCCATCAATCACAGTACGACGAACTGATAGAGACCTTCCAGTGTAATAACAAAGTTCTCGCTTCTCCACGTTATACAAGAAGACATGCTTAGAACCTATGATCTCTGTAGCTGGACGTGATGTATACGTTGTGCCATCTAGAACCAATTCTTTGTCGTACAATGTGACGAATCGTACTAGTTTTTCTGGAGTTACTCGACGTTTTTTACGAGTAATTTTTTTGGTATCTTTGTATGCGTAAAGGTCATCTACAATTTGATTTAGAAGTTCTTTAAAATCTCTTAGTTCTGGACGACGAAAATTGGAATAACCTTCCTTGACAACTTCATCATCACCATCCAGAGCAATAGACAATTCATCAATTTGTTCATTCACAAAATGAATTTTATTCTCTACAAAATCATTGATAGTCCTACGATCAATATCTTGTGACCGCAGAAACTGCATGAAGCTAGCTTTGGGTTTTTTGCGAGTAACTACAAAGTTGTCGATGACAGTATCAATAAATGCTGCAATGTCACTCATAGTAGATTCTGCTCCTTTAGATAAGCAATAGTTTCAGAAGATCCTCCAGTCAATTTGCCATCAATGACCACTCGTGGAAATGTGGAGTTCTCTCCAAATTCAGAGATAAAATTCTCTCTCGTAAAATCACTGTCAAGTGTATACTCAATGAAATCTACATTAAGTAAATTGAATACTGTTTTAATTTTTTCGCAATAGGGACAATCCTCTTTACTGTAAATCGTAACCTGCATAAGTGCCTTTGAATCACCCTGATATCATAGCAGAAAAAAGGGGGCCTGTCAAGGCCCCCGGAGGACTAAAATTTTTTGAGCATCCACTTAAGTTTAATGTATCTTAATTGTAGATCTACCCACAAATGTTTTACTTTAATACTGATCCAATCCAATACATTTGGATCACTCACACAAACATAAGTAAATACCATTGCAAATAAAATAAAATATAACTGCATCATTCTAGTGGATCATCTGTAGTTACATTTTCAGCATTATCAAAATATCCGCTTTCAATTGCATCAGAAAGAAGTTGCTGTAATAAATTTTCCACAGAAATTCCTTTTTCTTTTGCAAGTGCCTCTGCGATTGCCGCAGTCTCATCATCTAGTTCAATTTGAAGTTCTTCAGTTTCAGCTGCCATAGTTAATTAAAAGGTAAAGGTAGTTCATCATATCCTGGGGGATAATCATGTTCATCATTGTAGCATGGATTTATACATGGAGAATCAACTTTGCGATATTGGCATACTCGTTGTGCCAAGTAATTTAAATCTCCAGGTTTTCCAAAAGAAAATTTGGCCATTCCGTCTTCAATAATTACCCCACAAGCAGGACATTTTTCCATATCAACCTCGGTTTAAAGGTGATACTATTTAGTCTCAGCTTGATATTTGTGTTTTAATTCATTGACAATCATAATTGATTTTTTTAATCCAAGTGCATACTCATTATGTCCATGCTTGACGGAAATTTGTATGCTGTGTTGAATTCGTTCACATAGTTCTTTGTAAAATTGTTCATCCATAATGTAATTGTGAACAACGGAGAGAACAGGAATCGAACCTGCGAAGCTTTTATACCCAGCCGCTTTCAAGGCGGTGTCCTCGACCAACCGGACTCTCTCCAAAAAAGTAACCAAAGGTTACATCTTATATATCAAGAATTTGATTGAGTTTTAGCGTCCATTTGCCTTACAGCATGAATAGGACTCTTCATGTAACGTTTGATTTTTTTGAGCTGTTTATTTAATTGTTTTAAATGTTCCAAATCTCGTTTGATCTCTGCAGGACTTTTAATCTTGTCTTCATTTAAACTGAGTTCTGGAGTTAGAACTGTTTCTTCCTCAACTACTTCGGTTGATTCAACATCAATAATTTGATCTTCCATAATTTAACTTCTTGTTTTTAAGTACTCTACTGCCTTATATAGGCCACTAAGATTATCGCCAAGATTTCCCAATCCAACATTACAGGGATCGCAAATCCATCCACGAAACTTTCCAGTATCATGACAGTGATCAAGAACAATTTTTTTGTTGTGTGGTGGGGTCTTTCCACACAGATCACATACCTCTGGTTTTGGTGGTGCAGTTTTTTTCAATTGATACCGAAGTTTACTTTGCTCGCTAATACATGTTCTACACCTAGTATCATGCCTATCCTTATGTCCACGATGTCCAGGAAACTCAGACAGTTTTTTCGTTTCATTGCAATAGACACATGATTTAG
>JACCDY011270105.1_pt1 | contig 23885 bp, 24 predicted proteins | sample 7446391 | NCBI WGS metagenome assembly JACCDY01 (sample SAMN15323451, study PRJNA562643) | freshwater metagenome | isolation source: river surface water | place: USA:Blue River Watershed | collected 2017-08-18 | reverse complement strand
TTGCGCGACTATTGTTTCGCGTCCTGTGCTTATCGGTGGAGCCTTTCCTGAGTCTCCCGTTCACGCAATCTCACTACCCCACCGAATCGCTGGCGCAGGTAAGAGCTTTCCAGATGAGAGCAACTTAATTGTTCTGGTTGGTGGCAGAGTTTATGCCGAGCATGGAGATAAAGAGCACCGAATCACTGCGGATTTCTCCAAGGCCGAGGTTCCTAAGAACCTTGGTGTGACGCTCGTCCAAGTTATGAAGATGACAGCCTTGTGTTTGCACAAGACACTCGGAACAGAGCATGAGAGGCCAATCAAGATTACTTGGCTAGCTCCTGAAGGTATCTCGCTTGCGGATGCGAAGCTTCCATCCGAAATCAAAAAGACCGGAGAACAAGTCGCGCCGTGACAACCACTACCAGCCGTTCCGTTGAGATGATTTTCCGTAACCAGAACCCCAAACCCGTAAGCGATGACCGCCGCCGCTGGTAGTGGTGCACGCGCTCTACGCTCTCAAGAAATGAAGAATCCAGCGCACACAATCAGGAGAGCGGGAGTCATCGCGTTTCTTCTCGTGATGGCCACCGCTGCCGGGATTGTTTTCTACGCCCGTCCCTTGATTGCTTCAGACGATTATAAGCTCACGGCTACGATCAATGGCAAGCCAGCGCGCGCGAAGCTGCTCAAACCGTTCCCGTCAGGTTCATACTACATCCAACTGGATGAGCCGACAGATCGATATGACTGGTTTGGGGTGGCGTTTGGAAGGAAGTCGGTATTCAGCCCAATAGGGATCTACTCCTCGCCATTTGGTTTCCATTACATTCACACCGATCAAGACAAGGGTGTCGTTTTGACGGATGGGAAGATGGGGGATAACTGGAAGGTTGATTTCACGAGTTCCGGTGTGACCTTCCGGAACGCGTCAATACAGGTCGAACTCGCAAAATGAAACGAAGAGATAGAACAAGTCGTGGCGCATCAACCGGCCATAAGCTTTTCAAATTCATTTCATTTCCCTTTCAACTGCTCCGGTGGGCGCACATCTAACGTTGCAAAATGAAATGAAGTATATTCTAGGCAACCTTATCTTTTGTGCATTGCTCAACACCGCATGCACTCGCCAACACGAAGGCGAAAGCAAGCATGCTGACGCTTCTCGGATAAGAAGCGAGATGCCTCCCCGCGGGGACTCTATCGTAGGCTCATGCCCCAAATGCGATACCTTGGTGTATTGCACGGAAGGACCTACTCATTGGGATGGAACTGATCCGGCCGGCAAACCCATGGGTGGTGCTTTCTTCACGGCAGAGTGCTCATCCTGCCAGTCAGTTCTAATTGCCAATATCAGCGGAGAGACCGAGATAACTACCAATGTCACATGGACTCTTACAGTAACTGAGGCTACGGAGACTAACAAGAACATTCAGACTACTCCGCAATAGCGTCGATCCTGATGCTTGGCGTTCCGCTAAGAAATAGAAGACCACTATGGCACTCAAATACACGCATCGCCCCGGAGGGTCGGCTTTTTGCCCGCAATGCAAGGAGGCGATTTCACGACAAGCGAACGTCTGTCCGCATTGCCGATCTGATTTGACGGCGAATGAGGAATGGCAGGCTCAGAAGGCGAATGGCGCCGGTGGCTGTGCCGCATTATTCATCATCGGCGTGATGGTCTCGGGTGTGGTGGGTGTATCCGTTTTCCATCTCATTGGGTGATTTCTACGGGATGCGGTGCCACGCTCGGAAAACCATGCAGGACAAGTCGCCGCGCTGAATCCCTGAGCGCCGTGTTTCGCCATGGTGATATCCATCGTGGCGGGCCATGTGGTTGGAATCATCAGCGCATGACTGAACGCTCGTGAACCTGTGTTTGACGACGGGCTAATGAATTGATAGATTTCCGGTCTGGCAACCTTCGTCTTCTGTGCTGGCCCGTGGCATCAATCGTTGAGTTAATAAACCCGTGAACCGCATCAACTTTGATTTTGAAATCCTCGATTTTTGGGGTCAGTTGTTATGCACATTTGTAGTTGTTCCATTAGCAATTATAGGCACGGTGATTTGGCTGCGGAAGGATAGGACAATTCCAAGCCTATTATTCACGATCTGTGGTGCCATCGCTCTACTAATGCGTCTTTTTGATCGATTGATTTATGTATGGATTACCGATGGGTGGCTTTTGATAAGTGAAAGTGATAAATTGTGGTATGTGCATTGTACTACACAGTCGGTGATTGATTTTCTGAAGTCATTGTCGGCTGTGGTGGCAGCAATAGCATTTGTTGTCTGCGCTGCACGTCTAACCTTATCTAATCAAGATGCTCTGGAATCTGACAAGCTTCAGTCGGACCCTGTAAGTAAGCTCTGGTCGTTTCCCCTGTTATCAGCGGTTGTATCTGCTGTAATCGTTATTTTAGCAATGTCTTATTACCATGTGGCGTATTGTAATCAAGAGGAGATGTCACATAGTCGTGCCATTTTCCTGATTTCATGTAAGACGGATAACCTCAATGCCGATACCCTTGAGTCTCATTTTGGTGAACACTACGGTGATCTTTTGCAACAATCCCGAGTTGAGTTGGCACAGGCTCGCGCGATCTTAAAAAGTAACCCAGGGGCGGAATTGTTTCATTACAACACACCTAAAGAAATATGGGAGCAGCTTGGAGGCCGCAGGGGGTATGCGATCCTTTATGATGGTAAGATTATATGGGAGTATGTGTTAGCGATCTCATGACTAGAATGGCGAACATGTCGCCGCGCCGAATCCCTGACCGCGCCGTGTTTCGCCATAGTGATATCCATCGTGGCGGACCATGTGGTTGGAATCATCAGAGCATGCTTGAGCGCTCGTGAACCCATCGCATGGAATTTGGCGGCTTGGACGCAGCGGCATTACTGCCTCACTTCGACGTTCGATGTTGGGCGTTCGACGTTCGATGTTCTTCCTCCAAATCCCCAGCTCACATGGCAAAATCGCCCTGAATCTCACTCGCTGGCCAGTTTGCTGAAGCGATCGAGCATCGGGTCCTGCACTTGTTTCATCCACTGCAGCAATTGGCTGCGCATCGTCTTGATGGTTGCCTGTTGGTCCGGCTGGCTGATGAGGTTGCTGCGTTCCACCGGGTCCTTGCTGGTGAGGTAGAACTCTTCGGGCACGCGGTGCAGGTAGAAGTCGCAGCGTTGTTTCATGGCTGGGTCGGTTTCGGCCGCCTTGAGCATCGCCTTCCAGCTGGTGCCGGCCATGTTTTCCGCGCGGTATTTCATCGTGCCATCGCTCCAGGCGTTCCAGATGTAGGCGCCTTGCAGCGTGCGGAGGCAGCGCATTTCGAGTTTGGCGCCGCCGGAGGTGCGGTGGAACATGGTGAACACGTGGTCGCGGCCATCCTGGGTGCCGCCTTTGGCGATGGGGAGGAACGAACGGCCGTCGATGTCCTTGAGAGCGGGCAGTTGAGCGGCATCGAGCAAGGTGGGGGCAATGTCGATGGTGGAGACCATGTGTTGTTCGTCGACGCGGCCGGCGGGGATTTGATTCGGCCAGCGGACGATGAGGGTGGCTTTCGAGCTGTTGTCGTAGACGTTGGCCTTGCCGAAGGGGAAGGCCATGCCGTGGTCGCCGCCGAAGAACAGCACGATGGTGTCCTTGTCGTGACCGGCGGCTTTGAGTTCCTGCATCACTGCGCCAACGCATTCGTCGAGGCGGTGGACGCAGGTGAAGTAGTCGGCGACTTCCTGGCGGACCGCCGGCAGGTTCTCAAGGAAGCCGGGGACCGTCACTTCATCCGGACGGATCACGCGGCTGACGGGCGGGAAGGTGCCTTCATCGCTTTTTTCACCTTTCCAGAGGAACGGCCGGTGGGGGTCCTGGCAATTGACGTGGTGGAAGAACGGTTTGCCCTGTTCTTTGGCCATCGCCAGGAATTTCCGTGTGTGTTCGGCGAAGCCTTCCGGGCTGCGGCCGACCATCAGGTCATTGGCGTGGACGAAGTAGTCGACCTTCCATTTTTCCGCCGGCTGGTAGTGCGGGGTTTTGGCCAGCATTGAGATCAGGTAGCCGGAATCGTGGAGCACCTCATTGAGGGTGCGCACGTCCTGGCGGATCGGTTCGAAGCCCATGCAGCCGCTGCGCATCGGATACAGGCCGGTCGACATGGTGGCGCGGACCGGCTGGCAGACCGGGAAAGTGGCGTGGGCTTCGCGGAACAGGAATCCCTCGCTGGCGAGCTGGTCGAGGTGCGGGCTGATGTCCTTCACCGTGCTGCCGTTGCAGCCGAGGGAGTCCCAGTTGAGGTCGTCAGCGGTGATCAGGACGATGTTGAGCGGGGCGGCCGGTACGGCTTGGGTGGCGAGGCCGAGCAGGGTTAGGGCGAGGAGGAATCCGGATCTCATGGAGTCAGGATGCCAGCCGGGGCGGCGGCAGCAAGGAGGAAGCGGCCCGGGCCGGGGGATTCATGTGGCTTGACCCTACGCCGGATGGCTCGGCATGCTCCGCGCATGCGAATCCTGACCGGTCTCCAGCCCAGCGGCAAACTCCACGTGGGAAACTACTTCGGAGCGATGCAGCCGGCCGTGCAACTGCAGGAACGCGGTGAGGCGTTTTATTTCATTGCCGACTACCATGCGATGACCTCGTCGCAGGACCCCGAGGCGTTGCGCACGCACGTCCGCGAGCTGGCGGTCGATTTCCTCGCCTGCGGACTGGACCCGCAGCGCGCGGTGTTCTTCCGGCAGAGCGCGGTGCCGGAGGTCAACGAGCTGGCGTGGATCCTGTCGACCGTGTGCCCGATGGGCTTGTTGCAGAAGTGTCATTCGTACAAGGACAAGACCGCGCAGGGGATCTCGCCCAACCACGCGTTGTTCGCCTATCCGGTGCTGATGGCGGCGGACATCCTGCTTTACGATTCGAATCAGGTGCCGGTGGGCAAGGACCAGAAGCAGCACCTTGAGGTGACCCGCGATCTGGCGGTGAAGATGAATGAGACCTACGGTGAGGGCACCGTGGTCATTCCCGAGCCGATCATCCGCGAGGAGACGGCGATCGTGGTGGGTCTGGACGGCCGCAAGATGAGCAAGAGCTACGGCAACACGCTGCCGATCTTCGGTGAGGAGAAGCCGTTGAAGAAGTTGATCATGCGCATCACCACCGATTCGACTCCGGTCGAGGAGCCGAAGCCGACCGAGAATTCGACGATCCTCGCGCTTTACAAGCTGTTTGCCAGCGAACCGGACTACGCGCGGATGATTGCGGATCACCAGCAGGGTGGCATCGGATACGGCGACTTCAAGAAGCGGCTGGCCGAGGCCTACTGGGATCATTTCGCCTTGATGCGCCAGAAGCGTGAGGAAATACTGGCGCAGCCCGGATACGTCGACGAAGTGCTCGCTGCGGGTGCCCGTCGCGCCCGCGAAGAAGCGACCAAGGTGCTCGACCGCGTGCGGCGTGCCGTGGGGCTCACCCAACATTGAACCATTTGTAAAACCATGAAGAGCGTGCTTTGCCTGTTGAACGACGGATTCGAGGAAGTCGAACTGGTGGCCCCGGTGGACCTGTTGCGCCGCGCCGGAGTGAAAACCGTGATTGCGGCGATGGGGAGCAAGACGGCGATCAGCCGTGGCGGCATCCGGGTGGAAGGCGACGTGCTGCTCAGTGAGGTTGAGCCATCGTCGTTCGATGTGCTGTTGATTCCCGGCGGTCCGGGGGTGGAATTCATGCTCAAGGATGGCCGTGCCGCGGCGCTGGCCCGTGAGTTCGCCGATGCCGGCAAGACAGTGGCGGCGATTTGTGCGGCGCCCTTGATTCTGGATGCGGCCGGCCTGCTGGCCGGCAAGCGCTTCACCTGCTACTCGTCGGTCCGCGAAACCTTGACCGCTGCGTTGGACGAGCGGGTGGTGGTGGATGGCGAATTGATCACCTCCTGCGGCCCGGGCACGGCACTCGATTTCGGGTTTGCACTGGTCCAGCACCTATGCGGCAAGGCCAAGGCTGCCGAAATCATCGAGGAGACGATGGCCTGAGGAGGGGCGGCTCGTGCAATGCGCTTGCGTTCGATGGAGTGCTTCGGAATGCTTCGATCGTGAATGAGGTTCAACGCAAGCCGTGGTGGCTTTACCCCAACCTGATGAGCTTGGATGCTCCGCTGGTTGCGGTGGCGTGGTTGCACCTGTTCGCGAACACCTGGCGCTTGGGTTACCACCCGTGGCAGGCCTATCTGGCCTTGGGGATCGTGGTGTGGGGGATTTACGTGGCCGACCGCCTGTTGGATGTTTCATTGCAGGCGCGACCGGAAACCGAGTTGGAACCGCGGCATCAATTCCACCAGCGATATCGCAAGGTGATGTCGGTACTGCTGGTTGCCGGTGCGATCGTGTCGCTGGTGATCGTGCTGACGGCCGTGCCGCGGGCGATTTTTTCCTACCTCACGGTTGGTTCGGTGCTGGTGGCGGGCTTCTTCGGTTTGTCGATGCTGGCCAGCAAGGACCCCAAGGAAGTGGGCTTGAGCAAGAACATCCTGGCCGGGGTCACCTTCGCCTTCGGCACGGCGATGATGGCGCATCTTTACCGGATGCAATTCGGGATGGCCGAGATGCTGTTGTCCCGTGAGTTCATTTGTTTCGCGGTGCTGTGCATCCTGAACATCTCGGCGATCGACTTCTGGGAACACGCCGCGCAGACCAACGACATGGAAGTGAAGGCATCGGATGAGTTGGCGATCACGATGCCCTTGGTGGTGCTCGCTTTCGCCTCGTTGTTGTTTGCGATCCAGGAATCCTCGCGCTCCCTGTCGCAAGAGGAGATGGCGACCGCGCCGTTTTTCTACGCCACCCTGACGGCGGCGGCCCTGATGTATGTGCTCAACCGCATCCGGGCGCGTTTTTCAATGAATGCCTTGCGGGTCTTGGCCGACGTCGCCTTGCTGGTGCCCGTGCTGGTGTTCCATGTGGCGAAAGGGAGGTAGGGCGGGGGGATAAAGCTGAAAGTTGAAAGCTGAAAGCAGAAATGACAGGGCCTGTAGCGGCGGTCTATGACCGTCGCTGACTACCGTCGCTGACTACTGTCGCCGACGACCCACCATGATCCTCCATTTTCCCTTGGTGACTTGGGAGGATTTCATGCTTAATCCACCCCGAGCATGCGTCTGATCTTCATTGCCACCGGTGACATTGCCCTGCCGGCATTCCGGCATTTGCTGGACTGCGGTCCGCGGCCCTTGGCCTTGGTCACCCAGCCGGACAAGCCGGTCGGCCGCAAGCAGGTGCTCACGCCGCCGGCGATCAAGTTGCTGGCGCAGGACGCCGGCATTCCGGTGCTGCAGCCGGAAGTCATCGGTGAGGCGGCGGAGGCATTGGCGGCACTGGATCCCGAGCTGATCGTGGTGATGGCCTATGGTCAGATCCTGCGTGAACCCTTGTTGTCGATGGCGCGGGTGGCGATCATCAACTTGCACGCCTCCTTGTTGCCGCGGTTCCGTGGTGCGGCCTGCATTCAGGCGGCAATCGACGCCGGGGATGTCGAGACCGGGATCACCGCGCAGCATGTGGTGAAGCGACTGGATGCCGGCGACGTGATTCTCAAACGCAGTCTGCCGATTGCAGCGGATGAGACCGGTGGCACCCTGCATGACCGACTGGCGGAGCTGGCGGTGCCGGTGTTGGCGGAGACGATCGCATTGCTGGCGGATGGTTGCGCGCCGAGGGAAGCGCAGGATGAGGCGTCATCATCGTATGTCGGCAAGCTGGAGCGCGATGATGGCCGGATCGACTGGTCGTTGGCTGCCAGTCAACTTGAGCGGCGGATCCGCGCCTATGATCCGTGGCCCGGCACTTACAGCGTGGTTGTTGAGGGAGAAAAGGAGAGCCGTTTGAAGGTGTTTCCGCCGACGAAGGTCGTGGCCAGGGATTTGGAGCCCGGTCTGGTTGATATGGATGATGGACGGATGTTTGTCGGCACAGGCGACGGAGCATTGGAACTTGCCAGTGTGCAGCCGGAGGGTGGCAAGCGGATGAGTGTGCAGGATTACCTGCGTGGCAGGCTGCCGGGTCGGTTGGTTTGATCTGCTGATGTGCGTGGGCCCGGGGCGCCGCCAATGGAGTCTCGGATTTGGATGCCGTATGGCGCTCGTTAGCCATGATTCTGTAAGAATTTGGATGGTGGGCAGTATTCACGAGATGATGGCAGGAAGAGCGATGCGCAAGGTGGCGGCCGGACTATTGGCTCTGTTTTCCATGGCCAGCATGGCCTGGGCTGATTCGGATCCGGTGGCTGCCATTGCCGGTTGCGGTAAACGCATCGAGTCGATCTTCAGCGCCGAGTCAGGCAAGCCTCTGGTTCGCGCCAAGAAAGAGCCGCCGATCTCCAAGGGGCGCCCCGCTTATACTCGCGAATACTCGTACTCCATCGTGGCTTTCGCAGCCCGCTGCTATCATCTTGGGGAGATGCTCGGAGAGGCGGATGCGGCGATTGGCGAGAACGCCCAATACTATCTCGATAACCCGGCCGGCATTCATGATCGCGATTCCTTTCATTGGCATGCCGAGATCGTGATGCGCCTGATCGAGATGTATGGCAGCAAGGGCACGGTTCACGCCGGGCGGATGAGTGCTGAGACCGAGTCGTTGGCGCTCGAGCCGATCTGGCAATACGCCAGCCAGGCATGGCTGGAGAAGGCGGCCCACGACGAAAAGTCGATCTGGCATCACTACGGTTCGGAAAACCATCACGCGATGGACTTCACGATCAACTGGCATTTCGCCAAGTTGGCCAAGGATCGGCCCGAATACCGGAGCCGGAAGTACAAGGACGGTTCCACTGTGACCCAGCAATACAAGGCGTGGAGTGAATACGTGGTTGCCTACTGCCGGGCTCGCGCCCGCAAAAGCCTGTGTGCCGAGATGCGCAGTGATGGCTACAACACGACCCTGATCAAGGGATTCTACAACTTCTACGATTTCGGTGAGCCCGAGGTGAAGAAGGCGGCGGGATTGTTCCTCGATCTCTACTTCGCCTATTGGGCCGAAGAGCAGATCGACGGCCACATGGGCGGGGGAGCTTCGCGTCTCAAGGGCAACAATGCCTTTGTCATGAGCAGGAATGGCAAGAATGCGGCGCTGGCCTGGTATTACTTCGGCATGGGAAAGGCGCCGGAGCACCTGAGTGGCCATGACATCGGTGCATTGACCAGTTCCTATCGTCCGCCAGTTGTCGTTGCCGATATTGCGCTGGATGCGGATGGCCGAGGAACATATGAGATTCGTCAGCGTGCCCAAGGTCTGGTTTTTCCCGGTGCAGAGGGCAGTTCGTTTCCGGTGGCGACCGCCAAGGAACCGCCGACCCAATTGCGTAATGATGGAGGGGGTATCGTCCGCTACAGTTATTGTACCCCCCAATTCATTCTGGGTACGCCGATGGTTGAGGCGCGTCCCAACAAGGATTGGGCCGGCATCAGCGCCCAAAGCCGTTGGCAGGGAGTGATCTTCGCGCGTGAAGGCGATCCGCGGATTGTGCCGGTTGTGCGGCCTGCGGACAACAGGGTGGCCTTCAATTCCTTCTGGTCCGTGCAGTCGAAGGGCACGCTGATCACCCAGAAGTTGAAATCCCACAAGGGTGGGGCGGAATTGATCGTTTTCATTTCCCAGCGTGGTTTGGCCGAGCCTGTGGAAAAAGGGGACACGGTATTCATCGACGGGGGCACGGCCTACGCCGCGATCCGGGTGCCGAAAGGCGGGTGGAAGTGGCGTGAAGGCGGGCTCGATTACGAAGCCGAAACCGGTGGTCAACGCAAGGGGCCTGCGGGCAAGGTGATGCAACTCAATCAGGAGTTCGCGCCGGTGATCCTGGAGGTGATGAACCAGCAGCAGGCCGGTAGCTTCGCATCCTTCCAGAAGATGGTGATGGCGAACAAGCCGGTGATGAAGGATCAGTTGCTTAGCTACCGGAGTATCTACGGCGAGGCACTGACGCTGGATATGTCCCAACAGAAGGTCCCGACCATCAACGACAAGCCGGTCGATTACGCGCCGAAGAAGGTCTACGACAGCCCGTTCCTGAGTTCGGATTACGACAGCGGAGTGGTCACGATCAGGAAGGGCGGGCGCACGAGAGTGCTAGATTTCAACAGCCTGACCGCTTCGGACGGCGGGTCTTAGGCGGCTTCGTCCTTCTTACCGCTCTTGGGGCTCTTGCTGCCTTTGACGCTGATGCGTTTGATGAGTGGTGCTTTTTCGCCGAGGACGACCTGGCGGTTGATGGTGACGGTGTCGACGTCGTCGCGGGAAGGGATGTCGAACATCACTTCGAGCATGATGCGTTCGAGGATCGAGCGCAGGGCGCGGGCGCCGGTGCCGCGGCTGACAGCTTCTTCGGCGAGCGCCTTGAGGGCGTCGCGGGTGACGCGCAGTTTCACGCCGTTCATCGCCAGTTGCTTGGCGTATTGCTTGACCAGCGCGTTCTTCGGGTTGGTGAGGATCGAGATCAGTTCCTCCTCGGTGAGTTTGCGCAGCGACGAGATGACCGGCAGGCGGCCGATGAATTCGGGGATGAGCCCGAAGTGCAGCAGGTCTTCCGGCTGTGTTTGTTCGAGCAGGTTGAGTTTCGGGTTGTCGAACTGGCGGTGTTTTTCGCCGGCGTGGAATCCCATCGTGCTGCTGCCGAGGCGGCGGCGGATGATGTCCTCCAGCCCGACGAATGCGCCGCCGACGATGAACAGGATCTTCTCGGTGTTGACCTGGATGTATTCCTGTTGCGGGTGTTTGCGGCCGCCTTGTGGTGGCACGTTGCAGATCGTGCCTTCGAGGATCTTGAGCAGCGCTTGTTGGACGCCTTCGCCCGACACGTCGCGGGTGATCGAGACGTTTTCGGTCTTGCGGCCGATCTTGTCGATTTCGTCGACGTAGATGATCCCGCGTTCGGCGCGGGCGACATCGAATTCGGCGGCCTGCAGCAGGCGCAGGATGATGTTCTCGACGTCCTCGCCGACGTAGCCGGCCTCGGTGAGGGTGGTGGCGTCGACGATGCAGAACGGCACGTCGAGCACGCGGGCGAGCGTGCGGGCCAGCAGGGTCTTGCCGGAGCCGGTCGGTCCGAGCAGCAGGATGTTGGATTTCTCGATCTCGACGTCCTGAAACTCGGCGTCGATCTTGGTGTAGTCCTGGCGCAGCCGCTGGTAATGGTTGTAGACGGCGACCGAGAGCACCTTCTTGGCGCTTTCCTGACCGACGACGAACTCATCGAGTTTGGCGAGGATCTCGGAAGGCGAGGGGACACGGAAGCCGGGTTGTTCGGCGACGTTCCTGGATTTCGAGGACGAGGTGCCGAGTTCCTTCTCAAGAATGCTCGAGCAGACGTCGATGCATTCGTTGCAGATGTAAACGCCGGGACCGGCGATCAATTTCTTCACCTCCGAGTGGCTCTTCCCGCAGAAAGAGCACATCGTGAGGTTGGAGGCGCGGGCCATGGTTTGGTGGGGTCGGGTTGCCGCCGGATCACTTCTGATCCGTCAGGTCCTTCACAGCATCAGGCAATTCCTTGCGGTTTTCAAGCACCTTGTCGACCAGACCGTAGGCCATGGCCTCTTCGGCGGTCATGTAATTGTCCCGGTCGGAGTCGTGTTCGACCTGTTCGACGGTTTTTCCGGTGTGTTTGGCCAGAATTCCGTTGAGGCGCTTCTTGAGGTTGAACATGAACCCGATCGTGCGTTCGACGTCGGAAGCCGTGCCTTGGGCACCGCCGGAGACCTGGTGGATCATGACGTGCGAGTTGGGCAGGCAGAAGCGTTTGCCCTTGGTGCCGGCGGTGAGCAGCACCGAGCCCATCGAGGCGGCGATGCCGATGCAGTAGGTGTTCACGTCGCAGGTGAGGAATTGCATGGTGTCGTACATCGCCAGACCCGCGGTGACCGAGCCGCCGGGGGAGTTGATGTAGATGTGGATATCCTTCTTGGGGTCCTGCATCTGCAGGAAGAGCAATTGGGCGATCACCGAGTTGGCCACGAAGTCATCGATCGGCGTGCCGATGAAGATGATGCGGTCCTTGAGCAGGCGCGAGTAGATGTCGAATGACCGTTCGCCGCGGCCGTCCTGTTCGATGACGACCGGGACGTAGTAGCTGTTTTTCGGGCTGCTGTTGCTCATGTTCGTGGTGGGCGGATGGAAGTTCATGCCAGTTTGGCGTCGGGCGACACCTCAACTTCCGCATGTTTGACCACGAAGTCAATCGCCTTGCCGATGACAATCGAGTTGCGGATCGAGGGCAGGCGGCCGGAGCGTTGCATGTCCTTGATGAACTTTTTCGGTGCCACCTTGCGTTGCTGGGCGAGTTGGGCGAGGTGGTTGATGAGTTCGGCGTCGGTGGCGTGGATCTTTTCGGTGACGGCGATTTCCTGCAGGATGAAGTTGGTGCGCAGGTTGGTGACCGCCTGATTGCCGGCGCTGGCGAAGATTTCGGCTTCCTGAGAGGCGAGGTCTTCTTCGCTCATGCCCGACATCATGCCGCGGCGGACCATGGCATCGGCCTGGTTCTGCGTTTCCTGGCTGACCAGTCCTTCGGGCAGTTCGAAATCGACCTTCGAATTGAAGTGTTCGATGATCTGGTTGACCTTCATGTCCTGGATGTGGCGTTCGCGTTCGGCCTTCATGTTGCCGCGGATGATCTCCTTGATTTCATCCATCGACTTGCCGGGGGCGAGGCGGGCGGCGAGTTCGTCGTTGAGCTCGGGCAGCACGGCCTCCTTGAGTTCCTTGAGGGTAGTGGTGAAGGTGATTTCCTTCTCGCGCAGGTCGGCGACGGGGAAGTCGGCGGGCAGGGTGAGGGTGATTTCCTTGGTGTCGCCGACGTTCATGCCGACGACTTGTCCGGCGAAGCCCGGGAGGAACGCGTTCTCATCGAGGCGCACCCAGAACCCTTCGCGGCCGGCGATGTAACCGGCTGGTTTGCCGAGGAATTCCTCGGTCGGTTTGCCTTCCACGGTGGAGCTGTAGTCCAGCACGGTGAAGTCGCCCATGGCGGCGCTGCGGCCTTCGAGATCCTTGAAGTCGGCGAAGCGTTCCTGCAGCGATTTGAGTTGGGCTTGGAAGTCCTCTTCCGGCACCTCGGAGGTGGGGACGATCACTTTGACGCCCTTGTATTCCGGCAGTTGGATTTCCGGCGCGATCGTCAGGGTGGAGACGAAGGTGACGCCGCCATCGGCTTTGGTTTCGAGGTCGCGTGGGAAGCTGTAGTCGATGACCTTGAGCGACTCCTGCTTGATGGCCTCGTCGATGGCGAGGTGGAACAGGTTCTCGTTGAGCTCTTCGGAGATTTCCTTTTCGAAGCGTTTTTCGACGACCTTGATCGGGGCCTTGCCGGGGCGGTAGCCGGGGATCCGGGCCTTACTGGAGTATCCGCGGACGATCTGGTCGCGTTGGCCACGGACCTTGTCGGCCGGGATCTCGACGCGCAGGGTGGCGATGCATTTGGGCTGCTTCTCGACAACAATATTCATGGTAGGGAGGGCGCCATTCGCGCCGGGGCGGGGACGCTAGGGGAAAGCGGGGCGGCTTGTCAAATGGGGCGTGAGAAAAGCGGGGGAAATCGAGGCGAAATGCGCCAGAATACGGGGATTTTCGGGCATCGGGCAGGCCATGGGGTGGTGTCGGCTAAGTAGACCACGGAGGGACGGAGAAAACGGAGGCCACGGAGATGGGGGATCTGGGTGGGATAAAGGGACAGACCTTGGGATAAAGGGACAGACCTTGAGGTGGGCGAGTGAGTAGCGAGGCAGCTTGGCCGGAGCGGCTTTTCTGCCTCACTTCGATGTTCGATGTTCGATGTTCGATGTTCGCTTTATTCCTGACTGCCGAGGGTGCTGCCTGCCCAGTGCCAGAGGGATGGGTCGAGTTCGCGGCGGGCGGCGTCGGTGAGCGCCTCGGCATCGACACCGGGGTGCAGCACGGCGAAGAAGGTGGAGCCGGAGCCACACATCTGGGCGGCGCGGCACTCGGGGCGCTGCAGCAGCCACAGTTTGAGTTCGGCCAGAAACCGGTGCTTGGCGAAAACCGGGCGTTCGAGGTCGTTGAGCAAGGTCAGGCCATCGACTTCCTGTGGGTCATCAGGGATCCCCGGCAGCGCTTGGGCTCCCTTCCAGCGGCGGTAGGCGTCGGGGGTGGCCACGCCGAAAGCCGGTTTCAAGAGCAAGACGGGCAGGGCAGGCACAGCGGATGCTGGCACCAGTCGCTCACCGCGACCGAGCGCGCGGGCGGGACCGGCTTCCAGAAAGAACGGAATGTCCGAGCCGAGCGTGGCGGCGATGCCGGCCAGTGTGTTGCGATCGAGCGCGCCGCCGTGGATTTGGTTCAGGCCGAGCAGGGTGCTGGCGGCGTCGCTGCTGCCGCCACCCAATCCGGCGCCGTGCGGGATGGATTTTTCGAGACGCACGCGCAGCGGACAAGGCATGCCGCTGGCTTGTTCGAATGCGCGCAGCGCGCGGACGACCAGATTGCTGTCGTCGGGACCGACGCTGGGATCGCTGCATTCGAAGTGGAAGCCGTCGGCGGGCTCGAAGTGCAAGCGATCGTGCAGTCCGGGCAGCAGGGTCATCAGCGAGTCGATTTCATGAAACCCGTCGTCGCGTTTGCCGAGCACGCGCAGCGTGAGGTTGATTTTTGCCGGTGCCTGTAAGGTGAGCGGTTCCATGTCAGTCGCGATCCCTGAGGATCATGGCCATCATGCGGCCGGTTTGTCCGAGTTCCATCCGGTAGCTGTAGTAGCGTTCCAAATCGATGGCGGTATTGAGTCCGCAGTCGATGAAGTTGCCGAGTTGGTGATGTTCCGCCTGACGGGCGATGGTCTCGGCGAAATCCACCTCGTAGTGCGGCGGGCGGATGCAGGGGCTGAGCACGGCGGTAACATCGGCTGGCCGGGTGCCGTAATGCTCTTCCATCTTCCGCAGGGCTTCGCCGAGGATGTCCTGTTCGGTGCCTTTTTTTCCCGAGTGGAGCAAGCCGATGGCGCGGGTTTTCTGATCGGCCAGCCAGATCGCACCGCAGTCGGCGACGTAAATCGCGAGCAGTTGCCCGCACTGGCCGGTGATCAGGCCGTCAACGCCGGGGACGATCGGCAGACCGTCCGAGGCGACGACTTCCTCCTCGAAGGGAACGATGCCGATGCCCTTGCCGTGCACTTGTTCGGCGCGCCACCAGCGGGCCTGGGGACCGCCGAATGCGCGGACCTGCTTTTCATGGCTGCTGCGCAGTTGGGTCATCGCTTCTTCGCGCGTGCCGGTGATCCGGACGCCGGGGATGCGTTCGACCCATGCGGCACGAATGCCGGGAATCCGGTTCAAGGGATCTAAAAAGGAAAACGCCTCCGTCACCGTGTGAGGGTAACGGAGGCGTTTTGGATCCGCCAAGAGGGATTTACGGGATCAGGTGGGTTTTGTTCCCGTGGGGATAGCGGGTTCGCTCAAGCGATTGAGCGGCCCTTGATGGCTCTTTTGGTATGGGCGACTGATTCGGCCTGGTCTTCGTCCATGCTGGCCAGGAGATCGGCCAGATCACTGGCGATTTCCGAGCGCATTTTCGATACCAGATTCACCCCTTTCGAGGTGATCCGAACCATGATTTTCCGGCGGTCTTCTGCGGCGTGAACGCGTTCCACGTAAGACAGTTTTTCAAGTCGGTCGACCAAGCCGGTGGCGGCAGCGGTCGAGTGACCCATCTTCTTGGCGATATCCGACATGGTCAGATATTCTTCGCTGGAGAGGTAGGTCAGGAGGAAGAACTGCGAAAAGGAGATCTTCCCTTTGTTGAGTTCCGACGACAGGTTGAGGATACAGCTGCGCTGGGTGAACAGCACAAAGTCGGCAAGGCGATCAGCATCGGCTTTCACCGAAGCGCCTGAGGCGTTGATGGTTTTCATTCGGCTGGTTGGAGGTTGGTTGGGGACAGGGACGTGAGAGCGATCATCTCAAGTGGAGCCGGTGGACTTCCTGGCTGGTGGAAGTTTTACGGGACCACTTTATAAAAATTTAAGTGAGATGATCAGGCTCATCGGGACTTTTTGAAAATACACGGGCAGAAGAGATAATGGAAGAAAAGAATTCATAAAAAGTTGATTATTTTTGAAAGTGGTCATACTTTTTATAAGTCATTGACCATCAATGGATAACCATCAATTTCCAGCTTCGGCTGCTGGTTGCCCTTCGGCGGCCTCGGGGGCCGGGTTTGGCCGGTCCTGGGGCTCCGGGCGGATGTGCAGGTGCACTTCATCGCCGAGTTTGGGGGTTCCCGATTGGATATCGGCGGCGATGTAGTTGCCTTTGGCTTCGCCGGTGAAGACGAGGTTGGCGCAGCCCGGGTGTTGGTCGCTGCGGGTGCTGAGGATGCTGCCGATCGCGATGGTGGTGGATGGCAGTCGTTCGATGAGGACGAAGCTGCCGTCGGCGGAGACGGAAACGACGCGGCCGATGACCGTCGTGCTCGGTCGTTCTTCGGGCGTGGTGGGAGCGCTGGGTGGTGCCTGGGGAGGGCTGCAATGGTTGAGGCTGAGGCAGGCCAGGCTGAGGCAGAGGATGTTGGGAAGGTGGAAGGTCATCGCTGGGGCTTACGGTTGCAGGCGCACTTCATCGGCCTGGATGATCGATTCGATGCCGGCCGGGGTTTTGAGTTTCAGGTCACCGTTATCGCCGACTTCGACCACGGTGCCGGCGAGTGGTCCGCGGGCGGTTAGCAGGGAAACGCGCTGGCCGCTGAGGGCACAGCGTTGGCGGATGGCGCGCACGACTTCAGGGAATTCGCTGCCGATCTGTGATTGGCGGAGCGCCAGGCGGCGGATGATCGCGCTGAGGACATCGCCGCGGTCGAGTCGGCGGTTGCAATGGGTTTCGAGTGCGGTGGCGATGGTGGCGATTTCGTCAGGCAGTGGGCATTCCAGCACATTGATGCCGATGCCGATGATGGCGAAGTCCTGACCGGCTTCGACCAGGATGCCGGCCACCTTGCGGCCGTCGATCCAGACGTCGTTGGGCCATTTGATGCGGGCGGCGGCACCGAATGATTCCGCGGCTTCGGCAACTGCCAGACCGGTCGCCAGTGCGAGTCGTGGCCATAACGACTTCGGTTCGCTCGGGCGGACGAGGATGGAGAAGGTCAGCCCAGTGCCGAGTGAGGACAGCCAGGATGCGCCGCGGCGGCCGCGGCCCGACGTTTGATCGTGGGCGAGCAGGACGATCCCGTGTGCGGCGCCTTGTTGGCCAAGGCGGTGCAATTCGTCATTGGTGGATGCCAATTGGTCGCGGACCAGCAGGCGGAAGCCATCCGGGAATGTCCGTGCGGCTTCGGCGAGGGAGTCATTCATGACTGGGTTTGCTGAAGTCCAGTCCGATGTCCATGGCGGGCACCGAGTGGGTGAGTGCGCCGACCGAGATGAAGTCGACGCCGGTTTCGGCGATGTCGCGAATGGTGTCGAGCGTGACGCCGCCGCTGGCTTCGAATTTGGGTTTCGTTTGTTCGCCGCGGATCGCGACGGCCTCGCGCAGTTGTTCGAGCGTCATGTTGTCGAGCAGGATGTGGTCGACGCCTTCCAGTTCGAGGAAGGTGCGCACTTGGTCGAGGTGGTCGGCTTCCAGTTCCACCTCGATGTCCGGATGTTCCTCCTTCAGGTGGTGGATCGCGTGTTGCAGCGCGATGAGTCCGCCGTCCGCGGCCAGGTGGTTGTCCTTGACCATCGCGCGGTCGTAGAGGCCCATGCGGTGGTTGGTGCCGCCGCCGTGAAGCACGGCTTGTTTTTCGAGCAAGCGGTATCCCGGCGTGGTCTTGCGGGTGTCGAGGATGATGGCCTTGGTTTCCTTGACGGCATCGACGTAGCGGGCGGTCAAGGTGGCCACGCCGCTGAGTCGCTGCAGGAAGTTGAGTGCGGTGCGTTCTGCGGTGAGGATCGAGCGGGCGGATCCCTCGATGTGGAGCAGCAGGGCGCCTTCGCTCACCTGGCTGCCGTCGGGGATGAGGATTTCGACTTGGAGATTCGGGTCGACGGTGAGGAAGGTCCGGGCGGCGATCTCGACGCCAGAGACCACGCCGGCGCTGCGGACGGCAATGAATGCGCGGGCCTGGCGTGATTCCGGGATGAAGTAGTTGGAGGTGACATCGCCGTTGCCGATGTCTTCCGCCAGCGCCAGCTGGATGAGGGTGCGCGAGTGATCCTGCATTCTCAAGACAGTGGACTGTGTGGGCCTAGCGCTGTCAAACCACATTGCGTGTGGATCATACCTCCGACCGGCAACTATTCATGATGAGCGGTGTTGAATCATCCATGAACAGGTGGACAGCGATCGGAGGCCTGCTCGTCGGTCTGTTGGCCATGGACGTGTGGGCGCAGAATGCTCAGGTGGCTCCGCGTTTGCCCTATGCTGTGGTCGATACGGCGCAGCTGTCTTGCTATGGCAACAACCGATCGATCAACCCACCGGCGGTCGGGCAGCCGTTTGCTGGTCAGGACGGTTGTATCGCTGGCCGCCAGCCCGAATATCGCGACAACCGCAACGGGACCGTGACGGATCTGGTGACCGGTCTGATGTGGCAGCAGGATCCAGGAAAGAAAATGACCCTGGCCGAGGCGCGGCGGGCGGTGAGTGCGTGTCGGCTTGGTGGCCATGACGACTGGCGCCTGCCATCGATCAAGGAGTTGTATTCACTGATCCAGTTCAGTGGTGTCGATCCGGATCCCCGGGCGAAGAGTGCGGACGATCTTCAGCCTTTCATCGACAGTCGTTTATTCGATTTTCAATACGGAGATCCTGGCAAGGGTGAGCGGATCATCGACGCGCAGTATGTGAGCTCCACGGTGTATGTCGGCAAGACGATGCGTGGGGATACCACGGTGTTCGGGGTGAACTTCGCTGATGGCAGGATCAAGGGATATCCGGTGCTCGATCCGAGAAGCGGCCGGGACAAGACGTTCTTCGTCCTGTTGGTGCGTGGAAATCCGGCATACGGCCGGAATGATTATCTTGATCACGGTGATGGGACGATCACCGATCGGGCGACCGGCTTGATGTGGATGAAGCAGGATAGCGGTCATTGCAAGGCGGGCCCTGCTCACGATGGGGCGATGGACTGGGAGCAGTCGCTCGAGTGGGCCGAAGGGTTTGTCCTGGCAGGTCATGACGACTGGCGATTGCCGAATGCCAAGGAGCTGCAGAGCATTGTCGATTACTCGCGGGCACCGTCGGTGACGGGATCTGCGGCAATTGATCCGGTGTTTGAGACGAGCGTGTTGCAATCAGGCACGGGTAAGGATTTTCCGTATTATTGGTCATCGACCACGCATGTTGGTTCGCATGGCGGGGATGCTGCGGTTTACATCGCGTTCGGCACGGCCGGGGGATGGATGCGGACACCGCGCGATTCACGTCCGCAGCTGCTGGATGTTCATGGTGCGGGTGCCCAGCGGAGTGATCCGAAGGCTGGTGATGCCTCGCGCTTTCCGTATGGCCGTGGTCCGCAGGGGGATGTGATTCGGATTCGAAACCACGTCCGTCTGGTCAGGAATGTGCAGTGAGTTCGTTCAACGTTCGCCGACCACCGAGATCGCGATGTTGCGGCGGTGTGGTGCTTTGCGGTGTTCGAATAGGAAAATCCCCTGCCAGGTTCCGAGCGCCATGGTGCCGTCGATGACCGGGATCGTTTCGTTGCTGCGGGTGATTGCCATGCGGATGTGGCTGGGCATGTCGTCCGGGCCTTCGTAGGTGTGGGTGAACCACGGGGTGTTTTCCGGCACCAACCGGTCGAAGAACGATTCGAGATCCCGGCGGGCGCTGGGGTCGGCATTTTCCATCAGCACCAGACTGGCACTGGTGTGGCGCACCAGGATCGTCACGGTGCCGTTGCGGATTGCCGAACGGGCGACGACGCCGGCGATTTCTGCGGTGATCTCCGTGGTTCCCTTGCCGTCGGTGCGGATGCTGAAACTTTCGGTGTAGGCGGGCATGGTGGAATAAAGCTGAAAGTTGAAAGCAGAAAGCTGAAATGGGGCTTTGGCTTAAACCCGGGTTACGCGGGTGAGTTTCGATTTTTTGCACCGCTGTGTGGCCGGGTGGGGTGCAGGTGGATTTCCGGGGTTGCTGTGTTTTGACCACAGATTACACGGATTACACGGATTGGGTGGAAGTTTAAGAGAGTGTAGGTTGGATTTCGTGAATCCCTTCGAAATTGGTGTCACCCTGCTTTCAGCTTTCAGCTTTCAGCTTTCTGCTTTCAGCTTTATTGATTACCCCACCTTGATCACCACTTTGCCGTGGGCGGTGGAGGATTCCATCAGGCGGTGGGCTTCGATGAGGTTGCCGGTGGTCAGGCCGTGGAGTGTGCGGGTGTGGATCTTGGGGAAGATCCCTTGTTCGCAGAGGTCGGCGAGGTCGGCGAGGATTTCACCCTGACGGTGCATGTCGGGGGTTTTGAATTTCGCGCGGGCGGCCATGAATTCCCAGGCGATGCGCACGCACTTGGCCTTGAGTGGGTCGCCGACGTGGAGTTTTTCGCGCGGCTCGACGATCAGTCCCAGGGCACCCATCGGTGCGATCAGGTCGGCGGTCTGCTCCCAATACCGTTCGGTGTTGTGGAGGTTGGCGATGTAGGGGAATTCGTGGATGCCGAGCGCTTCGGCCTGTGGGCGCAGCGGCTGCTGGTGGTTGATGATGTCATCGGCGCCTAGCGTGCGGCACCAGTCGGCGGTTTCCGGTCGTGAGGCGGTGGCGACGACGCGCAGGCCGAGCATTTTGGCAAGCGGGATCAAGGCGGAGCCGACACCGCCGGCGCCATTGATGACGAGGATCGGTTTGCCGGTGTCGTCGTCATCGGCGTGGATCATCATGCGTTCGAGGAGCAGTTCCCAAGCGGTTAGGCCGACCAGAGGGATGGCGGCGGCTTCGCTGAAGGACCACGATGCCGGTTTGAGTGCGACCAATCGCGAATCAACGGCTTGGAATTCGGCATTGCAGCCGGCGCGGGTGAGGTCGCCGGCATAGAACACCTCGTCGCCGATCTGGAAGCCGGTCACCTCATGGCCCACCGCTTCCACGGTGCCTGCGGCGTCCCAGCCGAGGATGCGCGGGGATGTGAGCGCTTGTTGGCCGAGGCTGGCGCGGATCTTGGTGTCCACCGGATTGACGGCGATCGCCTGCACGCGGATCAACAGGTCAAGCGGGCCGGCTTCGGGCATCGGGGCATCGAAGGCGATCAGGCAGTTCGGATCGCTGACCGGCAGGAATTGGCGGGCGCCGATGGCGTTCATGGCATGTTGGGTTGCAGGTTCATCCACCAGCAGGCGAAGGCGATGATCCATGGCAGTGAGAAGATGCTGAGCAGGGTGGTGGCGATGACGATGTGCACGGCGATGGCGGTGCGGCCGCCGAACAGGCGGGCGAGGATGATTGGTGTGACGGCGGCGGGCATCGCGGCTTGGACGATGATCACCTTGCGCAGTTCATCGGCGATGGGCAGGAACTTCGCTGCGCTGAGGAACAAGGCGGGCACCAGGATCAGGCGGGTCACCAGTGCGGCGCTGATGATTTTCACGGAGGGTCGTTCTGAGCCCATCATGTCCATGATGGTGGCGCCGATGATGAAGATGCCCAGCGGGAAGGCGCCTGCTCCCAGCTTGTGGATGGAATCGCGCACGGGTCCGTCGAGGATGTGATCGATGCGACAGACGACCATCAACAAGCCGATCAGCACGCCGATCACCAGGCCGTTGCAGAGGCGTTTCCAGCGGATCCCGGGTTCGCCGCTGACGATCATGATGCCGACCGACCACAAGGCCAGTTCGACGCCGATGTTGTGGACGAAAAGGACGGCGAGTGGGCCGGTGGCGGCGGCGGTGCACCACAGCGCGTCGACGACGGGCATGGCGGTGAAGCCGTAGTTCTGCGAGCCGCTGGCCAGGGCAAAGGTCCGCACGCCGGTGCCGCGTGTGAGGCCGATCAGGCGGCCGACCAAGGCGCCGATGGCGACGCCGCCGAGGATCAGTCCGAAGCCGCAGGCGAGTGCGCTGATGACCACGCCACCACTGCGCAGGATGTCGGCGCCGAGGATCTTATCGACGATGAAGCAGGGCAGCATCAGCATGTAGACGACCTGCATGATCGGTTCGATGGACGATTGGGGCAGGATGCCGGTCCGGCGCGCGATGGCGCCGGCCAGGATCAGCAGGTAGACCCAGGCCACGTGGTGGATGATGTCCCAAGGTGAGATCACGGGGGCGATGCTGGCGGAAAGTCGCTGGGCTGAAAGTCAAAAAGTTGCGGACGGGAAGTCTTCAATCCGAATTTTGAAGTGGTGGTGCGCTCGAAGGAATTTTGACCACAGATTACACGGATTACACTGATTTCAGAAGGCATTTGAATGGTTTGGAGATGATTTTCACAAGCTCTTCATCATCCGTGTCAGCCGTGGTTCAATTTCTGTTTTCGGGGTCGATGGTGTAAGTCGCATCCGGTTTGGGGGTGGTTCTTCCGGCCTTGAGCCCGTGCCATTGTGGGATACCTTGGTCTCATGGAATTCGCGCAAGTGACCTGTCCGACCTGTTTCGAGATGTTCGAGGTGGCGGTGCCGCCGGTGGCTGAGCGGCCGGCAGAGGTGGATTACGACTGTGAGGTCTGCTGTCGGCCGATGCTCATCGTGTTTTCCGAGGATGGGGATGCTTATGCGATGGGGCTGGCGGAATGAGCCGGCAGTGCGCCGGATGCATTGCTCGTGATTCCTGCAAGATTTCCGCGGCCTTCGTCGTTTTGCTTCTGTCTTTGCCACCTGATCATGAAGATCCGCCATCTTGCCCTCGCCATGTTGAGCACGCCACTGATTCTGACTGCCAAGGAACCCGCGTCAGAGGACCGGGCTGCCGTTGAGGCGATCTATCGCACGGGTTACAATCATTACGGGGCGCAGGGGGTGGAGCAGGATGTGGCGAAAGCGCTCGAGTGCTGGGAGCAGGCTGCCGAGCTCGGCCATGGTCGGGCGGCCTCGTCGTCGGGGATGGCGTATCTGTCCGGTGAAGGGGTGAAGGCGGATCCCGTGAAAGGGCGTCGATTGATCGAACGAGCCGTTGAGTTGAATGATCCGTATGGCTTGGTGGTGATGGGTGAGTTGCATTACCGGGATGGTCATCTTGAGAAGGCGAAGGAATGCTGGAAGAAGGTTGCGGCCATGAAGCCCGTTGGGGAAACCGGTCAGCCGACGCAGCCGTCCGGTGAGATGGCGGCACAGCAAGGGGCGGACCTGCTCAAGCTCATCGATTGGCGCAAACGCAAGCGCGAGCCGGGGAAGTTCGCGCTGATCGAGATTCCGCACATCCACCAAGGGCACAACAATTGTGGGGCCACTTCGTGCGCCATGGTGGCCAGGCATCAGGGGGTCGACATCGGCGGCTGGGATTTCAAGAAGTTGTGTCCATCACGACTTGGCACCGGCACCGACTGGGATCACCTGCGGCAAGCATCCGACAAGCTGAGCTTGTCGTGGAAGTTGATCACCTTCGCGGCCGACGATGCTGGCTTCCGCGAGGGTGAGACGTTCCTTCGGCAGCAACTCGATGCCGGCAGGCCGGTGATCATTGATTTCAAGTTCTATGGGGATCGCTATCCCGGTGGGGAAGCGGGGCACACGCTCAATCTGGTCGGCTACATCGCCGAGCAGAATCTTTACATTCTTTGCAATCCGGCGATCGCCAGTCCGGGTTTGAATCTGATCACCCGTGAGGATCTCGAACGCTACTGGCGTTCGGACGGCTACAGTCATCTGGCCAAGAAGGTGATGTCCCGCCCCTTGCTGGTGAAGGTGAAGGTGGAGGGGTAAGAGGTAGGCGGTAAGAGGTAAGAGGTAAGAGGTAAGAAGGAGGCTGAATCGGCATCTCCTTCTTTCGCATTCCGCTT
>JACCDY010800447.1_pt1 | contig 23900 bp, 33 predicted proteins | sample 7446391 | NCBI WGS metagenome assembly JACCDY01 (sample SAMN15323451, study PRJNA562643) | freshwater metagenome | isolation source: river surface water | place: USA:Blue River Watershed | collected 2017-08-18 | reverse complement strand
CTTCCGATACTCTTCCCAGTGAGACCGAGAACTCTCGTCATGCTGCTTGCCACAAATGCATGTTTTATTTTTGAGAACACGATCAACAAATCCTGGCGTAATATCTGCCGGGAGAATGTTGTCATCCTCCATTTCCTTCAGGATCTCAGCTACGGGAGCAATAGCTGCGGTTAAAAATGGTACACCGAGAGAATTTCCGATTTCTCGAACAATCTCTTCATCTGCAGTCTCAAAGCGCGCTTTTGCTCGGGTGAGTCTTTGCTGAGCCTCGGTAAGTTGACGCTTGGCCTCACGAGCAACTTTTTCATCACCAAGACGACTGAGCTTTTCAGCCTCCTCCCTGTACTCCTCACGAACGGCCAGAAGTTCAGCCTCTTCCTTCTCCAAAGCTTCTCGTTGAGCTTTAAGCTTTGTTTCATTCTGATGCTGATGAGCAACTTTTTTAGTCAGCTCTGAATTTGCGGCAGTGAGTTTGGTAACCTTTTTTGCAAGAGACTCGCTGATGGCTTCTGCAGCATCTTCAGCTTCTTTCCACTGGTCTTCATGAAGGAACTGTCCAAGCGCATCGCGGATGCTCCCGACATCTCCCAGAAGCTTTCCATCAAGAGGCTCTCCCTTAAAGTAGAAGGCATCAAAGAGAAGCCTTGGCACCATCCCTTCAATCATTCGCTGAAATCTTCCGCCCTTATCTTCCTCGATAATCGGGCGACTACCGGGCTTGATATGCTCTAGCTTGACCTCATTCGTAGTCCATCGATCTTCAGAAGCACGCTTGATTTCCAAGATTCGTCTTAAGCAGATCGTCTCCTTACCGCGAAACCCGGTTCGTTCAAATGTCACCTCAATCCAACCCGTGAGTGTGCTGCCAACTGGAACTTCTGCTTTGGCCTTGTTGCTCAAAAACAGAGGGAGATCGCTTCTCTTGGGAACCCCATCCTCCCCGTAGAACCAAAATTTTAGCGCCCGAATAATGGACGTCTTCCCTGAGTTATTCGGGCCAACAATGACCGTCAAAGAGCTATCTTCATTCGTCGGAAGCTCTAAGGACTGAAGACCGTGATAGGTCAGGATGTTTTTGAGGATGATCTTTTTAATGACCATAAAATGTTCCTATTTTCTGAAGATCATCCTCTCTAACTCAGTTTCCTTTTGCTTTGCGTCCTTAGAAGAGGCATCGGCTCCTGCAAAAATTGTCAAAGCAGCTCCAAACAGGTCTCGAATGTCTTCCCCTGCCTCATCGAGAATCTCTTGCAGCTCAGTGATTGGTGACTCGATTTCTTCCGGATCTTCGGGGGACTTTTTCATAAAGTTGTTGAACTACGGATGTATCACTTGGAGGGATGAGTGAAAGGAAAAAGCCTTCGAAAAACGGCCATTTAGGCTGCCTCGGCAACCGGGGCACGGGAGCGCAGCAGGGAGTTCTCCACCTCCAGGCGTTTCTGCTCCTGGTGCATCAGGGCGATGGTGGCCTCCTGCTTGGTGGAGAGATCCATGAAGTGTCGCCTGGAAGCCTCCTCGGCGGCGAGGCGCTCGCGGAGCAACTCGCTCTCTCCGTTCACCTTGCGGATGATCAGGAAGGCGACGATGAGGGATGGGAGGATGCCGAGGCAGAAGAAGAGAAGGGGTAGGGTCATGATGATTGGGAGCTAGGAGTTAGAAGCTGGAAGTTGTGGGGAGCAGAAGAAGCTTTTAGAGTGTTAGGAGGGAGCTGCAGGGAAAAAGACTGCACCAGAAAGCGCCTACTCGGTATCCTCCAGCAGGGCTGATTCCCCATCTTCAAGTTCCAGTTCGCCAACACCTTGCAGCTGATGTCCGGAATTTCCTTCAATGCTCCCGAGCATCGCCATGATGTTCTGCTCGACGATATCGATCTGGGCTTCCCGGCTTTTCCCGATCTTCTCCATCGCCTTGCGCTCCTTGTTGATCCCGTCCCTGAAAGTAGCATGGGCTCCCACGATGCTGACCACGCGGTTACGAAACTCAGGGCTTGTGACGTATGCATAGAGATGGGCGGCGTTCTGATCTGCGTGCTGATGGACTTTCTTCTCCAGTTGGACCTGCATGAGTCCCCAGCGGAGGGAACGGATCAGGGGCATGGCCGATGAGAAATCCGATACCCAGACTCCATCCTTGAATCCGCATCCCTGAATGTCCTTGGGCAACTGCTGGGTGACAATGACCCCGACGTGGGCTTTCACGCGATGCATATCCTCGCGGAGCTTGACGGGCCATTCATGTTCCCATTTCTGGGTGCGCTTGGTCTCAAAGAGAATGCCTCCGCAGGCCGTACCCGCGTCATTGAAAACTTCAAGAATGACATCGGCTCCACGCACTCCTGTCTTCACTTCGGTGACCGTGTCGCGAGGGAATGTGGAGCGAAGCTGGTCCTCAAAGGTGGCCTCAAGGGCAGCACCCTGATTCTGCATCGATCCCTGCGATGCTTTGCGGCTGGCCTCCTCGAGCTTGCCCTGGACGGTTCCCAGCTTGAGTTCCAGCTCGCGGATCTTGAGCTCGGACTCCTGCTGCAGGCGCTGCTGAAGCTCAGCGGTAACCTGCTCAATCCGCGCTTTTGCAGTGGCATCGGCAGCCTGCTGTGCCTCGATGCGGGCAAGGCGCTGGCTTTCGACCAGCTCGGTGTTCTGCTTTTGAAGTTCTTCCAGCTGTTTGACCAAGCGGTCGGCCGCTTCCTGGCTCTGAAGCTCTCGCTGTTTCTCAAGTTCCGCCTCGCGTTCCATTGTCTGCTTCTGGAGGTTGAGGGCGTCCTCGATTGCTTTTTTCTCGCGCGATGCGGCCAGCTCCCGTGCCTCGGCTAGTCGCTGCTCGGTTTCACGGCCGATTTGCTCGCGTTCGGGGTTGAGGCGTTGCTCGATCTCGGCCTGGGCCTGCTGACTGACCTGACGAAGCAGAGCCTCGCTCATCTCAAATTGATGACTGCATTTGGGGCATTGGATGGTATCGGACATGGCTTTTTAGGAGCTAGTAGTTAGAAGCTGGGAGATGGGGGTGAGTCTGTGTGATGGAAGGGAGTATCGAGAGGGACTCAGGATTTCCGAGAAATAACCGAGGCGATCCATGCCGTGAGATCGGCGCCGGTCTTGAACCCCTGCCCTCTCAGCTCAAAGGTCAGGAAGCCCTCCTCATCGGCATAGAAGGTAGCCGCCTCTCCCTTGCCGGAGATGCCGAGTGTGATGTCGTAGCCGGATGGATCCTTGAACTCGACAAAGAGCCAATCCCAGATTCCGATCTGATCCGCCAGGGTAGCGGCATCGCCGCAGAACCCTTTCTTCTCCACGACTTCGTAGGCCAGTCCCTGATCCGCAAACCATTCGTCAAGGGATGCCTCATAGACGTGCTGGAGGAGGAACTTGTCCGTTGTTCGGTCGATCAGGGAGATCAGCGAGGCCTCGTCGTTGAAGTTCGGGATCCAATGCAGGGGAATCTCGTCATCATCCTCCGCCATGGAGCTCCAAGATCCCTTTTTCAGGGAATCAGGGATCCAGAAACCGATGTGGGCATCGGATCCTCCGTTGCTAGCTGCATCGATGAAAACATGAAGCCCAGCTCCGGCTGAATCAATTTCCGTTTCCTTTAGGAGAGCACGCATGTCGAGCTCAGCGGGCGGCAAGTCGCGCTTGGTAGCGACGATGGTGATGTTGCGGGCGGCGGCCCAGTCGTTGAGGGCGGCGATGATGGTGTCGATGGTCATGGTGTGATTAGGAGTTTAGGCTGAAGGCTGTTAGACTATTAGGAGGGAAATAGGTGATCGGTTATGAGTAATCGGGGTGGATGGACGAGAACGGCTTGTTTGATACGGGCACTATGGCATGAGTGCGGTGACAGGGAGTGTCGGGTATGAAAAAAAACGTCCCCGCGGAGGGAACTTCGAGCCATTACGCCTTTTTCAGTCATAACGTGAAACTCCCATGGCCGGATGACGGGTGCGTTTGCGGGAGTTCTCGTCTCTCCGGTACCTGGAGCATTATCTCAAAAGGTTTTTCCAAGGATCTTCATCAGAGCGTCAACAGGCCATCTCTTATGAGTATTACATTTCCTAGACATTTATGAATATGTGAATAGGTTTTGTAATCATGCCCCTCACCCTTCCCAAGGCATTCAAGAAAGCCCCCGTCCAACGGATGAGGGATCTGGAATCCCTTGGTCTGTCCCGACCGCAAGTGCGCTCCCTCGTCGATCAAGGAATCCTCGAAAAGGCTTCACGGGGTCTCTACATCGTCCGGTCCGCAGACGTGAGTGAAAACCGATCCCTGGCCGAGGTCGGAAAGAAAGTTCCCCATGGCGTGATCTGCCTTCTCTCGGCACTCAGGTTCCATAACCTGACAACCCAAGCCCCCCATCAGGTCTGGGTCGCCCTGGAGAGATCCGCATGGGCACCCAAGGTGGAGCATCTCTCCCTCAAGATTGTCAGATACTCAGGAAAAGCGCTGAAGGAAGGGCAACAAAAGCACGTCATCGAAGGGGTTCCCGTTCTGATCACCTCCCCTGCCAAGACCGTTGCAGACTGCTTCAAGTACCGGAACAAGATCGGGCTGGATGTCGCTCTGGAAGCCCTCCGGGAAGTTCGACGCAAGCGTCTTTGCTCCACCGACGAGCTCATGCACTTCGCCCGCATCTGCCGCGTGGCCAATGTCATGAAACCCTACCTGGAGAGCATGGCATGACTCCAAAACCCATCGGCAACCTCAAGGCCTCCGTACGTCAGCGGCTTCAGAACATCAGCCGTACGGGCAAGGTGCCCTTCGATCTGGTGCTTTCACGCTATGCCGTGGAGAGACTTCTCTACCGCCTCAGCCAGTCCCACGATGCCGATCGATTTCTGCTCAAGGGAGCGATGCTCTTCCCAATCTGGTTCGAGGAGATGCACCGACCGACCCGCGATGTCGATCTTCTGGGCTTCAGCGACAACGACGAAGCAACCCTTGAACGAATCTTCAAAAAGCTCTGCAAGATCAGCGGGGAAGAAGACGCCCTGATCTTTGATCCAGAAACCGTCAAAGCTGAACGGATTCAGGAAGATGCCGCCTACACCGGGATCAGGGTCACTCTCATTGCAAAGTTGGATAAAGCCGTGATCCCGGTCCAGGCAGACATCGGTTTCGGTGACATCGTCACCCCCTCCCCGGAGGATGTCACCTTCCCCACTCTTCTCGATTTTCCAGCCCCGAAAATTCGAGCTTACCCGATCTATACCGTCGTTGCTGAAAAGTTCGAGGCCATGGTCTCCATTGGAGAAACCAACAGCAGGATGAAGGACTTCTTCGATGTCTGGTTCCTCAGCCAACGCTTTGAATTCGATGGCAGGCTTCTTGCCGAAGCCATCAAGGCAACATTCTCAAGAAGACAAACAAATCTGCCAGAGGGCACTCCGCTACCTCTGAGCGATGAATTTGCCACAGCAAAAGCGACCCAATGGAAGGCTTTCCTGAATAAGAATCGACTTTCGACAATTTCATTTGATCAGGTCTGCCTCCAGCTCAGGGATTTTCTACTGCCACCACTCTCTCAGGCAGCGAGAGAAGAGGACACTTTCTCCCTTACTTGGCATCAAGTTTCCAAATGGGCATAGGCATCAGCCCCTGCCCGGCCGGACAAGGGCTCTTCTTGATCAACTGAGCTTACTCCCAGTGTTCCGGATCAGGTTCTTTGCCGGAGCGTGCATGCCTTTCATAAGACAGCTCTCACCAGCCTTTGCCAACGGGAGGATATCGCTTGCAAAAATGAAAGAGCCGGAGCCGGCGATCACCGTCACAAGCCCAAGGTAGGCGGCGGCCACGGTCAGGCGGCGTCCGGCAGAGATTCCTGTACCAGGGCGTTCTGTGCGGCGGCGTAAGAGCATAAGGATTGCCGGAAGGAATAGGACGCTGGCCAGAATCGCCATCGGCGCCTTGGTCCACCAGGCGAAGGCCGCCATCATCAAATACCCGGGAATCCAAATCCACCTGCTGATAGCAGCAGCTGCGTGGCCACCATCGAGGCAACCGAGCGGGATGAGATTGAAGAGATTCATCCCAAGGGCGAGGAATGCAATTTCGGCAAGGCAAGTGCTGCCGGTCAGCCTGTAGAGGCCGTAAGTCAACAACGCTCCGGCCGTTCCGAAGACTGGTCCGGCCAGTCCGATCATGGCATTTTTCCATTTGCAGGTGACACGGTCCTTCAAATCAATGACCGCGCCGAGGTAGGGAATAAACAATGGCCATGAAGTCCTGACCCCATACCAGCGGGCGGCAAGCAAATGCCCGCACTCGTGAACGAGGAGAAGGAGTAGAAAGCCTGTTGAAAGGATCCTTCCGAACCTCAATGAATAGACGGCGATCGAGATCAGCATGGATCCGATGGTCCATGCGACCCCTGGCACAAACCGTAGAAAACCAAGTGTCTGGATGATCACAATGAGAACACGGAACAGCGGCATCATCGTGGCTGCGGAAAGCCGTTCGCAGAAACATCTCACCCGAGACTTCCGTCGTTCACGAAGCCATTCCCTGACGCACTCGGACCGGCCCGCGCGAAACGGCAGCTCGGATTGAAAAAGGGGTGAAGGGGAGGTCATGGCTTACGATCCCCTCAATCAATCATCCGGGAACGACAGGATGTGTCTGCACGTTTTTGATGAAGGATTCCGAGGTGACATTCCCTGTCGGGGGATTAGCGCCACCGTTGCGTGAGAAAAAACAACCCCTCGCCCCAACCGCCATGCTCGTCCAAAAACCTCAATTCGATCCGACCAACGACACCCATATCACCACGCTCTTCCTCGACAGGGACGAGGATGGCAACTTCCTCGATGTCGACTCGGATCTCCGGCACTCGGAGGAGCATGGCTACTATCTGGCACGAAGGATTATCCAGGTCTGGGACGGGAGTTCGTGGGAAACGGCATCCGATGTCGAGGCGGAGAAGTCCCTGCGGGAACACCGCCGCACGCTCAATACCTTTCGTTCACTGACCCCGGCGCAGGTGGTGCGCCTGATCGTGGAGAATACGGTGCCCGAGGAGGAGGGAGCCCGTGCACTAGCACTTGGAGCCCTTGATATGGCTGGCATCCGATGATCGCCCCCCCCTGCGGCCTCTTCGCCCGACAGGAGATGTCATCGCAATCATCCTCCGCCGACCCGAATCGCCTCGGAATTCCCGAAAAAATCAGCTATAAATAACATCATGAAATTCGTTAGCTTAACTTATATTCTCATTTTTGCGGGTCTTTCATTCGCTATTTGCTCCTGTACCACAGTTACTTATCCGAATGGAACCACGGTGACCACTCCCTATTTGGCACCAGCCTATACCACCTATTATCCGGGATATTATGGATCACCCTACGGCACTTACGGGGTCTATGGAGGGGGGTACTTCCCGGTCTATGGCTACGGATACGGGGGGTGCTGGAACCGCCCTTACTGGAACAACTGCTACGGCGGATGGAATGGGTGGAATCGCGGTTGCTGGAACGGCGGATACCGGCCCGCCTGGAACGGCTACCAGTGCCGCTGAGATCAACCGTCAATCATCCCATTCACCATGCATCAACACAGAACGACCATGAAAGCACCGACACCCACTTCGACGATAAACATCACCGATGCGCCCGTCTTTGACGAATCATACGGGGACGACACCAGCTACCCGGTGCTCAAGGAGCTCGGCAACGGGTCAATGCACCGCATTACTCCGGATCTGCCCCCTTTTGATATCGCCAAGCTCGTGAAGCGATTTGGGCATAAGGTCGTGAGATCCAAATCCGACCTGAATGAGGCGGGCGTCAGCGCGTACAAGTTCGTGCTTTTCCGAACGCGCGGGGGTTGTTTCATCCAGTGGGGGGAAAAGGCAACGCATGTCTATGCCGTGGACCTTAACCATGGCATCCGGGTGGCTCGTCGGTTTGCAGAGATCGCACGATCCCTTTCTCAGGTGAGCGACATACCGGGATTTCACATGCTTAAGCTGGAGTGTATGGAAATCGGCTCCCAGTTCATTCCACTGGACGATGCGCATGCGGCCGGCGTGGAGGAGTTCGACCTCTTTTACGGGGAGGAGCACCCGGATTGGCATGAGGAGTTCCTGCGTCGCTTCAGCGAGGCCAAGGGATCGATCTCCCTCTTCTCCGGCCCTCCGGGTTGCGGAAAGTCTTCCTACATCCGCACGCTGATCAACCTGACCGCAGCAACCCATCGCTGGTATTTCATCCCCCCCCACGACATCAGTCTGCTGAGCGACGCTGCTTTTGTCGGCTTCTGGTCCTCGGAACGCAAAAAGTACTCTGGGCGCAAGCTGGTGCTTCTCCTCGAGGATGCCGAAGTCGCCCTCATGTCCCGTGAAACGGACAACCGCAACCATGTCAGCACTCTCCTCAATCTCTCGGACGGAATCCTCAATTCCTGGCTCCAAATCTCGATCATCTGCACGATCAACACGACCGCTGATCTCGACAGTGCATTGTTAAGACCAGGGCGACTTCTTGCCCACAAAGTCTTCCCAAGACTTCGTCCGGAGCAGGCGCTCAGGTTGGCCCGTCACAAGGGGATGGGACCGCTCCGCACGGGTCAGCGCGACTACAGTCTGGCCGAGATCCTGAACCCTCCGGTCATGATCTCAGAGCAACAACAGCGCTTGGTCGGCTTTGCCGCTTAATCATGAAACCCTCCCCTCTCTACGAAAGTCTGCTCGCCGACAACGACCTCGATGAGGAGACGCGTGCGATGATTCTCAAGCGCATCGCGGAGGATGCCAGCGAAATCGCGGCTGAGAAGGCTGCGGCAAGGCGCCGTCGGCTCAAAGCCATGGCGGATCTTTCCCTGCTCAAACCGGGCGGCTTTTCCCGGGGACAAGCAAGGATCGCGGCTGAAATTCCCGAAGAGACACAATTGGCTCCAAAAGGCGGGGGCAAGCTGTGCAACACCCGGGACTACCTGTTCCTTGCCGCCCTTCTGGAGAGATCCCGCGATGCAGACTACATCCTCCAATGCGGACCTGCGGGCAAAACCATGGATTGGATTTATCTGCCGGACTCGCTTCAGGAGCTGATCCCGGAGGGGTTCACGGTAAAGCAGCGGCGCTCACCTCAGGAAGTGCGCCGTCTCTTCAGGGAGTGCTTCTACGGATTCCGCCGGGAACTTGGGAGACAGGGCCGCTCAGGCATGAGCCTGAGCATCGGCGGGATCGAGGTCCGTCATGCGGGAAGCCGGGGTGATCAGCCTTTCTGGGATTTTGCGGCGCAGCTTCATCATCCCTTTCACAGGGATCGTGATCCCCTGCTTGAGGGGCTGCATACCCGTCGGCTGCTCGATTTCCCGAAAACCAAGACCTCCGCGAAGACCCCGTTTCTCTGCCCGGTCGACGGACCGGTCGCGGCCATCGAAGGCAAGGCGAGCAGCCCGGCATGGACCTGGCGTCATCTCTGCGGCCGTGAATGGACGTCGGCACTCTGCCCGAAGTGCCTCGGCGAACTTGCAGAGACGGGTTTTTCCATGAGCTGAGCTGAATTGATTGATCACGACAGATGGTGACACCGCGGCCCCGCATGATGACCTGATGACACGCGTGGAACTTCAATTCCCTCCGCGATCCTCCCGATAAAAGACTCACCAACTCCCAACCCAAAACACCCATGAGCGACAACACACCCGACAACGAATCCAACTCCATCTGGGGAGACCCCTTCCAAGCCCTTATCGATCATTTCGAGGCACACGGAATCCACTACTCCAGCAAGCGCGAGGAGCGCCGCGCTTGGTTCACCATGAACTCCGGAAGCGCCCTGCAGAAGTGCTCCTTCCGCTTCGACAAGACGGGCGATGTGCTCCAGATCTTCATCCAGTATCCGCTCATGGTGAAGGAGAGGTTCCGTTCCGCAGCCATGGAGTTCATCACCAGGGCCAACTATGGCCTCGTCATCGGGAACTTCGAGATGGACGCCAAGGACGGCGAGATCCGCTACCACGTCTCCCATCTCATGGAGGATGGGATCCTCACCGATGAGACGATCCGTCGTCTTTTCGGAACGGCCATGGGGACCGCCGATCGCTATTTCCCCGCGCTGATGCGCGTCCTCTTTGCCGGAGAGATGCCGGAGGAGGCGGTTGATTTGGCGGAACTCCACAAGTTTGAGGAAGACGAGCGCCCCTCCGGCAAAGCACCGTCAGCCAGGAAGCCGACTGCTTCCTCCTCTCCCAAAAAGTCGCGCGCCAAACGCTCCCGCAAGGCTCCTCCGTCCCCGACGGCGAAGCCATCTTCCAAGTCACTGGAAGATCATCCCACGCCGGATGCCACATCACAGCCCACCCCTCCCCCGATCCCTCCCGCTCCAAGTGCCGAAGCTCAGGGAGAGGCAACAGGCGGAACGGAGGGGGAGGATCGCAAGGCCGCCTGAATCCCCAACCATACCGACATGAACCCATCCAGTCCTGATTCCGATGAGGAAACGCACATCGTCCGAGGCGGGATCTCCTATGCTTTCATCTTTAAGGAGGAGGATTTCACACTGAGGAGAACCGACGGGGAGTTCGTGAGTGTCGAGGAATACGAGGATCTCCTGGCCTATCTCCAAGAAGAGGGATGGGGAGATCCCGATTCCCTTGAGACAGATGAAAATGACCGCGGCGCGGCACCCCGGGATCAGCACGAGGAGGGACTGGCTACCCTCCGACTTCCGCCGATGCCCGTGCCGCCGTCAATTCAACCCAGGGAACACCTGCCCCGCGGTCGGCATAACTCCCGATCGTTTTGGAATCTGCTGAAGCATTTCCTCACCACAGGAAATTGTCGCCAAACAGATAAGGCCCCATGAGAAAAGGTACGCTGGGGCATGCGCCCGGGGACTTTCAGTCCTCTTCCGAATCACGGCTGTCAGTAGCCATCCATCTTCGACACTCATGATTTCCAGGATCCTAGCCATTGCTATCTTTGGGGCTATCGGGGCGCTCGGCCAGATTACAGCCTTGGCTTCACAGCCCGATGAACACCTTGCTCGAGAAGGGAGTGCCCAGCTGCACATCCTTCAACAGGAAGTGGAGTTTGCATCCCTGGGGAGTACCCCGAGACGGGTGATCATCATTCTATCCGACTTGCGCACAGGCAGCCTCATGGCGGCCGCTTCCAAGAGCGGAAAGTTGCTCAGCCCATCAGAGGCTCTGCGTGAAGCCTCGCGCTTTCATTTCGATCCCGGCGCCGTCGTCGATTCCTTCACTCCGGGAGAGTTGTCCCATTGCAGCATCCGAAATCCGGCATTTGTCTCCGTCCGCGATCTCGTCCGTCTTTTTTCGTCGGCAGCGGAGGGAGGGATGCTGAAATCAGGGAACCAAATGGTCTTTCCCAAGGATAGAATCAAGGTTCTGCAAGGGGATCTGCTGGAACAGATCCATGGAAAGGATAATCCGATCCGACTGGCACGAGTAAGCGGTATCAGAGTCGCAGGGGCGGCTGGACACGGGGGGCGAAATCCCGTCACTGCCTGCTTCGCGGGTTATTTCCCGGCCAACCATCCGCGCCACGTCTGCGTGGTCGTTGTCGAAGGGGCGGATGCGGTCCTAAAGTATCAACGGGGCTCGCTACTTGCCGCACCGATTTTTTCGTTTGTGGCAAGCAAGGTACAGCGTTTGGATGTGTCACCATGAATAGCACGGTTGCCATCTGCTACGACTTCGACGGGACGCTCTGTCCGCGCTACATGCAGGAATATGGTTACATCCCTCAGCTTGGGGTGAAGCCAAAGCAGTTCTGGAAGATGGCACTCGATTTGGCGAAAGCGCAGAATGCTGATCCGATCCTCTGCTACATGTTCCTGATGGTCCGCGAGGCAGGAATGCAGAACGGGGTAGAGCTGACCCGGAAGTCCTTCCAGAAGCATGGCCGGGATATCGATTTCTTCCCGGGAGTAGAAAGCTGGTTCGGACGGATGAACCGCTTTGCCAGGAGTAAGGGCGTGCAGCTGGAACACTACATCATCTCCTCGGGGATCAAGGAGATGATCGAGGGATGCAAAATCGGCAAGGAGTTCAAAACGATCTACGCTTCGTCGTTCCTATACGACCAGAACGGGATCGCGAAGTGGCCCTCGATGGCGGTGAACTACACGACCAAGACCCAGTTCCTGTTCCGCATCAACAAGGGCTGCCTGGATGTATGGGACACAGCCGGCATCAATGCCTACCAGCAAATGGAGAACCGCCCCGTGCCCTTCTCAAGGATAATCTTCATCGGCGACGGGGAGACCGATGTTCCCTGCATGAGTCTTGTCAAAAACCTGGGCGGCTACTCGGTTGCCGTCCACAAACCCGGAGCAGTTGCAAAAAAGAAGGCGAAGCTTTTGCTGGAGGAAGGCCGCGTGAACCTGATTTCTGCAGCGGATTATTCTGCGGGTTCAGTGCTTGATAGAGAGATTAGAGAGCATTTAGATTTTATATCCAAATAACCCTTATAGCTCCCGAAACCATGAATGACATTGACCTTAAAATTGTTATTAGCACAACTAATAAGGAATTCTTTAATCCGGCTGTATCGTTGCATGGACTTCGTACTAATATTGAATATCCTACCAGTGAAGAGTTAACATCCCTCTTCGAGAAGATTGCCCAATCACGTCAGGCCGGAAATGTACCCGAGGAGATCAATTTAAGAGTATCGTTGGGATTCACTGATTCTCAATGGCTTAAAGGAATCCTGAACAAAGACGAGACAGGAGAAGTTTGCAAAAAAGAGTGGCTGCAAGAGATTTCTTGGTATGCTGATGCAGCACGACTATTCCTGAACGGGTTCTTGCCAGTGAACCTAATGAATGATCTTTACTCTGATGTGCAAAATTTGAAGTTAGGTTGGGAGACCTTGTTTTCTTATCGAGGAGGAAATGGAAACTTTGTAGTTGGTAGGGATAATCCGTACTCCGTTTCTAAATTTGATCTCTCTAGAGATGAGGTTCTTTCAATTGATGACAGCAAACTCGTGCGCGACTGGGTCTCCGGAATACCTGGAGACTTTAGTTTATCGGGCGCAGCGGTAATTCAATTAAAAAGACAGAGTCTTAACGAAATTCCATCTGCAATTCTTGCACAAAGAATTTATCCATCCATTCTACGCAGGTTGTTTACTTTCCCCGGATATCGCGAAAGAGATGCTAATTTGATTGATGGGTTATTGAATGATCAAACGAAACTGCATGAGCATCTTGATCCATCAAAGTGGGATTTTGGAATTAGTTAGTAGCAACTAATTCTTATATCTTTTAAGTCCCCGCCGCCATCTTCCGAATATCGGAGGAGACCTGTTCCTTCAGTTCCTTCGGGCCGATGACTTTGGCAGAGGGTCCCCAGGAAAGGATCCAGGGTTTCAGCTCCAGATAGGTAGGCTCATCGAACGGAAGAGTTAGACGGACTCCGCCGCCAGGGATTTTCTCGATCTTCTGCTCGGGGTGCCAGACGGTTTCCCCGGCCCGCTGGGCGCTTTCCTTGGTGAACTCAATGACGACGGGCTTACGGGCCTTGGTCTCGCAGGGAACCACACCAAAGCTGTAGGCGAAGCTGTCCTTGGGATCCATCCAGACGGGCGTAAACTTTTCCCCAGTTAGCCGCACGTTGCTGATGCGTGCGAACTTGAGGGTACGCTTTTCGGGTTTCCCCGCCTTGCGGCAATAGAGATACCAGCTTCCGTTGCGCATGAAGAGGAAGAGGGGCTCCAGCAAACGTGTGCTCTTTTCCTCACGGGACGGCTTGTAGTCGAGGGAGACAACCTGCTTCTCGCGAATGGCCTTGTGTAGCAATTCGAAGACACGCACATCCTCCTTGCCAATCTCGGGCTTGCCCTCGAAACGGAAGTGAACGGCTTGCTCCCATGCCTTCCAGTTCGTGGTGCCGGTGAGGATGCCGAAGGTGTGGTCGAAACTGTCGATCATCATCCTGCCGATGCCGGTCTCCCGGTAGGGCTCAAGGCACTGGCGCAGGAAGTGGAGGGTCAGGAGATGATCCTCCTCGACCCGGATGATGGGAAAATGGCTGAGGCGGTGACGGAGTTTGTACCCCTCCTTGGCATGGTCGTACTCGATGGCATTGCTCTCGACCTTGCCGAACCCGGCATGGGTGGTTTCAAACTTATCAAGGAGCCCGTTGATCTGGTCGATATCGCGGAGAATCGTCCGATCGCTGGTATCGCAAAGGTCTGCCAGCTTTTTGAGCGTGGGATAACGCTCGTTCTGGACCTCCGAGAAGATGACGAAGATCCGGTAGATGTGATCACGGGAGGTGTTGCCCTTGATCAAGCCTTTGGCAGGCTTCTTCACGACCTTTTTGGATTTGGATGGCGCCTTCTCTTTCTTCGGCTTCTTGCCGGAGCCGGTCTTGAAACCTGCATAATTGGAAGCCTCCCGTACCGGTCCCCGAGGCTTCACGGGGGACTGTTGCGAGGATTTTGGGGTCTTGCCAGCGGGGGATTTGGAGGGCATTCCTCCCACCTAGCGTGACACATTGCAAACGGCAAGGAAAGGAGGAGAAAGAGGTTTATGCAATCCCCAGTGATTTTTGCCACCGGAGGGATTCTTTCAGAACATTCCGCTCAGAGGTCATGTTGCCCCTAACTTCCTGCAGGAGAGCCCTATACTCGCAAAGCAATCGTAGCGCATCTTCGCCCATAGCCTGTCCCTCAAAGAGCTCCTTGGCGCGGCCAGCGCTAAAATCCAATCCCGCCTGAACATCCCGTGCCATCAGTGGGACTCCCAGGTCAGCATTCGATAGGAGTAGTCTGTGGTCAGGATCGGCTTCCGCAGAGCATCCCTCGATCAGGGATAACTCCCCTCCGCCGAGATTGAGATGCAGAATGGCGATGAGCTTTCGCTCCAGTTCCCAAAGATCACTGAGCTTATCCTCCGACACACCAAGATTGCGAAGATCCCGTATCTTCCGGAGAAAGTTCACGTAGTATTCCGGATAATCCTCCAGGACTGACAGCCCAAACCGCTTCCGGATCCGGTTGATCCAGAGAGCCTGGCGGCCAAGTGCTTGAGCAAGATCTGCAGAGTTCATTGCCCTAACTCCGCTTTCTTAGCCCTCTCCATAAAATCCGTCTCTCCCACGGGAATCGTGCCGGTGATGTCGAACCGCCGAATAGTGATGATCTTGTGATCAGGAGAAAGGCTGGCATCAAGTACAGATCCAGCCTTGGCAGTCTGGCTGATCGTTCCTCCATCCACGACACCGGTAAGCACGACGGGTACGGAAATCCGAACTTGCTTGGGCCAGAAATTAGGAGCTGGAAGATGGTCGCTGGAAGCTTGGGGTGCTCCCGGGAAAGAAGATTTGGTGGCCGGAAGTTCAGATCCTGAAGCTGGGGAGGGAGTCGGCTTGGCAGCCGTGCTCTCCTTGTCGCTTCTGACGCACATGCTGATGGCTCCGAGAACCAGCAGTAAAAGGAGGATCTGTCCCAGGCATCCGGCGCATCCTGTGTTCCCCTCTGGGCGATGGGAGCTATGTCCCGATGTCTCGGTGTACGATAATCCTGTGCCTGGAATACCTACCGTGGACCTGCTGCCGGAAGTCCCCACGGTGTAGTGGACTCCTCTACCCCCGAAGCTCAGGGAGGTGCTCTTCTTACCAATGTTCCAGCGAACACCGGGCAAGAGTTTGATAGAACGTCGGAAGCGGAAAAAGCCGATGTGCGGAGGTGGTAGATCGGAGCTAGGACCTGGAAGCTGGGATACGTGAGGCGACTGTAGATGGGAGGCAGGGCTTGGGAGTCATGGCTGCTCAGTCGTTTTTTGAGAAAATCCTTTTTCTGGCTTCTTCAACAGTCCCGGGTGATCCCAGCCGGTCTCCGTAAAGATACGTTTTGCTGGCTTCCGTTGGGATGAGATCGCGGAGCGCGGGTCCGTAACGTGCCCGAAGAATCTCGGCCACTTCGATGAATCGTTCATAACCCTCATAAATGACGGGCTCTTCAAAGATCACGGTGTCCCCATGCTTGATGAGCGTGGTACTTCCAAGGCCGGCCTGATCAAAATCCCAGGAGAGCGTGAACGAATCGGCCCATATTTCCGGCAGGATGGATGACTCGGTCATCATATTGGCCTCGAAATCGTCCCTCTGTTTCTCGATCGCCTCCACCTGATGGCGATCGGCTTCGGATAGCTTGTCCCAATTGGCTAGTGCTTCCTCGATGGTGGGATTCATCACGATGGTCACAACTTCCGAACAGCGGGGGCACTGCAGCTCAAAGTATTCGCCAGTGACTTCACCTTGTTTCAGGGCGGCCCCGTCCCCATGCCACTTGCACACCGGGCATTCGTAGTCCTCCGCCCGCCAGTTATCGTAGTAGTTGGGCATGGATCCCCGTTGGTTATCCTGGAAATACCCGCCGGATGACGAGCGGTACGTACCGCTCCTTTTCGGCTTGCTGCTCCTGACCGAGCCCGGCAGTCGCCCCAAAGGTAATCGGCTCATCAAGTTCAATGGTCGAGACTCCGTTCAATCCCCTTAACCATGCCTGGACTTTCCTGCGGGTCTTGGGCTGGGCCAGGTCCAGAATCAGGTCGAGCTTTTCCCTTCCAAAGTCGAGCGACAGCGCATGCTCGACCCCTCCCAGATTCATGTTGAACAAGGTGGTGAAGTCACCGGGCGCCACAACGCTGATATGGTCCATGTTGATGGTGTAGAATACCGATTCGAACTCAGGTCCTGCTCCCGATCGAATCAGCGCCAGTCCGTAGTCTGGTAGAAATGCCATGGTGCTTGCCAACGGATCGCTCAATGAACCGGAGGTACTGGAACGGGCGCTGCGGTTCCCGGGGTGCTGATGGAACTGGACGAGGGGTTGTAGACTCCGGTCCCCTGATAACCGCCCCCGGCGGCATTGGCCCCGCCGAAGGTCTGTCCTCGATCGGGAGTGTAGATGGTGTGCGAGGTGGCATCTGATCCGGTGACGGTGTGGAAGGATCCGTCCCCGACGGGATTGATGGTGACCGGCCTGTCCTGGGCGGTGGCGGCTGCAGTACTGATGAGGAGGATGGTGAGGTGGAGTTTCATAGGTGGGTGGGGTTGGGTTTGGGAACTAGGTGTTGGGGTGCCGCTGAGTCGAGCGTCGAGCGTCGAAGGTCGAGGGTTGGTGGGGAATCAAGGAGGCCACGTACACTTTTCGCTCAGCCTCCTGGAAAAACCCTAGCTTGCTCAGAACAACAATTAGGATGACTAGCCCCACGAACAGCAGCACCAGTCGTGTGATGGTCTGAGCCAGGGTCCGGGGCTTAGGACGACGACGGTTTACCCGCGGGATCGCGGGATAGTGGAGTTGGAGTGTTTCGGAGGGCACTGATTAGGAAAGGATGAAGGATGAGTTATGAGGGATGAAGAGTTGGGGGGGGACCAAGGAGATGGGAGATAGGAGCTAGAAGATGGGGAAAACCTGAGACTTGAGACCTGAAAGGAGAATGAGGATGAAGGATGAGTTATGAGGGATGAATAGCTGGAGGTTGGGGCATTACAGAGGCCATTGTGAAATGCTCGTAGAGCATCTCGCGGCAGCCCTCAATCTCCTCGCGGGTCACCAGAGCGGGGTCACCTCCCCGGGTCTCGATTCTGTCTCCGATTAGTCCATTCAGGATGTACTCTTGTGTCTCGGTGAGAACTGAGAGTTCCTTCCCGAACACGGAGTTGATTTTCTCAAGCAGTAAGGGGTAGCCCCTATTCCAATCTTCCTCGGATACACTCATGATATTTTATCTCAGGGCAGGAACTGATCCGGGCGGCAAAGCGGCGGCCGGCTTTTTAAGGGCAGAGATTTTCGTGGCAACTTCCGCAAAGATGGGAGCTGCCACTAGTCGCCCGAAGTTTTTGGAAGGCGGTAGGTTCGCCTCATCCACTATGACAACCACCACGTACTTTGGGTGATCCACGGGGAAGTATCCTGCGAACATCGTCCAGTACTGATCTGGGAGATATCCACCTTTGGCAGAGATCGCTTGGGCCGTTCCAGTCATTCCAGCCACAGTCACTCCTTTAACGCGGGACAGGGGTGCAGTGCCATCAGGGGAGGCCGTTTTTTCAAGGGTAGCCTTTACCAGGTTGGCCGTATTTTCTGAACACACTCTTCGGACAACCTTGGGTTTTTCATCTCCAACCACCGGGCGCATGAGATTGCCTCCGTTGGCAATGGCACAATAGGCCATCGTGAGTTGGATGGGGGTAACCGCGATACTCTGACCAAAACTCATGCGCACCTTGGTCAACTCCTTCCACTTGCAGAGAGGGTTCACGAGGCCTCTGGTCTCCCATGGTAGTGAGATCCCCGTTTTCTCACCGAATCCGAATTTGCGGATGAAATGATAAAAGTCTTTGTCTTTGAGCAACAGGGCCATCTTGGAGGCTCCAATGTTGCTGCTCTTTGCCAAGATCTCTTCAAAGGTCGCATCCCCCAGCGGAAAGTGATCTTTGATCATCTTTCCACCATAACTGAATAGACCGTTCTCACAGTAGATCTCGGTCTTGGGGGTGATGACACCTTTCTCAAGAGCAGCCACAGCCACCACGGGCTTCAATGTGCTTCCGGGCTCAAACATGGTCGAGCTGGTCCAGAGATTGGGCGTTGGTTTTCCCGTCCGTGGATCCGGCATAGCAGGCGTGTAGTTGCCTGTGGAATCGAATAAAGGCCACTCAGCCCAGTCGCTCATGGCCAAGATTTTCCCAGAGCTCGGCTCCGCAACGACTACTGTAATCCCCTTGGGTTTGAGAGCTTTTCTGGCATCGGCAACCACCTTATCCGTGATCTGCTGGATGGGTTGGTTGCCGGGGTATGCCCTCATCACTGTTTGATGTGAGGGAGATACGCAGCCAACCAGTGCGATCATTAAGACAACTGGAGAAATGCCTAAAGGGACGGTTCTGCTTTTCATGATCAAAGTCTACTACAGGAAATAGACACTGAGTGTCCTAGGCCTCATGTATTCAGTCACAGTATCTCTCCAGTTCTTTGCGGAGGATTGGGTCAACGACCACAGTCGGATCTGGGATCCCCTCCTCTCCCTTGTAGAAGAGGTCCATGAATTTATCGGTGAACTTGTCGCCCATTGAGTTGACGACCATGTCGCTTGTGTAGCCGGTTTCCTTTTCGAGTATCTCCCAAGGAATGGCCTCCTTGGTCACATCGACGGCAAAGACGTCGCCATCCGGTTCCCACGACCAGTCGTCCCATTCGCCGTCCCCCTTCTCCACCTTCCAGACGGCGTGTTCCAACCGGAGGATCGGCTGATGATCATCAAACATGAGGAACCACTCCTCGACGTCGGCATGAGTTTCATCAATCACGTTCACCCATTCCGAGTAGACAACGGCATTGAAGATCCGTTGGTCGTTGTAACCTTCACGAAGGCTCTCCAACTGCTCGTTGATCTTATCCTCATCGGAGACCTCTTCATCCTCTGGATCGTCGTGGGAGCTCATCGTCGAAATCGATGTTGCGTAGATGAGCGCTTAGATCGGCAACTCCCCCTGGCCAGAAGGTTCTCCTCCGTCTTTTTTGCGGGCTGACTTGCGCGGTCGCTTGGGAGACGCTTTCCGGACTGCGGACTCGGGATTCTTGGTCTTGGGTTCCACTTTGGGCTTCGGCGTCTCCTGCACGGCATCCACATGGGAATCCAACTCGGCATGGAAGACGGCATCCTCCGGGGTATAGCCGGCATGGATGTGCTGCATGAGGGCCGGGAAGTATCGGTCCATGGTGAAGAGAGCGGCCATGTAGAGCCTCTCCACGGTCTCCGCGGTGAAGATACTCCCGTCGATCAGGTGGGTGACATGGAAGCGGATCTCCCCGTCGGAAAGATCCATCTCGAACTTGCCTAGGAGCATCTTGTAGTTGGCCCTGGTGATGAGCTCGGAAACCGAAAGACGCAGCTTCTCATCACGGACACGGAACGGGTAGTGGAGGAGCATCTGGCAGTATTCCCCCTCGTGAGTGATACGGAATTGGATCCGGTAGTCGGCGTGATGACCGCAGACCGAAAAGGCGATCCGATTCTCCTCGGGATAGGGTGTTTAGTTGTACTTTCTGCCATCCAGATAGTCGGTCAGAGCCTGGAAGGATGCTGAGTTTTCAGGGGAATCAGACATGGAGTGAAGGGGTGGAAGGTTGCTTGCTTGATCCTATTTTACGACCACTTCCCAAGGCCGTCCAAGGAGGTCCTGCATTCGGGAAAATATAGTTTTTTCGGTCTTGCCCTTTTCCTCTTTTTCTTTTCTTCAGAAGCCGTGAATTGTGAAGCCACTTCCCTACTGGATCAGGCCATGGAGATGTATCTGGCAGGCTCTTTCTTGGAGTGCGCGGCGATCGCAATGGAGATTCCGACCAGGACCACCAGGAAGACGATGAGTCTCTTGAGAGGACGGTCCTTGATGCGATTCTCCCTGCGATGGCAGGGGTAGTTGAGTTGGAGGGTTTCGGAGGGCATGGGTGGAGGCGGAGGAGGCTTTTAGACTGAAGACTGTTAGACTGTTAGGGGGAACCAAGGAGTTGGGAGGGATAGAAGGTTAAAAGGGGCTTGTTGATCGGGGTCGAGGTTGACTGGCACCGAGCTGAGGAGTAGTGGTGATGTATGCCTGCGACAATGACAATGGAGCTGCCAGCCGATGTGCTGGAGTCGGCACGGATGTCGGTTCCAGACCTGAAGCTGGAGCTTGCGATCTCGCTGTTCTCGCTTGGCCGTCTCTCGATGGGCAAAGCGGCGGAATTGGCCGGGCTTCCGGTCGGGACGTTTCAGCTTCAGTTGGGCGCGAGGAAGTTGGGAAGCCACTACGGACCGGAGGATGCTCTTGAAGATGCAAGGTGCCTCTCCAGTGTCCGGGTTGCATGATTATTGTCTCGGATGCTTCTCCGCTGATCGCGCTTGGGCGGATCGGCAAGCTTGATCTGCTAAGGGAGATCTTCGGTTCCCTGATTTTGCCTGACGCCGTATGGAAGGAAGTGGTCGAAGCCGGCATGCAAAAACTGGGTGCAGATGCGGTGGGATCGGCGTCTTGGATCAGCCGCCAATCCGTGCATGACCAGGCTCTCGTGAATTTGCTGAGACATGATTTGGGCGCGGGTGAGGCTGAGGCCATCGTGCTCGCGAGGGAGTGCAATGCGGATTTCCTTCTAATCGATGAAAGGCTGGGACGTTCCGCGGCCAAGAGTCTGGGGCTGAAGGTCGTGGGCTTGGTCGGCATTTTGATCGAGGCCACGGATCGAGGTCTCATTCCTGATGCGGAATCACTGATGAATCGCCTCCACGACGAGGCTGGGTTCTGGATCTCGGAAGATTTGCGCAAACTGGTCACTCGAAGAACTTAGGGGTTAAGGAGAAGTCGGGGGGAGTTGGTTAAATCCTGGGACTTGAGACCTGCCGTAACGGATGCGAAGCAACGGCCGGGCAAGCAAACCTGAAGGGAGAATGGTTGAGGAGGTTGTTAGACCGTTAGGCTGTTAGGGGGGGCAACCAAGGAGACGGGAGCTTTTTAATTCCTTCCCTGCAGATAATCAGGGACATCCCTGCAGATGCGTTGGGCGGCAAGATGGAGTTCTTCCGAGGTGATCTGACCGCCATCCTCTTGGATCGCCCGGGCGATTCTGGCGATGTCTGCGATGAGCAGTATGATCGTGAGGAGAAGGTAGACTACCAGGGTGTCGTGGTGATTCATGGGCTGACGATCTTAGGCCCCTCGAGGGCATATGGGTTGCGGGCGCTCGTCGGGGAATAGGGACTGCCGTACTGACCGTAGGGGTTGTTGATGCTGGTGGGGCTGTAGGGACTCCCGTAGGGGCCGTAGGGGTTGGCCGTGGAGTCGGGAGCGTAGGGGTTCGCACTGGCACGACCAAGATAGGTGCCATCCTGAGCGATAATTCGTGGAGCATCCGTGGTGTAGGGATTATTCACGCTGGTGGGAGAGTAGGGGCTCCCATAAGGGCCGTAGGGGTTGTTGATGCTATTGGGAGCATACGGGCTCCCGTACTGGCCGTAGGGATTGCCGGTGGATTCAGGGGCGTAGGGATTCGCACTCAGCTGGCCGAGGTATTGCTGTGCCTGGGAGATTGCAGGTGCTGCAGCGATGAGGACTAGGAGGAGAAGTGGTCGTAGCTTCATGGACCACCATGGTTCCACAGCACCCAGGTCACTGAGTGTCCTACCCGATCGGTTTATCGATAATTTTTAACGGCGGCCTCCAGCGATTCCTTGATCCTGTTTTTGAGAGCCGGGGGTGAAATGACCGTCGCCCTGTGTCCCCAGGCCTTGATCCAAGACTCCAGATCCGGAGCAAGGCCCACTTTCAGGTAGAGCTCGGCGGATCCATCTTTCCGGAACTTTATTTGCTGGGATGGATGCCATTTCCTCTCCGCGGTCAGTGTCGCGGCCAATGGATCCAGGAGGATCCTGACCGGCTGTGCATCGTGGGTTTCAAAAGCCGAGAAGCTGTCACTGAGCATGTCATCGAGGGAAAAGTCCCTCGGACGGGCGAATCGGCTCGTCAGTCTCTTGAATCCAATAATGCGGGAGAGTGCGAATGTCCTTATGGCTTTGCGACTGAGATCAAAGGCGATGAGGTACCAGACGCCGGCAATACATCCCAAGTGGTAGGGTTGTACATGGCGTTCACTACCGGTGCCATCCCCGAGCTTCTTGTAACGAAATGTTATCTCGTGCAAGTCATGAAGGGCCTTGGTGAGGTTCTGAAAGCACTCAAGATCACCTACCGGCGGCCCGGGAGGGCGGAATGAAATGGCATCACTGAGGTCCTTGATGGAAATCTCAGAACTTGAGGGGAGTCCATCGATAAGCCGCATGAAGGCCGCGCGGAGGATGTTCTCGAAAGGAGTCCCCTTGTACTGTTCGGCTGCCCGTTGGGCCACAAGCAGGGCAAACACTTCTCCCTCTCGGAGAGATAGCACAGGGAGGTTCTTTACTTCCTTGGTGTAGTGGAACCCCCGGCGCACCGAGTCGTATGCGATCGGCAGCTGCAGGTGATCGCGCATGAAGTCCACATCCCGCTGAACGGTCTTGTACGAGACCTCGAACGTCTTTGAGAGCTTCTGACAGTTCGGGAGCTTTCCGTTTTTGATCAGTTCATGGATCTGGATGATCCGGCTCATTGGCTGCCTGGCGGAGCGGCCGTGATGTGATGGTGATTTGGATGGCATGCGAGACAATGGACGGCTTATGTCCTAGCCTTCCTCAAAGCTCAACGCGATTCATTCCATCAATTCGCTTAGCGGTTCCCTGTCGCTGTCGAGAAATGCCTCGATGGCGGCAAGCACCACCTCCTCGGGACTCAACCCATTGGCAATGGCGGTAGCTTCCAGAAGGGCAAAGATCTGGGGAGGGATGTGGATGTCCGTTGAGTTCATCCCTGCCACCGTTGCACGGGACCCTGGTCGCTGAGTGTCCCACCTCCTTAAATTTTATAAAAACAAGAGTCCCCGACGCGGAGAGCGGAGACCTGAAGGGAGAATGAGACTGAAGGATGAGTCGAAGAAGACTTTAGGAACAAGGGCCTATCTAGGCATCGGCAAACAAAACCTTCTGCATGTTCAGACCTACAGCCTAACAGCCTTCAGCCTAAATCCCTCTCCCATCCTAAACGCAAAACAGCCGGGTCCTTTCGGACCCGGCTGCTGCTGTAACTTCTTTGAGAAGCTTGGGAGTCGGACTTAGTAGTCCATGCCGCCCATCCCACCCATTCCTCCACCAAGAGGCATGGCAGGGGCCTTCTCCTTCTCGGGCACATCCGAGATGGTGACCTCGGTGGTGAGCAGGAGTCCGCTTATGGAAGCGGCGTTCTGCAGGGCGCTGCGGGTGACCTTGGTCGGGTCGACGACGCCGGCCTTCACGAGGTCGACGTACTCGTCGGTGGCCACGTTGTAGCCTTCGTTGCCCTTGCCCTTCTTGACTT
>JACCDY010955567.1_pt1 | contig 23976 bp, 25 predicted proteins | sample 7446391 | NCBI WGS metagenome assembly JACCDY01 (sample SAMN15323451, study PRJNA562643) | freshwater metagenome | isolation source: river surface water | place: USA:Blue River Watershed | collected 2017-08-18 | reverse complement strand
CAACCCCGTTAATTTAAGTAATGCCGCAATAGGGTACTGATGCCTTAGTTCAAGCACTATTTCTACTTTTTGAGCTGCACTTGCTGCTCTGCTTGGACTAAGGCTTTCAGCTTTTTTAGGTATGCATCCTCCATGCGTAGTTGATGCACCTCTTCGAGTAAGTCTTCACGACTACGCGAGGCATCATCTGCAGGCGAATTGATTTTCTGGGGCGATGAAGAGTCACTCATACGTCGCGGTCTACCTTTAGGTCGGGGAGTTAAGGCATCTAGACCATGCTGATCATAACCGCGCTTCCATGTCCCGATTTGGGCTGGATTTCGAATATCAAATAATGCAGCGGCTTGTTCTTGAGACGACTCGTCTAGGCGCATGCGCTCAAGAACCATTAATTTAAACTCAGCGCTGTACACGACATATTTCGTTTGCAACCCAGAAATACCATGCTGTTGATACGCGGATACCCATCTGCGTATCAGAGAATGCTCTACCCCATGTTCTCGGCCAATAAACTTTAAGCCGTCAGTACCAGACAAATATTGTTGAACTAACGATAGCTTAAACTGCTCAGAATACTTACTCATGAAAAAACCCCAAAAGGCTGGACGGGTGTCCAACTTTATGGGGTAAGTGCATACGGTTGCTTTTTTGTTTGTCCATAAATTTCGTATGCCAGTCTGATGACGCATGCTTGATTGGCTGTGTAGCTAAGACCAAGCCTCATATAATTCTCAAATTGGTATTCAACAGAGAGTATAAAAATGCGTCGCGTTTTCTTATCCATTATCATCCTCGCCCTGTCCTGTATTACTTCGGGCGCGGCAGCTCAACAGATAAACGAGCAGTGGCTCGGTTTCTGGGACTCCGCTGACGGCCAACTCATCGTCACCTCCAAAAATATTGTTGATGCCGGCAAAATCTGTAGATGGGTGGGCAAGATGCCCGCTGGACAACATACAGGTTGTATCGCATTTTATGGAGGCACCACGACTAAAAAGAACATGCTCGCAACACTTCAAAACATGCGTGAAGCTCTTCGAGACAACGTTCAAAACATGGACGCCCAGTATCTGGCAGGAGAAAAGAAACTGGTGGATACGTTGGAGACTAACCTCCAATCACTCAGCGACAGTACCTTTAGAATCGTGGACACCTCGGATGCTGATTATCAAGGTTCGGGTGATTGCGGCAACTATTACATTATGGATCAAGGTGTTGCTTACTCAGTTCGTCAATGCGAGTCAGCCGGCTTGGGCAGTGCATTGATACTGACGCCTATGCGTAAAGGTCCAGCGACAGGACCCATCACAGCGCTTGATGGAAACTGGGTCAGTACAAAATGGAAATACGGCTACACACTGAACAACGGACTTGGCACAGCAACTGCTACGAACAGCGCAAAGTTTAAAGTAGGTGATGAAATCATCATTCTTCGCGCCACAGGAAAAAACACCTTTGAAGGCGAGCAGGTCTATCAGGATGGAAAATTCTATTCTGTAAGTGCTGTCTTGCTGCCTGATGGGCGCCTGCAGTTTAAAGGCGATAAAAATATTACTTGGATCATGGAACGTAAATAAAATTAAAAGTTTCACTGGCGTTCTCTAAGGCTCTAAGGTTTCTACGCCTGAGCCTTTTAGAGCGCATATCAAGCACCTACGGGTGCTTTTTTGTTTTCATGTGTAAATCTTTATTTTATGCAACGGAAGAATGTACTGACAGATCTGGCTCATTCAACTCAACGCTTCACACGCCAAACGTAATCTGCGGCAGCCTTCTTTGAGTTCTGACATGGAGGTTGCGAACGAGATACGAAAAAACGGGGAGACTCCATACGCGTCGCCTTGTATGACCGCGAGATTTTGTTGTTCGAGCAGGTATAAAACAAACTCTTCATCGCTTTTTAGGATCTTGCCTTGGGGAGTCTTTTTTCCAATGACGCCTGCACAAGACGGAAACGCGTAGAACGCACCCTCCGGGAGGTGGCAACTCAAGCCTGGTATGGTGTTGAGCTCACCCACGACCAGATCCCGTCTTTCTTGAAAGATTCTTGTGCGCTCTGCAATAAAGTCCTGAGGGCCGTTGAGGGCCGCTGTCGCGGCAGCTTGGCTGATCGACGATGCGTTGGATGTGCTTTGCGACTGAAGTTTTGTCATGGCTTTGACGAGTGCGGCGGGTGCGCCTCCGTAACCAATGCGCCAGCCGGTCATCGAATAGGCTTTGGATACGCCATTGATGGTGAGGGTTCTGTCTTTCAGTGCAGGTTCGATTTGAGCGATGGTTGAAAACTGACGACCGTCATACAAAATATGTTCGTAAATGTCGTCGGTCATGATCCAGACGTGGGGGTGACGAAGCAAAACATCAGCCAGCGCCCTGAGCTCTGCGGCAGTATACGCAGCGCCGCTCGGATTGTTAGGGGCATTGAGTATGAGCCACCGCGTGCGCGGAGTGATGGCGCACTCGAGGTCTTGGGGGCTGAGCTTGAAACCGTTTTGTGGTAACCCGGGTACAAAAACAGGTTTGCCTTCGGCTAGTAAGACAATATCGGGGTAGGATACCCAATAAGGTGTGGGCACAATCACTTCAGCGCCCGCCTCAACGGTACACATGAGTGCATTGAAAATGATTTGTTTGCCTCCTGTTCCGACGATGATTTCATTTTCAAGATAGTCCAAGTCATTGTCACGCTTGAACTTTTTGATGATGCTGGCCTTGAGCTCTGGTGTACCGCCGACGTCTGTGTATTTGGTCTTGGACGCAGCCATCGCGCTGACCACTGCTTCGCAAACGTGTGCTGGTGTATCAAAATCGGGCTCACCCGAAGTCAGGCTGATGATGTCACGACCCGCTGCACGTAGTTCGCGCGCACGCTGGCTCGCCATTGAGCTAGGGGAGGGTTTGATTCGATTCAGACGAGCAGCGATCAGACTCATTGGTTAACCTTATCAAGCGTTGAGTACACTGTAATTGAAGCTGTTATTGTGAAGCTGAAATTTTTTTCTAAAGCGCGTTCTACATCACAAGCAAGTTTATTTACATATTATTTAAAACAGTCTTGCCTTCATTTGCATACCAGACGTATAGTGATCCGAATATAAACTAAAAGTACTATAAAAAAGGAGACCTCCATGTCACTTCGGAAAGTTAAAGCTTGTTCCGCTGCAGTCGTATTAAGTGTGTTGTGTGCCCCCAGCTTTGCTGCCTGGCCTGACGACCAAACAATTGAATTGGTGGTTGGTTTCGCCCCGGGCGGTGGCACGGATCTGATGGCTCGGGCGCTTGTACCTTTCCTTGAAAAGAAACTGGGGGGTAAAGCCCGAATCGTTGTAGTCAATAAGCCAGGCGCGGGTGGTGAGATTTCAACAACATATTTGGCGCGCGCGAAACCAGACGGCTACACAGTTGGCTTTATTAATGTGCCGGGCTTTGTGTTTATTCCGATGTACAAGCAGGCGACATACAAAACGGATGACGTTCGTATCATTGCGCGCGTCGTCGATGATCCGGCTGTATTGATGGTTCGCGATGATGGAAAATTTAAAACAATTCCTTCGATTATCGAGGCCCTTAAGAAGGATCCTAAATCGTTATCTTTTGCGACAAGCGGACGAGGCACCAGTGGGCATCAGGCTTTACTCAAGATTGAAGCTGCAGCCAAGGTCAAAGGCACAGACATTCCGTTTAAAGGAGCGGGTGAGTTTAAGAGCGCTCTGATCGGCGGGCACGTGGATTTCGCTTTTGCGAGTGTGGGAGAATATCTCGCAGGTTATGGCAACATGAAAAACATCATACCTGTTGCGGTGATGAATCCATCAAAGGTGTCAGCTATACCTAATGTGCCATCTGTGTACGAGTACGGCTACAAAATTCGAGTGACCTCGGAACGGGCGATTGCAGGGCCTAAAGCATTGCCAGACGATATTGCTAATCGCTTTCAGCAAGCGATTAAAGATACGATTGCTGATCCTGCATTCGTGGCGACTGTGAAAAATGATGCGGCCGTGCTTGCGTATATGCCTGGAGCGGAGTTTACCAAGTCGCTTGAGTTGATACGCGAAGAACTCAAACCGCTTGTTGCTGCAATGCAATAAGTAGTTTGAGATGATGTCCTCAATTTCTTAGAGAGACTTTCAAGCAAAGACAGCGCTTGCTCGGCTCATGATTAAGGATAAATTAAGCACCCTCGGGTGCTTTTTTATTGCCAGTATTTGAGAGCAACTTTCACACTCTAGTTTGTAAACTCCATCAGTTTTTTTTAGTGAGATAACGTGTGTACATGTTCATCTTGCTTGTTCAAAGCATCTAGAGCTGTAACTTGGATTTGAAACTTAAATCTCATCAAATTATTTTTATTGTCATATTGACAGCCTTGTTCGGCCGTGCCCAAGCCGATGAGCCTTGTCCTGTAAACGTCTCCACTAACAGGAATATCTCGGTTTCAGTTGCTTCAACCCCTAACTGTTCTATCTATATTAGCAGCGGAGTAACCTTGTCTGCTTCGGGGTATGCCATTTTAGCTGGCGGGGCGGGTTCTACAGTAGTCAATGATGGAACAATTTCTGGGTTTAGTGGAATGAGAAATTCAACTCCTGGGATCGGCACTTTCACAAACTCCAGCTCAGGTGTGATAACCACTACAAGCACTAGTATTTTTAACTCTAACTCCAGTATTACGACTTTTAATAACCATGGATCTATTTCTAGTAATAATGATTCCTTTACGAACCGAGGCAATATAACCAATCTGATTAATACAGGTTCAATCAAAGGAGGCAATGTCGCTGGTGGTGCTGGCTCAGCAATAGTTAACGGCAGTGTCTCTTTATCAGGCACCATCACAAATTTAACCAATACTGGTGCCTTAAGCTCTGGAGGAACGGGCTATGGAATTTACAATTATCTGGGTCAGGGCTCTGTTTCAAATCTTAACAATGGTCAAGGTGGGAATGGCGCGACACCAAGCACAACTGCACTGAAGCACTGGGGACCACTTCCTACCAATTACAACATCATCGTTACTTCAACATCAAAATACGGTCAACTTGCGGTTTTCAGTCCTTCAAGTTCAACTATTTTTGGCATATATTCTGGTGGTGTATCTGGTATCGCAGCATCCACGTTAACGCCTGGCACATATACGGATGTCTTTACAGGTCTTGATGTAATTAACTTAAATGGTGCCACCTCTGGCACATACGGTTCTTTGTATAACTGGTCACTAAGTAACAGAACTGGTAGATCCTGGGATCTCATAGTCACTTGTATTAGCACTTGTGGTATCGATAACAGCAACAGCAACAGCAACTCCTCATCCACAACAAACATCACAACAGGTTCAACGGTAAGTTTGAATGCCGTCGGAGTGACCGCAAATCCTGTGCTTGCGGGTGGCACACTTGTTTTAACCAAAGGTGAACGTTCCAGACAAGCCCTGTCTATCCTGAGCGAAGGCGGAATAATTAGTGCCCCAACAGCTGGGGCGGCTCAGCTATTGGGACAACTCTCAGGGTCAGGTCGGGTCACATTCAACGGTTCTGGAATGACCGTTTTGTCTGGAGTGAACACCTATACGGGTGGCACCACTGTCGAGTCAGGTACGCTGTCCTTGCTTGGCGGAACTTTGGGATCTGGTGATGTTTACGTGGCACCGGGGGCTCAGCTTGTTGGTACAGGAACCATTCCAGGTCCTGTCACTGTTGCCGGCTTGTTCAAGCCTGGTAACTCACCCGGTTATATCAATGCCAATGCAAATGTTGTCATGACGAATGGTTCGGTCTACCAACAAGATATTGCGGGCACGACGCAGGCCTCACAAAGCTCACCCGTTGGCGCAACAGGGTACTACTCCTATTTGAACATTACAGGCGGCCAGTTCATTATTAATCCCGGCTCGACTCTGACCCCAGCTTTATCAAACCTATTCAATAGCGAAGAATCTGGCTATGGCAGTACGCCCTACACACCAGTGATCGGTGATCGTTTTCGTATCATCACGGCTGATGGTGGTATCTCTGGCAAATTTTCAACGCTCACGCAGCCTGCGGAGCTGCTTAGTGACAGGCAGTTTTTGCCGTTCTACAACCTTGATGGCACGAATAGTCTTGATCTTGCGGTGATTCCCAAGTCTTATGTATCAACGATCGCTGTGAACTCGGGCAATCAGAACGCTCAGTCCGTTGGTGCTGCACTTGATCAAATGGTCACGGCGACTCAGTCTGGCACCTCGAACTCAGCACAGGATCAGCTACTGTACGCTGGCTCGACTCAGAGCGCATCAAATCTCGTCAGCTACGCTCAGAGTCTCGCCGGCGAGGTCTATGCAGCTGCCGTCGCTGTGATTGCACAAACAACACAGCGTGTGCAACAAGCCGTACTGACTCGAATGGGCGACACGATGGGAATAGGGTTGCCCAACACTTTGACATCGCCTGCCGGTAATACGGCGCTCATGGGAGCAAGCCATGCTGCGCTTTCAGGTGGAGCGCCTTCGCCTGCTGTCAGCTCCAATCCAAGCGTCAATCCCAATGCGGAGGCCAAGAGGTTTGCAAACGGTAATGTTTGGGGTGATCTAGTCTATCAAAAAGGTCATCGCACGAGCGACAATTACTCTGGCGGCTGGAATAGCAATCTTTACCAGCTTGTATTTGGCTCGGATTTCTTGACCACACATGGTATGACGGTCGGTGGTGGTCTGGCTTTATCCAATACAACGCTTAATCCAAGTTACGGCTCAGGCACCATTCAGCAGGGCGCTGTTTTTGCTTATGGCAAGTTGCCTGTGCAGGAGTACATCGTGGATGCCACGGCGAGCTTCGGTTTGAACTCAAGCGATCTGTCACGTGGAGATGTCACGGGGTTGAGTAATGGGTTCAAAAACAAGAACATCTCTGGTCAAGACGCAATGATCAGCTTGGGCGTCAGCCGCCCGGTGGATATCGAGCATGTCAGGATTACGCCCTATGCTCGAGTGACTTGGCAGGTCGTGATGCAATCTGGTGTGAATGAGGGGGGGGCTGCGTCAGCCCTGAGTGTCAATAGCTTTACTGGCAATGGCGTACGGGGCGTGATCGGCATCGCTGCAGGATCAAAAGCCAACTCTCCCATGACAAATCCATATACTTACCGCGCCTATGTGGGGGTCGGCGCAGACTCCTCAGGAGTGTTCAATCCAACACTGAACGCTTCGATTGCAGGGATCAATACAAGCGTTACCACCCCCCATGCGGGCGCTACGTTTGTTCAGGCAGGTCTTTACGGTACTGCGAAGATTGCCGAAAACGCTTACGTCTATCTTGGACTCTCGGGGGAGGCTCGCAGCGGTCAGACTCTTGGCGCTGTGAACTTTGGGGTGAGGGTTCAGTTTTGAGACCCAAATCCCAGTTTTTAAAAGGATTTTGATTCGGCAGGCGCCAGATCAGTTATTCTTGGAGATACGCAGCAAATCAGACTGCACCAGCGCTCAACATTTTCTTCAGGTGCTTTCAGCTCGACGGCTGTTATCACTGATGTGCGCATTCCTCAAGGAGTCATCATGACAAATTCAATCAAAATTACACGCCGGAATCTGCTAGGTGCGACCGCCGGTTTGATTGCCGCGGCTGGACTTAAACCATCAGCTGCCTCTGCACAGCAGGCTGCTGCCACTGCAGCGGCCCCTGCCGCTTCCAAGGCAAAACCACTACCCAGCTATGTCAGCTGGAAACATGCTGACAGCATGATTGTTCATACTCCGACGACCATTGAAACAAAGCGTTCCGCTATCGGTTCAAGCATCATCACACCGACCGATCGCCTGTTTATCCGTAATAACCTGCCAGCACCTTCGGAGGCGGATATCGGGGATGTGAATGCTTGGAAAATCAATTTCGAAGGCGTTGGAAAGCCGCAGACTCTTTCTGTGACTGATCTCAAACAGATCGGACTCGAAACAATGGCGACTGTGCTGCAATGTTCAGGTAATGGTCGCGGCTTGTTTCCTGGTAAACCAAGCGGTACTAGATGGCAGACGGGTGCAGCGGGTTGTGTGATGTGGACGGGGGTCCCAGTTCGCGACGTCATTCAAGCTTTAGGCGGAGTATCCGCAGGAATGGTCTATATGACGGGCACCGGAGGCGAGAAGCTTCCCGAGGGCATTGATCCTAGTGCGGTCATTGTCGAGCGTTCTGTGCCTGTTGCAGCGATGCAAGACGCGATGCTGGCCTGGGAAATGAACGGCGAACCAATGCCGTTGGCGCATGGTGGTCCTCTGCGTTTGATTGTTCCTGGCTACAGTGGTGTAAACAATATTAAATACATCAAGCGTTTGGCTTTTACCAAAGAGCAGACACAGGCGGCTATCCAAAAGACTGGATACCGGATGTCACCTGTCGGTCAAAAGGGCGATCCAAGTCAACCCGCTGTTTGGACGATGGATGCTAAGTCTTGGGTGACATCGCCTTCGCCTGACAGTGGTCCCGTCAAAGCGGGTGTTGTCCAAATTACCGGTGTTGCGATGGGTGGACTCGAGGATGTCGCCAAGGTAGATGTCTCGCTTGATGGTGGTAAGACATGGCAGGCCGCTCGGCTAGTTGGTCCAGATTTGGGTAAGTACGCATGGCGTCAATTTGTTCTCGCCACAAACTTGAAGCCCGGACAGTACGATGTTTCTTGCCGTGTCACGACCAAGTCTGGCGTTGAGCAGGTTGCTCAATCCACAGAGAACGCCGCAGGGTATTTGAATAGTGGCTGGATCGCACACACTGTAAAAATTGATGTGGCCTAAACTCAGATTGACAACATTTTTACGAGAGTCATTTGATTTCAATGTTAAAAAAAACCTTCATTCATTTCGCTGAGGTGACCAGAGCGGTTGCTTGTGTATCCGCGCTTGTGTTTGTTTCGGGGTTGGCTTCTGTTGCCTCGGCAAATGATGAAGTCGGCAAGCAGTTGTTCTTAAAAGGTGCAACTCCTGCTTGTGCTATATGTCACACTCTTGATGCAGCCGGGGCTGCGGGCGCGGTCGGTCCCTCACTGACGGAGCTGCAGCCCGATGCAGCTCGTGTCCTGAACGCTCTCAAGAACGGTATTGGTCAAATGCCTGCCTATACCAGCTTGACTCCGGAGCAGATGCAAATTCTCTCTGAATACGTCGCAAAAGCAAGTCGCGAGTAAAACCGAATCAGTCGCGATCGACTCATGTTTCCGGTTTTTCCGCTCATCGCCACACTCGCAACGCAAAGTCTGGCGACGATGGCGGCTTACTCGTTTCCAGTTGTTGCTCCGGTCATTGCCAAGGATCTAGAGGTCCCTGGCACGCTTGTGGGTTTCTTTATCTCGACCGTCTATGGTGTCGGCATTATTTCTGCACTGTTGTCGCCGCGCTTTATCCGGCGTTTTGGTGCGGTCAGAGTGAGCCAACTGGTCTTAATGGCTACGCTCGCCATGCTGCTGTCTTGCGCGGTCGGAAGTGTTCTCTCAGTCGTACTGGGTGCCGCACTCCTTGGATTAGCCTATGGTGCGACGGCGCCGGCGAGTACGCACCTGCTGGTGCCGCGTACACCCCCACGCATCATGAACTTGGTGCTCTCCATTCGACAGATCGGCGTGCCGCTTGGGGGCGTATTGGCAGGTTTGGTGATGGCGCCACTGACTTTGAGTCTGGGTTGGCAAGCTGCCTTGCTGTGGCAGACTTTACCTGTGCTTGCCGTGATATTGCTGCTGGAATGTACGCGTCTCGCCTGGGATGCTGATCGGGATCCGAGTCGTCAAATATTCAGTCAAGGACTCTTCGCACCGGTGCAAATGTTGTTCGACCGTCCTGAGCTTCGTCGTCTAGCTTTTGTGAGCTTTGTTTATAGCGGCTTACAGCTTTGTTTTATCGCTTTTATCACGGTGCATTTAACGAGTAAGACGAGATTTGATTTGGTTCAGGCGGGTTGGGCCTTGGCGGTCTATCAGTTGGCTGCGGTCATCAGTCGGCCGATTTGGGGTTGGTTGGCGGATAAATGGCTCTCCGCACATTCATTATTGGCCTGGCAGGGTTTCATTATGGGTGCAGCCGCTTTGCTAACTGGTCAGTTCGGAATGAATTGGGCACCTTGGGTGGTGCTGTCATTGAGCGCGGTTGCGGGCGCCTCGGCGAGTGGGTTCACGGGGCTCGCCTATGCGGAGTGGGCACGTCTTGGGGGGACGCAGAGAACGGAGGCGACAGGTTTAGGCTCCGGCCTGATGTTTGCGGGTGTGTTGTTATTACCCTCGCTGTTCTCGGTAATCGTGACTGCATTCGATGATTATGCTTTGCCGTATGGATTTGTTGGCGGCTTGGCGGCCCTGTCTGGATTCTTGCTCTTACACCAAAAAAATAGCTGATTCAAATGATCGGTTTATTGTTCGTGGTGACAGTTTGTTTCATCTCAGTTCTTGTTGCCGAACTCTGGGTTTGAGACAATATTTTGCCTGTATTTTTGGACGAGCAAAATGGAAACCAGAGTCAGTGATTTAGAAACTTTTGCGGTGGATGCGCGCGATCGACTGGCTCGAATTGAAACGCGTCTGGATACCTTTGCGACCAAGGCAGATTTGCACCGTGAGCTTCACAGCATGACTTGGCGTTTACTGGGTGGTGCCTCTGCCTTAGTTGGAATTGTCTATTGGATCGCTCGAGTTGTTCATTGATTTAGCAATCTTTATTACGAAAAAACCGAACATAAGATCATAAAAAGTTCGATTGATACGAAGTTATTTCCCCTTCATGATCCACTCCAATACGTTTGCCGTTCACGGCTGTCTACTGGAGTGCTCAAATGAAAGTCATACTTTGGGGCAGTGTTGCCCTGTTGGCCCTGTTGTGGACAAGTGGGGCCGCCTTGCTGGCCAAGGCAGTCAAGTGGTCTGCGCAGCAGATGTCCGGGGGGACGATCACGAGTCTCGATGGGATGGCAACTAATCTCGTCATCCCGGTCTGGTTGACTCCATGGTTCGATCCAGCTATGTGGACAGGTGTTATTCAGATGATGCAGGATATCCTTGAGAACTTTTCTAGTGTGTTGCCCTCGATGGGGATGGTGCTTGGATGGCTTGTTCCCGCCATCTGGATTACCTGGGTGCTCGGTATCTTGGTGTTGGTGGGCGCCGTAATAGTGGGTACGCTGATGTTGCAGCGTTATCACAAGTCTTAAAAACCATCAGTCCTGGCCAGTGACTTCACCAGTGCAAGCGGTATGATGAAAAAAATATAACAATCAAAACGACCGCAAAATAATGGAGATGTTATGCAAGTAAAAGATGGTTACCTTGAAATTCCCTCACTGAAAGGGAAAGTTTCCGAGGCTGAGTGGCAAGCGCGTGTGGATCTGGCCGCATGTTATCGACTGGTGGCGATGTATGGTTTGTCGGACATGATCGCCAATCATATTTCTGCGCGTATTCCGGGCGAAGAGGGTGTGTATCTCATTAATCCCTATGGCATGATGTATGAGGAAATCACTGCCTCGAGTTTGTTCAAGGTGGACTTCTCCGGCAAGGTTGTGGGTGGACCGGACTTTGGTAGTTTGGGTTATGGCGTGAATCGTGCGGGTGCTGTCATCCATAGCGCCATCCATGAAGCGCGTCACGATGTGGGTTGCGTGTTGCATACACACAGCTGGGCCTCGATGGCCGTATCGTCCCTGGAGTGCGGCATACTGCCGCTGACGCAAACCGCAATGCGGTTTCTGAAAGTCGCCTACCATGATTACGAAGGCGTGGTTCTGCTGGATACCGAGAAAGCATCGTTGGTGAAAGATCTTGGCACAAACAACGTGTTGATTTTGCGTAATCATGGCGCACTGACTGCGGGTGCGACTATTGGCGAGGCGTTTAACTGGATGCACCGCCTGGAGCTTTCCTGCTATGCGCAGCTTGCTTCCATGGCATGCAATTCCCCCTTAGTCAAAGTTTCTGAAAGGGTGCTGGAGGAAACGTGGAACAACTACCAAGCCAATACGCGTCGTCGCTTTGGTGATCTGGAGTGGCCTGCCTTGCTACGCAAACTCGATCGTAGTGACCCGACTTATAAAAATTAATGAAGTATTGCTATCTACACTGGCTTAAAACAAACCTTTCAAACCCGTGTAGATAGCAACAATCGTCGTGACAATCGCACCTATTGTGGCAGTGAACTCGCTAATTTTTTTAGCGATCATTTGTAAAGATGCGGACGGTACACGCTCATCATTTTTATCTGCAAGCCAGCTACCCGAGGTCTGTCGATTGACGCTCGTGGAAACCATGATGCTATTTGATTTTAAAAATGAGAGTCTACCTAGCAACATCCCGGTTATATAACTGAACGAAATGCTCGCTGCAAACTCGATCAAGTCTCGCCATACATAGATCGTCTGGGGCCAAATCGGTGAGTCGTCTACGTAGCTGGTCACGGCACTCATGCACGCAACGGCGACCCATCCCAGTGTTACCACACATACCAGCCATACAAGCGTGTTGCGAGATTGTCTGTGGCATAAAAAATATCCAAAACATATCGGCAAAATAAGTGTTACTAGACGCAGATATAAAATTTTGGTGTCGTAGATAATCGTGATGCAGACATGTGCCAATACTAATAAAAGCAGAGGCAACATAAAAAACTTTGCAAAATCAAAAAAGAAATTGCGATATTTCTCGTGAGAGGTCGTTGCGATTCTACAGGTTTCTGTCTCGATCGCTGGCGAGGCGGACTCGCCCTGACCGTGCTGATGAGTGTGTAATGCTTGAAGCTGTTCTTCGAGTTCGTGAATGCGCGACATCAGTTGCTTGGGTAAAGCAATATCGCGTTTGCATTGGTGACATACAAGCGCCTGATGATTGAGTTCGACGACGCAGTATGGACATTTCATTATGGATTCACCTGAATGGTGATCTGTGAGTTCGTCTCGCGACCTTCGACGTCTTTGATCGTGAGACGGATGGTGTGGGAGCCTGGTGGCACAATCGCTTTTTTAAGCTCAATGCCGTTAGGGGTGACCGCTGTTTGTATACGAGGTGTGAGATCGACGATTGGTGACTTGAGGTAGGTCACCTTTAGAGAAGATGGATCGATTTTTACTCCTTCGCGTGATTCAAGTAGTACTTTGAGCTCAAACGGGGAGCTGACTACGATCCCATTTTTAGGATTTATCCACTTGACTATGGGTCCTCGGATAATGCTACGAGAAGCTGGTTTCGAGGTATACGGAGGAAGTGCAGCCTCTTGCTCACTGATCAGAGTCTGCGCTTGAATCGGTACAAAGATGCTAATCAATATAGTGCATAACAACAAATATATTTGATGAGCTTTCATCTCTAGGCCTGATTATGAGTCTCGTAATGTATGTGTTTTTAACAAGTGTAATATATCCAAAAGAGAAGTAGCTTGAAATATCAGCGAGTCGCTAATTAGTCTTGATGTTGTCTCTCTTTACACGGAATTCACATGAGCTCTCGCAGAACCTTTCTTAAAGGTCTGGCCTCTTTAGCGCCTGCAGCTTCGTTTTCAAATTTATTTGCTGCGCAAAATTCTACGGCACATCAGGCGCTCGTGATTGGAAACAGTCAATATAGTGACATGCCTCTTGGCAATCCGGTCAATGATGCCTCTGCAGTATCCAAACTCCTTCAAACGGCTGGCTTTGTCACAGATACTCAGCTCAATACGACACGTTCGAACTTGATCGCTTCGATAGACCGTTTTACTCAGGTGATTAAACAGTCGCAAACACAAGTTGTCGTTTTTTATTACGCAGGGCACGGTGCGCAACTTGATTGGCGTAACTACCTTGTGCCGGTCGATGCTGTGGTGACAAAGCGTGCAGACATGCAGTCACGTTGTGTGGACTTGAACAACCTGCTGAGTCAGCTGAGCAAGATTAAAGATAAAACTTTTATCATCATTCTTGATGCCTGTCGGGATGATCCTTTTGGCAATCGTTATAAATTAGAAAGTAAGGGATTGTCGCAGTTTGATGCTCCGGTCGGTAGCCTGTTGGCCTACTCGACTTCTCCAGGAAAAGTCGCCTCTGATGGCAGTGGAGCGAATGGTCTCTACACCGAGAATCTCGTTCGAGAACTTTCCGTGCCGAACGTCAGAGTCGAGGATGCGCTTAAAAGAGTCCGTTTGAATGTTCGATTGGCTTCAAACGGAGATCAAATCCCTTGGGAGACTACTTCGCTGGAGTCAGATGTCTATCTCTTTGCTTCTGCTAATAAAAAGCAAAGCGCGTCTGATCTTGAACGTTTGATTCAGGAAGAAATTGCGGATTGGTCAAAGGTCAAAGATTCAAAAGTTCAGGATCAGTGGGTCGCCTATTTGCGTAAATATCCCAATGGGCGATTTTCTGAGGTGGCTCACCAGAGATTAAAAAAACTCATGGTCGAGCAATCCTCTAAACCGACATTTTCCGCTGTTTCTTCAAGCGGCGTAGCTTCAGCCAAAAATAAAAAAGAGCTCGCGGGAAACATGAAACCTTTCGCGCCTCCAGAGACGGGTGGGGCGGTCAGGTTAGGCCCCGGGCTCACTGTGCCCAAGCTATGGAAGCCCTCTCAGAATCCATATTCTGTCGGGCGTTACGAGCTTGGCAGGATTTTCACCGTGGGAGATCAGGCAAAAAATCGGATCTCTGATATGTTGTCGGGAATTGAGACCGAGGTCCGTGTCGCGACCATCACGCGAGTTGATACGGATGCCGATCTTGTTGAAATTAACAATGGCAGGATTATTCTGGATTTAATGGGCAATCCAATGTCTGTTCGGGGTCGTAAATTTGACACACCTCTCGTGATGATTCCTGCTGAGTTTCAGCTTGGAAAGAAATGGACAGCGACGAATATCAGTACTGTGAATGGTCAGCGTTCATTTGTGACTTACGATGTACGAATCGCCGCAGTTGAAAAAATACTTGTGCCTGCAGGAGAGTTTGATGCGTTCAGGGTCGATGCTCACGGTTGGAATGTGACGAATGATGTTGAACTCACAGAAACGAATTGGCAAGTTCCTGGCTTGAATTTTTCGGTGAAGCGCGAGACCATGAGGCGTAAGCGAAATGGTCAAATTGTGTTTTCAGAACGTCTGGAACTGATGGAGCTTTATCAGCAAAAAACAGTGTTGGATTTAAGTATTTAGCACCGTTAGGAGACCGAGGTTTCGATCGCTGTTATTGAATGCGATTCTTTTCGAAGGATTGGCTCAGAAAATCCACAAAAATACGGACTCTTCGCGCAAGGTGATGTCTCTGCGGGTAGACAGCATAAATATCTGCGGGTGGTGCTCGGTAGTTTTTCAACAACAATACTAGTCGACCGCTTTTAAGATATTTCGCCAAATCCCATTCCGCACGCAAAAGAATGCCATGACCATCGAGCGCCCATTGCACAGCGATATCTCCGTCGTTGGTTGTTAACGGTCCGTTGATTTTGACTGTTTCCTGTCCTTGAGCTGAAGATAAGCGCCACAATCCATACGCCTCATCACCGTGTTTGATGGCGATGCAGCGATGTTGAGTGAGATCCCTGGGTGTTTTGGGTGTGCCATTCTTTAAAAGATAGCTGGGCGCCGCGCATAATAATCTGCGATTCGCAGCAATTTTTTTGGCAATCACACGTGCATCAGGTGGCTCTCCAAAGCGAATGCAAACATCGTAAGAAGGATCCGAGGGAGGCGGGGGATTGACGGTCAGTTGCAATTCGACTTGAACGTTCGGATGGGTCTCGTGAAACTTGGAGATAATCGGTGCAATGTGACTGCGTCCAAAGCCCTGCGTCGCATTGACACGCAGGAGTCCTTGGGGCTCTGTCATCGATGTGGAAAGACGATGTTCTACATCGTCGATTTCCGCCAAAATTCTGCGCGCATGATTGAGGTATTCCTCGCCCTCGGCAGTCAAACTCATTCTTCGGGTTGTTCTCGTAAGCAACGGAACCCCAAGTCTTTGCTCAAGCAGATTGAGTTTTCGCGTCACGGCCGGCGGTGTGATCCCCAGCTCTCTGGCAGCCAGACTCAGGCTGCCAAGTCTGGCCAGCAAGCTAAAAAACGCCATTTCAGCGGAGGAGTTTGGGATCTCTTTCATTCTTAACTTAATTTGAAGAGTATGTTCAGTTTAAATCTATTTTTAACTTATTGAAATAAGCAAAACTCGAACATACAAATACAAATTAGGGAGATGACATGATTAGGTTGATTCGCACGCTTTTGGCAAGCACGATTCTTTTGACAAATTTTGTCTGGGCTCAGAGTGACTACCCGTCCAAGGCCGTCACGATTGTGGTTCCGTATGCCCCGGGTGGTACGACCGATATCGTGGCGAGGATTTTGGCTCGCGCTCTGCATGGCGCATCGGGTAAGTCATTTGTGGTTGAAAACAAGGGTGGGGCGAGCGGTACCATCGCGATGGGATACGTGGCGAACGCTGCACCGGATGGATATACCTTGCTTTCTAACGAAATGACGCAAACGGTTGTGCCGGCGTTGTTTCCAAAGTTGACCTACAGTCCCGTTCGCGATCTCACGTCGATTGGTATTTTTGCCGAAGCGCCTTATGTGCTGGCCATCAGTTCAAAAGTTCCAGTGAACAATTTGCAAGAGTTTGTGGCATATGCCAAAGCCAATCCAGGCAAGATTAATTTCGCCTCTGGCGGTTCAGGGAGCGGCCCCCACATGGCGGGTGAGTTGTTGAAATCTGTCGCTGGAATAGAGATGACGCACATCCCTTACAAAGGTTCGGGCCCCGCACTGCAAGATTTGCTCAGTGGTCAAGTAGAGGTTTTGATTACTGCAGCGCCCACTGTTGCCCAGCATTTGGGATCAGGTCGAATCAAGGCACTTGCCGTCGCGAGTAACAAGCGAGTGTCGAGCCTTCCGACTGTTCCCACATCTACCGAGGCGGGTCTCTCTGCTTTTGTTGTCGCTAACTGGTTTGGCTTGGCAGCACCAAAAGATACGCCCGTCGCGATTATTCAACAACTGAATAAAATGCTAGTTCAAGAACTTGCCAAGCAGGATTTCAAAGATAAACTGATCGCCGCAGGTGCCGAGCCCGTCAATATTTCACCCGCTGAGGCAAATACATTTATTACAGCTGAGGCTAAACGCTGGCAAGAGTTGATCAAAAAATCTTCGATCAAAGTAGAGAATTAATTACAAACTATATTTAAGAGAGACATGATGAAAATTGTAAAAGTTGTGCCGTGGCATGTGGGTCAGTTCATGTTTGTACGCATTGAAACAGACGAGGGGATTACTGGATTCGGTGAGGCCGGGACCTGGGGACACATCGAAGCGGCTGGAGCTTGTATCAAGAGATTTGCGGAGTACTTGGAAGGCAAGGATCCCTATCCGATTGAGCATCACTGGAACGTGATGCACCGTTTTAGCTATTTTCAAGGTCTTGCAGAAAATGCCGCGATCTCTGCGATCGATATGGCACTCTGGGATATCAAGGGAAAGGCGCTGAATGTTCCTATCTATGAGTTGCTGGGTGGCGCAGCACGAACAAAGGCGCGTATCTACGGTCATATCTACGAAAGCACGATCGAGAAAATGCTAGTCGAATGCGAAGCCAAAATGAATGCAGGCTTCACTGCGTTTGGGCATTTGAATCCGTTCCTGGACGAGGGGCATGACAAGGTCTACTTTAAAACGCATATCAAGAAAATGCGTGATGCGATCGAAAACACGGAGCGTATGCGTGAGGTGGTGGGAGATCGGGTGGATTTGCTGCTGGAAATCCATCGACGGTTAACACCTGCCGAGGCGATTGTGTTTGCGCGCGGGGTCGAGCATACACATCCGATGTTCATTGAGGATCCGATTCGTCCTGAAAGTAATGATGCCATGGCGCGCGTGGCGGAGAAAATTCATATTCCGATTGCAACGGGTGAGCGCTTCTCCACTATTTACGAGTTTCAAATGTTGATGGCACGTGGCGGTGTTGAATATGCCCGTGTTGATTTGTGCTTGTGCGGTGGTATCACAGGCGCTAAAAAGGTGGCAGCTATTGCTGAAGCGCATCAAGTCCAAGTGGTTCCGCACAACCCGTTGTCACCGATCGGCTTGGCCGCATGTTTACAGCTGGCTGCGGCGATCCCGAATTTTGCGATTCAAGAATACGCGACTGGTTTTGAGTCGGGCACCTTTGAGTCCCTGCCGATTCACCTCGGCAGCAATGTCGTCGACAAGGTACCACTGCCCAAAGATGGTTTCGTGGATATTCCGAATGGACCTGGTTTGGGCATGAATATCTTGCCAGATGCGCACAAGATCAGACCTCCACTTGTGAAGCCCATTTCCATGCGGCCACACTATGATGGTTTCGTCGTGGATCAGTGATAGGCGCGTAAACGCTGAATCAAGGAGATTCGGGTTGTTTTTGATTCTTGATGATGAAAAAAACGTCCCGAATGATCGGTGGTGAGGCAATGAGCAGTAGAAAAATGGCGATAGGGACGGTCGTGAAATATCCGACCGTCTTGAATGCCAGGGCGCCCAGAATGCCGCCCATCAAAAACGCTGAAAAAATAGACAGGTAAATGTTGAGCTTTCGCCTGTTGGCCCGCACATCCTCTGCGGGTGGAAGGTGTTTGCTTTTATTCCAGTAGAAGAGGCGACCGAGCTCGATGCCGATATCGGTGACAACGCCCGTCATGTGGGTTGTGCGTATTTCCGCGCGAGAGATTTTGGTCATGATCGCATTTTGCAGCCCCATGATGAAGCAGAGAAGCAACATAGTGGTCGGGACAAAAACCTCGACTAGTATGTTCAGGTTGGCACCTAACAGACCAAATATGAGTAATAAAGCGGCCTCGAGCGCCAGAGATAATGCATATTCGCTATGCAGTCTGCGTCGTCGTGCCCAGTTGATAAAAATGGCGGTGGTCGCGGCACCTGCAATAAAGCAAAACAGCGCGGCAACACCTGCCAGTACAACGGTGAGATCACTCACGACCAGGTCATCTGCGATTCCGGAGATGATCCCTGTCATGTGAGAGGTGTATCGCTGAATCGCCAGAAATCCACCCGCATTCACAGCGCCTGCGATCAGCGCCATGATGCAACCCAGAATCCAGTTGGACCGAGGTTCACGGTCCTTACCAGTGAGCTTAAGGAAAAACGCGAGAGACATTCGACTCCATGGGTTGACGCACTAGATCATGTTGATCCCGATTGCCGTGAGTATGGCGAGCATGATTCCATAGCATAACGCGCCTGCGACTAGGGAGAGTGCGGCGATCTTGAGGGCTTGTATCTCGTTTTGTGGATTCAGTCTGAGCAAGACCGGACGACCTCCAATTGAGACGAATGCGAGGCTGTACAAGACGCACGCAATATTCAGGATGTCCGTATCTTTCAGTGCGAAGCCCAGCATGAAGACTGCGGTGCCGACGATAAAGCTAGGTAACCCCACGATATAGCCGAGCGTACGAAACAGTGTCACACCCGCGAGGTCCCAAGTCGTGGGGACTTCCTCGGGGTGAATGTTTTCGTCCTTGTCGCAGGGGTGCTTCACACCAGCCCTTATTAAGTTAAAACAAATAAGTTATTTTATTTTATATCAGCCGATGATATAATCAAAAAATGAAAGATCATGAAATTCGCACGCTGTTGGATCTACATGATCAGATCATCGACCAAGAGAATGGCTACTGGCTCAAAATAGAGGCTTGGGAAGTCAAAATTAGCAAAGATATACCTCATGGTATTCGGTATTCCCTTACGCTGCATGCCCCAAGCGGTAAACGAATTTTAGGTTATGACAACGCTCATGCCGTTAAGATGATAGGGAAGAGATATTCTGGTCAACGGATACCGTTTGATCATAAACATAGGCATATTGCAGACAAGGGTGTGCCATATGCATTCAAAAATGCGCATCAATTGTTATCAGACTTTTTTACTGAAGTTGATTCGGTTTTAAAAGAGGCGAAGTCAAAATGAAAATTATTAAAATAGGTATTGCTTCACAAGAAAAAATTCGCGCACGTATGTTGGCGATCGCGAGAGGTGAGCTCAAACCTAAGCCTTCAGATCCTAAAATTTGGTTTACTTCAATGCGTTCACTGTCTGAAGTACTCAGCGACGAAAATCGAGCGCTTCTGGATGTCATTCGCACTTCACGACCTGCATCTATCAGTGCACTTGCTGATCTCACAGGACGTAAGCAAGGAAATCTCTCGCGTACTTTAAAAACGATGTCACGATACGGTTTAGTAAAAATGGAAAAGCACGAGCGATCACTTCGTCCGATTGCTCATGCTGAACGTTATCAGATTATGGTCTGAGTTAACTGAGCGCGAAACTACGACTAGTACGATCCCATGTAGTCTTTCTTGCCGATCTCGACGCCGTTATGACGCAACAGGTTATAAGCGGTGGTGACGTGGAAGAAAAACTGCGGCATGCCGTATTTCAATGCGTAGTCTTCAACCGCCAGTTTTTTCTCTTTTGGTGTACCGGGGCGTAATACGACTTCTTTGACTGTGCTGCCATTTAGTTGTTCAGCGGTCATGCCGTCGATGAGTGCGATGGTTTTGGCAATGCGCTGTTGTAGTTCGGCAAAGCTTTGTTCGGTATCTTCGTAGGCGGCGACCTCTACGCCCGCGATACGCGCCGGGACACTTTTGGCAAAGTCGCAAGCGATCTGGACTTGACGCACCAGTGGCAGCATGTCGGGAAAAAGACGCGACTGCAACAACACGACTGGATCAAACTTGCGCTGTTGTGCGTGTTCTTCGCCCTTTTTGAGCACATCGCTCAGCGCCAAAAGCATTTGTTTGAAAACAGGCACGGTTGCGCTGTAGAGGGAAATGGACATGATTTTCTATCCTGTTCGGGCTAAGTTGAGATTGATTAAAGCATGATCTCACTGATCGGAAAATTTCATTTGGTTGTATCCAAATGTTAATCGTATACTGTATTTATGTACAGTATTCTTGCCTCCCAAACTCAATCCGCCAAAGCGGAGCCAAACCTGACTCAAACGCCTGTTCATGCGGCGCTGGAGCCGGCTGCGCGGGATTTACCGCTTTTGGCGCACCGGATCAGCGCGGGCTTTCCTTCGCCTGCGGCGGATTATCTCGAGGTCGGGCTTGATCTCAACGACTATCTGGTACGCAATAAACCCGCGACATTCCTGTTCACGGTCAAAGGGGACTCCATGTCGGGTGCCAGCATCGAAGAGGGTGACAAGGTCATCGTGGATCGTGCGCTGACGCCCAAGCATCGGGATATTGTGGTGGCGGTGGTGGATGGCGAGTACACGCTCAAGCGGTTGTTCAAGCATCGCGGGCGCGTCGAATTGCGCGCTGAAAATCCTGCTTACTTACCGATCGAGTTCAAAGATGGCAATGAGTTATTAGTCTGGGGGGTGGTGGTCGGGGTGGTGCGGCGCTACTCAGCAAGGGGTGGATGATGTTCGCGCTTGTGGATGTCAATAATTTCTATGTCTCTTGTGAGCGTGTGTTCAAGCCCAAGCTTGAAGGTATTCCGATCGTTGTGCTGTCTAACAACGATGGTTGTGCGGTGGCCCGCAGCAATGAGGTCAAGGCGTTAGGCGTCAAAATGGGCACGCCATGGTTCCAGATGAAAGACTTGGCGCGTGAGCACCGTATTCTGGCGTTTTCCTCCAACTACGCGCTCTACGGAGATATGAGCAATCGTGTAGTGCAGATTTTGCGGGACTTTTCGCCTGATACAGAGGTCTACAGTATCGATGAGTCTTTTTTGCAGATCGAAACGGTCGCGCACCTTTACGGGGGGGCGGTATCGATGGGGCAGCAGATGCGCCAGCGCATCAAACAGTGGACGGGACTGCCTGTTTGCGTGGGAGTCGGACCGACTAAAACGCTTGCCAAGTTCGCCAATCATTTAGCCAAAAAAAATCCTGAATTCGAGGGGGTGTGCGATTTGCATGTGATCCCGCGTCAGGAGCGTGTGCGCTGGATGAGCGGCATCGAGGTGGGCGAGGTCTGGGGCGTGGGGGGACGGATCGCGCGCCGGCTCGAGGCGATGGGTATTCATACGGTCCTGGATCTGCGCAATGCTTCGCAAAAAGAAATGCGCAGGCACTTTGGTGTTGTCATGGAGCGCACCTGCAACGAGCTACGCGGGATTTCTTGTTTGGCGCTTGAGGATGTTGCCGGACCCAAACAACAAATCATGTCTTCGCGCAGTTTTGGCCGACCTGTCGAAACGATTGAGGAGTTACGCGAGTCGCTTGCGAGCTATTTATCGCGCGCGGCTGAAAAACTACGCAAGCAACAGTCTGTCTCGGCGGCTGTGTACGTGTTCATCCAGACGAATCGCTTCAACCAGGATGAGCAATACAACGCGAGCGTGACGGTGCCTTTGCATGAGCCGACTGATGACACGCTCACCCTCACTGCTGCGGCCTTGAGTGGTTTGGAGACGATTTATCGCGCTGGTTTTCGTTATAAAAAAGCGGGCGTGATGTTGATGCTCCTTTCGGACAAACAGAGGCGCCAGATGAGTATTTTTGATAACTTGGCAGCGACACAGAAATCAACTCAGCTGATGCGCGCGCTTGATACGATTAATCGTGATTATGGGCATGGTACGGTGCGCTCTGGAGTGAGTGGGTTCACGCAACGCTGGGCGATGCGCAATGAAAACCGTTCACCACGGTATACAACGCGCTGGGACGAGTTGCCTGTTGTACGTTAGAAGATATCGAACGTATTTAGCGCCGTCCACCCGCCATTTTGATCGCTTCTGGTTGTCGTCGCAGTGTCATCATGCTGAGGGCGCCTAGTAACGGACCAATGGCCAGTACGATGAAAGCATAGCGCCAGCCAACCATCTCTGAGATATGTGCGATGAGCCAGATCGAGCAGGCGGTGAGCAGAAAACCGAGGCTGGTCTGCAGGGTCAGCACTGTCCCGATCAAGCGGGGTTCGGCGAGTTCGGCGATGGCCGCCGAAAACTGTGCCGAATCCGCTACAACGGTCATGCCCCAGACCGCCGCGATCACGATGACTGCGATTGGACCCGCGTCCACTGAAAAGCCGATCAATAGCGCACAACCGCCGCTTAAGAGCAGCGCGCCGGTAGTTGTCAGGGTGCGACCAATACGATCGGCAAGCAGACCTGCCAGCAAGCATCCAATCGCTCCAGTGGCCATCACGAGAAAGGTGATCAACGAAATGGAGGAATGACCCAGTTCGATCTCCATGCCTGAAGCAGGCAGCGCCCAGACAAAAAAGCTACCGAGCCAAGCCCACATGGCATAGAGCTCCCACATATGCCCAAGGTAGCCACCCTGAGCCAGCAAAATGGGTTTATTTTTCAGCAGCGCTTGAAGGTCTGCCCAGCGAAAAGTCATGGACTTGGCATGCTTGGGTCCGAGCGCGACAAAATGGATAGCCGCTGCCGCTGCAATCGCGCAGCCACTGGCAAGCGCGACGGGGATGTGCCAGCCGATACTGACAAAGGCGTAGAAAAGATGCGGCATGGCAGATCCAAGCGTCACGGCGCCCACCAGAGCCCCCATGAGCAGCCCCATGTTGCCTGTGGACCAGCCAGCAGCGAGTTTCATGCCGACTGGATAGACGCCAGCCATACAGACTCCCGTTGCAAATCTCAATACAGGCGCCGCAGGATGATCAAAGCCAGAAAGCAAGAGTGCCCCATTGAATAGTGCGCCAAGTAATGCCGCTGCTGAAAACAGCACGCGAGAGTCAAAGCGGTCGGCAAGTCCAAATCCGGCGCTTGTAAACGTGCCGGCTACGAAACCAATCTGGACTGCAGATGTGAGTGCGGCGGCGGCATCGGTCGAAAGCTGACCAGCATCCAAAAGACTCGGTACCGCTGCCGAGGCAGAAAACCATAATGCCATCGCCGCGATTTGACACACGATAATCAGAAAGATGGATAGGCTGCGTCCGCTTGCGCGCATGAGGGTCCAATCTTGAAAATGGGCGATTACCCGGAACTTTGTGATTTTATATTTAACTCAGAGACAAAATCACAATGAT
>JACCDY010750082.1_pt1 | contig 23982 bp, 22 predicted proteins | sample 7446391 | NCBI WGS metagenome assembly JACCDY01 (sample SAMN15323451, study PRJNA562643) | freshwater metagenome | isolation source: river surface water | place: USA:Blue River Watershed | collected 2017-08-18 | reverse complement strand
GTAAGGGAACTCTTCGCGAGTTGGAAGTACTGGAATAAGTGCACGCTCTGCAAGAGCACCGTGGCCGATTTCGCGACGCTTTGGTGTTCCAACACGACCTGTTTCACCAGTTGAATACGGTGGGAAGTTGTAGTTGTGCATGTAGCGCTTTGATGTTTCAGGGCTCATGGTGTCGAGCTGCTGCTCCATCTTGAGCATGTTAAGAGTTGTGATTCCAAGAATCTGGGTCTCCCCGCGCTCGAAGATCGCTGAACCGTGAACGCGAGGAATGACCTCAACTTCGGCAGAGAGCGCACGAATATCGCGGAGTCCGCGACCATCGATACGAATCTTGTCACGAAGCACACGCTGGCGAACAAGCTTCTTTGTAAGTGAACGGAATGCTGCAGGAACTTCCTTTTCGCGGCCTTCGAATGCAGCAGATACAGATTCCTTTGTTGCAGCTGAGATTTCATCAATCTTAGTTTCGCGCTCTTGCTTACCAGAAATTGTGAGCGCCTTAGCGAGATCATCCTTTGCAGCCTTTTCAACGGCTGCAAATACATCATCTTGGTAATCCAAGAAGACTGGGAAATCAGCAGTTGGCTTTGCAGCAACTGCTGCAAGCTTTGACTGAGCTTCGCAAAGAATGCGAATAAATGGCTTAGCCGCATCAAGTCCCTGCGCAACGATTTCTTCTGTTGGAGCCTTAGCTCCTTCAGCAATCAAACCAATTGTGCGAGTTGTTGCTTCTGCCTCAACCATCATGATTGCAACATCGTCGGCTGTGACGCGACCTGCTACGACCATATCGAATACAGCGTTTTCTACCTGTGAATGGTTAGGGAATGCCACCCATTGACCATCGATAAGTGCAACGCGCACTCCACCAATTGGACCAGAGAATGGAAGTCCAGCAAGCTGCGTTGACATTGATGCTGCGTTAATTGCGATGACGTCGTACATGTGGTCTGGATCTAGAGCCATCACTGTTACGACAATCTGAACTTCGTTACGAAGTCCCTTAATAAATGATGGACGCAATGGACGGTCAATCAGACGGCAGGTAAGGATTGCCTCTTCTGATGGACGACCTTCGCGACGGAAGAATGAACCAGGAATCTTGCCGATGGCATACATCTTCTCTTCTACATCCACTGTGAGTGGGAAGAAGTCGAATTGATCCTTTGGCGTCTTTGATGCTGTTGTTGCTGAGAAAATCATTGTTTGATCATCTAGATAAACAGCTGCAGCTCCTGCTGCTTGCTTAGCGAGGCGTCCTGTTTCGAACTTAATCTCACGTTTTCCGAACTTTCCGTTATCGATAACGGCTACTGCTGATTTTACGTCTTGACCCTCCATGGGTCCTCCTTTGATTCGTGTTTCAATTCCAAGGCACGATTAATCGACCTTGGAGCGGTAACTACACGCGAGGCGAAACAAATGAATCTTCGATCGAAGTTCACAGCTATAAGCATCTAGTGCTTACATCTGGAAACCACTACCGAGGACCATATGTCCCCCGGCGTGTAATTTTAAATTAGCGGCGAATACCGAGCTTTTCGATAATTGCGCGATAACGGCTGATATCTGTCTTTGCGAGGTACTGAAGAATTCGACGACGCTGACCTACGAGCAACAAGAGACCACGACGATTGTGGTGGTCATGGGGGTTGGTCTGTAGGTGAGTTGTAATGTCTTCGATGCGACGTGACAATAAAGCGACCTGAGCTTCAGGGCTTCCTGTATCAGTAGCTGATGATCCGTACTTTGCAATGATTTCTTTCTTTACTTCTGGTGTTAACGCCATTTTCATTTCTCATTTCTTGTGACTAATCACAGTTACTGTTCAAGAGGCTTCCCGGTTTGATTCACGGGAAATCACTTTCTCGTTGGACAGGCTGAAGTTTACCTGTGGGGTGTAGATAAGTGAAATTGAGCCAGAAGTAAGGCTATTTTTCCGTTAATTCGCGGGCTTGGTCACAATCTCTCTTCATTTGGACCAAGAGCTCCTCAAGACTGTCGAATTTCAACGTTGGACGCAAATACCAACCAAATTCAATCGAAGCGTTCTTGTCATACAGATCTAAGCCTTCTTGATCTAGAGCATACGCTTCCACTTGGCGACCACGATCTCCCTCAAAGGTTGGATTAGTTCCAATCGAGATAGCAGCAGGCCAGAAGTTGATTCCAACGGTGAGCCAACCAGCGTAAACGCCATCTGCAGGAATTGTTTGTCCGTCAATCTTTCCAAGATTTGCTGTTGGATAACCAATTTCGCGGCCGCGCTTTTCACCGTGCACAACAACGCCATCAAGGCGATGTGGGCGAGATAAGAGTTCACGGGCTTTTTCAACTTTCCCCTCAACAACAAGGGCGCGAATACGTGATGAGGAGATGACTTCTGTATCTGTCTTCAAATCTTGCACATCGACTGTGAAGTTATGCTCTTGTCCTGACTTAATAAGTGATTCAGTATTTCCAGCAGCCTTATGGCCATATGTAAAGTTCTTGCCAACTATGACTGTACTGGCATGTAGTTGTCCGATTAGAACCGATTCGACAAAATCTTCTGGCGACATCGCTGCAAACTTCTCATTAAATTTCAGCACTGCAACCTGATCAGCGTTATGAATCTTGAGTAATTCAACTCGATCTGCCAGCGTTGTAAGCATGGTTGGCACCTTACTTGGCGCAAAAATTGTTGTTGGATGTGGATCGAAAGTCAGAGCGATAATCGAGCGTCCTGCTGCTATCTCTTTGGCGCGATTGAGTAGAACCTGATGTCCTTTATGAACACCATCAAAGGTTCCGATGACTACGACGCTGGTATCGCTCATAAGCAAATCTTGCCTCACCTAGTTCGCAGCCGCAAAGACAGCGATAGGTTTGGCCTTATCTCCTTCATCTTTTAAGAGCGCAATAAGTCGATTATCCGGTGACATCGCGGCGTTGATGACTGTGTTTCCATTTTCTTTAAGTGGGCGACCGAATGAGAGCTCTTGCACTTCTTCGAGAGTTAATTCGCGAGGCGTGAAGGTGGTGCGCGCGACTTCAGCTAGATCTAGAGCTGTGAACTTCTGTGCCTTCAGTTCTTCAAGGGTAGTTGCGCCAATTGCTGTGAATCCAGCAACGCGGGTGCGGCGCAGCGCAGAGAGGTGTCCCCCAACGCTGAGCGCATCTCCAAGGTCGCGAGCAATCGCTCTGATAAATGTTCCGGCAGAACAAGTCACTTCAATATCAACTTCAGTGGTCTTCTCAAGGTGGCGGATAGCGCGAATATCTAGTTGAGTAATGGTTACTTCACGTGCTGCCAATTCAAACTTTTCACCAGCGCGTACTCGGTCATAAGCGCGCTCTCCTCCGACTTTGACCGCTGAGACAGAAGATGGACGTTGCGCAATAGTGCCAATCATCTTTGAGAGAATCTTCTCGATATCAACATCAGATACCGCAGATGCATCAGCAGATGAAATCACTTCACCTTCGCTGTCATCAGTAATTGTTGCAGCACCTAGTACAACGGTTGCCTGATAAGACTTGTCTCCATCTGTGATGTATTGCAGCAAGCGAGTGCCATTGCCAAAACCGAGTACGAGTACGCCCGTAGCCATTGGATCTAGAGTTCCAGCATGTCCTACTTTGCGAGTGCCGAGCGCTTTACGAGCCACAGCAACAACATCGTGACTGGTCATACCACTAGCTTTATCGACTACTAAGAAGCCGTCTGTGTTCAAGATTTTTATTCTTCTGCGATGACGCGTGGGACTTTGTATGGATCTTCGACAACTGGCTTGGCATTTTCACGCGCTTTAGCAACCTCTGCATCGAGTGCGTGAACTCGCTCAAGAAGTGAATCAAGCGCTCTCGCCGATTCAGGAAGTCCATCCAGAATGAATTCCAGCGAAGGAGTAATGCGAGTTCCGAGATCTTTACCAACCGCGCTGCGCAAAACGCCTTTGGCAGATTCGAGGGCTGCCGCAGTTGCTGCGCGCTCATCATCTCCACCAAGGACTGTGTAGAAGATGGAAGCGCTCTGTAAATCACCAGAAACTCGCGCATCGGTAACAGTGACAAAGCCAAGGCGAGGATCTTTAATCTTCGTCTCAAGCAGCTGTGCCACTACTACCTTGATGCGGTCTGCAACCTTCTGGCTGCGATGTGAATGTGCCACGGTGGTATCCGGAATCCGCGCTATGCGCGCTTCTTTTCGCGCATCTCGAAGACCTGAATGATGTCTCCGACTTGAAGATCTGCACCTTTACCGACACCGATACCGCACTCAAAGCCTTCGCGGACTTCAGTGGCATCATCCTTAAATCGCTTGAGAGATTCGATCGTGACCTCTTCTGCAATTGTCGCACCGGCACGTATAACGCGCGCCTTTGCATTGCGCTTGATAGTTCCATCGGTAACGATAGAACCAGCGATTGTGCCGACCTTAGAAGATTTGAAGAGATCGCGGACTTCAGCGTTACCAAGAATGACTTCTTCGTACTCTGGCTTTAGTAGACCCTTCAGTGAGAGCTCGATTTCTTCAATCGCGTTATAGATAACGGAGTAGAAGCGAACTTCAACGCCTTCTTGATCTGCAAATATTGCAGTCTGTGGTTCTGGCTTTACGTTAAAGCCAATAACTACAGCAGTTGAGGCAGATGCCAGAGTGATATCGCTCTTGGTAATTGCACCAACACCGCGGTGGATAACGCGAAGGTCAACTTCAGCGCCGACATCAAGCTGCATCAACGCATCTTCGAGCGCTTCTACAGAACCTGATACGTCACCCTTAAGAATAAGGTTGAGAGTTGAAATCTTGGACTGCTCCATAAAGTCTTCAAGTGAGACTTTCTTACGCGCCTTAGCGAGCTGTGCATTTCGCTCAGCTGCCTGACGCTTCTCAGCAATCTGACGAGCTGTGCGATCTTCATCGGCAACAAGGAAGGTATCTCCAGCGTTAGGAACAGAGGTAAATCCGAGTACCTGCACTGGGCGAGATGGTCCTGCCTCTTCAACGTTGGCACCGTGTTCATCAAGCATTGCACGCACACGTCCGAATGAACCACCAGCAACAATCGCATCTCCAACGCGCAAAGTTCCACGTTGTACCAGGACAGTTGCAACTGGTCCACGACCACGATCAAGGTGAGCTTCGATAGCAACACCGCGAGCATCATCTTCAGCAACTGCACGAAGATCGATCGCTGCATCTGCAGTTAGGAGAATTGAGTCAATCAAATCATTGATTCCAGAGCCTGCCTTAGCTGAAACGTTTACGAAGATTGTGTCTCCGCCGTACTCCTCAGCGATCAAGTTGTACTCAGTCAGTTGCTGGCGAACCTTATCTGGGTTGGCGCCTTCCTTATCAACTTTGTTCACTGCAACAACGATAGGAACATCGGCTGCTTGAGCGTGGTTAAGGGCTTCAATGGTCTGAGGCATCACACCGTCATCGGCTGCAACAACGAGTACTGCAATATCGGTCACCTTGGCACCACGAGCACGCATAGCGGTAAACGCTTCGTGACCAGGTGTATCGATAAAGGTAATCGCACGATTTGTGCCTTCGTGTTCATGGTGAATCTGATATGCACCAATGTGCTGCGTGATTCCACCTGCTTCAGATTTCACAACTTCAGTCTGGCGAATCGCATCGAGCAAGCGAGTCTTACCGTGGTCAACGTGACCCATCACAGTAACTACAGGAGGGCGAGGAGTGAGGTTCTCTTCATCAAAATCCGCTAGTTCGGCCGCGAGATCGATATCAAAGCCCTGCAACAATTCACGGTCTTCTTCTTCAGGAGAGACAACTTCGATGACATATCCAAGTTGTGCGCCAAGAATTTCAAAGGTATCTGCATCAACAGATTGAGTTGCAGTAACCATTTCTCCGAGGTGGAAGAGCGCCGAAACTAGCGCTGCTGGATCTGCACCAATTCTTTCAGCGAAATCTGCAAGGGATGAGCCGCGGCGCATACGGATTTTGGTTGAACCATCTCCGTGTGGAATAACTGCACCACCCAATTTCGGTGCTTGCATATTGTCGAACTCTTCACGCAAAACTTTTCGTGACTTCTGCTTACGCTTTGAAGATTTACTTGCATTCTTTCCAAATGCACCTGCAGTTCCGCCACGACCTGGGCCGCGATTAGGACCGCCACCGCCTGGACGTGCTGGACCACCTGGCGCTCCACCAGTTGTCGCACCTTGTGAACGATATGGACCTTGTGATGATGGCGCTCCACCAGTACGTGGTGGGTAATTTCCTGTTCCGGCTCCAGTTGTTGGAGGACGTTGTCCTCCAGGACGCGCAGCAAAACCAGGGCGAACAGAACCAGGTCGTGCACCTGCCATACCTGGACGGGGTGCACCCAATCTAGAACTGTCTTGGCCCTGTGGTCGTTGTGGTGGACGTGGAACCGCGCCACCTGTTGAAAATGGATTATTACCAGGACGTGGTGGGCGTGGAACCGCACTACCTGTTGAAAATGGATTATTGCCAGGGCGCGGAGCCGCTGGAGTTGATGGTGTTGGAGTTGCAGGCGTTGCCGATGCAGATGCAGCCTTTGCTTCATCTTGCGCAATCTTTTCAGCATCGCGAGATGCCTTAAGGGCAGCAAGATCTACGCCGAGTTCAGCTGCAAGTTCAGCAGCGAGCTCCGGATTTACTTCGGCTGTTTTCTTTGAGGCAGCGGTCTTCTTGGCAGCTGCCTTCTTAACAGGTTTCTTCTCTTCTACCGGCTTGGCATCGGGATAAAGCGCAATTAACTTGCGAACAACCGGTGCTTCAACTGTTGATGACGCTGAGCGAACGAATTCACCCATCTCTTGGAGTTTGGCAAGGACTTCCTTGCTCTCCATACCGAGTTGTTTTGCCAACTCATGTACGCGGACCTTTGACACATTTCTCCTGTCTTGGCCCGCATTAAAACTTGTGGGATGCGAGCCCTAGTTGTTCGACCTCATGATGTAAACGAGCTCATTTGAGTTTCATATCTTTCGCATCCATTTCATTTGCGCCTCGGAACATTTGTTCCGAAGACGATGTGCGCCAGTCTATCGAATAGGCGGGAAATTCCCTATTCCTCACCTTATTTACGCAGTCGGTGCGGGGGTATCTGGATGGATATCGATACGCCATCCAGTCAGACGTGCGGCAAGACGGGCATTCTGCCCATCTTTACCGATAGCCAGCGAGAGTTGGTAATCAGGCACTATCACCTTGGCTGAACGTGTTGCTTCATCAACAATTTCAACGCTCGTTACCTTCGCGGGTGCGAGTGCGCTTGCAACAAATTTTGCTGGATCTTCATCGTAATCGACAATATCTATCTTCTCGCCGTTAAGTTCATCCATGACAGCGCGTGAACGAGCGCCCATTGGTCCGATGAGAGAACCTTTTGGCGAAACTCCAGCACGATGTGAACGCACTGCAATCTTGGTGCGATGTCCTGCTTCGCGCGCTACCGCCATGATTTCCACAATGCGATCTTTGATTTCAGGAACTTCAAGTGCAAAAAGTTGCTTAACCAAAGCCGGGTGGCTACGAGAGAGCATAATCTCAGGGCCCTTCATTCCTTGCTTTACTTCTACAACGAAACACTTAATGCGATCACCGTGTGTATAGACCTCACCCGGAACCTGTTCTTGCGGAGGAATACGACCTTCGATGCGACCAAGATTGACATTAATCATCTTGGGATCGCGACCTTGTTGAATTATGCCTGAGACGATATCGCCCACTGTTGCAGTGAATTCACCAACAATCTCTGCGTCGTTACTTGCGCGCATCTGCTGCTTGATAACTTGGCGCGCAGTAGAAGTAGTAACTTTAGAGAATCCTTCAGGTGAATCAATTTCTTCACCGATGCGCTCACCGAGTTCATTGAATATGGGAATAAAAATCTGAATTTCACCCGTTTCGCGGTTCAGTCGTGCTTGGGCGTAGCGATTAGGTTCTTGCGTTTCACCATATGCGGTGAGGACTCCAGCTTCAATCGCCTGTATTAGTGGCTCGAGTGGCATGGCTTTCTCGGTAGTGAGATGAACAAGGGCTGCCATATCTACATGCATTACTTGTCACCATCTTTGCGATTAAATTCAATTTCTACGGTTGCGCGTTTGATATCAGTTAAGGCAACTTCAACGCGCTTGGCTTCCTTCTTCTCAAGATAAGAGATCGTGACGCTAGTTTCTGTGGATTCTTCAATACGTCCGGTGACCGTTGCTCCATCGTTCTTAACTACTTTGAGCAGGCGACCTTGATTCTTAACAAAGTGGCGTGGTGCAGTAAGTGGGCGGTCGACTCCCGGGGAAGTCACTTCAAGAGTAAACGGGGTATCGCCCATAAAGGTGGCTTCATCCAGGAGCTCTGAGATGGCGCGAGATACGGCAGTAACTTGATCCATATTAAGAGAAGCTGGCCCATCAACAATGCAGGTAATGATGCGATGTTTTCCTGGTGAAACTAATTGAACTTCTTCAAGGAATAAACCTTGTGCTTCAACTGCGGGTGTAACCAGTTGAGAGATTTGATCTGTGATAGCCACGATACGCCTTTCATATTCAATTGTTATTGAGTTTTTTAACTGCTTTAGAACACGTCAAATAATACCCTGACTATGAGCGCGAAGGTGACCACCAGATAGAACTTACGAACAAAGTCAGAGCCACGGCGAATCGCAACGTGCGAACCAATGATTCCACCCGCCAAATTACAGATACCAACAGCAAGGCCCACCACCCACATAATCGAGCCGCTAGCGCCAAAGACAAGGATTGATGCAAAATTGGTTGAAACATTCACCACTTTGGCGATTGCTGATGCTCCAACAAATGCGAAACCAAGAGCTGCAACCAGAACAATCATCAGCAGAGTTCCGGTGCCAGGCCCAATAAAGCCATCGTAAAAACCAATAGTGAGTCCTGCAACTGCGCCCACAGTTCGCTGTCGCTTGGCGGCGCCTTTGAGAACTTCAACTTTACCTAAATCAGGTCTGGCCAGCGTGTAGGCAAAAACTGCAACCAACATCACGACAATTGCGATTTTTAGTTGTTCCGTTGAAATTTGAGTTGCTAGAAGTGAACCAGAGCCAGAGCCGATAAAGGCTGGAAGCACCATAGCCAGAAGTAACTTAGGGTCAGTCTCTATATTTCTACGGTAATTAAGGGCGGCAGCTGACGTGCCAAATATTGAACCTAACTTATTTGTACCAGCGACTTCTGCGACTTCACGATCAGGGAATGAGATTAAAAGCGCCGGCAGTTGAATAAGTCCGCCTCCACCTGCGATGGCATCAACAAATCCAGCAGAGAAGGCGGCAACGAGGATAAAGACCAGCGTCAGCGTTGAGATATCGCTGAGCATCTACGGAAGCGTTGGAAGGAGTTCAGTAATTGCTGTAAGCGCTTGCGCTACAGGAACTTCAGATTTTTCGCCCGTACGACGGACACGAACTTCGACGTTGCCTTGTTCGAGCGCCTTACCGACGACAACAATGACAGGAATTCCGATGAGTTCAGCATCTTTAAACTTCACACCCGGTGATGTGCCGCGGCGGTCATCGAGCATCACACTAATTCCGGCTGCCTCTAAATCAGTAGCTAGGGTTTCTGCAGCAGCGAAGACGGTATCTTCTTTTCCGGTTGCAACGATGTGCACCTTGGCAGGCGCTACTTCGACTGGCCAAGAGAGACCTAATTCGTCATTGCTCTGTTCGGCAATCGCTGCTACCGCGCGTGAAACACCGATTCCGTAAGAGCCCATGGTGACTACTTGTGATTTGCCGTTCTGATCAAGAACAGTCAGTCCAAGTGCATCTGCATATTTGCGACCTAGTTGGAAGATATGGCCGATTTCAATTGCACGATCAATGATGACTGGGGTCGCACACTTTGGACAGGCATCGCCCTCTTTAATCTGGGCTGATTCAATATAAGCATCAACTGTGAAATCGCGACCGTTGACGACATTACGTGCGTGCTTATCCTTTGCATTTGCACCCGTTACCCATGAAGTTCCTGGTGCGATACGAGGATCTGCGTAGACAGTAATTCCATTTTTCTTGGCATCCTGTGGTCCGATATACCCCTTAACGAGCCCTGGGAACTTAGCGAAATCTGCATCTTCAAAGATACGAACATCGTTAACGCCAGCAAGGTTTGCCTGCAAACGCTTGAGATCTACTTCGCGATCTCCTGGCACAAGTACAGAAATTGGTTTTTCATCCGCCATCAACATAACATTCTTAAGCGTCATCGAACCGTCGTATCCCCCACCAAACTTGGAGTTAATGAGTTCAACCAAGCTATCAATCGTTGGAGTATTAGGTGAGTCAAAGACTTCAAGAGGTGCAACCTTTGATGCATCTCCCGGTGCTACAACAGTTGTCATGGCTTCCACATTCGCTGCATAGCCACACTTTGGGCAGAGCACGTATGTATCTTCGCCAGTTTCGCAGGGAGCTAAGAACTCCTCCGATGCGGAACCGCCCATGGCGCCAGACATAGCGCTGACGATGTTGTACTTCATACGCAGGCGATCAAAGGTCTTTATATATGCTTCGCGATGGCGCTGGTAGGACTCAACTAAACCTTCATCGGTAAGGTCGAATGAATATGAATCCTTCATGACAAATTCGCGCCCACGGATGATTCCTGAACGTGGACGTGCCTCATCGCGGTATTTAGTTTGAATTTGATAGAGAGCAAGTGGCAGATCTTTATAAGATGAATACTCGCCTTTAACCATCAAGGTAAACATCTCTTCATGTGTTGGCCCTAGTAGATAGTCGCTACCTTTTCTGTCCTGCAGGCGGAATAAATCTGGGCCGTAATCTTTCCAGCGGCCAGTTTCTTCATAGGCATCCTTTGGCAAGAGAGCCGGAAAATGAACTTCTTGAAAACCGGCGCGATCCATCTCTTGGCGCACAATATTTTCAATGTTGCGAAGGGTGATAACACCAAGTGGCAACCATGAATAGATTCCAGCTGCGATGCGGCGGATATAACCAGCGCGGACTAGGAGGCGATGGCTAGGTACTTCAGCATCTGCTGGATCATCGCGCAGCGTGCGTAAGAAGAGCGTAGACATTCGCAACATAACGCGAACCCTACTAGAGGATTACGAAGTTGTGACGGAAGGTTCTCCTGATGCAACGCCTGCGGCTTCCATCTCTTCGGCAAGACGCATAGCTTCTTCAATAAGAGTTTCAACAATCTGCGCTTCTGGGACCGTTTTGATGACTTGTCCCTTCACAAATATCTGACCTTTGCCATTTCCTGATGCAACGCCGAGATCTGCTTCGCGAGCTTCGCCAGGTCCATTTACAACACAGCCCATCACAGCAACGCGAAGAGGAACCGTCATTCCTTGTAAACCTGCCTGCACCTTTTCAGCAAGGGTGTAAACATCGACTTGAGCGCGACCACATGAAGGACAGGAAACGATTTCAAGTTTACGTTGACGCAGATTAAGAGATTCAAGGATTGAAATTCCAACCTTTACCTCTTCAACAGGAGGCGCAGAGAGAGAAACACGAATTGTGTCGCCGATTCCTTCAGCCAAGAGAATTCCAAATGCGGTCGCAGACTTAATGGTTCCTTGGAAGATGGGGCCAGCTTCGGTGACGCCGAGGTGAAGTGGGTAATCGGTCTTCGCGGCAAGTAAGCGATATGCGTTGACCATCGTGACAGGATCGTGGTGCTTAACAGAAATCTTGATATTGCCAAAGCCATGTTCTTCAAAGAGGGAGGCTTCCCAGATTGCAGATTCAACTAAAGCTTCAGGTGTTGCCTTGCCATACTTTGCAAGAAGTCGTGGGTCGAGCGATCCAGCGTTAACGCCGATACGAATTGGAATACCAGCATCCCCTGCAGCCTTTGCAACTTCCTTCACCTTGTCATCAAATTGCTTGATATTGCCAGGGTTGACGCGAACTGCAGCACAGCCAGCATCAATTGCGGCGAAGATGTACTTAGGTTGAAAGTGAATATCTGCAATTACTGGAATCTGGGACTTCTTCGCAATCTGTGCAAGTGCATCGGCATCATCTTGTGATGGAACTGCAACGCGCACGATTTGGCAACCAGATGCGGTGAGTTCAGCGATTTGTTGCAGAGTTGCATTGACATCAGATGTCAGCGTTGTACACATTGATTGCACACTGACCGGTGAATCAGAACCAACTCCGACTCCACCCACATTGAGCTGTCTGGTCTTGCGACGCGGATGCAAGGTAGGTGGTGGGGCGCTGGGGATTCCGAGATCAACCATGAGCCGTATTCTGCCTTATCTCTAGAAATTCAGCGATATGGGATTAAAGATGTCAGCGATTAAGAGAATCACTGTGAGCACCGCTAAGACTGCGAAGACTCCGATAGTAATAGGTGTAAGAACATTCACATCAATACCTGCAGGTCTTGGACGTCCACGTAACCGCGCGATAAAGGCGCGGATTTCGTCGGCAATCGCCACCGCCATATGGCCACCATCGAGAGGCAATATAGGAAGTAAGTTGAAGAGCCCAACAAAGATATTGAGGCTCGCCACAATGAGAAGGAATGTACCGAGCTGTTCGGTGTTATCAAGTTTGGTGCTGCTGACAACATCTCCAGAGACTCGCGCTGCACCCACAACGCCAACAAGGCCATTGGGATCACGTTCTTCACCACCAAATGTTTGGCGGAAGAGTTGCGGAACTTTGGTAGGAAGCGTGAAAAGAGACTTTACGGATTCACGGAGCAAGACGCCTGTTGCTTGCGTAGATTCAACAATTGCTGGGAGGAAACTTTGTCTTTCGGTGCCAATCTTAGTGATGATTCCCAGAATGTAGCGCTTTGCGCTTTCGTCATAGCGCGCAGCAGCAGTGATTTCAATTTCTTGGCTACCACGCAAGACTAAATAAGTAATTGGCTTGCCTTCAGATTTAGCGATGACCTGAGAGTCGATAAACCAATCTTTAACTTCAACGCCATCAACTTCAAGAATCTTATCCCCAGGTAGAAAACCAGCAGCGGCAGCTGCGGTGTTTGGGCTGACCTTGGTGATGTCTGAAAGAAGAGTATTGACTCCGACGCCAAAGAAGATAGTAAAGATAAGGATGAAACCAATTAAGAGGTGAGCAAAAGATCCTGCTCCTAAGACAATAAGTTTCTTGCCAGAGGATGCGGTAAAGAATGCGCGTCCTTCTTCGCCAGCAGGCATCTCATCGCGGGGGGTCATTCCTTCGATGCGACAGTAACCACCTGCAGGAATTGCTTTGATTCCAAATTCTGTTTCACCTTTAGTGAATGACCAGATGCGCTTGCCAAAGCCGAGAAAAAATTCAGAGACTTTCATGCCGAAGCGCTTTGCAGTTAAGTAATGCCCAAGTTCGTGGACCATCACCGAAAGTAGAAGTGCAACTGCAAATGCAAGAATTCCTAGAAGTTCCATCGACCGTCCTTCATGCTCGAGCTCGTGCAACTTCGGAGGAAGCCACCAGACGAGCATCCTCTTCGATAGCACTGACATCAGCTAAATCGCGCGGTGCAGTAAGTGCTGATGCGCTCATCTTTTCCACAACTGCTGATACTGTCTTAACAATCTGTGGGAATGAGATATTCCCATCAACAAATGCCTGCACAGCAACTTCATTGGCAGCGTTAAAGACAGCAGGTAAACCTTTACCGATTTCTCCGCAGTGGCGAGCAAGTGAGATTGCTGGAAAACGCGCAACATCAATGGGGGTAAAGCTCCAAGAGTGGGATTGCGTCCAATCAACTGGTGGCATCGCACCTTTGACACGTTCGGGATAACCGAGCGCGAAAGAGATAGGACCCTTCATATTGGGAGGTGAAGCTTGCGCAATCGTTGAACCATCATCGAATTCGACCATGGAGTGAATCACTGATTGCGGATGAATAACTGCCTCAATCTTTGAATAAGGAATATCAAATAGGTAGTGCGCTTCAATAATCTCTAAACCTTTATTCATTAAGGTCGCAGAATTTATAGTGACAACCGGTCCCATCACCCACGTTGGATGGCTGAGCGCCTCTGCAACTCTGACACTTTCTAAATCACTGCGATCGCGGAATGGTCCCCCACTTGCAGTCAGTATTAACTTGGAAACCTGAGACTTCTTCTCACCAATCAACGCCTGCCAGAGCGCAGAATGTTCTGAATCAACCGGCAAGAGCTGATCGCTCTTTGCGCGCGAGGTGACAATGTCTCCTCCTGCCACCAAAGATTCCTTATTTGCTAGCGCAACGCGATTATCGGCATCAAGGGCGGCCAAAGTTGGCGCAAGACCAATTGAACCTGTGATGGCATTGAGAACTACATCGCAGGAGATTGCTGCAATCTCAGTTGAGGCGTTCGGACCATCAACAACTTTAACTTCGGGAAGAGCCGCACGTATCTGGTCTGCGTTTTTGTTTACTCCAACTACCTTCACTTTGAATTTTCGTGCTTGTTCGATGACCAAATCTGGCTGCGAGCCAGCCGAGGTAATTGCTACAACTGTAAAGCGATCGGGGTTCGCCGCGACTATTTCGAGAGCTTGAACTCCGATTGATCCGGTTGAACCCAGGATAATCAGTTGGCGAGTCATGAAACTTTGCGCTTGCGTCCTACAAATTGTCCGATGATGACAATGGCAAGGGCTAAGAAGAACATCGCCGAACCAATTACATTCGCCTGCGCAGGAATTCCGCGCGCTGCAGATGTATAGACAAACTTAGGGAAAGTTGTCATGGTTCCGGAATTGAAGTTGGTAATGATGAAGTCATCGAAAGATAAGCTGAAAGCGAGTAGCGCTGCTGCTGCAATTCCTGGAGCCACAAGTGGAAGGGTGACGCGACGGAATGTTTCGCGTTCGTTGGCATACAAATCCATCGCCGCTTGTTCTAGGCGGGGATCAAGGCTGGCAATACGCGCCTTAACGGTGACCACGACAAATGAAATACAGAAGAGAACGTGAGCAATCACTGTTGGCCAAAAACCTGGATTAATTTGGAAGACCAAGAAGAGTGAGAGCAAAGATGCGCCTAGAACGATTTCAGGTGTTGCCATGGGCAGGAATATGAGTAAATTCGTCGTTGATCGACCCTTGAAGTGATAGCGACCAATTGCAAAAGCAATCATCGTGCCGAGAATTGTTGAGAAAAGTGTTGCTAAGAAACCTATTTTGATGGAGTTACCAAGTGCGGTACAGATTTCTGGTGCGCCACATGGATTTTGCCAGTTCCCAAGAGTGAAGCCCTGCCAGACCAAGTTGCTCTTACGTGAATCGTTAAAGGAGAAGGCAAAGGTGTAGGCAACTGGGATAAAGAGATAAGTGAAGGCAACGATGGCGTAGATACGGATGAGATTACGCTGGAACCAGCGAGAAACCTTTCTCATACTAACTCCTCCGTTCCGGCCTTACGAACATAGAAAGTCACGAGAATGAGAATTGAAATCATCAGGGTAAATGAGAGCGCTGCCGCTGTTGGGTAATCCACGATACGGAAGTAGCGAGATTCAATAACATTTCCAAGCATCTTTGTCGTTGGGCTACCGAGAATTGCCGCATTGACGTAATCACCTGCTGCTGGAATAAAGGTCAGGAGCGTTCCCGCTACAACGCCTGGCATAGAAAGTGGAAGTGTTACTTTACGAAACGTAGTGAACCCATTTGCATACAAATCACCTGATGCTTCAAGGGTACGAGGATCGATGCGATCAATGGATGCATAAAGTGGCAAGGTCATAAACGGCAGGAAGTTATAAGTCATACCTGCAACAACTGCAAAGGCACTTGAAGTCAAAGTCGTGCTTTCAGAGATTATGCCTAACGTTCGAAGCGGTGGTACAACGAAACCTTCTTCACCCAAAATCTGTTTCCAGGCCACGGTACGTAGAAGAAATGATGTAAAGAAGGGGGCAATAACAAGTACCAACATTAAATTCTTGAGCTTGCCACCTTTAAAGGCAATCGCATATGCCAGCGGGTACGCAATCAAAAGTGCAAGAATTGTTGCAATCGTTGCGTATAAAAATGAGCGACCGAACTGTTCTCTATTTTCAATAAAGGCATCAACATAATTCTGTAAACGAAGCGACTGTTCATATTGGCCAGTATCTCCCCCACCTACTGGGGTCTGAGTTGAAGTCTGAGCAAGATTAATCAAAGGAAAAATGAAGAAGGTTAAGAGAAACGCCATCCCCGGAAGTAATAGGAGATAGGGAGTTCTAATCTTGAACCCTTGTGACTGGGTCATTCTTCGTCTGGATCCTCATCAGGGTTAACTTCAGTACCTGCTTCAGCATCTTCATCACCACGAAGACCAAAGGTGAAACTTGGTTCCCAAGAGATATTGACGCTTTCACCCACGCTAAATGGTGCAACCCCATCATCATTTTGTTCAAAAACCATGAGCTCTTGTCCCCACGGCATCAAGACTTGATATTGAGTCGAGACGCCGATGTAGGAAACATCCTCAACTTTTCCGCCAGTCAAAACATTGCCGGAGGTCGCAGTTTCAAGGCGCGAGATACGGAACTTTTCCGGACGGATTCCTGCATAGATCGAATTGTCGACAGCGTGAGAGCGGTTCTTGCGAAGTGAAATCTTTTGTCCGAAGAGATCAATGATCTGATTGTCACCATCGTTGCCACTAATCGTTCCCTTAATGAGGTTTGACTGACCCAAGAAGTTTGCAACGAAAGCAGTTTCGGGATTGTCATACAGATCAGCAGGTGAACCCATCTGCTCAATCTGGCCTTCATTCATCACCGCGATGGTGTCCGCCATAGTCATGGCCTCTTCCTGATCGTGGGTTACGTGCACAAAGGTGATTCCCACTTCCTTTTGGATCCACTTGAGTTCAATCTGCATCTGGCGACGAAGCTTGAGATCAAGTGCGCCAAGTGGTTCATCGAGGAGTAGCAACGCTGGGCGGTTAACAATCGCACGCGCTAGCGCGATACGTTGCTGCTGCCCACCAGATAGTTGAGTTGGCTTTCGCTGCGCAAGGTGTGGAAGTTCAACCAAGTTCAGAGCCTTATTGACAGCTTCGTCTACATCTTTAATTCCTCGGCGACGCAAACCAAATGCAATGTTTTCGAAGATGGTTAGGTGTGGAAAGAGTGCGTAGTTTTGAAATACTGTATTGATAGGGCGCTGATATGGCTTGGTATGAGTAATGTCGGTAACACCCAAAGAAATTGTTCCTTGGGTTGGTTCTTCTAGCCCTGCAATCATGCGTAGCGTTGTTGTCTTGCCGCATCCTGAAGGCCCAAGTAACGCAAAGAATGAGCCTTTAGGAATTGTCAGCGACAAATCATTGACAGCAGTGAAATCTCCATATGACTTGGTCAGATGAGAGAGTATTAAATCTCCACGTGCAGAGCTAGCTACATCGGACACTTAGTTGCCGGCGGCCTTCTGGAAAGCCTCGGTCCAAGTTGATTCTTCTGTAGGTGAGAGTGAGCGGAATACATTGAGATTCGCCATCATCTTCTCAGTTGGGAAGATGAACTCGCTCTTGGCAAGCTCTGGATCAATCTTCTCCATCTCAGCTTGTGCACCCTTAACTGGGCAGACATAGTTGACGTAGGCAGCTACTTCGGCAGCAACAGCTGGTTCGTAGTAGTAGTTGATGAGCTTCTCAGCGTTTGCCTTAGCCTCAGCGGTAGCAGTTGATGGAATCAACATGTTATCGCCAGAGATTGTTCCGCCTGATTCTGGAACTGCGAAGTCAAACTTGCCTTCGTTCTCAGACTTAAGAATAAACATATCGCCAGACCAACCGATAACAGCTGTGGCGTCTCCTGATGTGAGGTCTTCAGCGTATTCATTGCCCTTAACACCGCGGATCCAACCATCTGCAATCTTCTTAGCCAAGAAATCAACTGCGTTCATAAATTGATCTTCAGTCACTGTCTGCAAGTTAACGCCCTGTGAGAGCAAGATGATACCGACGGTGTCACGCATTTCAGAGAGAACAACAATCTTTCCCTTATTTGCTGGAGAGAAGAGATCTTCAATGGTACGGATTCCCTTTGGATTCTTCTCGACGTTCCAACCGAATCCACCCATGATGCCCTGCCATGTGAGTGTGTATTCACGCTTGGCATCAAATGAAGGTGTTGCAAGTGTGTCAAGAATATTTGACTTGTTTGGAATATTTGCAGCATCAAACTTCTGTGCATATCCAAGGCGAATCCAACGTCCTGCCATCCAGTCCGTTGGGCAGACTAGGTCGTAGCCAATATCTTTCTTAATCTTAAGTTGTGCTTGTACTTTTCCGAAGAACTCATCGTTATCGTTGTAATCTTCAAAGTACTTAACTGCAATGTCAGTCTCTTTTGTGAAAGCTTCAAGAGTTGGGTACTTCTTACCTGAGTCATCAACATCGAGGTAGAGAGGCCAGTTTCCCCAGCGAACTGCATTAGAGGAATCTGATCCTCCGCCGCCGATTCCGCATGATGCGAGCGCACCAGCACCCGCGACTGCTCCAGCGCCGGCTAAGACAGCACGACGAGAAAGATGTGAATTAAGAATTGTGCGTGCTTCTGGTGATAGTGGATTCTTAGCCATGAGTCATGGGCTCCTTTTTAGTAAATCTTGCCGGTGTAAGGGACGGACGTGCAGGGCTCATTATGTAGCCCTTTTGAGCGTGAGCCAAACCTAAATCGAAAGAATTCTTTGGTGATTTCTCAAAGGATTTAGGCGTTGAGATTGGTCATCACATGCTTGATGCGGGTGTAATCCTCGAAGCCATAGTTCGAGAGATCCTTGCCGTATCCGCTGCGCTTAAATCCGCCATGAGGCATCTCGGCCACCACAGGGATGTGGGTGTTAATCCAGACGCAGCCGAAGTCAAAGGCCTTGGCCAGACGCATCGCGCGACCGTGGTCCTTGGTCCAGACCGATGAGGCCAGACCGTATTCGACTCCGTTGGCCATCGCTACTGCTTCGGCCTCATCCTTAAATTTCTGAATTGTGATTACTGGACCGAAGATTTCAGATTGAATCAACTCATCACTCTGCTTGAGGTCGGCGATAACAGTAGGTGCCACAAAGTAGCCAGCGCGATTTGTTGGCTGGCCACCAGCCACGATACGAGCATGTGAAGGCGTACGAGAGATAAAGCCGTTAACGCGATCAAATTGTGATGCGTTATTTACTGGGCCGACGATGACATCTTCATCTGGCATACCCATGCCTATATGGTTTGTCGCCTGATCTGCCAGCAACTTCACCATCTCTTCATAAACACCTTCTTGCACAATAACTCGAGTTGCTGCGGTGCAATCCTGGCCTGAATTGAAGTAACCAGCTAAAGCAATGCCTTCAGCGGCAGCTTGCAGATCAGCATCGTTGAAGACGACAACGGGGGCTTTGCCGCCAAGTTCAAGGTGTACACGCTTGAGTGATTTAGCTGCAGCTCCAGCAACTTCCATACCGGCACGCACTGAACCTGTAACTGAAACCATCGCAGGAGTTGGGTGATCAACGAGCGCAGCACCTGTTGCACGTTCTCCGGCGATTACATTAATCACGCCATCCGGAAGAAATTCGCCCATGATCTGTGCCATAAAGAGAGTTGATGCCGGAGTTGTATCACTTGGCTTTAGAACTACTGAGTTTCCAGCAGCGATTGCCGGCGCCCATTTCCAGACCGCCATCATCATTGGGTAGTTCCATGGAGTTACCTGCGCACAAACGCCGATTGGTTCGCGACGAATAAATGAGGTCATGCCCTTCATATATTCACCAGCAGAGCGACCTTCAAGGTTGCGAGCAGCCCCTGCGAAGAAGCGAATCTGATCCACCATCGGTGGAATTTCTTCTGATGCTGTCAGACCCTTTGGCTTACCGCAGTTCTCGGATTCAATATCAACAAATTCCTGCGCGCGAGCTTCGATGGCATCGGCAATTTTAAGAAGTGCGCGTTGGCGCTCTGAAGGTGTGGAATCGCGCCAAATTGGAAAGGCCTCACTTGCTGCCTTCATAGCTTTATCGATATCGGCAGCGTTTGAGTTAGGGGCCGTGGCAAAGGCTTGACCGGTCGAAGGATTAATCAGAGTTGTGGTTTCGCCAGATGCGCTATCGACTGACTTGCCATTGATGAAATTCTGTAACTTCTTCACCTGCTATGCCTGACCTTTCGTAGCCCTTACCAACTGATCACCGTGATCATATGGATGTTTTGTATAAGTTTCTAACCAGCGAGCAATTGTGTACTTACCTGCTTCAGTATGCTCACCAAACTTCTCGAGATCGCTGTCTTCTAATCGCTTAACCAAATCCAATGAGGCAGCGCGTACAGCCGCAAAGACTGCAATCGAATTAGTAACGTCGCCATCGGAATATGCAAGCTTAGGTTCATTAGCCCAGGCGGCTTCGTCATATCCCTGAATAATCGAACCTTCAGGTTCGGCAACCAAGCGACGCAGGCGCGCATATGACTGCGCCTCAGAATCTGCCATGTGATGAATGCATTGACGTGCCGACCATTCATTCTCGGCATGCACATCAATCACATCAGGAGTTACGCCCCGCGCTAAATTAAGAAAATACTGTGTGGCCGCTTCGTATGCAGCTGCTGCTTCTTTCAAATCCACTGTTGGGGCCATGCAGTGATACTAGTTAATTCTTTGCATTCTCACTAGCGGCCAACTGTCCGCATGCGCCATCAATCTCGCGGCCACGAGTGTCTCGTACTGTGACGGGAACCCCATAAGACTCAAGGATGCGAACAAACTCTGCCTCATCTTCGCGACGGGATGCGGTCCACTTAGAACCTGGTGTTGGATTAAGTGGAATGAGGTTGACGTGGGCGTTGCGGTTCTTAAGTAAGCGACCCAATAGGTCTGAGCGCCACGATTGATCATTAATGTCGCGAATAAGTGCGTACTCGATTGAATAGCGGCGACCGGTCTTCTTTTCATAAGCATCAGCTGCTGCCAAAACTTCGCGGACATTGAAGCGATTGTTAATTGGTACAAGGCTGTCACGAAGTTCATCATCCGGTGTGTGAAGTGAAACCGCGAGCGTGCAGTTAATTCCTTCTTCCATGAGCTTCTCAATGCCGGGCACTAACCCGACAGTCGAAACAACGACAGAGCGAGCCGAAATTCCAAGACCATCTGGATTTGGATCTGTGATGTTATGAAGCGTCCGCACGACTGCGTTGTAGTTAGCTAGTGGCTCGCCCATTCCCATAAAGACTATGTTGGAAAGACGTGTTGGCCCACCGGGTAGTTCACCATTTGCGCACGCGCGTGCAGCAGCCACGATTTGGTCTGTTATTTCACCAGCCGAAAGATTGCGAGTGAGGCCTGCTTGTCCTGTTGCACAGAAGGGACAGTTCATGCCACATCCTGCTTGGGATGAGATACAGACGGTGGTGCGATCTGAATAACGCATTAAGACAGATTCAACGAGAACACCATCGTGCAACTTCCATAAATCTTTACGAGTCATCCCACCATCTGTCGTGCGAGTAGTAACTAGTTCAATTAACTTGGGGGTCAACGCTTCAGAAATCACTTGGCGCTCAGCGGCTGGGATATCTGTCCACTCTTCTGGATTATTGGAAAGATGGGTGAAGTAGTGCGTTGCTACTTGCGCCGCACGAAATGGTTGAAAGCCAAGATCTTTTGCAAAAGCTTTTCGCTCGGTTGGTGAAAAGTCAGCTAAATGCTTGGGTGCTTTCTTTCTCTGTACCGGTTCATCAAAGACTAACTTCAGCTCAGTGGGGCGCTCAGTTGTCATAACAGGCCAGAGTCTTGCGCACGGCGGACAATTTCTAAAGCAAGCCACAAAGCGGGTGCGGCAAAGAGAGCTGAATCAAGGCGATCCATGATGCCGCCGTGTCCTGGAAGAAGTGAGCCCATATCTTTGATTGCCATATCGCGCTTGAGCGCTGATTCAATGAGATCTCCGGCGGTTGCAGTGAAGACAGTGACAAGTCCTGCGATTGCACCCAACCACCAATCAGATTGCATGATGTAAACAAAAGCTAGTGAGCCACCAATGGTTGTAAAGATAAGTGAGCCCACTAATCCTTCAATGGTTTTCTTCGGGCTGATTTTTGGAGCAAGCGGGTGCTTTCCGAATAAAACGCCAGTTAAGTAGGCAAAGGTGTCATTGCATCCCACAAGGACTACAAGCGTCATGACGCGTTCTAAGCCGTTATAAGGGCGCGCAAGCAGAATCAGAAATCCGGCAAGAAATGGCAGGTACATCAAGACCAGCGCTGATGCTGACGCGGTCTTTACAAAGTTCTCTGTGCCTTGCGGTAGTTGCAAAACTAATAAACAGGGAAAGGCAATTGCTGTAGCAACTGCGAGCCCCGATACTCCCCCGATCCACGTTGCCGCTGAGAGGCCGATGCCTGCGCCGGTCAGCGCCCAGAGAGGAAGATGGATGCTGGCAGCCGATAACGCACGATTGAGTTCGCGGATTCCAAGAAGAACTGCAATCGCAACTAGCGCTGCGAAGAAGACTCGATAAGTGGCAAGCGACGCCCAAACTAAGAAAATGAGAAAGATGCTAACGCCGATTGAAGGAAGAAGTTTTCGACCGGCGCGCTTATTGATAGCCTCGTTGATCGAATGTAAATCTGACACGGTAAGTGAACTTCTTTCGTGGAAGTCTTTAGACTTCGAGAAGTTCAGCCTCCTTGTGCTTAAGAAGCTCATCAATCTTCACCACGTGATCTGCTGTAATCTTTTCAAGTTCTTTTTCACCGCGGCTTAGATCATCTTTCCCGATTTCACCATCTTTTTCGAGCTTTTCCATAAGTTCTTTGGCGGTACGGCGGATGTTGCGGATTGAAACCTTGGAATCTTCAGCCTTTGTCTTGGCAACTTTGATGTAATCCTTGCGTCGTTCTTCTGTCAGCTGTGGGAAGTTAACGCGAATGACTGCGCCATCTGTTGCTGGATTTACACCTAAATCGGATTCGCGAATCGCCTTTTCGATAGATGCCATCGCGCCCTTATCGAAAGGAGAGATAACAGCCATACGAGATTCTGGGATTTGAATTGTGGCTAATTGAGAAAGTGCTGTGACAGTACCGTAGTAATCGACCATGATTTTGTTAAACATGGCAGGGTGAGCGCGACCTGTGCGGATTGCGCCGAAATCATCTTTAGCGACTTCGACAGCCTTATTCATCTTATCTGTCGCCTCTTTGAGCGCGCTTGCTACATCTGCCATGTGATTACTCCTTCAGTTGCTCTCGTCTAGGAGACGAGAGTTCCAATCTTTTCGCCACGGACTGCGCGGCCGATATTTCCGTTGGTCATCAAGTCGAAGACAACAATCGGTAGCTTGTTCTCGCGGCAGAGGCTAAAAGCTGCAGCATCTGCGACAGCGAGTGACTTCTGGAGAACTTCGTCATAAGAAATAGTGTCGAACTTTGTCGCGTTCTTATCTTTACGAGGATCTGCGTTATAGACGCCATCGACTCCGGACTTTGCCAGCAATAACGCGCCGGCACCAATTTCGAGGGCGCGCTGCGCAGCCACCGTATCTGTTGTAAAGAATGGCATTCCGGCGCCTGCACCGAAGATCACTACGCGACCCTTTTCAAGGTGGCGAATAGCGCGACGTGGAACATATGGTTCGGCAACTTGGCCCATAGTGATTGCTGTTTGGACGCGGGTATCGACGCCCTCTTTTTCTAGAAAATCTTGGAGTGCAAGGCAGTTCATAACCGTGCCGAGCATTCCCATGTAGTCAGCGCGGGAGCGTTCCATGCCGCGTTCAGAGAGTTCGGCGCCGCGGAAGAAGTTTCCTCCACCAACCACGATTGCAATCTGTACACCGCTTCGCACGACATCTGCGATTTGCTTTGCTACATCTTGTAAGACATCAGGATCAACACCGATGCCCTTCTTGCCACCAAAAACTTCACCAGAAAGCTTAAGGAGCACTCTGCCGTAATTCCCTCTAGAACCTGGCATGAGTGCTCCCTTCGCTCGACTGTTCGTTAGTTTACTGACCTACGCGGAAACGGTGGAAT
>JACCDY010286128.1_pt1 | contig 23988 bp, 13 predicted proteins | sample 7446391 | NCBI WGS metagenome assembly JACCDY01 (sample SAMN15323451, study PRJNA562643) | freshwater metagenome | isolation source: river surface water | place: USA:Blue River Watershed | collected 2017-08-18 | reverse complement strand
GGTTGAAGCGTGCATGGCAGACACCCTGCGCAACCCCACCAAATTGAAGTGGGTTCTTAAACGCATGATGAAAATGCGCGACCCTAAAGGTGTTTATGAAAATGGCGGTTGCTTGGACTCAACCCGCGAATATCCCAAACAAATTTTTCCAGGCAGCAACGAGCTGAACTTGCCGCGTTATTGAGTTTTAGGCCGGCAACTTCAGCGTGTCGGCTGGCAACTGGTCTATTTCGATCAACAACTGAGCCAACGATTGGCCCGCAGCCGCCAACAAAGCTTGACCTTTTTCGGCTGTGGCCGCGGCTGCATTGCCGGCAGCACCCATGGGGTTGTAGTCTTGCATTTGCCAAGCCAGCTTGGCACTTTTGCCGTTACCCAAGATTGGAAACTTGGCGGCCCGAGCTTCTGAGGTCGACTTGAAATTTTGGGCTTCGTCCATCCGAACGGCTTGAGGTTTCAAGGCCAACATGACAGAGGTTTCCACCTCGCCTGCGTGCACACCAAAGCGATGTTCGTGTTCGGAAAACAAGGCGTTCAGGTCTTGCCCCTGCGCATCGTGCAGGGGTAACTGATACCAATTGACACAGTAAACCAACATGCCAAGTCGGGCTCGCAAATCACGCGCCACGACATCCATCGCACCAACGTGACCGCCGTGGGCGTTGAACATGACCAATTTGTGAATGCCTGCAGCATGGACCGATTCGGCAATGTCGGTCCACAAACGAATGAGGGTTTCGGGCTTGAGGGTCAGGGTGCCATGAAAAGCGGCATGTTCGGGGCTGAGACCTACGGCTTGCGTGGGCAAAAAATAAACCGGCAAGCTAGGCGCTAAGGTTTGCAGCAAGGGCACGCTGCGGGCAATGACCGCATTCACAATGTCGGTATCGACCGACAAGGGCAGGTGCGGGCCATGTTGCTCTGTGGCCGACAATGGCAACACCGCAATGACGCGCGATTTGTCCATGCGCGCAAAGTCTTGGGTGTTTAAATCTGACCAAAAATGGGTGTTGAGTGACATGGAAAGCCTGTTGACTAGGTTGTCAGTTTAATAGACTGGCAAGCCCGGGGAAAAGAATTTCGGGTGTAGAGTGTCGTTATGCCACTGGCCGCGTTGCAAACCAACCTCAAGCTGGTGCTGTTACCCGCCCCCTCATTGTGACTTCTATCTAGACCGTTTTCTTCATGCCCTTGCTTTGCGCTTTTCCATTTCTCGATGCCGCCAAAAAGTTTCGGGCCTTGTTGGTCTGCGGCTTTTTGATACTTTTTGGGGGTTGGGTCCATGCACAAACGCAAATTTTGGGCGGCTCGACGGCCAACAATCCAAAAGGTCAGGTCGTTAGCACGGCCCAAGTCAAAGCGACTTTGCAGGTCTATGCGCCCAAAGGACTTGTAGCTGGTGAAACGTTTTGGTTGGGCCTGCAAATTGATCACGAGCCCAAGTGGCACACCTACTGGCGCAATCCCGGCGACTCTGGCTTGGCCACACAACTCCAATGGCAGTTGCCTGATGGCTTGAAACCTGGCAATTTAATTTGGCCCGCTCCGCAAAAAATTCCAGTGGGCACCATGGCCAACTACGGCTACGAGGGCAGCGTGCTGTTGGTGACGCCGGTTCAAGTTGGGTCGGCATTCAAAGTCAAAGCGCCAGAGACTGACATCACCGTGCAACTTCATGCTTCGTGGTTGGTTTGCAAACAAGAGTGCATTCCACAAGAAGGTGACTTTTTGGTCAAAGTGCCGGTCAAAGGCAGCACGGTCATGGCCCCAGAGGCTTTTCAGGCCGCTTTTTCAAATCAAGTCCAAGTGCTGAAGGGGAATCATTCAGCCGTCATTGCGGAAGATGGCCGTTCACTGACCTTGAAAATTGCCGCATTGCCCGCTGAATTGAAGGCAGGCGCATGGACCGTTTATCCTGAAACGGCCAATGTGATGCGCAACAGTGCCGCGCCAAGCATCCAAGACAACAGCGTCACTTTGCCTATTTCTAGCGAAAGGATGGACAGTCCCACACGCATGACTTGGTTGTTGGTTGAAGGAACAGACAGTGCGCCCACTGGCAAGCAGTGGGTTTTTGAAACGCCTGTTCAGGGCAAGTGGCAAGAGTGGACTGAAGCCCCTGCGGTTTATGACGCCAGCAATGTCAATTTTTCATTGCCCCCTGCAAGCATTTCTGCAGCACCCTGGGCCACTTGGATCTTGGCGTTGCTGGGTGCATTTTTGGGCGGCATGCTTTTGAATTTCATGCCTTGCGTTTTTCCGGTGTTGGCCATCAAGTTACTGGGCATCACGCAGCATTCTGGCAACCAAAGAACCATGCGGCTCTCTGCATGGGCTTTCAGTGTGGGCGTCGTCATCTCATTTTTGTTGTTGGGCGGTTTGATGTTGGCCTTGCGTGCGGCAGGGACGCAAATGGGATGGGGCTTTCAGCTGCAGTCGCCTTGGGTGGTAGGCGCACTCGCACTTTTGTTTGTGATCATTGGGTTGAATTTATCGGGCTTGTTTGAGTTCGGCCATTTTGTGCCCAGCTCAGTGGCCAGCTTCCAATTTGCCAATCCTGCTACCAACGCTTTGTGGTCTGGTGTGTTTGCGGTGGTCATTGCTTCCCCCTGCACTGCGCCCTTCATGGGTGCATCTCTGGGCTTGGCCATTGGCTTTCCGGCATGGCAAGCCTTGCCTATTTTTGGCGCCATGGGCTTGGGCATGGCTTTGCCTTTCTTATTAGTGTCCATCAGTTCAGCATGGCTGAAGTTTTTACCCAAACCTGGCGCGTGGATGAATACCTTCCGACATGTTATGGCCATCCCCATGTATGCCACGGCCCTTTGGTTGGTGTGGGTGCTGGGTTTGCAAACAGGTTGGTGGGAAAGCGCTGAAACAAACATCCAAACATCGGCATCCACATCGATGTCTAGCAAACAAAATGACGCTTCGCGACCTTCGGCTGTTTGGGAAGCCTGGTCGGAAGACAAGGTGCGCACAGCCAGGAAAGAAGGACGACCTGTTTTTATCGACTTTACGGCCGCTTGGTGCGTGACCTGCCAATTTAACAAAAAGACCACCTTTGCGGACGCCAATCTGCTGCAAGATTTTGCGCAAAAAAATGTGCTGCTGTTGCGTGCCGATTGGACGCGTTACGACCCCGCCATTACCAAAGCTTTGAACAATTTAGGGCGCAATGGTTTACCTGTTTATGCTTGGTATGCGCCTGGGCAAGAGGTGCTCATTTTGTCAGAGCTGCCCTCGGTTCAAGAAGTGCAAAATGCCTTGCGGCAGGTGAAGTCAGCGCCTTAATTTTGCTAGGTTGGCTCGCTATTTTGCCTATGCACTTGTGCAGTCTGCGAGAATACAAACGTCCTATCGAAACGTTTTATTTTCATGAGCACTGCTTCTTTTGCGCCCCTTCAAAACGACAATTTTTTGCGCGCATGCTGGCGTCAAGCCAGTGAACACACGCCCGTATGGCTCATGCGACAAGCGGGTCGCTATTTGCCTGAATATTGCGCCACGCGGGCCAAAGCAGGCAGCTTCATGGGACTGGCCACCAACGTCGACTTTGCCACCGAAGTCACGCTCCAACCCTTAGACCGCTACCCCCTCGATGCCGCCATTTTGTTCAGCGACATCTTGACCGTGCCCGATGCCATGGGCTTGGGCTTGAGTTTTGAACAAGGTGAAGGCCCCCGCTTTGCCAAGTCTGTGCGCGATGAGGCCGCTGTGGCCGAATTACAAGTACCCGACATGGCCAAGCTGCGTTATGTCTTTGATGCGGTGACATCGATCCGCAAAGCCCTGAATGGCCGCGTGCCCTTGATCGGTTTTTCTGGCAGCCCTTGGACCTTGGCCTGCTACATGGTGGAAGGCAAAGGATCGGACGACTATCGCTTGGTGAAATCCATGCTGTACAGCCGACCCGACTTGATGCACCGCATGTTGACTGTGAATGCACAAGCCGTGGCCGCTTACCTCAACACCCAAATTGAAGCGGGCGCACAAGCGGTCATGATTTTTGACAGCTGGGGCGGCGTCTTGGCCGATTCAGCCTTTCAAGAATTCAGTTTGGCCTACACCGCTCAAGTTTTGGCGATGATGAAGAAAGAACACCAGGGCGTCAAAATTCCCCGCATTGTGTTTACCAAGGGCGGTGGGTTGTGGCTTGAAGAAATGGGCCGTCTTGACTGCGAAGTGCTGGGACTAGACTGGACCATGAACTTAGGCCGTGCCCGCCAGATGGTGGGCGGTGCCGTCAATGGCCCTGGCAAAGCGCTACAAGGCAATATCGATCCCAATGTCTTGTTCGCACCGCCAGAGAGCATTCAAAAAGAAGTCGTTCGGGTTTTGGACAGTTTTGGTAAACCGCACACCGATGCCTACAGTACTGGCCCCACACACATCTTTAATTTGGGCCACGGCATCAGCCAATTTACACCGCCAGAGCATGTTTCGGCCTTGGTCGAAGCGGTTCACAGCCATTCCAGAGCACTTCGGCTGTAAGCACAGAAACCCCTCAAAAAAAACCCAAAAATATTTAAATTTTTGGGTTTTTTCTATTGACTTATGCACAAAAGTTCTTTTCATGGATTTTAAAATTAGCTTGCACGTTTTGTTGTCATCATGAGCTCCTTAAATTCTCTAAGTTATTGATTTTGTTAAGTTTTTATTTTTTGCTCAGTTCGCAAGCAATCCAAGCAAAGCCTTATTTTTCAAGGGTTTGCGGGCCGTCGGGTAGACTTTTCAACAAAGTTATCCACAGTTTCTTGGGACTGTCTCTAAAGGACTTGAAAAACAACAACTTATCGCTGTTTTCAAGAAAATTTATGAGCTACAAGCTGTCAGAATGGCTGTTTGTCAACGTTTCTTCCAACTTCCCTCAAGTTTTGAATCCCGATGTGGCTTGACATTGCTGTTTCTGCACCCGCCCACAGCCAAGTGGGTGGTCTGCTGACCTACACCACCGATTTGAAATTGGAAGTGGGTCAGTTGGTGCGCGTGCCCTTTGGCAAACGCGAAGTTCTAGGGGTGGTTTGGGGCGTGCATGACTCAACGCCCCCATCGTCCAACGCGCATACCGTGAAACAGATTGCCGCAAAACTAGAGGGTGTGTTGCCCATGAGCGCGCAATGGCGTCAGTTGGTTCAATTTGCCGCGCAGTATTACCAACGCGCCATTGGTGAAGTGGCCTTGGCAGCACTGCCCCCTCAGCTTCGCGACATGACGCCTTTGCAATTGGCCAGGCGGTTGAAGAAAAACAATGTGCCCGAAGACCAGACTGTCGATGCTTTGCAATCACCTTGGACTTTGTCAGAACAGCAGCAACAAGTGCTGTCGCAAATTGAACAATCACCTGGCCCATTTTTGATTCATGGCGCAACGGGCAGCGGCAAAACCGAAGTCTATTTACAAGCGATTGCACGAACTTTGGCACAAGACCCGCTTGCACAAGCGCTCATGATGGTGCCGGAAATCAATTTAACGCCGCAACTGGAAGAGCGCGTTAAAGCTCGCTTTGGCACAGAGGGCGTCGTGGCCATGCACAGTGGCATGACGGGGCCTCAGCGCATGAAAAGTTGGCTGGCCGCACACAACGGCAGTGCGCGAATCGTGTTGGGCACCCGCATGGCGGTGTTTGCCTCGATGCCCCATTTGAAATGGATTGTGGTCGATGAAGAGCACGACGCCAGCTACAAACAGCAAGAGGGTGCGCGTTATTCAGCGCGAGATTTGGCCATTTACCGCGCGCGGCTGGAAGGTGCCAAAGTGATTTTGGGATCCGCCACACCCTCCTTGGAAAGTTGGCATCAAAGTCGGCCTGCGCATGAAGGGGGTCGCTACCTGCGACTGCCAATGCCAGCTCGCATTGGTGAAGGGCAATTGCCATTTGTGCGCCGCGTAGACATGAACCATCAGCCTCGCAAAACCGTATTGTCGGCGCCTTTGATTGCAGCCATCCAAGAACGGGTGGCCAAGGGTGAGCAAAGCATGCTTCTGCTGAACAGGCGCGGCTATGCGCCCGTGCTGCACTGTGCGGATTGCGGTTGGAAAAGTGAGTGTTCGCATTGCAGCGCGTTCAGGGTCTTTCACAAAATTGACCGAACGCTGCGCTGCCATCACTGCGGCTTTACAGAGCGCGTTCCGCGTGCATGCCCATCGTGCGGCAATGCCGACATTGCGCCGATTGGTCGCGGTACCGAGCAGCTCGAGGAGTATTTGTCGGAATTGCTGATCGATGTCAAACGGCCTAATGGCCAAGCTGTGCGCGTGATGCGCATTGATGCAGACAGCACCAAACTGAAAGGCGCACTCGAGGCGCAACTGGCAGGTGTACACAGCGGTGAAGTGGACGTGCTGGTGGGAACGCAAATGATTGCCAAGGGGCATGACTTTAGGCGCATCACTTTGGTTGCGGCCATCAACCCCGATGGCGCTTTGTTTTCAAGCGACTTCAGGGCGCCTGAGCGTTTGTTTGCCTTGCTGATGCAAGCAGGTGGCCGAGCGGGTCGCGATGCTGCGCAAAGCACGCGCAGCGAGATGTGGGTGCAAACCTTTCATCCATCTCATGCCTTGTACGAAGCGCTTAAAAAACATGACTATCCCGCATTTGCCGAACAGCAATTGAAAGAACGATTGGAAGCAGGGTTGCCTCCCTACAGTTTTCAAGCGCTCATTCGAAGCGATGCCAAAACGCAAGCTGTGGCACAAGCTTTTTTGAACAATGCCAACGCACAACTTCAAGCCATTTTGAATGAGCAAGGCGATGCCGACACGGCTTCGCAGGTGAGCGTCTACCCCGCTGTACCCATGAGCATTCAACGTGTGGCCAATGTTGAACGCGCGCAAATGCTCATCGAAAGTACATCAAGAAAAACCCTGCACCAAGCTTTGGAAGCGTTGCAGGATTTACTGCATGCTTCAAGATCTGAACCCGCTCACAAGGGTTTGATTCGGTGGCTGGTAGATGTCGACCCCTTGGCCATTTAAAACGCACATGCAATTGACTTTACTGGCGACCTTGACGTCATTTCAAGAGTGCCACAGCCCCTGAAAAAGTTAAGAACGCTGCTGCGGTAGAGACCAAAATAATTCGGGCGATTCGGCCGTTGTCTGCGCCAAAGCGTTCAGCCAACATAGAGACATTGCTGGCACTGGGCAAAGCGGCCACCAAGACCATGACTTTGAGCGCGAACACATCAATGGGAACACCGACAGAGATGGCGGCAAGGCCCACCACCAAAACCAACAAGGGGTGTAAAAATAATTTCATGAGTGCCACTGGCACATAGTCTTTCCAAGTCAGTGGGCCGTGCTGTGCATGGTGTGCAATTTTTTGAGATCGCGCCAAAACAGCGCCAATGGTAAAGAGGGCCACCGGCGATGCCGCATCGGCCAGGAGGGTGACGGTTTTGTCGACAGGGCCTGGTAAGGTTCCTTGAAAGGCAGAAAACAAAGTACCCAATAAGATGGCCCATGGCATGGGGTTTTTGGTCATGCCCCAAAGTGCATTTTTGGCGGCATTGCCAACCCCGTTTTGACCGGCACCGTCTAAACTAGACAAGGCAATGCACAACGACGTGGTAATGACCATGTCGATGACAATGGTGACAATGGCTGGCCCTGCGGCAGCCGTGCCCAACAGGGCCACCAACAAGGGGACGCCCATGAAACCTGTGTTGGGAAAGGCGCCTACCAAGGCACCAAAAGCAGCATCGTTCCAGCCAATGCGCCGATTGAGTGTGACCGCCACAACAAAGGCCACCATGACCAAAGCGCAAAACAAATACATGAAGAAAGCGCCAGCGTCTAAAAGTTGCGCAATGGGCGTGCTGGCACCAAATCTGAACAGCATGCAAGGGAGCGCAAAGTACAAAACAAATCCATTGAGCCCTGGAATGGCCTCGAAAGGCAGCATTTGGCGCCGGGCGGCCAAGTAGCCACACAGGACCAATGCAAAAAATGGAAAGGTTACGCGCAAGACATCTAACATGGGGCACATTGTGCCTTGGAATTGAGCTGGGTCATGGCAACCATTCAAGGCCCACTTTTGCCCGCTATGATTCAAGTTCTTGCCGCGTTTTATTTTGAGCGTGGCATTTCTTTTTTTCTCGCATGTCCTCCCCCACGTTTGGTTTAAATTCCGCTCAACTTGAAGCCGTCAATTACGTCAAAGGGCCTTGTTTGGTTCTGGCGGGTGCTGGCTCGGGCAAGACGCGCGTGATCACGCAAAAAATAGCACGGCTCATTGAAGTGGGGCTTGAACCCAAACGCATTGCGGCCATCACATTTACCAACAAGGCCGCCAGTGAAATGCGCGAGCGCGCCAAAAAACTCATTGGTAAAGGGGCGCAAGAAGTATTGATTTGTACGTTTCACGCATTGGGTGTGCGCATCATGCGCCAAGACGGTCATGTGCTGGGGTTGAAACCCCAATTCAGCATTTTGGATTCAGACGATGTCACCAGCATCTTGAAAGACTGCGGCGGCACCACCGATGCCAACACGGCACGCCAATGGCAATGGGCCATCAGTGCCTGGAAAAACAGTGGCCTGAGTGCCGCTCAAGCAGAAGCCCAAGCCAAGACAGACAGCGAGCGCATCACCGCCAAAATTATGGGGCGCTATGAAGAGCGCTTGTCGGCCTATCAAAGTGTGGACTTTGATGACCTGATTGGCTTGCCCTTGAAATTGTTGGCGCAGTTTCCCGAAGTGCGTGAACGCTGGCAAGCGGCCATGGGCCATGTGTTGGTCGATGAATACCAGGACACCAACGCAACGCAATATGAAGTACTGAAACATTTGGTGGGCGAGCGCGCACGCTTTACGGCGGTGGGCGATGACGACCAATCGATTTATGGTTGGCGCGGCGCCACCTTGGACAATTTGAAAAAATTGCCGCAAGACTTTCCGCAATTGAAGGTGGTCAAGCTCGAGCAAAACTACCGCTCTACCAGTGCCATTTTGCGCGCAGCCAACAACGTCATTGGCCCTAACCCCAAGCTGTTTCCTAAAACACTGTTTTCAGAATTGGGCGAAGGTGAGCCCGTGCGTGTGGTCGATGCTGACAACGAAGAACATGAAGCCGAACGCGTGGTGGCGCGCATTCAATCTTTGCGTGCGGGTACCGCCACTAGCTCAGGGGGTGTGCAATACCGCGACTTCAAAGAGTTTGCCATTTTGTACCGCGCCAATCACATGGCGAAGCCTTTTGAAAAAGCACTGCGTCGTGCGCAAATTCCATACAAAGTTTCTGGAGGCCAAAGTTTTTTTGACCGCGCAGAAATCAAAGACCTGTGCGCATGGTTCAGGTTGTGGGTCAACAACGACGACGACCCTGCGTTCTTGCGCGCTGTGACCAGCCCTAAACGCGGTATTGGTCATCAGACGCTGGCGGGGCTCGGTACTTTGGCCAGCCAATACAAACTCAGTTTGTTTGAAGCTTTGTTTTCCAACAGCTTGGGTAGTCGCCTGTCAGCCCGTGCGGTTGGAAGCCTGCACGAGTTTGGCCGATACATGAATGATTTGGAATACCGCGCCAAACGAACGCATGGCGCTGAGGACGCCAAATCATTTTTATTGCAGTGGCTGAAGGAAATTGGTTACGAGAAATTTTTGTACGACGGCGAAGACAACGAGGCCGTCGCTGCGGCACGTTGGACGAATGTCTTAGAGTTTGTCGATTGGATGTCGGGACGTTGTGGCGGCACCATTGACGATGCGGCAGGCGTGAGTGTGTCCGCCGAGACCAAATCATTGTTGGAAGTAGCGCAAACCATTTCTTTGTTGTCGACATTGAATGAAAAAGAAACCGATCCCAATGTGGTCACCCTTTCAACCTTGCACGCTTCCAAGGGTTTGGAATGGCCGCATGTGATGTTGGTGGGTGTGAACGAAGGTTTGTTGCCTTTCAAAATGGACGAAGACAACAAAGAATCCATCGATGCGCAGGTGCATGCGGAGGGCCAGCTGACGCGACTGCAAGAAGAGCGTCGCTTGATGTATGTGGGCATTACGCGTGCGCAAAGAACTTTGTCAGTGAGCTGGACCAAGCGCCGCAAAAAAGGCCGCGACACCATTGCTGCATTGCCTAGCCGATTCATTCAAGAGATGGCCTTAGACAAAAATACCATCAAGGAAGATCCTCGGGAAAAGCTGCGTGCACTGCGTGCAGAGTTTGCTTTAAAAGCTGCAGCCTCTGCCGCCAATTACAAAGACTGAGTCGAAGCTCGCACCACCAAGTCGCTGTTGAGTTGCCGCGAAGCAGGTTGGCCACCGCGCATCACTTCTTGTAAACATTCCAACAAAACGCGAGCCGCCATGTCCAGAGGCTGCCTGATGGTGCTGAGCGGCGGGAAGCTGTGCCGTGATGCGTCCACATCGTCGTAGCCCACCACGGCAATGTCGTCGGGCACTTTCAAACCGCGCGCATTGAGAACGCCCATGGCATTGATGGCAATCAGGTCACTGGCTGCAAACAAAGCATCGAAGGCAATGCCTTTGTCGCAAAACGCATGCATGGCCTCTTGTGATTCAAGCGGTGTGAAGGGCGACAAAATGAACAAGTCTGGATTGACTTCAAGCCCATTTGATTGAAGCGCTTGGCAATAGCCTTCGAAGCGCAGCTTGGCTTCTCCAGATCGAAAGTCGCCTATGTAGGCAATGCGTTTGCGACCTTGTTGAATGAGATGGTTTGTGGCTTGCAGGCCACCACTGAAGTTGTCACTGCCAACACTGCAATACAACTGATCTGGCAACATGGCACCCCAAACGACCACAGGCACTCGGCGTTTGGCCAAAGCATTGAGCTGGTCGTGATGGTCCCACTGGCCCACCATGACCATGCCGGCCACCCGACCTGAATCGTAGAGCGCCGCGCATTCATCCAAGTGATCTGCATCGACACGCGACAACAGCAAATCGTATTGGGCAGCGGTCATGGCATCGGCCAAATGACCCATGATGGACAAGAAAAAGGGGTCGGTCACTTGCATGGGCAAGTCGGCCTTGAATGGAATGACCAAGCCCAAGGTGCGATTTTCGCCACTGCGTAAATTTTTTGCGCCCGCGTGAACGGTGTACTGGTGCGCTTGCGCCAAAGCCAGAATACGCTCACGCGTTTCGGGGCGAATGGACTCACTGCCGTTCAGTGCCCGCGATACGGTAGCCGTTGAGACACCTGCCAACTTGGCGATGTCTAACATTTGGACTTTGCGTTTGTTCACGTCGAGGGTCTGTGGCAAAGCTGTCATTTTGACAGACTCAGTTGCGCCAGTGAGTGATCAGCTGGCTTTCTGCCAAATCTTCCACAACTGTGCCACTTCGACCGCTGTGGCATCGCCTTGAACACTGTCCCACATTTTTTCGGCGTCTGCTTTTTTACCCAGCTTGTGCAAAACAATGCCGGCATGCAAACGTGTTTCGGCTTCGCGACGCAAACCACCCATCTCGATGGCCTTGGTGAAAGTGGTCGATGCCAATTCCCATTGTTGTTTGGACGCATAAACTTCGGCCAAGCTAGCTATGGCATTCGCGTCTTTCGCAGACTTTTCAAGCGCAGGCAATGCCTTTTCGTCTTCGTTCAATTTTTGCTGGGCTTGCTGACGCAACTTTTGCTGATTGGCCACATCGCTGCCCTTGCCAAACACGCCTGAGCTAAAGGCCACCTCCACCACTCTAGCGGCTTCGGCGGGCAGGCCATTCTTCAGGGCCAAGTTGGCCATGTCGGTGTATTCGGTGGGATCTTCCATGTTGCCTGTGAGCTCAAGCAAACGGTACAAATCTAAATCGAATCGAATGTTGAAGTTGGCTTGACGTGCCACGCGTGGGATCACTTCGGCCCAATACGCTTTGCTGGGGTAGCGTTGCAAGAGCATTTTGAGTGAAGCGTTGTAACCCGCATCATCTTTCAACATGCGTTGGCTGTAAGCCATCAAACGCAATTCGATTTCGGGCGTTTTGACGTTGAACTCTTCGTCTGATTTGATTTTGGCCTTGACCTCTTTGATGACGGCCTCATGTTGCTTTAAAACAGACAGGGTTTGAATGAGCACGGGACGCACCGAGGGGTTGCGACCCCCTTGGTCTAAATAAATACGGGCCCATTTCACAAAGCGCTCGAGGTCTTGGGCTTGCTGTGCCGCACTCAAGATGGACTCGATGAGTGCCGCTTTTTGATCGGGCAAGGTGGTCTCGGGCATTTCTTGCACCAAGGTTTCTAAGGTGCTGATGGCCAAGACAAAATTTTTGGCTTTCATGGCGGCGGCGGCCAAGGTGCGAAGCACATAGGGCCGTTCGTCCTTTGAAATATTGGGCATGGCCATGGCTTGCTGCGCCACCATCAATGCCTTGTCCAGTTGTCCTTCACGAAGCGCATCTTGTGAGGCTTGTAGTAATTTGACCACCTCGGGACGAATGGCAGGTGCCGCAGCATTGTTGGTTTGGGCCAAGGCAGTTGTGCTGGTGGTGGCCATCCATGTCAATAAAGGCAGTGCCAAAGCCATTGAACAATTGCGCGCTGTGCGCAACAACTGGCTTTGCAAACGACTTGAAACTTGGGGAAGAGCTTTGTAGCGGGTCATGATTTTGGGTTTGGTTGCGTCAAATGACGACTATAAAGAATGCAAAGATGTAATTTTGGTACAAGAATCGAGATTTTCCCTTATTTTTCATCGATTTTCACGACCCCATCATCAATAAAATTAGCACTTAAGAATGCATTTACAGAGGGGTTTTATTTCTACAACATCTAGGGTTTTTCCTAAGTGAAAGAGCATGTAGTTTTACTCCACAATCTACTCGTGCAATCGTTTACATGAAGTTTCCAAGGGCAGCACACCTCTTTTATTTTTCAAATAAGGTCAAAAGAATGACACAAACAAACCAAAAATCTCGCAAAGTGGAGAGACAACGCGGATTCCAAGTCAGCCCCGTGGCTGCTGGATGCGCTGTGTTGTTGATCAGCGTTGCTGGCGCAACGCATGCGCAACAAGCAAGCAGCGAAGTGGTGGTGACGGGTATCCGCGCCTCTATTGAAAACGCCATTGCAACCAAACGTAACTCTGACGGTATTGTTGAAGCGTTGTCAGCTGAAGACATCGGCAAATTGCCAGACAGTACTGTTGCCGAGTCAATTTCTCGTTTGCCCGGCGTTACTGCTCAGCGTAACAAATCGACAGGCCGTGCCCAGTCTGTCAGCGTTCGCGGTATGTCGCCCGACTTCAACGGTGCATTGCTGAATGGCCGCGAGCAAGCGTCGACTGGCGACAGCCGTGGCGTTGAGTTTGACCAATTCCCAGCCGAATTGCTCAGCTCCATTGTGATTCACAAAACGCCAGAAGCCTCCTTGGTGGGTCAAGGTTTGGCCTCTACCATCGACCTGCGCACTGTGCGTCCTTTGGACTACAACAAGCGCACATTCGCAGCCAATGTTCGCTCACAGCGCTCAGGCATTGACTCTGGCGCTGGCGAAGGCAAGGGCGATCGTCAATCCTTCTCTTATGTTGACCAATTTGCAGACCGCACTTTGGGTATTGCTTTGGGCTACACCAAGCTGAAAGACGAAGGCGCCGAGCAGTTGAAATTCAACTCTTGGGGTGGCTGGAACCGCGATCTGACCTACAACGGTCAAGCGGTCAAGATTCCTGGCGGCTTTACAGCTGACACTGAGCAAAGTACATCTAACCGTGAAGGTTTGATGGCCGTTATTCAATACAAGCCCAACAAAGACTTCGAAACTGTATTGGATGTTTTCTCCTCTAAAGGCACTTTCGCTTTGAAGAAGACGGGTCTTGAAGGTGCTTTCCTTGAAAATGCTTCATACGACCCAGCAGGTACCTTGATCAATGCTACAGTTAATTCAGCTGGCTTTGTGACCAGCGGTACCATGACTGGCTATAAAGGCGTGATTCGCAATCACGTTGAATCTGGTGACGACAACCTCGATTCTTTTGGTTGGAACACCAAATTCAAAGTAGGTGACTGGAAGGCCAATGCGGATATCGCTCAGTCCAAAGTTTCTCGTCTGAGCCAACGCTACGAAACCACAGCAGGCTTGCCTGGAAACGGCAACACAACGGGCCGTACAGACACCATGTCCTGGACAGGTTTCAATGGCAACAACCTGGCCGACACCAAGTTCACAACGGGCTTGAGCTATGCTGACCGCTCTCTCATGAAGCTAACTGACGTGAACGGCTGGAGTGGCGGACCCTCTTCACCACAAGCTGGTTATGTGGCTTTGCCCTCTGTGACCGACAAAGTGGACAACCTCCGTTTCTCTGGCCGCCGCAATGTGGATTACGGTCATGTTTCTTCAATTGAAATTGGCGCGAACTTCTCTGACCGTACCAAAGTTCGTACGACACAAGAAGGCCGATTGGTCATCAAAGGCGGTGATCCATACGCTGGTGCTGCAGTGCCAGGCACAGCGACCAGTGTTGCTGGTACAACAGGTTTGTCAGTTGTTTCTTGGGATCCACGTGGCTCACTTGGAACCATCTATGATTTGGCCAAGAAAGTTGATGCAGATATCCTGAACAAAGACTGGTCTGTGAGCGAAAAAGTGACCACCACTTACGTCAAAGGCGATTTGGACGGCAAATTGTTTGGTATGCCTTACCGAGGTAACGTGGGTGCGCAATTGGTTAACACCGACCAAAGCTCTACGGGTTTCAACGTGAACCGAGCTACCTGTGTTGGCAACACGGCTGCAACTTGCCCTGGTATTTCCATTGGCAATGGCAAAACATACAGCGACTTCAACCCGAGCTTGAACTTGAACTTCGATGCGGGTAACGACCAGGTCTTCCGTTTGGGTGTTGCCAAAGTTTTGGCACGTCCTAATATGGGCGATATGCGTGCAAGCATGGGCATGAGCTACGACAGCACCAAGGGCATGTACACCGGTGACGGTGGCAACCCTGGCCTGGAGCCCTTCCGCGCCAAGTCTTTTGACCTGTCCTACGAGAAGTATTTCGGCAAAAAGGGTTACATCAGCGTGGCTGGTTTCTACAAAAAGTTAGACACCTACATTCTGAAAACTGCCACACCATTTGACTTCAAAGGCTACACACCTGCCGGTTTGACATACCCCACCATGGGCATGTTGACACGACCCATCAATGGTCAAGGCGGTGATATCAGCGGTATTGAAGTGGCCATCAATGTGCCCTTCTCTATGCTGACACCCAGCTTGGATGGTTTTGGTGTGATGGTCAACAAATCTAGTACCAGCAGCAATGTGAACTTGCCCACCAGCGCATTCAGCACGAATGACATTGGCCGCGACAAGATTCCATTGCCAGGCTTGTCAAAAGATGTCGACAACATGCGCCTGTACTACGAGAAGAGTGGCTTCCAAGTGGCCGTTGCAGCTCGCAAGCGCTCCGACTTCTTGGGTGAGATCAGCGACTTCCAAGACAACCGTCAGTTGACCTTCATCAAGGGTGAAACTGTGATTGACTTGCAAGCTGGCTATGAGATCCAACAAGGTCCCGCAAAAGGTTTGTCAGTTTTGTTCCAAGTGAACAACGCCAGCAACGCGCAGTTCCAGCGTTACAGCAACACACCTTCCAACATCGTAGAGAAAGTCAAATACGGCAAGGTCTACTTGATGGGCGCAACTTACAAGTTCTAATTTGAATTTGTAAATCACCTTCCTCTGTCGGTTTTTGACAAGGAAGCTACATTAAGGGGGGCTTGTCCCCCCTTTTTTATTCATGGTTGTGAGCATGCAAAACCCTTTAATTCAAAACATTGTGATTGTGGGTGGTGGTACCTCGGGATGGATGACCGCCACTGCGTTGGCCAGCGTTCTGCGCGGCAAATACAACATCCGGTTGGTTGAGTCCGATGAGATTGGCATCGTGGGCGTGGGCGAAGCCACCATCCCCATGATTCAGCGCTTCAACAAAGTCGCGGGCATTGACGAAAATGAATTTCTCAAGGCCACCTACGGTACTTTTAAATTGGGCATTGAGTTTGTCAATTGGGGGCAAGTAGGCGATCGCTACATTCACGGTTTTGGCGCCATTGGTCAAGACCTTTGGACCGTGCCTTTTGAGCAATACTGGCACAAAATGCGCGCAGCTGGCAAAGCGGCTGACTTGGGCAGTTACTCCATCACGCGTGCAGCGGCACGCGCCAACAAATTCATGCGGCCTGATTTGTCGGTGCCCAATTCGCCTTTGGGTGACATCACATACGCCTATCACTTTGACGCGAATTTGTACGCCAAGTATTTGCGCAAATTGTGCGAGGCTCGCGGTGTTGTTCGCACCGAAGGAAAAATTGTTCAAGTCTCGCAGCGCGCAAGCGATGGGCACATCGATGCCGTTGTGTTGGCCAGTGGCGAACGCGTCGAGGGCGACCTGTTCATTGATTGCTCCGGCTTTAGAGGACTGCTGATTGAAGAGACTTTAAAAACAGGCTACGAAGATTGGACGCATTGGCTGCCATGCGATCGTGCGTTGGCCGTGCCCTGCGAATCTGCGCCCCAGCTGCTCCCTTACACCCGCTCAACGGCCCATCGCGCCGGTTGGCAGTGGCGCATTCCTTTGCAGCATCGCATCGGCAATGGCCATGTGTTTTGCAGCCAATTTGTGAGTGAAGACGAAGCCGCTGCCACGCTGTTGTCAAACCTGGATGGCAAACCTTTGGCAGATCCGCGCTTGATCAAGTTCAACACCGGCATGCGCAAAAAAGCTTGGAACAAAAATGTCATTGCGGTTGGACTTTCAAGTGGTTTTCTGGAGCCTTTGGAGTCGACCAGCATCCATTTGATTCAAGCGGCGGTTGCGCAGTTGATTGAGTTCTTCCCAGACAAAGGTTTCAGCCAACTCGACATTGACACCTACAACGCGCAAAGTCGATTTCAGTTTGAGCGTATTCGCGATTTCATCATCCTGCACTATCACGTCAATCAACGCACTGATTCTGAGTTTTGGAAAGCGTGTGCCAACATGGCGGTACCCGATTCACTCAAAGAAAAAATCGCATTGTTCCAAACACACGGGCGCATCTTCAGGTTCAATGAAGAGTTGTTCTCGCAAGTGGGTTGGCTGCAAGTGATGGAGGGCCAAAACCTCAAACCTGCACGCTACAACCCCTTGGTCGATCTGCAAGATGAGGGCGGCATTCAGGAGTACTTGGAAAGTGTGCGCAACGTGATTGCAAAGTGTGTGGACTTTATGCCCACGCATGCGGATTACATTGCAAAAAACTGCGCTGCAAAGCCGATGTGAGCCCCAGGCGGCGCTGCGCCAGCCTGGTCTCACATTTTCAATTTGAAGATGCCCCCCAAATCCAGCCACTCATTGCTGGAATGGTGATGGTCATTTCTTTTCCGTTAATTTTCACAGTGCCATGACCCCACCACATGGTGCCTTGTCGTTTCAGCAGCGCAGTCGGTGCTGTGAAGGTGTGCGTTTGGATTTGATCGCTGTTGTTAAAGGCCATCAGCACCTGCGCATCGGCTGTGTGGCGCGTCAGCACCATGCTGTTACCGGTGCTAAGCAAGGGTGCACTCAGCTGGCCTCTTCGAAGGACTGGTTTTTCTTGCCTTAGCTTGAGCAAGGCTTTGAAATCGGCTCGCAAAGCCATGTCGGGTTGCCCCCCTAAATCGGCCCACGGATACGGCATGCGGTTGTAAGGATCGTCTCCGCCTGTGAGGCCCACCTCATCACCATAGTAGACCGTGGGTGCGCCAGGCAAGCTCATTTGAAGCGCTGTGGCCAAACGCAATTTTTGTTTGGCTTTTTGCATGGCTTCAGCAGAGGCGGTTGTTGTCCCGCCCAGCACATACAAAGCGCGGGCTTGATCGTGACTGGACAACAAGTTCATAAGGGCATGAAAAGCTTGCGGTGGATAGGCTTCGCGCAAGTGCTCTAAATTGGCGATGAGTGTGCGTGCGTCGCTGCCGTTTGCAAAATCTAAGATGGCATTGCGCATCACATAGTTCATGGTGGCATCGAAGGTGTCGCCCAAGAAATATTTAGACGCATCAAACCATGTTTCGGCAATGGTGACGGCATCGGGTTTGGTTTGCTTCACGGCTTTGCGCCACTCGCGCCAAAAATCGTCGGGCACCCAAGGGGCCACATCCATGCGCCAACCTGATGCGCCTAGCTTCAGCCATTTGCGCGTGACAGAGTCTTTGTCGCCATAGGCAAATTGTCGCCAGCCTGCAGAGTTTTTATTCAACTCAGGCAAGTCGGCCACGCCCACCCAACCCTTGAATTGCTTGTCTGGGTCGGTTTGTGTGGCGTCCAAGGTAAACCAACTGGCATAGGGTGAATTGGTTTGAATGCGATTGTCAGCGAATGCGCCCAACCCTTCTGATTTGAAAGTTCCAAAGCGATCAAAGTACTTGGAGTCAGCGCCCACATGGTTCAAAGAAGCATCGGGTATGACACGGATGCCGCGCTTGGCAGCCTCTTGGGTGAGGCGAGTGAAATCTGCATTGGTGCCAAACGCAGGATCGATTTCGTGAAAATCTGCGGTGTCGTATTTGTGATTGCTGGCCGCCTTGAAAACCGGCGTCATGTAGATGGCATTGGCGCCCAAGTCTTTGATGTCATCGAGTTTTTGAATGATGCCTTCTAAGTCGCCCCCAAAGAAATCATTGTTGTAGTGCGGGTCAGAGCCATCGCCAGTGCCTGGTTTGTAGGGCTTGTCTAACCAACTCTTGTGCACTTCAATGTTGTGGCTTTGGTATTTTCTGGCGCCTACTTTAGGATCGTTGTCTGGGTTGCCATTCCGATAACGCTCTGGAAAAATAAAGTAATAAACAGCATCTTGCGCCCATTCAGGCACTTTGAATGCAGGGTCGTAAACGGTCACACGAAAACGACGCAAACGGCGCTCTTGATCAGGGGCTGGAATGACTTGACCTACGCCCCCACTGCCCTTTTCTTGCGTCCAATAAATGGCCGATGCATTGTTGTGATAGACGTAATTGACACCACCAATGACCACTTCAAACCAATACCCATAAATGGCTTTGTCTTTGAAACGATGGCTGGCTTTGAACACTTCGTGTTTGTCGGCTTGCGTGCGCTGCATGTTGATGCGCGCCAAATTTCGGTACGTCAAAATTTCTTGATTTCCTTCAAGGCGCCGCACATCCAACACCAAGGTGGCGCGCTCTACGCCAGGCAATGCTTTGAGTGACCAATGCACCGTTTGGTGCTGTGGCACCGCGCCAAAAGGTTTGCGATAAGCCAGATCACGCGAGTCATGGTGCAAACTTAACGCCACAGGATGGGTAACCGCCGCTTGCCTCGGATCGACAAATGTTTGCGGCAACAATTGCAAAAATGCATGCCCGCTTTGCAGGTTCAGTCGCAATGTGTGCGCACCTGAAAACGTCAGCTTGGTGCTGGGTCCATTTGGCTTGTCGGGTTGCAAAGCCAATTCGTTTTGTGTCGTGACAAACTCTTTGCTGGGCACTGACCAACTGCTACTGCCTTGCCACTTGGCGTCGGCCACTTTAAATTCATGCACGCCTTGCAAATTGACGTTCAAATAAAAGGCATTGCAGTCCCACACAAATTCAAAATCTTCTTGTGCAGTCCAGCCGTTCATACTGCCGCGCAAATAAAGTGGTGGCACGACTTGCGGTGCTGCTTGGCACGTGACGTTGGTGCCTTGTGCCACATTGCCGCTGGGCACCGTCGTTTGTGCCACAGACAAGCAGCAAAACACCAGAGCACACAGGGCTGGCCATCTGTGAATATTTGAAAACTTCATTATTTTTCTACAGCAAAAACATTGACCGACTGCGCTGGCACTGTCACTTGCCCACCCTTCTGATTGGCAACACCTTTTGCAGGGTAGAGCGCGCGAAGTGTGGCGTTGCTGTCCAAGTTCTCGACAGTGACAGGCACAGCTTGCGTGCCGTAATTGATCACCACCACACTGTGTTCTTGTGCCGCTTTTCTTTGGTATGTCAATACTTGACCTTGTGCCTGCGGTGCTTCATAACTGCCGTTGGCCAGGGAGGTTCGCGTGTTGCGCAACGTCAGCATGTCGCGGTAGAACGACCATAGGCTATCGGCCCCAGCTTTTTGAATTTGCGCATGGTGTGTACTGACATTGCCAGAGGTAGCGCGATAGGGCTGTCCTGTGGTGAAGCCTGCTGTTTTTTCATTGGGCAACCAGCTGTAGGGGCCCCGGATGAAAGGGTCATCGCTCAAACCTTTTGCACCAGCCATGCCAATTTCTTCACCGTAATAAATGAAGGGCGTACCCGGTAACAACAAGTAAGTTGCAGCGGCCAACTTGTATTGCACTTCATTGCCATTGACCTGATCCCACAAACGCTTGCCTGCAAACTGATCGTGGTTGGATGCAAAACTGGCCAGTGTGTGTGGTGCTTTTGTATAGTACTGCGCTACTTTTTGAATGGCCTCTGGGTCGCCTTTGGCTGCTTTTGAAATTTGATTTTCTAGACCAAAGGCAAATGCGCCACCACATATTTCGGGCTGTGCATACACCTTCGGTTCGGCAGTGGCTTCGCACACCACGTACTTATTGGGATACGACTTGATCAAGCGAGTGAACTGGCCTGTGAGTTGACGGCTTTCAGGTTGATCGTTCCAATCTTTGGCATCTTTTTCAATGAGGTGCGGCACCGCATCCAAACGAAAGCCATCGATACCGCGGTCTAGCCAAAACTTCAGACTTTCTTCGTGGTACTTCACAACCTCTGGATTGCGCATGTTGAAGTCGGGCATGGGCGCGCCAAAGGTGGCGAGGTAGCTGCCGTTGTTTGTCACAACCCAAGGATCGCGCCCCCAAATGTCCCACCCTTCGGGTTTTTCATTGCGCCATTCGTACCATGCTCGGTAAGGGCTTTGCGGATTTTTAAGTGCCTCTTCAAAAAAGGGATGCTCTTTGGCACTGTGGTTCAACACATAGTCCATGATGATGCCAATACCCCGCTTGTGCGCTTCTTTAATCAGCTCATCAAAGTCTGCCAGCGTGCCATAGTCAGGCTCAATGTTTCTAAAGTCACGCGTGGCATAGCCATGGTCGCGATCTGCACTGGCTGTAATGGGCATGAGCCAAATGCCTTTGATGCCTAAGTCTTTCAAATGGTCTAAGGATTGAATCAGGCCTTTCAAATCGCCAATGCCATCGCCATTGCTGTCTTTGTAACTGCGAACAAAAATTTCCATGAATGCGCCATGATGCCAACCCTCCTTGAGTTTTGGTTTTCTCTCATACTGATAAAGTGCCGCCGCAATGGCCAAAGCGCCGAAGAGGAGTCCCCATAAAAATGGCTTGAGACTGAAGGGTTTCATTCGATTAGTTTTTCTTCAAGACAGAAAAGGATTGCGCAGGCAAACTAATTTGCATCACGCCTGACGTGTTAACGGTACCCATATTGCTAACGCCTTCTAGGCTTGACCACACCTCTCCAGGCACCAAGCTGCCAATGTTCAGATTCGCGCTGCTTGTATCAAAGTTAAAAATCACCATGATTTTTTGATTGCCCGCTACGCGCTGAAAACCCATCGTTTTTTGTTGTGCCCACGCACCTTCGTAGGTTCCACTGCTCAAAGCTGTTTGCGTATTTCTCAAAGCCAACAATTTTTTGTAGTGCTGATGAAGCGATGTCGTTTGACTTAATTGTTGCGCCACATTCTGCGTGCCGATGTTGCTGGACAGCGATCTAAAGGGACTGCCTGAACTAAAACCTCTGGCATCTGCAGTCCAGCTCATGGGCGTACGCAGAGACCAATCGCCCGTCAGTGCATCGGATGCCGCCATGCCAATTTCTTCACCGTAATATATGAAGGGCGTGCCCGGCAGGAGCAAATAGCTGGCGGCTGCTAACTTGTACTGCGCCACGTTGCCCTGCAATTGATTCCACAATCGATCGCCGGCAAAGCGGTCGTGGTTCGATACAAATGGCGCTAAATTGTTTGAGCGTGTTTTGTAATAGTCTGCTAATTTTTGGATGGCACCGACATCGCCTTTAGCGGCGCCCACAATTGAACCCGACAAATCAAATGCAAATGCACTGCCACACGAATTGCTGTCTGCAAATGCGCCTGAGTTGGCGGGCGCCTCACACACCATATAACGTTGCTTGTACTGCATCACAGTTTGCCGCACCTTGTTCATGATGGCATGATTTTCTGGTTGCACTTCCCATGCCGTTGAACTGTTTTCGACCAAGTTGCCGACCGCATCAAACCTGAAGCCATCGACACCTTTGTTCAGCCAATAACGCAAATTGTCGTGATGGAATTGCTCAACTTCAGTGGCTCGCAAATTAAAGTCGGGCATGGTGTTTGAAAAACCTGCGAAATAAAAACCATTGGCCCAAGGACTGGCGTGCCAAGGATCTTGGCCATAGATCTGCCATCCTGTGGGCTTGGGGTTTTGCCATACAAAATAATTTCTTTGCGCATTCATCGCCGATGAAGACGAATTCAAAAACAAGGGGTGTTGGTTGCTGCTGTGGTTAATCACATAATCAACAATCACGCCGATGCCGCGTTTGTGGGCCTCACTGATGAGCAATTCAAAGTCAGCTTGTGTGCCGTAGTCAGTTTCGATGGCGCGATAGTTTTTAACGGCATAGCCGTGATCTCGGTCTGAACTTTGTGTGACGGGCAACAGCCACAGGCCTTTGACCCCCAGATCTTGCAAATAATCCAAGCGCTGAACCAAGCCCTTGAGATCGCCCTTGCCATCGCCATCGCTGTCTTGGTAAGCACGTACATAAATCTGCATAAATGCACCCTGCCACCACCCAGAAGGCAAGGGGCTTGCGACCGCGCTCACACTCACGCTGCCCGAATCGGGCACTTCCAACGCGCTGCCGGTGTTGACTGGTTCAATGGCACCCGCATTTGAATTGGACGAACCGCCACAAGCGCCTAGAAATAATGGCGCGCAAATCAGCAAAGTGCGAATGATTTTTTTCACGGTTAGGTCAAGGCACCTCGAAATGAATTCATTGGTATTCATAAAAACCTCAAAGTTTGACTCTCCTGAATCAAAATCATCAATATGTAGAAAAGCTACAGATTTTGAAGGTTTAGAAATTTCAATTATTGGGTGTTTTCCCTAATTCAATCGATTACATGATGCTTTTTTGTAGTTTTATTACGATAATTCCGTACCTTTTGATCAAATGACTGTTTCATGCCTCGACTTTCTCGCGTGATGCGCTGGGCCGTAGGGCCATGCCTTGCACTGAACATGCTTAGCGTGGGTGCCACTGCGAACCCCAACAAACTGTCCGAAGCTTCCGCCAAGTTGTGCAATGCCCCTTTGGGCGCAACCTTGTTGCACGCCAATGATTTGAAATTGGCCGCAGAAGCCATTTGGCTGAACCGGTCGCAAATTTCTGTCCCAGGCATGACGGTCCAAGAAGGCCATCGTTGGTTGTTGGCCAGCTCACTGGATGGCAAGCTCCATGTGCAAACTGGCCAAACGCTTGAAGGTGCCGACACCACTTTAGGCCTCAATATCAAGGGTCCACAGTTACTTGAATTGGCCGGGCTCAATGCAATAGCACTCAAAAAACTTCACACCGCACAAACTGTGCTGGTTCAAGTCGACCCTGAAGGAAAGGTGCTGAAGGCCACACGCTTGCAAGCGGCCAAAGCACTTGACGATCTGTATGCAGATGCCGCTGAGCACCAAACGCTTGGCGCGCAATTTGTGAAATCCCCAAATGGAAATGCTGCGGACACGGCCAGCTTGGCATTGTGGGCACCCACTGCACGCGCGGTGAGCGTCTGTCTTTACCCCAATGCCCATGCCGCTGCTGTTGGCCATGCCAAGTTGGCTCGAGACGATGCCTCAGGTGTTTGGCGTACTGCCAAACCGATGGCAAAGCAAGGCAACTACTACCGCTTTGCGGTTGAAGTGTTTGTGCCGGGTGTGGGTTGGGTCATCAATCATGTCAACGATCCATACGCCGTGAGCTTGAGTGCCAACTCATTGCGAAGCTATGCCGCCGACCTCAATTCTCCTCAG
>JACCDY011504276.1_pt1 | contig 23994 bp, 18 predicted proteins | sample 7446391 | NCBI WGS metagenome assembly JACCDY01 (sample SAMN15323451, study PRJNA562643) | freshwater metagenome | isolation source: river surface water | place: USA:Blue River Watershed | collected 2017-08-18 | reverse complement strand
CTTCGTTAATTGATTATTACATGCAAAAAAACAACATTTTGAATAAAGTATTCTTCGGTATCGGCTTTGCAGCCCTTGTAGTTTTGAACGGATGTGGGGAACCCAGTGTTCAGACCAAAAAAATGACGCAAATTGACTTTGTTGACGAGTTGAATGAACTATCTAATAATCCACTGCAAGTGTCTGATTTAAAGATGGTTAAAACAAAGCATGGTCGATTTTTCGATGTCTGGTTTTCCGAAATAATGGACTATTCCAAATATTCACGATATCCTGACTCCATGATTGCAAATATGTTCAATTATTGGTTGCAAGTGAATAGACCCGTATTTGCCGCCGTTCAAAAGCATTACAATGTAAATACTGATTGGAAAAATTCTTTGGATTACCAATGGAGTAGGCTTCAATCGGAATTATCCAATGTTCCAGATCCAGTGCTTTACGGTTATTTTTCACAGTTTAGCAATTACAACACGTTTGTAGATACGTTCAAAGGCAAAACCTTGTTGGGATACAGCAAGGAAATGTTTATGAACGACACTTTTGCCCTCTATAAAGCACTTGATGTGCCTTCATTTTACATGAGATACAACGACCCCAATCAAATTCCAACCTTATTGATTTGGAATTATTTAAAGTCGAGGTTTGAAGCAGAACATAAAATAAATAACATGCTTTCTCAAGCTGTTTTTGAAGGCAAGATTTGGGCTTTACTCATGCATATTTCAGATAGAGATGCTCCCAATTTGGATTTGGGATATACTGTAGATGAGTGGGCTATGATGGAACGCGATCAGGGACAAATGTGGAGATTGATTTTAGATCAAAAAGCCCTTTATAGCACTGATTTTAACCTTTACAGAAGGTATTTTGTATACGGCGATCAAACTTTCGGAGCAGGGATTCCTCAGGGATGTCCGCCGCTTATCGGCAATTTTGTAGGATATAAAATTGTATCGAAATACATCGATGAAACCGGTTGCAGTTGGGATGAATTATTCAAAACTACCGATGCAACCAAAATTTTGAGATTATCAGGGTATAACCCCATTAAATAATATTTATGAGATTAGACAAGGAAAGTATGAAGTCGTTTTTAAACGAACGATTGAAGAACAATCATTTCATCGCCCACATGGGATTGATTCTTGAGGATGTTGATAGCGGCTATGCAGAAATGAGTTTGGATATTGAAACGCATCACCTTCAACAAAATGGATTTATGCACGGTGGAGTGACCGCAACATTGTGTGATGTTGTAACTGGGATTGCAGCATACACAACCGTTAGCGAAGAAAAAAATGTGGTTACAGCCGATTTAAAAGTAAGTTATTTGAATCCAAGTACGTCTTCAAAAGTACTTGGAATAGGACGTGTAATTAAGGCAGGTAAGTTTTTGATTTTCTGCGAAGGACAGGTTTTTGATGTACTAGAAGACGGCAGCAAAGTTTTAGTTGCCACTTGCACATCTATTATGGCTTCGGTAGATATTCCGGTAATGAATCGATAAATTTGAATATTCATGAGTACCAAATATCGGGAGACGCTATATTCAAATTACCATACCACCCAAAGCGGTAGGGCATCTTTGACGGATGCTACTACCTTGTTTAATCGTGAAAAGTGGAGATTTTCTCGCGAAATTTTACCGCATTTCGATGGGGTTAATAAAAATGCAAAAATTTATGATTTGGGCTGTGGTTCAGGTAGTTTGATACAATTACTTAAAGAAAAAGGGTATGTGAATTTGAAAGGTTTGGACCTTAGTCAAGAGCAAGTTAAAGTGGCCCATTCTATGGGTGTATCAGAGGTTCAAGAAGGAGATGCTATTGACTACCTAAAAACACATAATGAACAATTTGATGTGATTGTCGGTACAGACATTATTGAGCATTTCACCAAAGACGAGTTGGTAGATTTATTAAAGCTCATTCAAGAGAAATTATCCCCCAACGGAAAGGCAATTTTCAGAACTCCAAACTTAGATTCCCTATTTGCATCGGTGTTTGCCAATGGTGATTTTACCCATGAAAACTATTTGAATGCCTCTTCTGCGCAGCAGGTGATGTTGGCATGCGGATTCCAGTCTGCCAGTGTGCATGCTTCTGATGTTTCGGTTCAAAATCCCTTAAAGGAATTGTTGAGAAAGATGTTGTATTTGCATTATAATCTGTGGTTTAAGTTAATGGTTTTTGCTACCGGTAGAAGTACAAGAAATATAGTAGTTACTCCAAATATGATCATCACAGCAACGAAAAAATGATATGAAAAAGATTGCATTAATAACGGGCGGAACTTCAGGAATTGGTAAAGCTTGTGCTGAACGTTTTCTTTCCGATGGATATAAAGTCATTGTTACAGGTAGAAGACAAGAACGACTCCTAGAATTCCAGGCTCAGTATGGAGAAAACGATGTATGGATCTTAAATTTCGATGTGAGAGACAATAATCAAGTGGTTGATGCGTTACAATCGCTTCCTGAAGATTGGAAAAATATTGATGTATTAGTAAATAACGCAGGATTAGCACTGGGTTTATCGCAGTTTTACGACGGAAATATTGACCATTGGAACACCATGATAGATACCAATATCAAGGGATTGCTTTACATGTCTAGGGAAGTTTCCAGAGGAATGAAAGATAGACTAACAGGACATATAGTCAATATTGGTTCAATTGCAGGTAAGGAAGTTTACACCAACGGTAATGTTTATTGTGCTACAAAACATGCCGTTGATGCTTTGAATAAGGCAATGCGAATAGAATTAGCGGCATTTGGCATTCGAGTTACGGGAATTCATCCTGGAGCTGTTGAAACTGAATTTAGTGTAGTGAGGTTTGAGGGTGATGAAGAGCGTGCAAAGACCGTTTACCAAGGATTTGAAAATTTGGTGGCTGAAGATATCGCAGATGCTGTTCATTATTGTTGCACACGCAAGCCTCACGTGAATATCAATGATCTTATCATTATGCCTCAGGCTCAACCACAAGCAGGAGTAATTCATAGAAAATAGCGATTGATTGTATGAGCAACAAAAACAAAAACAAGTCGGGAATCGTTTACTCTACAAACTCTGAATATTTAAATCAACTACATCAGGTACACGAAGAAGAAACACTTCCCCCGGAAAAACAAAAACTGTATGTAAGAAGGGAAGTGCGCAACGGAAAGCCGACGGTGGTGATTAAGGAATTCATAGGCAGCAAGGAGGACCTGAAAGAACTTGAAAAACAACTTAAAAATCACTGCGGAGTGGGCGGAAGCTCCAAAGAAGGAGACATTCTTATTCAAGGAGACGTTGCTGACAAGATCAAAATCTTTTTACAGTCAAAAGGCTATAAAACCAAGGGTTAATTCAATATTGTCGTTGTTTTTTGCGGCTTTATTGACGGCTTGTACTTCTACGGTAAATTCCCAAAATACAAAAATTAAAACAAATCAAATGGAACAAATTCAATCTGAAAATCTCGATACTTGCATTTTAGGCGGAGGATGTTTTTGGTGTTTAGATGCCGTTTATAAAAACATGAAAGGCATTGTTTCTATCAGTTGCGGTTATTCCAACGGATTGGTGAAAAAGCCCACCTATAGAGAGGTTTGTACCGGAAGAACGCAGTGCGTGGAAGTTGTGAAATTGGTCTTCAATACCCAAGAAACTAGTTTTGAAGAAATCTTGACGGTGTTTTGGAGAATTCACGATCCCACAACATTGAATAGACAAGGCAACGACGTTGGAACTCAATACCGAAGTGGCATATATTTCCTGGATGAACAACAAAAAGAAATTGCAAATGCTAGTAAATCAGCAGTGGAAGAATCTGGACTGTGGACAGGTAAAATAGTTACGGAAATCGTTCCATTAAAGGATTTCTCCGACGCTGAAGACTACCACCAAGATTATTTCGCAAACAATCCAGACAATCCGTATTGTACGTTTGTAGTAGGTGAGAAGGTGGAGAAGTTCAAGAAATTATTCAGCGAGAAGCTGAAAAAATAACTCCATTCAGAAGGGCTACTCCAGAACCCACAATCCAACCAACTAGAACATCGCTGGGATAATGTTTTCCGGCGGCAATTCTAAGAATGCCTGTTGTTAAAGACAGACCTGCAGCTGTCCATGCCATTGTTTTTTGCGTTTGTGTGCTGGGTGTGTGGTAAGCTACCCAAAGGCCTGTGGTGGCTGCTGCTGCAGAGACAGAGCTATGTCCTGAGAAGAAAGAATAAAAGTCGTCATTGCCCTTTGAAATCGGATTTTGACCTTGGGTGTAGGGTCTGTTTCTTTGAAAGCTTAGTTTTACACTTTGCGTTAGGTTTGCAGTGATAAATAGATTTTGAGCCAATAAATTAGCATGCTGCCAATCAATTTTATTTCCGTCTATGCATTGAATTCCGCTAATTAATAGGGTTGCGCCAATACTAGCATCAGAAGCTTTTACGGCTGATGAGTTGTAATTGTATATGGCTGCTCTGTCAATCAGGGGCACAGTCCATGTGCTTGGGTCTGGATTTAAATTCTTTTCCCATTGATGATTTATGAAATACCAACCTATGTTTACAGCGTATATTCCTGTTTGCACAGGGATGTTGGTATTCAAGTTTTGTGCTTGAAGATTGCTTTTGTTTCTAAATGGGAAAAAACTAATGCACAAAATCAAAAGTGTCATGTAAACACTTTTGTATTGATTGTTTGGGGTTAAGTATTTGTATTTCAATGATATATTATTTATTGAACATTCAAAAAAACGAATTTTATTTGTGAGTAATTCATTTGTGTGAAATGGACATTGTTTCAGCTCAACCCCTCGATTTTATGGGTATTTTTGCAGGACCAAAAATAGTGTAATTTTTCTATGATAACCAATGAACAGCTGATTTCAGCCATTCGAAGCAATGCGAGTCAGGTATTTGAAAACTTAACTACCGACGAACTCGTGCAAAAAGCGCTAGAGCGCAACGAAGGACAACTGACCGACCAAAATGCTTTGGCCGCTGACACAGGTGAATTTACCGGAAGAAGTCCCAAAGACAAATTCACGGTGAAAGATTCAGTAACAGAAAACACCGCATGGTGGGGTCCTGTGAATCAGCCAGTTTCTGAAGATCATTTCGATGGGTTGTTGAATAAAGTGACCAATCATTTGCAATCAAAAGAAGTATTCATTCGTCATGCATATGCGTGTGCTGACCCTGAGTACCGTTTGAACATTCAAGTGATTACAGAGAGTGCTTATCAAAATCTATTTGCAAAACATTTGTTTTTACGTCCATCAGCTACAGAAATCGCTACTCAGCCTACTGAATGGGTGATAGTTGCTGCTCCTTCGTTTAAGGCAGATCCGGCAGTTGACGGCGTTCGTCAATCTAATTTTACCATTGTTAGTATGAAGCGTAAGATCATTTTGATTGGTGGTAGCGGATACACAGGTGAAATTAAAAAAGGAATTTTTGGTGTTTTGAACTACATCCTACCTCAAGAAAGAGGAGTGTTGAGCATGCACTGTTCAGCGAATATTGGTAAAGACGGTGATACTGCTATTTTCTTTGGATTGAGCGGAACCGGTAAAACTACCTTGTCTGCTGATCCTCAGAGAAAATTGATTGGTGATGATGAACACGGTTGGTCTGATAAGACCGTTTTCAATTTCGAAGGCGGTTGCTACGCAAAATGCGTGAATTTGTCTGAAGAAAAAGAACCTCAAATTTGGAATGCTATTAAACACGGCGCCTTGGTTGAAAACGTTCGTTTCTTTGAAGGTACCAATCAAGTAGACTTTGATAATATTTCCGTTACTGAAAATACTCGTGTTGCTTACCCTATTGATTACATCGACAATATCGCAGTTCCATCTATAGGAGATGCTCCTAAGAATATTTTCTTCTTGACGGCAGATGCATTTGGTGTGTTGCCTCCAATTTCAAAGTTAACTTCAGCACAAGCAATGTATCATTTCATCAGCGGATATACAGCAAAAGTTGCTGGTACTGAAGCCGGTGTAACAGAGCCTCAAGCTACTTTCTCTGCTTGTTTTGGACAAGCATTTTTGCCTTTGCATCCTGCGAAATACGCCGAAATGTTGGGTAAAAAATTGAATGAAAATCCTAACGTAAACGTTTGGTTGGTAAACACTGGATGGACCGGTGGACCTTACGGCGTGGGTAGCAGAATGAAATTGAGCTATACCCGTGCAATGATAACAGCTGCGTTGGAAGGTAAATTGAATGGCGAATTCATTGAGCATCCAGTTTTTGGTATGTTGATGCCAACTGCTTGTGAAAATGTGCCTACTGAGTTGCTAAATCCAAGAAACACTTGGGCAGACGCCACCGCTTATGATGCTCAATGTCAGAAATTGGCAGAACTTTTCAATAAGAATTTCGAGAAGTTTGCAGACGGTTCTAGCAATGAAATCAAGGCTGCAGCGCCTAAATTGACTGCAACCAACTAAACCAGTTTTATTTATAAGAGAGGAGATGGGCCGCACGAAAGTGTGGCCTTTTTCTTTGTATCTTTGCGCCAAAATTTAGGCCTTCGCGCCGCTTAAAATAGCATTAAAATGAATCAAAATTCCCTCGAAATCAAAAAGCAATTCCTTGATTTTTTTGCTTCTAAAGGACATAAAATCGTTCCTTCGGCACCTGTAGTAGTGAAAGGCGATCCAACCTTGATGTTCACCAACGCCGGGATGAACCAATTCAAAGATTTCTTTCTTGGGAATACATCAGCCACCGATACTCGCGTTGCCAATAGCCAAAAATGCCTCCGTGTTAGCGGTAAACATAATGATTTAGAGGAAGTTGGACATGATCATTACCATCATACCTTGTTTGAGATGTTGGGTAACTGGAGTTTCGGTGATTATTTTAAGCGTGACGCTATATTATGGGCTTGGGAACTTCTAACCGATGTTTACAAACTTCCTAAAGATCGTTTGTATGTGACTGTGTTTGAAGGTGATGAGGCGTCAAATATTTCTTTTGATCAAGAAGCTTTTGATATTTGGGCCGAAGTAATATCCCCCGAAAGAATTCTCAAAGGAAATAAAAAGGATAACTTCTGGGAGATGGGCGATACCGGTCCATGCGGGCCTTGCACCGAGATTCACTTTGATATGCGCGATGATGATGAACGAGCTTCATTAAGCGGGGCTTTATTGGTAAATAACGATCATCCTGAAGTCATAGAAATTTGGAACAACGTGTTCATGGAATTCAACCGAAAAGCCGATGGGTCTTTGGTGAATCTACCTGCTAAACACGTAGATACAGGTATGGGATTTGAGCGTTTGGTGAGAGTGATTCAGAATAAAAAATCAAACTACGATACCGATATCTTTCAATACATCATCAGAAAAACTGAGGCTCTTTCTGGTAAAAAATACGGCGATGACGAAGCGCAAGACATTGCTTTTCGCGTAATTGCAGATCACATTCGAGCGGTTACTATGGTCATTGCCGATGGACAAATTCCATCCAATGCAGGAGCAGGATATGTGGTGCGCAGAATTCTTCGAAGAGCCGTAAGATATGGTTATAGCTACCTTGGGTTTGAATCGGCATTCATGCATGAATTGGTGGCTGAATTGGCTGATTATTTTAAAGATTCATTCACCGAAATCATCCAGCAGAAAGATTTCATTGCTCGTGTAATCAAAGAGGAAGAAAATTCATTTTTCAGGACTTTGAGTACCGGTATACAACGGTTGAACCACTATTTTGCTGAAAATCCCGGCAAAAATATTGCTGGTTCTGTTGCTTTTGAACTTTATGATACCTTTGGATTTCCCATTGACCTCACCGAAGTGATTGCTCGAGAAAAGGGTTTGACCTTGGATCACGCCGGATTTGAATCCGCACTTTTGGAGCAGAAAAATCGTTCAAAAGCCGATGCCAAGAAAGAATTGGGCGACTGGGTGGTGTTGAACGAAAATTCGGAAGAAACCTTTTGTGGATACGACCAAACCTCGGTAAAAACCGATATTTCTCGCTATCGCACCGTTGTTGTTAAAGGAAAGTCATTTACCCAGATTGTATTGGGAGACTCTCCGTTTTATGCTGAAAGCGGCGGACAAGTTGGTGATCGTGGAAGGCTCATTGGTGAAGATGGCGAACGCATTGAAATCATTGATACCCAAAAAGAAAACAAACTGCACATCTGCATAACAGAGTCGGATATAATAAATGCCAATCAGTTATTTAAAGCAGAAGTGGACGCACACAGTCGATTGTTGATTTCGTCAAATCACAGTGCTACTCATTTGATGCACAGTGCTTTGCGCGAAGTTTTGGGCGAGCATGTTGCCCAAAAAGGAAGTTTGGTTAACGACAAGGCACTTCGTTTCGACTTCAGTCATTTTGGAAAAATGTCTGACGAAGAAATTCAGAAAGTGGAGGCTCGAGTTAACGAAAAAATCAGGGAAAATATTTCACTAAACGAATATCGCAATTTGCCTATAGAAGAGGCAAAGAATATGGGTGCGATGGCTTTATTTGGTGAGAAATACGGTGAATTTGTCCGCGCAATTGAATTTGATCGGAATTATTCTATAGAACTTTGCGGCGGAACCCACGTGAAAAACACCGGTGAAATTGGCTTATTCAAGCTTCTTTCCGAAGGATCTGTAAGCGCGGGTATCAGACGCATCGAGGCTGTAACCAATGAAAGAGCTTGGGAGTTTTACAATGACAAAATCGCCCAATTGGATGCGATATCATCATTATTGAATGGGACTAAAAATGCGTTAGAATCGGTTGAAAAACTAATTGATGAGAATCAAAAGCTCAAATTGGAAATCGAAAAATTCCAGCTCCAACAAGTTGCGCAGGTTAAAAATTTCTTATTGGGCAGAATTCAAAACGGTATTTGTTCATTCATTGCCGAAAAAGTAGATATTCCCAATGCTGAAGCGGCAAAACAACTGTGTTTCCAACTTAAGCAGGAGCACCCAAATTTGGTAACGGTTTTGGTTTATGAAATTGATTCTAAGCCAGGAATTTCGGTTTACATTGACGAGACTTTGGTTGAATCTCAAGGCTGGAACGCATCACATTGGGTTCGAGACTGGGGCAAACACATTCAGGGCGGCGGCGGCGGACAGCCCTTCTTCGCAACGGCTGGCGGCAAAAACGCTGCTGGAATTAACCAAGTATTAGAATCCGCTAAACAGGTTTTAGTTGGTACCAGGTACTAGGTACCAGGTAGAGGGTACCGGGTACCGGGTTTCGGGTACCGGGTTTCGGGTTTCGGGTGCCGGGTTACTAGTCTCTCGTCTCCCGGCTCCCGGCTCCCGTCTTTAGACCATGTACCATCGACCATGTACCATGTACCATGTACCATGTACCATGTACCATGTACCATGTACCATGTACCATGTACCATCGACTAAAGACTAACATTCACCACCTTCTTTGTTTCAAAGAAAGGTTCGGAATAAAAAGAACCGATAGATTCAACTTTGACTTCTAACTTGCTGTTTTCTTGAATGAGCTCATTGAGTTCATCGATTAAATCTCCACCTTTTAATAAGGAAAAATAGGGATGTTTTTTCCAGTTTTTGGACATCCATCGATACAATTCAATAGAAGGTGCAACGGCTCTTGCCACTGCCATGTCGAATTTATTGGGAATGGACTCGATGCGAGCATTTGTTGCTTTTACATTGGTGAGTCCAAGGTCATTTGCAATGGATTGAACCACACGGATTTTTTTTCCGATGCTATCTACCAGGAAGAATTCAATTTCTGGATAAACAATGGCCAAAGGAATTCCGGGAAATCCACCTCCTGTGCCAATGTCAACAACCGTTTGAGCTTCGCTGAAGTTGCCAAATTTCACCAATGCCAAACTATGCAGTACATGATGAATGTAAAAATTATCCATGTCTTTTCTGGATATTACATTCACTTTGGCGTTTTCGGTTTCGTATAACTCATACATGAAGCCAAATTGCTCCAATTGCTTGTCGGTGAAATCTTTGAAATAATATTCAATGATTGAATGATCTACCATATGATTTTCTTTTTAAAGAATGCACTCGTGCCAAGAATGATGTACCAAAATGATTGGATAAAATTAAGAACGGGATACAAAGCATTTGCTTTTTTCATGTTAAGAAGTTTACCTTTTTGGGCGAAGATGATCCATTCAGGGATTATTTTAACTAGAATTAATAAAGTAGGATAAAAGAATGAACTACCAACGAAAAGCCAAACGAGTGAAATTATCCAAAATAAAAGTTGAGAAATCGAGAACAATCCCAATCTAAACTTTACTGCGTTTGTGTAGAATTTACCTACGAATAAGTGGCGCATTTTTTGGCGCCAATAGTTTTTGAAATTTTGCGGCCCAGTTGTGGGACAATATGCATCTGGATGAACGACTACCTGAGAATTTTGAGCGGTAGCAACACTTTGAACAAACAAGTCATCATCTCCAGCGGGAATATGGTGGTGCGCTGAGAATCCGCCAACGCTATTATACAAGGTTTTGGTGTAAGCTAAATTTCGACCTACACCCATGTAAGGAGAGCCTTTGATGCTCATTCCCAAGTAATTCAGTGCAGTCATGAGGTTTTCATATTGCACCATTCTTTCTAAAAAGGAATTTGATTGACTGTTCACTGGAGAAACACCCAAAACTAAAGAAGTGTTTTTTGAGAATTGAGCTGACATATGCTTAATCCATTGATTGGAACTTGGAGTACAATCAGAATCTGTTAAAAGAAGGTGCTCAAATTGTGCTTTTTTAATGCCTAAGCTCAACGCCAATTTTTTACTTTGATTTTTAATGACCAAAGGGTCGAGTAAAACATATTTTAAAAGTGGTTCTTTTTCAGCTGTTGTTACAAGAAGATAGGCAGTTTCATCTCCGCTGCAATCATCAACTATGACTATTTCAAATTGAGGATAGTCTTGTTCAAGCCATAATGGAAGGTTACGCTCCAAAATGAGTGCAGCATTTCTTGCACAAATAACCACCGATATGGGAGGGTAATTTGAAGCAGATGGCTCTGAAGTTTGTTTTACTGAAGAATAGTAATGAAAATAGTAAAACCATCCTATCAAAATAGGAATGATAGCAGCAATCAGCCACCACCAATCATAATCTTGAAAGGGAAATAACTCGAAAAATGTATATGTGTTTGTCAAGGTGAATGAACCTACAAAATTACGATTTATTATTTGTCTATGGAGAAATTCATGTAGGATTAATTTTGAAAATCGTGGGCTTCGCCTCATATTTGCTGTACAATATTGTGTAATTGTATGCAGAACAACATCGAATCGTTTTTTAAAGCCGCTGTATCTGTTGATAACGTGGTTTTCGGGTTCGATCAATCAGGTTTAAAGGTACTTTTGATATACAGAGGAGCTGAGCCTTATCGGAATTGTTGGGCGCTGCCTGGGGATTTAATTCAGTTAGATGTAGATTTAAATACTTCTGCAAATGCTGTTTTACAAAATCTTACGGGGTTACAAGAAATTTTCATGGATCAAATTCGCACGTTTGGCAGAGTGGATAGACATCCTTACGGACGTGTTTTCACCGTGGCCTATTTTGCGCTGATACGTATTGAAAAATACAGAGTTTCTGCTCAGGCATGGGCTGAACAAGCAGAGTGGTTTCCTGTGAATGAAATTCCAGACCTTCCTTTTGATCACAATGAGATTATTGAGTACGCAAAGGAAAATCTAAAACAAAGAATTAGAAAACAACCCATAGGATTTGAACTCCTTCCTGAGTACTTTACTTTGACGGAACTGCAAAGATTGTATGAAAGTATTTTAGATAGGGAATTGGATGTTCGAAATTTCAGGAAGAAGATTTTGTCTATGGATTTTATTGTAGAAACGGGCATGAAGCAAAACGCAGTAACCCATAGGCCAGCAAAGCTTTATAAATACAACTCAGAACAGTATTACAGGCTGCAAAATTCGGGTTACGATTTCGACTTGTAAAAATGAATAATATACAGGGTCAATTTATCAAAAAAACCTTGTTGTATTATTCACAATTATATAAATTGCATAAATAACATAAATACCAAATTTTGGTAAAGGTTATTTAAAATATGATGCATAAAAATTGGAAACAAACCCTGTTATCGTTTGCCATATTGTATTCCGCAAATGTATTTTCTCAAACTCAGCAGACTGATTCTACAACCGAAGGAATAGACGAAGTGATAGTAGTTGGTTACTCGAAATCTACGAAGAAAGAATTGACAGGTGCAGTAGGCAGTGTAAAAGGTGCTGATTTAGTGAAACAACCTGTTCTCACTGCAACTCAAGCCATTCAAGGAAAGCTAGCTGGGGTTCAAATTACCAATTTTGGTGCTCCAGGTTCAGCTCCAACCGTCAGAATTAGAGGTACGGGTTCCGTTATTGGTGGTGCAGAACCGCTATATGTAGTTGATGGTATCATTACCGATGATATTAGAAACATTGCAACATCAGACATACTTTCTGTAGATGTTCTTAAAGACGCATCTTCAACCGCTATTTATGGTGTTAGAGCTGCTAACGGTGTTATTTTGATCACAACCAAAGCCGGTAAGCGAGGTACTTCATCCGTGAGTTATGATGGATTTGTAGGATTTAAAAGTCTCACTAACAAGGTTTTAATGGCCGGTCCAAATGTTTTTACCGATTATTCCAACGAAGCTGCCGGTACTTTTGCTATCACACAAGATCAAATTACCGGTAAAACTGATTGGATGGATGAGATAACTAGGGTGGGTCTACAACACAATCATTCTATAGCAATTTCTGGAGGCGGAGAAAAAAATGCCTCTTTCTTTTCAGTGAATTATTTGAAAGAAGAAGGTATCCTGAAAGGTAATGATTACGAACGATTAACCATCCGAAGCAATAACGATTATTACATCGGAAAGAAGTTGAAAGTGGGTAATACTTTGAATATAAGCAATTATAAGTCAAATAACAAGCCGTTTAGCGTTTTTACTCAAGCATACAACGCAGCGCCTTTATATAATGCCATCATTGAACCCGGTGTTTATGGGTACACTGACGTGAACAATGTGGGAAATCCCCTCGCTACTCTTGATTATACAGATGATCAGTCGTTTGGATATAGATTGATGGGAAATGTTTTTGCTGAGTTTAAACCAGCTAAAGGATTGACATTGTCTTCAAGTTATGGTACAGATATCTATGATAACAATGGTCAGAATTACCAAACTAGATATCGGGTAAGTGCCACTCAAAGGTATGATACCACTACCTTAACTGTTAGTAATAACGCGGGTTATCGTTGGGTGTGGAACAATTTGGCTTTTTATGATAAAGACATCAACAAAGACCACAAACTTAAATTCCTAGCAGGACATACCAGAGAAAGGTATGACGGTGAAATGTATGCCATTTCGCGTGATGGAGTTCCATCAGCACCTCAATACAGATATATCAATACGGGTACATCAACCATACAAGGCAATATTTTGTACCACAGACCAGTGTCTGACTATGGTAGAAGAGAGAGCTTTTTAGCGAAGGTGAATTATACGTTCGCTGATAAATTCTTTTTGACAGGATCTATGCGCAGAGATGGTTCATCGAAGTTTCCCGTTCAAAATAGATGGGGAAATTTCCCCGCTCTAGGTTTGGGCTGGGAACTCACCAAAGAATCGTTTTTGAGGAAATCAGCCAATCTGAGTTACCTAAAATTAAGAGCATCTTGGGGTAAGGTGGGAAATGACCGAATTGAGCCTGCAGAGTTTGTGACTTTGCTATCTACAGGATTGAATGCCGTTTTTGGAAATGGTGACCTTCATAACGGATCTACAATAGCTGAAATTAAAGATCCCAACTTGAAATGGGAAGTGACCACCGAGTATGACCTGGGAATTGATTATGAACTTTTCCGAGGAAGAGTAACCGGTACCATTGATTATTACTACAAATTAACCAATGGCGCTTTATTTAATGTGCCTTTGTCAGCTGGACTCGGAGATAACAACAACAGCATGTTGACCAATGCGGCTGACATTTCAAATACGGGCGTGGAGGTGACAATCGGTTACAGATCCAAAGAAAATAAAGCCCTAAAATGGAATACCAATTTGACTGCTACTTTCAATAGAAATAGAGTTGAAAATTTGGGTCTTGGAAGACCTACTAACTACGGAAGTCTGAACAATGGCGAATTTGCAACAAGAGTTGCCGCTGGACAGCCCATTGGTGTGTTCTGGGTTTATGAAACCGATGGTATTTTCCAAAATAAAGATGAGGTTAATGCAGCACCTCATTTATTTGGAACCCAACCCGGCGATTTTAAATTGGTTGATAAAAATGGTGACGGTCAAATTACCGATTTAGACCGTGTTTATGTGGGTTCTCATCAGCCTGTAGTTTATTTGGGATGGAACAGCCAATTTTCATGGAAAAACTGGGATTTAAACATTGACTTTTTTAGTAATTTAGGAAATAAAGTGTTCAACGGTAAAAAGACTGTTAGATACGGCGGTAGTTATAACGTGGAATATGCAGTAGCACAGAATAGATGGACATCGCAAAATCCTTCAAATACGGTTCCTAGGGCTTACAACGGGGTACCTAAGCCCTCTGATTATTACGTTGAAAGCGGAAGTTATTTGAGATTGAACAACTTTTCTTTAGGATACACTGCTAACGAGGCCTTGAAGACCAAATGGGGTGCTAAATCGGTGAGATTTTACATCACAGGTCAAAATTTGTTCACCTTGAAGGCTTACAGTGGCTTTACTGCTGAATTGCCAGGAGCCCCGCCGGAGGCTGGTATTGAACTGAATATTTATCCTACTTCACGTACCGTATTAACCGGATTACAAATCCAATTTTAATGATTAAACCATGAAGAAAACAATTAAATACGTTTCAATGGTATCAGTAGTTGCTTTGGCAGCTGCGGGATGTAAAAAGAATTTTTTAGATGAGCCACCGAGGGTTCAAACTGTTGATGACTATTTTGCCACCACCAATCAAGCAGCTCGCGAAATGGTGAATGCCATTTATAACAAACTTTATGCTTGGGAAACCCATAGTTTTTCTTGGATGGGGATGACTGAAATAGCTTCAGATAACAGCGATAAAGGAAGTGATCCGGGAGATACCGGGGCAGATAAAGATCAGCTCGACGGATATTTTTTCTCTCCAACTTCCATTTCCTTTGGGGAAGTTTGGAATTCCAATTTTGAGGGAATTGCACGTGCGAATAAAGCCATTGATTATATTGGCAAATTAGATTTACCACAGGCTGAAAAAGACCGTTGGATCGCTGAATCACGTTTTTTAAGGGGATATTTCTACTTCAATTTGGTGCGTAGTTTTGGGGGAGTGCCCAAAATTGATAAGGTGCCAGTGACAGAAGAAGAAATTTCCAACACCTATGTTAGAGCCACTGCCGATGAAATATGGGATTTGATTGAGTCCGATTTTCAGGCTGCAGTAATCCTTCCAAATCAACAACTGATAGAGTCTGGCAGAGCTACTTCAGATGCAGCTCGAGCGTTCTTAGCAAAAACGGCTTTATACAGAAAGCAATGGTCGTCTACCTTGGCCTATTGTAATGACCTGATTAAGTCTGGACGTTATGAATTGATGGCTGATTATAGCCACATTTGGAGAGAAATTGGTGAATTCTCGAAAGAGTCAATATGGGAGGTGAATTGCAAAGGTACAGATCCTCAAAAGGGTATCATTGGCTATTTCGTAGTGCAAGCTCCGCGTTCAGGTGCTCGTGGTTTGGGTTGGGGATTCAATACTCCTTCACTTGATTTAATCAATGCTTATGAAGCGGGTGATTTAAGAAAAGATGCTACCATAATAACCTCGGGACAAACACTTTGGGACGGTTGGGAAACAGACCCTAAACATCCCAATAAACATTACAATTATAAAGCGTATGTTAGCAGAATAGCTGAGTCATGGGGTAAAGGCGATAATGAAACAACTAAAAATCTGAGGGTTTTGAGATATGCCGAAGTTCTATTGATGGCTGCAGAGGCTGAAAATGAATTAGGCAACACTTCAAATGCTTGTCAACTGCTGAATCAAGTGAGAAAACGCGCAGGCTTGCAAGATTTTACGTCCTCCGATAGCAAAGAAGTTCGAGAGAAAATTTGGCATGAAAGACGGGTAGAACTCGCTTTTGAACACGATAGAACCTTCGATTTGCGCAGACAAGGAAGAATAGGCGAAGTGATGAGAGCTCACGGCAAGCCTTTTGTGGATGGTAAGCATGAACTTTTTCCAATACCACAAAGACAAATCGATTTAGGAGAAGGCAAACTTCTTCAAAATCCTGGATATTAACCAATTTAACTATTTGGATATATGAAAAAACACAATTTATTCTCAATCGGATCAATGGCTTTGGTAAGTGCATTGGCCCTAAACTTCGCATCTTGCGGAGACGAACCAGATGACAATGGCGGCGGAAACACTGGCTACACTTCTTCTGATCAAATTGCAGCCTCAAACTTGGTAGCAAAGTTTTCATTTGAAAACAGCGTTGAAGATGCAAAAGGCAACATTACCAGCGGTACTACAAACAACGTAACGTTTGTTGATGGTGCAAAAGGTAAAGCTTACATGGGTTCTGCTGACGGTTATGCTTTATTTACAAATGTAGGTACTGCTGTAACTGGAATTCAATCTGTTACGATGTCTACCTGGATTAAAACTACAAACCATGCAGATGGTGCTGAGTCTTGGTTCCAATTGTTGAACGATTCAAATTGGATTGGTAACATGTTCGTATTGCAAGAATCTGGTGCTGCTGGTGATTCAGTTCGTATCAAATTCAATGTAAACAAATGGGATGCTCCAGCTTGGAAAGAACAGTGGATGGACTTAGGTGGAACCAACCGTTTAGTGATTGGTGACGGTAATTGGCACCATGTTGCAGTATCTTACGATGCAGTTTCTTCTAAAGCTGCATTTTATGTAGACGGTAAAGAATTGACCATGCCTGAAGGTGTTACCAACAGATATGGTGACGATCCAACCAATGGCGGAGCGCCTTTGGGTCCATTGAAGTTCAAAAATGCAAATCGTTTTGTGTTTGGTTGCTATAACCAAAACCTACCTGGAAACACTCCAGATGCTTGGATGAAGCACTTTGATGGCGGATTGGATGAGTTCCGTATTTACGATAAAGCGTTGGCAGCTGCTGATGTTAAGTCTTTGTATGATCTTGAAAAAGCAGGTAAATAATTTGCTCAATTCACTAAATGGAAAACTGCCTCTTTCTGGGGCAGTTTTCTTTTTTTCTGTGGGACTATTCACTCTCACAGGAATTTCATCTTGCGGAAAAGAACCAATCAAACAACCTGAACCCAAACATCCTATTCAGTTGCAAGGGGTAATTTGGGATGGTTCACCTATATACTTGGTGAAAAAAAATGCTTCTGTGAATCCTGAGGTTCGAATCTCATTTTCACAACCCCTAGATACCAATTCTGCTAAAGAAAACATCAAATTGATGTTCAACGGAATATCTTCAGTTGAACAAAACGTTTCTTTTATTCAAGGTGATTCAACCATGGTAATAAGATGTAAATCACCTTTGAGATTTTTTGCTAAATATACCTTACCCATTCCGGTGTTGGTGAAATCTCGTGCGGGTGTTCCTTTAGATAAACACCTAACCATTCAAATCAGAACAACGTATAGTAAAACGCCCAAGTTTCCGAGAATCAGTCAAAGCGACTTATTAGATTCGGTTCAGAGTAGAACCGTGAGATATTTTTGGGACTTTGCTCATCCTGTGAGCGGCATGGCTCGCGAGAGAAATACTTCAGGTGATTTAGTTACATCTGGAGGTACCGGATTTGGAATCATGGCACTGGTTGCTGCCACTGATCGTAACTACCTCAATAGAAATCAAGTGGTACAACACTTGAATAAAATGACCCAATTTTTATGGACCAAAGCCGACCAGTTTCACGGAGCATTTCCGCATTGGTTGAGTGGTTCATCGGGTAAAACAATTCCCTTTTCTTCCAACGATGACGGTGCAGACTTGGTTGAAACTTCCTTTCTGATTCAAGGCTTACTCACCGCACGAAATTACTTCGATCAAGCATCCCCCGAAGAAACCAAACTAAGAGAAACTATTGACTCTATTTGGCATCGGGTGGATTGGAATTGGTTCACCAAAGGCGGTGAATCCAATTTATATTGGCACTGGAGTCCCAACAAAGGATTTGTCATGAATATGCAAATCAGGGGTTGGAACGAGTGTCTCATCACTCACGTTTTGGCCGCAAGCTCTCCTACTCATCCTGTAGATTCGAAAGTGTATCATTCGGGCTGGGCGCGAAATGGGGGGATAAAGAACGGCCGTTCTTTCTACGGCGTAAAGTTGCCTCTAGGTGAAGACTATGGCGGTCCTTTATTTTTCACTCATTATTCCTTTTTGGGGATAGATCCAAACGGACTGTCAGACCAATACGCCAACTACTGGGAGCAAAACGTGAACCATTCAAAAATCAATCACCTTTATTGCAAAAACAATCCCAAGAACCAAGCAGGATATAGTGATTCTTGCTGGGGATTAACAGCCAGTGACATTCCCAACTCGTACACAGCTAGTTCGCCGACCAACGACAGAGGGGTTATTACTCCAACAGCAGCGTTGAGTTCATTTCCTTACACTCCCGAAGAATCAACCAAAGCCTTAGAATTCTTCTATTACCAATTGGGTGACCTTATTTGGAAGGAATACGGATTTGTTGATGCATTCTCTATTGGTGATTGCTGGGCAGCCAGCAGTTTTTTGGCAATTGATCAAGGTCCAATTGCGGTTATGATAGAAAATTATAGATCTGGACTCCTTTGGAAAAACTTTACAGCGACTCCAGAGGTTAAATCAGGTATGAAAAAGTTGGGCTTTCAGGCTCCTTATTTAAATTAATATGAAGAAAACGCACATTTTAGGTTCAATTTTATTTGCATTTTTTGCAATAGGTAATTCAGCTCAAGCACAAATTTATAATCCTTTTGCAGAAGCCAAGGCCAATGCATTCGTAGATAGTTTGATGTCAAAAATGACCCTCGATGAGAAAATAGGTCAGCTTAATTTGCCATCTGTCGGCTTTGATGTAACAGGACCCGTTTTAAGTAAAGATGTAGAAGCTAAAATTGCACGCGGCGAGGTAGGAGGGGTATTCAATACCTTCACTCCTATTGCTGTGCGTAAACTTCAAGAAAGAGCAATCAAAGAAACCAGATTGGGCATTCCTCTTTTGCTGGGTTACGATGTCATTCACGGGCATAGAACCATTTTTCCAATTCCATTGGGACTTTCAGCTACTTGGAATTTAGGGCTGATTGAACAGTCAGCATCTGTTGCAGCCAAAGAAGCAACCGCCGATGGTTTGAATTGGACATTTTCTCCCATGGTTGACATTGCTCGTGACCCTCGGTGGGGACGAGTTTCCGAAGGAGCTGGTGAAGACCCCTATTTGGGATCCAGGATTTCTGAGGCCATGGTTTGGGGATATCAAGGCAAAAACATTGAAAATCTATCCAAACAGAACGATAAACTCATGGCTTGTGTGAAGCACTTTGCCCTTTACGGTGGCGCCGAAGCTGGTAGAGATTACAATACCGTTGACATGAGCTTGTACAAAATGTACAATGATTATTTGCCTCCTTATAAAGCGGCTATCAACGCAGGTGTGGCTACCGTAATGACCTCATTCAATGACATCAACGGAATGCCCGCCACTTGCAACGAAGACCTAATTCAGGGAATTCTTCGCAAGGAATGGGGATTTAAAGGCATGGTCGTTACCGATTACACAGCCATCAACGAATTGGAAAACCACGGAATGGGTATAGGTAAAACAGTAGCTGCTAGATCTATCAAAGCAGGTGCAGAAATGGATATGGTTGGTGAATTGTATTTGTTGCATCTTGAATATCTGTTTGCAGAAAATCCAGAGTACTTAAAGTACATTGACAGAGCGTGTAAGAATATACTATTATCTAAATATCGTTTGGGATTGTTTTCAGATCCATACCGCGGATTGGATGAGAAAAATCAATCGGTGATGTTATCTGTTGAGCATTTGCAATCTGCACAAAAAGCGGCAGAAGAATCGTTTGTACTTCTTAAAAATGAAAATCAAGTATTGCCATTAAAGCCAATGAGTAAAGTTGCTTTCATTGGCCCGCATATTAAGCGCAAACGCGATTTGATTGGAAGTTGGAGCGGTGCTGGTGATTGGAAAAAATCCGTGAGTATTTGGGATGCCTTAACTTCAACTGGTTCGACTGTTAAAGCTGAGAACATCAAATATGCTGAAGGTTGTAATTTGTTGGAAGACTTAGAATTAATTGCAAAGTTAAATCCTCATGACGGACAAATTGAATCCCCAAAAGATTCTAAAAAACTGTTGAAAGAGGCCATGGCAGTGGCAAAAAAATCAGAAGTCATTGTTGTGGCAGTTGGAGAAACTTTTGGTATGAGTGGAGAAGCTGCTTCAAGATCCAACATTCATTTGCCTGTGCATCAAGTAGAAATGATTAAAAGTCTACACACATTAGGCAAACCCATTGTTTTGGTCTTGATGAATGGACGTCCATTGGTATTGACCGATGTTTTGCCTTATTGTAGCGCTATTTTGGAGTGTTGGTTCCCCGGCACACAAGCTGGACCAGCCATTGTAAATACTTTGTACGGTAAGAATAATCCCTCAGGAAAAATTACCATGACTTTTCCTCAAAATGAAGGACAAATTCCTATTTACTACAATTCACGTACAACAGGCAGACCTTTTGACAACAACCAAAAATACACTTCTAAGTATTTGGATGTTTCCAATGAACCTTTGTTTCCCTTTGGATTTGGCTTGAGTTATTCCAATTTTGAGTATTCAAATTTAACTGCAGAAACAAAGGGTACTTCTGTTGTTTTAACTGCTGAAATCAAAAATATTTCTCAAATTGATGGACAAGAAGTGGTGCAATTTTATGCATCTGATTTGGAAGCAACTTATACTCGTCCAAAGAAACAATTGGTTGGATTTGAAAAGGTTACGCTGAAAGCGGGTGAGTCTAAAAAAGTAACAGTGAACGTTGAACAATCGCAATTGGGTTATTACGACCAAAAGGGTGAGTGGTTTTTCGAGCCTGGAATCTTCCGTTTTTCTGTGGGAGGAAGTTCACAAACTACCTTGAACAAAGAACTTAAAGTTTTAATGACCTTTAAGCCTCATGTTACTCCTGAGTTTTAACCGATTAGAACTCCAACTTTAGCTCATTTAGGTCTTTTACAGACAAGGTTTCCTTAAAGATGGGTTGTGAAAGCTTGGTGTATACTTCAGCTTGGTAGATGAATCCGTCAAATCCAAAATGGGTATGAAACTCAGGGTTCATTTTGAGGGGTTTTCCGTTGATTTTAATGGATTTATTCATGAATCCGTGAAAAATCAATTGAACGTATGTATGCGGGAATTTCAGGCTTCCTGATTTCTCAAAAGAAAGTATGTTTCCTGCCTTTTTGTTTTGGATGTGTTTGATTTTATAATGGCAGAATTCACTGGTTTTGCTAATTCCATCGTCAAAATATAGTTCGCCGAAATAAGCGGCATTGGAGGTTGCATTGAAGTAAATATGGATATTGATTGTATCTGAATTTGATTCTGTATTTTCAATCACCGATGCGGCATTTTCAGCAAATACACTACCTTCCTTCACGAAAACAGGCAAATTGTGCAAGGGGGATTTGATCAAAACGGGTTTTCCCGATGAATAAACTTCGTCGTGCGCCAAACTGTACCATTGAGCGTTGTTTTCGGGGAAATAAACCTCAGCAACTTCAGTTTTACTATCCACAGGAGCAATCATGAATGATTTTCCCAAATAAAACTGATGCTGGAATTTCGATGACAACGCTTCTTGATTAAACCAAGTGTTTTCAAAAATCATGGGACGCATTATGGGAGTAAGGCTATCACGCATACTTGCGTACAAATAGGGTAACAGTCTGTATCTCAGTTTCATGTAATGACGAACCACATCAGTGTATTTCTCGCCGTACAACCAAGGTTCGGCCATAGCTTCATCCGACATTTTATGTCCCCTGAAAAAAGGAGTGAAAGCCCCAATGGTCATCCAACGAGTAAATAACTGAGGGGAAGCATTCCCCATGAATCCACCAACATCGGCACCCACAAAATCCACCCCAGAAATACTCAAAGATGTAAGCAATTTGACGCTCAACATCAGGTGTTCATCTGAAGCAACATTGTCGCCGGTCCAAACGGCTGAATATCGCTGAATTCCCGTCATACCTGCTCGGGTGAGGTTAAAAGTGCGTTTTCCAAGCTGATTTTCAGCAGCTGCTCGGGTTGATCTCGCCATCAAATTTCCGTAAGCATTTCGGACATCGTTCATGTTGCCGTATAGTCCTTCGCGGGTCATTGATAAATAATGCGGAATATCTTTTCCCCAAGCAGCGGGTTCGTTCATGTCGTTCCAAAATCCGTCGATGCCCAAAGAAGTGTAAAACTTCATTTCATCGCCCCACCAACTGCGGGTAACCGGGTTTGAAAAATCCGGGAAGTGGCACAAGCCCGGCCAAACGCTCGCTTCATACAACCTGCCCGATGGGTATTTTACAAAAACATCTTTCTTTATGCCGTTTTCATGAACGGAGTATTGGTCGTTGACCTGAATTCCTGGATCGATGATGCAAACGGGGTGAATTCCTTGTTTTTGAATAGAAGTAATGAGTGATTTGGGGTTTCCATATCTCAAAGTATCAAATGTAAATGCCCGATTCTGATCCATGTAGTGAATATCAAAATGGATGGCATCTAGAGGCAATTTATTCAATCTAAATCCGTCTATTACTTCTTGAATTTGTTGACTAGAACGGTAACTCCAGCGCGATTGGTGATATCCCAAGCTCCATTTCGGAGGAAGGGGAGTGCAGCCCGTCAATTGACGGTATTTTGCAGCTACTTCGGTGAAATCTTTACCCGGTATGAAAAAATAAACCAAATGGTCATCAATTACTTCGATGCTGGTAAAATCTTGAGCGGCTCCAAAATTGAATCTGCTTTTCTGTGAATGATCCAACAATATTCCGTAAGTATGTCCGCTGTGCGCACCGTAATAAAATCCAATGGACTGATACAAGGGGTCGGAATTGCCTCCATAGCCCGGATTATCTGTGTTTTCCATGATGAAAGATGAACCGGCTCGGTTTATTCCACCTGTTTTTTCACCCAATCCAAGAAACATTTCTTGATTGCCCAATTTGAAGTTTTTAGTCCATTTTCCGTTGCTTACAATTACGGGATCGAGAATGTGATCTTCTAAAATGGGGACGGAGGTAGATTGATATAAATTGTCGATTTTTATGGAAAAAGGCTCTTTAGATATTTCAATGTATAGTTGGTTATACATGATTAAACATCTTTCATTTGATAGATTTAATACCTTTGAAAAGGTATCTGTAGCTTTTTCAAGGGTTTTCTCATAACTCTCGGCCAATCCATAAGAGTGATGCCTAACGCCAGATTTTTGGTATTCAAATGCCAATGTACCCGCTTTCGCAGCATTGATTTTTAAGGTGAAATCACGCGTAACCAATTTCCATTGTTTGGAGGTTCTGGATTGACTAATTAGGTAATTGTAACCACTATTTTGCGAAAATCCCCAATGGGGAGTCAAAATCAAACCTATTAGTCCCAGCAGGAAAAAGGTAAAACTAATTTTTCTAAGTATCTTCACGGTATATTTTTATAAAAAGTAAGCCCCAAATTTTGCACTTTTTGTAAATTTTACAGTAACTTGCTTTCGCATGAAGTACAATCGTTTTTTCATTCTATTGTTGTGCCTTTGGGCTTTTCCAACTTGGTTGTCTGCTCAAGTTGTTCCATTTCAAAAATACACTTCATATTCTGAATTTTCGGACGACGAAAAAAGAATTTTTGACACCGTACAATTCAAAACCTTCCAATATTTTTGGGAAGGTGCAG
>JACCDY010046182.1_pt1 | contig 23994 bp, 22 predicted proteins | sample 7446391 | NCBI WGS metagenome assembly JACCDY01 (sample SAMN15323451, study PRJNA562643) | freshwater metagenome | isolation source: river surface water | place: USA:Blue River Watershed | collected 2017-08-18 | reverse complement strand
TGCGGTTAGTTATGAAAAGAATTCTCAAATTCTGGATGCAGTTGAAGCCGGAGAAGTAGCAGCTGGATTGATTAACCATTATTACTGGTACGAAAAAGCTGCTGAAGTTGGTAGCGATGCAATGAAAACTAAATTGGCTTGGTTCTCAGCAGGCGACCCAGGAAATTTAGTTAATGTTGCTGGGGTTGGCGTGCTTTCCGATAACGAATCTGCCATCCAACTTGTTAATTGGCTACTAAGTGAGACTGCACAATCATTCTTCTTAGAAAAAACATTTGAGTATTCGTTAACGCAATCAGCTAAACCTGCCGAATCTTTACCAGCTTTGGAAGAAATCGGTGGACCAGTTATTGATTTAACTGATCTAGCAACTTTGGCTGAAACTCAAACCTTGTTACGTAACGCAGGATTAATCCCCTGATAAAAACTAAAGCGCAAAGACCGCCAACACTTATTAGGGTATTGGCGGGCTTTGGCGCATTAATTTCACTATTACCAATTGGGTATTTATTGGTTCGCTCAAGTGAAATAGGTTTAGGCAATTTAATCGAAGTCTTTACTCGCCCATCAGCACTAGCTCCCTTGCTCAATAGTTTTGCCTTGGTGCTTTTAGTCACTTCTACTGCTCTTTTGGTTGGGTCACTTCAAGCGTGGATTATCGTTCGAACAGATGCAAAATTTAAATCGATAATTACAATCTCAGCTATCGCACCACTTGCCATACCTTCATACATTGCCGCTTATTCTTGGCTCTCAATATTTCCGGGATTCAGTGGCATCTTTGCTGCCTGGTTAGTGCTTTCACTTTGTACTAGTCCGTATGTATTTTTAGCCATTTCGGCTTCGTTAATTAGAAATAATCGAACAACCGAGGAAGTAGCCAGAACCCTTGGTTACTCGCCATGGCAAACTTTTAAATTAGTTACCTGGCCAGAAATTAGAACCGCTGCTTACGGATCAGGTCTGCTAGCCGCCCTTTATGTACTGAGCGATTTTGGTGCAGTTTCGCTTTTGCGTTTTGAAACATTTACTCGAGCAATTTATACCGCTTATCGAGCTGGATTTGATCGTTCCACAGCTGCGGCACTTGCCCTGCTCTTGGTTTTGGTTACGTTGGCTCTGCTTAGTATTCATAACCGATTGCCTGAAACAAATTTACGTAAAACTGCAAAAGGCGCTCCAGCAATTCCAATCCACTTAGGCAGGTGGGCTAACTGGGTTTCACTTGGTAATGGAATGTGGCTAATTGCTGGAACTTTAGTTCCGCTTGCCAGCCTTACATACTGGAACATCAGAGGAAGATCTGAAACTGATTTTGCAGCAATTGGGCGAGCATTAATAAATACCACCGGATATGCCGTTGCTGGGGGCATCTTGGTTTCAATCTTTGGCACAGCAGCGGTGGTGTTAATTACCCGCTACCAATCGAGATTTGCAAAGCGGATAGAAAAATCTATTTGGTTAAGTCATGCGCTGCCTGGAATTGTTGTTGCCTTAGCATTTGTCTTCTTAAGTAATAAATTTTTTCCACAGATTTATCAGACAAACTGGCTTTTGCTACTAGCTTATTTAGCCTTGTTTTTACCCAATGCAATCTCAGTTTTAAAAACTCCGTTTGTCCAAATTCCTACTGCTTTGGATGAGGTAGCCCGAAGTTTTGGTAACAATCAATTACAAGTGATTAGAAAAGTTATTTTGCCAGCAGCTTTACCAGGAATATTGAGTGCAACGGCATTTGTCTCGCTAACCATAATTAAAGAACTACCGGCAACTCTTGTGCTGCGACCTACAGGCATTGAAACTATGGCGACAAAGCTATGGGCGGCAACTTCGGTTAATTCATTTGCCGCGGCTGCACCATATGCTGCTTTGTTAATTTTGCTAGCCGGTATTCCTGCGCTTTTACTGAATCAAGAAATTCGTCGTTCACAATTTTCAAGTAACCTAAATACAGAAAATGATAAAAACCTGGAGCGGGCGTGATGGTAACTAAGTTACAAATCTCAAACGTTGCCAAATCATTTGGAAATAAAGATGTATTAGTCGACGTAAATCTCGAAGTTCCAGACCAGAAGTTACTGACTATTCTGGGTACTTCTGGTGGTGGCAAAACTACACTGCTAAGACTTATTGCTGGTTTTGATTCAGTTGATGCAGGCGAAATACTCATTAACGGTCGTGTAGTGAGTTCCGTCTCGACTTTGACCCCACCTGAAAAACGCAATGTTGGTTACATTCCGCAAGATGCTTCTCTTTTCAATCATTTAACTGTGGCAAAAAATATAGAGTTTGGACTTTCACAACTAAATGCGCAGGCAAAAAAAAGCCGCGTTGATGAATTACTTGAGCTAATTGACTTAACTGAATACTCCCAAGCTATGCCTGGCCAGCTATCTGGTGGTCAGCAACAACGTGTGGCAATTGCCCGAGCACTTGCGCCAAATCCTGAAGTTATATTGCTCGACGAACCTTTTGCAGCCCTAGATGCTCAACTTCGAAATCGATTAAGAGATGAAGTTAAAGCAATCTTGGTTGCGGCCAAAGCAACAGCAATTATGGTTACTCATGACCAAGAAGAGGCACTTTCTATCGCTGATCGAGTTGCGATAATGCGCGATGGAAAAATTGCCCAATTTGGAAGTCCAAATGAAATCTACTCTGCTCCACTTGATGTTGAACTAGCCCAATTCCTCGGAGATGCAGTTGTACTTCCCGGAGTCATTGAAAATGGAAAAGTTAAAACTTCACTTGGCGAGCTAATTCCGACGAAACAATTTGCTAACGCTATAAGTGGTCAGGTAGCAATTCGTCCAGAAAATCTTTATTTACAGCCAGACATTAAAGGTGAAGGCAAGGTAATCGCTCGTCAGTATTACGGACATGACGCAATCGTTGAGGTGCTAACCCGAGGTGTAAGCGTTAAAGCTCGAACTGCAGGTCCATTAACTCCAGAGATTGGTATGCCAGTCACGGTTTGGGTTCGTGGCGCAGTTAATTTTTATCCAAACTAGTTTTGGGTTTTGCAATACGAATCCGCTGAGTCACCGCGACGCAAACTATGACAATGCTTGCAGCAACTAACGTCTTTAGAGTTACGATTTCGCTCAGTAAAAGGGCCGACCACGCCAATGTTAAAAGGGCCTGAAGTAATTGGACTTGTGATCCTTTTGCGACTCCAAGTTCGCTAAGTCCTCGATACCAAGCAAAGAACCCAAAGTACATCGAACCAAGCGCCGTGAATAAAAATGCGCCAACGGTTATTGGCGTAATTACGTGACTATCTCTACCAAGATAAAAACTTATTGCAGCTACTGGTACAGAAATCGGTAAAAACAAAACAACACACCACGAAACTACCTGCCAGCCCGGCATGACTTTGACCAAAATTGCACCTTCGGCATATCCGATTGCTGCTGCAAGCACAGCACCTAACAGCATCAGATCAGCAATGAAACTGACACCGTCTGCCCCGCCGTTTAGCCAGGCATAGATCACCAAGGTGAATGTGCCAATTAATGCTGCGATCCAGAATAAAAATGGAACACTTTCTTTTACTCGAAGTACTGCAAAAACAGCGGTTACTAAAGGTAATCCTGCAACTATCACTGCTGCATGGGCTGAGGTTGTGAATTGTAAAGCCAGTGTTGTGAGTACCGGAAACCCGACGACAATTCCAGAGGCGGTTATTACTAAATACTTCCAAAGGGATTTATCTGGAAAAGGTACTTTAGCCAATCGTAAAAAAATAAGTGCAAGACTGCCAGCAATGGCTGCTCGACCGAATGTGAGAGTCCATGGTGAAAACCCCGGTAACGATAACTTCACCATCGGCAATGTAAATGAGAAAATCAGCACACCTAAAAAGGCGTAACCAAAACCTGCATAATTAGGTCGCACAGCACTCACACTACTGGTGTCTGTGGCGCAATGAATTAAGTAACAGTGACGATAAGGTTAAATTTATGCGTGCAACTGCCGGAGCAACTTGGGAACAAACGCGCTCTGAAATTGTCCGAAACGCATTAAGTATCGGCATTGCTGTAGCCACATACGGAGTATCTTTTGGCGCACTTGGTACGGCCACTGGTCTAACAATTGCCCAAACTTGCGCACTTTCAGTCTTGATGTTTACCGGCGGAAGTCAGTTTGCTTTAGTATCAACTCTTGCTAGTGGCGGTACTGGATTATCAGGTGCGCTAGCTGCAGTTCTACTGGGTACACGTAATACGGCTTATTCGATGCGCATGACTGCCCTACTAAACAACAAGGGTCCGTTAAAGTTACTCGCTAGTCATTTAACAATTGATGAGTCAACTGCAATGGGACTAGCCCAAGATGAAAAGTCATTTTCGGGCAGAGCAACTCAACTAGCGTTTTGGGCCACAGGACTGTCAGTATTTGTACTTTGGAATTTAGCCACACTCATCGGTGCACTTGCGGCAACTTCCATCGGAGATCCAAAATTGTTCGGGTTAGACGCTGCAATTGGTGCTGGATTATTTGCCTTGGTCTATCCTCAAATTCAAAATCAAAAACAACTTGCCGTGGCTTTTGGCGGTGCCATTGTTGCGCTCAGTTTGGCTAGTTTTGTTACGCCTGGAGTGCCGATTATCTCTGCGTCAATTGTTGCATTTATCGGTGGTTACATATTCACAAAACGTGCTGCGCAAACGAATAATCCTGGGATTGAAAAATGAGTAATCTGTGGATCACAATCTTGGCTGCAAGTTTTGCCTGTTTCTTACTAAAAGTACTTGGAAATGTGGTCCCAAAAACTTTTCTTGAACGTCCCTTAGTTAGCGAAATTACTCGGCTTCTGCCGATTGCTTTACTCTCTGCCATTGTGGCAATCCAGACACTTGGACAAGGTCAGGGTTTAACCATTGATGCCAGACTTCCAGCCCTAGGTGCCTCACTAATTGCGCTTAAGTTAAAAGCCCCATTTGTAGTCGTAGTAGTTATTGCAGCAGTAATCGCGGCATTGCTGCGTTATTTTGGTTTAGCAGCCTGAAATAACTCAACAGAGTATTGCATAGCTTGTCTGGCTAACTTACGTTCTTTTAGCAGGTCATAGGCTAAAGCAACTGAATACCAAGCTTGCCAAGAATCCATTTGTTCTTTTGCCCGTGCAATGGCGGTATCTAAGAATTCTTTTTTTTCATCTTCAGTTAATTCGGTAGTTGGTAAATATATCTCGTCAATAGATTGACCCATGTTAAAACTTAGTTTGCCAAATTTGATTTCACGGAAAATCAAAATTCCACCCAAAATTGGCAGTACTAATACAGCAACTCCCAAAGCTTTTACTGCTGGGTCATCAACGGCTAGGAAATCTAATCCTCGCAAAACAGTGAAAACTAGATAGACCAGCAAGATAGCGGTCAACGCAAGTGAAATACGTTTGGCCATGTGATTATTTCTTAAAGACCAAGTAAAGCTTCAAGGCCAATTGTGACCCCAGCAGTTTTGGAAATATTTCTAACCGCTAGCAACACCCCAGGCATAAATGATTCTCGATCTAATGAGTCATGTCTTATCGTCAAAGTTTCACCGGCTCCACCGAAAATAATTTCTTGATGTGCGACAAGTCCTGCGGCCCGAATACTGTGTACCGGGATTCCATCGACAACTGCGCCTCTAGCCCCGTCAATCAAATCAGCAGTGGCATCTGGCATCTTGGGTAAATTTTTACGTGCCTTAGCAATCAATTGGGCTGTTCTTTTTGCAGTTCCACTTGGTGCATCAACTTTTTGTGGGTGATGTAATTCAACAATTTCAACACTTGAAAAATAAGGAGCTGCTTTGGCAGCAAATTGCATCATTAAAACCGCACCCAATCCAAAGTTTGGTGCGATCAATACATTAGCTGAAGAGTTTTTGAATAATTTTTCTACGTGAGAGATGCGCTCATCTGTAAAGCCTGTGGTACCAACAACTGCATGGACATTGTTTTGGGCCAGGAATTCTAAGTTACCCATAACTGCATCTGGAGTGGTGAAATCAACAACAACTTCAACGCCCGCACTAATTAATTGATTTAAATCGTCACCGGCATCTAACTGACAACTTAATTCCAAGTCTGAGGCTGCGTTAACGGCAGCACAAACAGTGGCACCCATCCGACCTTTTGCACCGAGAACGCCGACTTTGATCGCCACTATTTCTCCACCATGTTCGAAGGTCCCACCACTGCCGTCAACGAATCTTGCGACCACAAGTGATGTGCCAAAGAATGTACTTCATCAAGCGTAACTGCCAAAACTCGATCTAGCACTTCACTAACAGATGTTAGGTATCCAAAATTAAGTTCACTACGGGCATTTCGACTCATCCGTGATCCGGTATCTTCTAGACCCAGCACCATTGCCCCGCTTACCTGGCCTTTAGCTTTTTCTAATTCAGCCTTGGTGATTCCGTTGGCAACCAGATCAGCTAATACATTTGCACATACTTCGCGCACTGTCGCTAAATTTTTCGGATTACAGCCGGCATAAATACCAACCATTCCTGCGTCTTGAAACTGTTGTGCGAATGAATACACGGTATAAACCAAGCCACGTTTTTCTCGAACTTCTTGAAATAGTCGGCTCGACATTCCCCCACCAAGAACTGCATTCAAAACATTAAGTATGTAACGGCGCTCGTCAGCCCGATCAATACCAGGAACACCGATTACCACATTGGCCTGTTCTGTATCTTTATTGAATTTAACAAATCCACCACTGCGATTTACTTTTGCTTTTTTATTTTCAGCCACATAAGGCTTATTTTCAGTAGCGCTTAAATCCATGCCACCTTTTGCAAATGCAGCGCGAACTAACTTAACAATTTGGGCATGATCAACATTTCCTGCAACAGAGATAACTAAGCGATCAGGTGTGTAGTACTTCTGATAGAAACCAAAAATTGATCGTCTGGTTAGTGAAGAAATATTTTCTACAGTGCCCAGAATTGATCGTCCTAGTGAAGTTTCGCCATACATTGCCTTGGCGAACTGTTCGTGCACAATGTCAGCAGGATCATCGTCACGCATAGCTATTTCTTCAAGAACAACTGTTCGCTCTTGGTCCACATCAGCGCTAGTAATCGTTGCGCTGGTAATCATGTCGGCTAAAACATCAATAGCCAACGGCACATTTGTATCTAAAACTCGGGTGTAGAAACAGGTCACTTCTTTTGAAGTAAATGCATTCATTTCGCCACCAACTGCATCAATTGCTGAGCTGATATCTAATGCACTTCTTGTTTTTGTGCCTTTAAAAAGCAGGTGCTCTAAGTAATGTGCCGAGCCAGTTTGGGCGGCAATCTCATCGCGGGAACCCACATTTACCCAAATACCAATTGCTGCTGAGCGTACGGTTGGCATTTTTTCGGTGATAATGCGGATCCCACTTGGCAGAACAGTGCGCTTAACTAACCCACCTTGTTCTTGAGTCAGTAAAGTCCGAGTGGTCCCCGGTAATTGTTCATGACCAAGGACCACTTTCGACTTACTTTTTGACAATTAGTCATCAACCTCGTCAGTTGAACTTTCTTCGCCTTCAACTACCGGAATTAACGAGAGCTTTCCGCGTTGATCGATTTCAGCAATTTCAACATGGACTTTGTCGCCAACTTTGACCACATCTTCTACATTTTCAACGCGCTTTCCACCAGAAAGTTTGCGTAGTTGGCTGATGTGTAGCAGACCATCTTTACCAGGCGAAAGCGAAATAAAGGCACCGAAGTTAGTTGTTTTAACAACAGTTCCCATGTAACGCTCGCCGACTTCTGGCATTGACGGATTAGCAATTGCATTAACTTGAGCGCGGGCTGCTTCAGCAGATTCGCCATTAGTTGCGCCAATGTAAACAATGCCGTCATCGGTAATTGTTAGTTCAGCACCAGTATCTTCTTGAATCTGGTTAATGATCTTGCCCTTAGGGCCGATTACTTCACCAATCTTGTCTACTGGAATTTGTACCGAGATAATTCGCGGTGCATACGGTGACATTTCGTCTGGTGCATCAATTGCCTCAAGCATTACATCAAGAATCGCTAAGCGAGCTTCACGAGCTTGAGTTAACGCTCCAGCAAGAACTGATGCAGGAATGCCGTCTAATTTGGTATCTAACTGAAGTGCAGTAACAAAATCCTTTGTTCCAGCAACTTTAAAGTCCATGTCACCATAGGCATCTTCGGCACCGAGGATGTCAGTTAGTGCAACGTACTCAGTTTTGCCATCAACTTCATCTGAAATTAGACCCATAGCGATACCAGCAACTGGTGCTTTTAGTGGCACACCAGCGTTAAGTAGCGACAGTGTTGAAGCACAAACAGATCCCATTGAAGTTGAGCCATTTGAACCAAATGCCTCAGACACTTGGCGGATTGCGTACGGGAAGTCAGCTTTTGATGGCAGTACAGGAACTAACGCACGCTCTGCCAAGGCACCATGTCCAATTTCACGACGCTTAGGTGTACCCACACGTCCAGTCTCACCTGTTGAGTAAGGCGGGAAGTTGTAGTTGTGCATGTAGTGCTTTGAGGTGATTGGTGACAAAGTATCTAATTGCATTTCCATTTTGAGCATGTTGAGTGTGGTCACGCCAACAATTTGGGTTTCGCCACGTTCAAAAATTGCTGAACCATGTGCTCTTGGAATTACATCAACTTCTGCCGTTAGATTACGAATGTCACGTAGACCGCGGCCATCAATACGAATCTTGTCCTTGATTACCCGCTTACGAACTAACTTCTTTGTCACACTGCGAAGTGCGGCGCTGATTTCTTTCTCGCGACCTTCGAATTGTTCGCCAAGTTTTTCAACGGTCAGATCTTTAATTCGATCTAACTCAGTTTCGCGTTCTTGTTTTCCGGCAATTTTTAGTGCCTTGGCAAGATCATCGCTAACTAGTGATTCGACTGCATCATATGCATCTTGTTCGTAATCGACGTAGATCGGAAATTCTGCAGTTTCTTTAGCAGCAACTTTGGCTAGTTCAATCTGAGCTTCACAAAGCGTTCTGATGAACGGCTTAGCCGCATCAAGACCTTGAGCAACGATTTCTTCTGAAGGGGCTTTTGCTCCTCCAGCGATCAATTCAATTGTGTTTTCAGTAGCTTCTGCTTCAACCATCATGATGGCAACGTCATCGCCAACAATGCGGCCAGCAACTACCATATCGAAAACAGCATCTTCAAGTTGTTCGTGAGTTGGGAAAGCAACCCATTGTCCCTTGATTAGTGCAACGCGAACTCCACCAATTGGACCAGAGAACGGAAGTCCAGCAAGTTGAGTCGACATCGACGATGCATTAATGGCAATGACGTCATATAAATCTTTTGGATTTAATGACAACACGGTTACTACTATCTGAACTTCATTGCGTAAACCTTTTACGAATGCTGGACGTAGTGGACGGTCAATTAAGCGGCAAGTCAGAATTGCATCTTCGGTTGGTCGTCCCTCACGGCGGAAGAATGATCCAGGAATACGACCAACTGCATACATTCTTTCTTCAACATCCACAGTCAGTGGGAAGAAGTCGAATTGGTCTTTTGGCGTCTTACTTGCGGTAGTTGCAGAAAGCAACATAGTTTCGTCATCTAAATAGACAACTGCTGTACCGGCAGCTTGCTTTGCTAACCGTCCTGTTTCGAATTTGATTTTGCGTTTTCCGAACGACCCGTTGTCGATCACAGCCACGCTTGACTGTACTTCGTTACCCTCCATGGGTAACCTCCCTTTTCTCGTTAAGGGATAACGCGCGTACGACGAAATTAGCTCATCCCGTTGACGAGCTATTAATTGTCGATCTTCGATCGAGGTACGCGGCAGAATTACTTCCGAGTACCACTACCGAGGACCGACCGGCTATTCGATTGTGCGCGGTTATCCCGCATTTTTTTGAACGCACACCAGTTTTAAATAACAGGTGTGCAGTCAAGAAGTCTTAGCGACGAATACCAAGTTTTTCGATAATCGAACGGTAACGATTGATGTCGGTTTTTGTTAAGTAATCAAGTAACCGGCGACGTTGACCTACGAGCAGTAGCAAACCGCGACGACTGTGGTGATCATGCTTGTGTGACTTTAGGTGTTCGGTTAAGTCATTGATTCGTTGAGTTAGAAGTGCAATTTGAACTTCTGGACTTCCAGTATCAGATGCATTTGATCCGTATTTTGCAATTATTTCTTGTTTGATTTTCGCGTCTAGCGACATTATTTTCCTTCGGGCGCGGTCAGGGATTGTTTCCAATCCGATTGTTAGATGTCACGTATTTCAGAGCGCCCGCTCCAAAACCGTCTTAGTAAAAGGTATCAGTGACTGGGTGAATCTAGGAAATCGGTAACTTGAAGCCTTGTATTTTCCACGTCTCGGGCCATTTGAGCCAGTAATGATTCAACATCGGAAAACTTATCCATTGACCTAACAAAATCTAGAAAATCCAGCGAGATCTGTTTGCCATACAAATCCAAATCTGTTCGATCCAAAACATAGGCTTCCACTCGCCTATTAAGCACATCATCGAATGTTGGATTTGTACCAATACTTACTGCCGCAGGTAAAACTTCTGAATCAGTAGTAACCAACGCAGAATAAACTCCGTCTGCCGGAATAATTAAATTTCCAAATACTTCGACATTTGCTGTTGGATAACCGAGTTCGCGACCACGATGGTCACCATGTACAACTTCACCAGTTAGTCGATGTGGTCTGCCTAAGATTTGCCTGGCTGCCTTCACATCACCGGTCAAAAGATTATTTCTAATTCGAGTAGACGACCAGGTTTGTTGATCCCCGACTAGCTTGATTACCTCTAACTCAAATCCAAACTTGGTCGCCAATGTTGCCAGTGTCGAAACATCGCCAGAGGCATTTACCCCGAATCTAAAGTTTTCTCCGACGACAACTGTGTTTGCATTCAAATTTCCAAGCACGATTGTTTCAATAAATTCATCAGGTGACATCTGTGCAACCGTTTGATCAAATTTGATGAACTCAACTTTTTTCGCACCCGCCTGTTTGAGCAAAACTGAGCGAAAATCAGGCAAGGTGATCAAGCCTTGAAATTTATCTGGTCGCAAAATACTCACTGGATGGGGATCAAAAGACGCCGCAATCAGCTGTGCATTTTTTGCTTGAGCAATTTTTTGAGCAGCAGAAATTAAGAATCGATGTCCAGCATGAACTCCGTCAAAAACCCCGACAGTAACAACAACTGATCTCTTTGAATTCATCGTTAGTTAAACACCACTACTGGGACTAGTTCTCCGGCGACATTTTCACACAAGGAAATTATTTCACCAGTATTTGTAAACACTCCAATTACCGATGGCGGAACTTCGACTGGCAACGGAACTCGCATTCCATTTTTTGCTTTTTTGATGTCGTCACCAGAAATTTCTACTACCGGAAAAAGTAACTTAACCGTTTCGGGTAATTCGATTACAGAAGGTGAATTTTCAATGTCGGCAAGTGGGCGCATTTGGGTAAATTTGCCTGACCTCGTTCTGCGCAAAGTGGTTAAGTGTCCGCCTACTTTTAGTTTGTTTCCTAAATCTCTGGCCAGGGCGCGAATATAAGTACCAGCGCTGCAACTTACTCTTACCTTTACGTCAATGAAATTATCTACTCGATTAATTTCTAAGACGGCAAAATCGTGAATCATTACATCTCGAGCCGGGAGCTCAACTTGCTCGCCTTTGCGAACTAGTGCGTATGCGCGCTGACCGTTTACTTTAATCGCGCTAACTGAACTTGGAACCTGAGAAATTGGTCCACGAAATTCTCGAACTGAATTAATAATGTCTTCGTCACTGATTCCGGATGTGTCAGCCGTAGCCGTAACTTCACCTTGTGCATCATCGGTATTAGTAGCTTGTCCTAGCCGAATAGTGGCCAAATACTCTTTGTCAGTTGCAGTTAGGTAACCAAGTAATCGAGTTGCTTTGCCAATTCCTAGGATGAGCATTCCAGTTGCCATCGGATCAAGGGTTCCGGCATGTCCTACTTTTCGGGTGCCAAAAATTCGACGGGCTTTTGCTACCACGTCATGCGAAGTTGGTCCTTCTGGTTTATCAACCAGAACGATTCCATCTATTGCCAATTAGTCACCCAATAAATTCAATTGCTCTTTTAGCTGCGCAATACTTTCTGACAAATCAGTACCGCTGGTGTATCCAGCTGCAAAAAAATGCCCACCGCCGCCAAGTTTGGTAGCCAGTTCCCCGACGTTAACGATGGTTTTACTGCGCAACGAAACTTTCCAACGTTTGTCATCAGCTTGCTTAAACACGGCGGCTACTTCGGCTTCAGTTGCTCGGCGAATGGCTTCAATAACTCGCTCCATGGCAAGTTCAGTTAGTCCATGCCGCTGATTAATTGCAATAGATGTGTATGCCAGACCTAATCCTTTGGCCGCCGATTTATCTAGCTCGGCCCGCTGCAGCGACTCGCCTAACATGATTAGGGCTTCAAATGGTTCATCGTCAAAAAGTTGTCTAGCCAACGAAGCATGATCGATACCTGCATCGAATAACTTGGCCGCAATTCGTAGAGTCTGCGAAGTTGTGGCTTGAAACTTGAACGAACCAGTATCAGTGGCTAAACCTGAATACAGTGCACTGGCTATGTCTTTAGTTAAATCAACACCAAGTCGCTCAATTAATTCCATGGCAATTGCTGCTGTGGCTGCAGCAGTCGGATCTACTAAGTGAAGAGTTCCAAACCCGTTAAATGAAGGGTGATGATCAAGCACGATCGAAGTTTGAGTTTGAGCTACGACATCTGCGAGTACACCAAGTCGGGCAACCGATGCTGTGTCGCAGACAATCACTAAGTCAGTTGCTGTTAGATTTTCGGGTGCCACAACTAAATCTGTCCTGGGTAAAAATGCTAAAGATTGCGGCATCGTGAAACCAGGTTCACCAACAGAAACTTGCACATCTTTGCCAAGCGACTCACAAGCTAATCCGAGTGCCAAAGCGCTACCTAAAGCGTCGGCATCAGGAGTCACATGTGCAATCAATAACACAGACTTGGCTAACCGAATAGCGCTAACTGCACCATTCCAGTCAAGAGTCTGTGTCTGAGTATTCATAATTAATTTTCTTTGTCTTTACTTCTTCGATATGCATCTGGTTCGCCCGCAAAGTTTGCCTTGGCAGCTTGTTGGGCAACTTTGGCATCAGCGCTTGCTGCTTCGTGAAGCAAGTCATCAATTAAGCGAACCGAGTCTGGCAACGCATCTCGAACAAACGTGATTCCCGGCGTGAATTTAACTCCGGTACGTTTTCCAACTTCACTTCGGACCAAACCTTTACATGATTCCAAGGCTTGAGCAGATTTTGCTGCTTCTTCCTCAGTACCAAGGATCGTGTAAAAGACCGTTGCTTCGTGTAAGTCGGGTGAAACTTTCACATCGGTTACTGTGACGAACCCTAGGCGTGGATCCTTGATCTTTAACTCAAGAGTTTCGGCAACAATTTCTTGAATACGTTCGCCGAGTTTTCGAGCCCGAGCCAAATCAACCATGGCAGTCTCCTATCTAGAAAAATGTTGAAAAAGTTCCGTGCTTACTAGCTAAGAACTTTTTCACGCATTTCGTAGGTTTCAATAATGTCGCCAACTTTTATGTCATTGAATGAACCGAGTCCGATACCGCACTCGAATCCTTCTTTAACTTCTGTCGCGTCATCTTTAAAGCGTCTTAGTGTGTCGATTGAAAGATCGCCAGCTACAACTGAACCGTCGCGAACTAAGCGAGCTTTTGCTTTACGTTTGATCTCGCCGTTGGTTACCATGCAGCCTGCGATATTTCCGAATTTGCTAGAACGGAATACTTCACGAACTTCTGCGCTACCCAATTCGACTTCTTCGTACTCAGCCTTACGCATTCCCTTAAGTGAAGATTCAATGTCGTCAATTACTGAATAGATCACGTTGTAGAAACGAATCTCAACATCTAATCGATCTGCTAAATCGCGGGACTTACCTTCGGGCCGCACATTGAAGCCAATGATTAGTGCCTGTGAAGCGGCAGCAAGCGATACGTCGTTTTCAGTAATTGCACCAACACCACGGTGAATAACGCGAAGTAATACATTTTCATCGCCAATGTCGATGTTCAAAAGTGCATCTTCAAGGGCTTCTACCGAACCAGACACGTCACCCTTGATGATGATCTTGAGTTCAGCAACTTCACCCTTTTCCAGTGTCTTAAGTACATCTTCAAGAGTGTGTCGACCACGGCGTGCAGCAAGTTGCGCATTGCGTTCACGAGCCTGACGTGACTGAGCAATTTGTCGAGCAGTCCGGTCTTCATCAACAACTAAGAAAGTGTCACCAGCATCTGGCACAGATGTCAGACCTAAAACTTGGACAGCTCTTGCTGGACCTGCAAACTCAACAGTGTCACCGTTTTCATCGAGCATTGCACGAACACGGCCAAATGCATCACCGATAACAATCGATTCACCAGGTCGCAAAGTTCCGCGTTGCACAAGAACTGTTGCTACTGGACCACGACCACGGTCAAGATGCGCTTCAATTGCCACACCCTGTGCATCCTGGGCTGGATTCGCCCGAAGGTCTAATCCAGCATCTGCAGTAAGCAGGATCGATTCAATAAGTTCATCAATATTGAGATTATTCTTTGCAGAAACATCAACGAATATTGTTTCGCCACCATACTCTTCGGGAACTAACCCGTATTCAGTAAGTTGACCGCGAACTTTGGTTGGGTCAGCACCTTCTTTATCGATTTTGTTCACTGCTACAACGATTGGCACATCTGCAGCTTTAGCGTGGTTAAGGGCCTCAATAGTTTGTGGCTTCACACCATCATCGGCGGCAACAACCAGTACCGCAATGTCAGTTACTTGAGCACCACGAGCACGCATCGCCGTGAAAGCTTCGTGACCCGGAGTATCAATGAAGGTTATGGCCCGATTAACTCCGTCATGCATGTGATGAATTTGATAAGCACCTATGTGCTGGGTAATTCCACCAGCTTCACGCGAGACAACGTTTGATTCACGAATTGCATCAAGTAAGCGGGTTTTACCGTGGTCAACGTGACCCATGACTGTAACAACTGGCGGACGAATTTCAAGATCGTCTTCGTCGCCTTCATCGCCAAACTCTAAGTCGAATGATTCAAGAAGCTCACGATCTTCATCTTCAGGGCTGATGATTTGAATTTCATAATTTAATTCAGCACCAAGAATTTGTAGCGTCTCTTCGTTAACAGACTGTGTGGCCGTAACCATTTCGCCCATTTTGAATAGCAACTGAACTAATGCGGCTGGTTCAGTTCCAATTTTTTCGGCGAAGTCAGTTAATGAACATCCACGAGCTAGCCGCAACACTTGACCTTGTCCCATAGGAAGCGCAACGCCACCCATTACAGGAGCCATCATGTTGTCGAACTCTTGACGCTTTGCACGTTTTGATTTTCTGTTCTTTGAAGATTTTCCTGAACCTTTACCAAATGCACCGGCCGCGTTACCGCGACCACCTGTTGCACCTGGACGACCACCAGCACGAGGTGGACTTGCAGGTGCACCTGCACCCGGACCAAAACCTGCTGGACGATCACCACGTGGACCACCTGGACGTGGACCACCGAATCCTGCTGGACGATCACCGCGAGGTGCACCGAAGCCACCAGGACGATCACCGCGCGGACCACCTGGACGTGGACCACCTGGACGTGGACCACCGAATCCTGCTGGACGATCACCGCGCGGACCACCTGGACGTGGACCACCTGGACCGCCACCAGCTGGACGTGCCGGACGCGGAGCACCAGGTACTCCAGAGTCACGACGATCAGCGGCAGGTGCGAACGGATTATTTCCTGGACGTGGTGCACGCGGTGCAGACACAAATGGATTGTTTCCTGGACGCGGTCCACCTGGACGTTGACCTCCTGACGATGCAGGTTTAGGCATTCCAGGTTTTGGTGCAGCCGGTCGTGGCATTGGCGGGGTTTGCGGACTTGCTGATGGAGCTGCTGTTTTTGCTGCAGGCGGTTCGTCAGGAGTTTGAGTTGGTTTAGTTGCTGGCGCCTTCATCGCTGGTGGCTTTTGTGCAACTTCTTCTTGAACTAACTCTTCGCTTGGCGCTTTACTTGCTGCCTTCTTTGCTGGTGCTTTCTTGGCAGCAGTTTTCGCTGGCGCTTTTTCTGCAGAAGCTTTTAACTCAGGAAATTTTTCATGCAGACGACGAACAACAGGTGCTTCAACTGTTGATGACGCTGACTTTACATATTCGCCAACTTCTTCAAGTTTGGCGATGATATCTTTACTCTCGATTCCGAGAGCTTTAGCGAGTTCATAAACCCGGACCTTGGACACTTTTCTCCAGTCTGGTCCGGAAACTAATTAATTACCGAACCGTAATTTTCTTCGCACTCATTACTGAGCACACTGCCTTAAGGCGTTCATGGTTAGAACGAAACCTTTTTGGTTTGCATTTAAACTCCCGATTTTTCGGTAGTAACGGTTACTGTTTAGTTCCCCAGATTTTTAGCATTCAAGGTGAAGGCCAAATTGTCTGAAGAACTCCCTCTAACTTTACGCCCCTACTGCCCGGATTTCCCAATTCACCTTGAGAAATAAGGGCTTAAGAAGTTAAATCAGTCGCAGTATCTGACTTAATGTCGATTTTTGCCCCAGTTAATCTGGCTGCCAGCCGGGCATTTTGTCCTTCGCGCCCAATGGCCAGACTCAGTTGATAATCCGGGACGACAACCCGAACAACCCGATTGATTGGGTCTAGCACAGTTGCTGAAACAACTTTTGCTGGCGACAGTGCGTGAGTTACATACTCAGCTAGATCTTCGCTGTAATCAACGATGTCAATTTTTTCGCCACCGAGCTCACTCATAACAGCCCGAACGCGTCCACCCATTGGTCCGATACATGCACCTTTGGGATTGATTCCTGACGTTGTTGTTGAAACAGCAATTTTTGTTCGATGACCTGCTTCGCGTGCCAGTCCTTCGATGACCACAACTTTTTCGGCTATTTCTGGAACTTCAAATTTAAATAATTCTTCGACAAGTTTTGGATGGCTTCGAGACAAAGTAATTATTGGACCTTTAGGACCTTTTTTAACCGAAACTACATAACAACGAATTCGCTTACCATGTTCGTAGTTTTCACCAGGTACTTGTTCTTCTGGTGGAAGCACTCCTTCAACCGTGCCCAAGTTAACGAAAACTAAATTGCGATCAGCACCTTGAGCGATAACGCCAGACACAATGTCGCCTTCTTTAGCCTGAAACTCGATTACTTTTGCTTCATCGTCTGCGGCTTTAAGTCGCTGCGCAATAACGCCGCGCGCCAAACCAGCTGCCATTCGGCCAAATCCTTCAGGAGTAACTTCAAATTCCCGAAGCACATTTCCATCTTCATCAACTTCTTGGGCAAAGACTGCAACGTGACCAGTTGTTCGGTCAAGATTCACCCGAGAGTTTTCGTGCGCGCCTGTTGAGTGTTGGTAAGCGACATTTAATGCTGACTCAATTGCCTCAACAACATACTCAACTGGAAGTCCTTTTTCTTTGGTAATCGCCTTAAGAGCGGTTATGTCAATATCCATAATCAGCCTCGCTCATTCGGTTTAGAAAACTCAACCTGCACAACTGCTTGGCTGATCTGCGACGTATTTATTTCTATCGTTTGGTTTTTTACTTCAATGGTTACAACTGGATCAAGAAAATTTTTTATCCGACCAATGCCTGAAAAGGCATCTGATTTAATTTCAACTAAGCGTCCGACATTTCGCTGCCAATGTGCTGGCTTGGCAAGTGGACGATCAATGCCTCGGGTTGTGACTTCAAGGGTGTACTGCTGTTCGCCCATCAAATTTGAATCGTCAAGAAATTCAGAGATGCGTTTTGTCGCAGATGAAATGGTATCGAGATCGACTTGATCGCCATCTAGGGCAATTTCTAAAACGCGGTATTTGCCTGAGCGAGTAACACTAAGGGCGTCTAGTTCAAGATTTAATTGAGCGATCACCGGCGTTAGCTCTTCGGATAATTGCGCTTCAAAAGCCGATGACATTTTTTTACCTTTTCAATTTGATCTTGCAGTTATATATTGACCATACCTCAATTAGGGTTGAGTCTGCTAGAGCTGAAGTTACCTCAAGGTAATGATGAAGCGCGTGATTAATACTGAAATCATCACCATAAATATGGCTCGGACGAAATAACTGCCTTTATCGATTGCGGTTTTTGCGCCAATGATTCCGCCAAGTAAATTGGCCGGAGCCATTAATAGTGTTAAAAACCAAAGTACGTGCCCACCAGGGATGAAGATAGCCAATGATGCTGCATTTGTGGCTATGTTTACAAATTTTGCGGTAGCAGAAGATTGCAAAAAAGTTAAGCCAAGGATTGAGACAAGTCCAAAAAGCAAAAACATTCCAGTACCTGGACCAATTAAGCCGTCATAGAAACCAATTACTAACGCAATCAAAATTGCTTTTAATTTGTAATTATTTTGTAAAGGATTTTCCTGCTGTCCAAATTGTGGATTGCGCAAGGTAAAAACGGCTACCCCGATCAAGATCAATAAAATTATGGGTTCGAACATGGATCGATTTACAAAAGTGACTAGGGCTGATCCACAAAGCGAACCAATAAACGCAAATCCAATCATCAAGAGCAAGACGCGCTTATCGGTTGAGACTTTTTTCCGATAGGTATTCGCCGCAGCGCTGGTTCCGACAATAGAAACGGACTTATTTGTTCCCATTACTGCTGCCAACGATTCATTTGGAAAGGCAACAAGCAGAGTTGGTAACTGAATTAAGCCCCCACCGCCAGCAACTGCATCAACAAATCCAGCCAGAAATGCGGCAACTACACAGAGAGCAATAACCCATAAAGATATGTCTTCGGCTAACCACATTTGGTTAAGTCCAGTCATCGATCACTTGAAGAAGTTGGGCTAAGTTTTGAATAGTTGCATCCGGAGTAATACCTAAATCGGTTGACTGTGAGGCAGGAATATTTGAATGCGGAATCCAAACACCTTTCATGCCAACTTCTTGTGCTCCATGAATATCATCAAATAATCGATCACCAACAAAAACTGTCTCTTCGGGTAAAGCATCTAAGTTGTAAAGCACATCAGTGAATACAGACTTATGGGGTTTGGCAGCAGTCGTTTCACTTGTAAACAACAAATAATCAAACAGATGCAAAATCCCATCGCGCTCTAAGACTGACTCATGAAAACGTCGCGGCCACATCGTGTTTGATAAAACGGCCAGCTTGAAGCCGCGGCCTTTAAGTTCCTCAAGTAACGGCAAGGCTTCTGGATCAGTCCAGGTATTCGGTTCCCAGGCTTTTAGATACGCATCAAGTGCAGAAAAATACTCAGAACTTGAAGTATCTATTCCGTGTTCATGAAACATGGCTTCCATCGCGCCAGTGCCTACTTCACCACGTGTATCAAACTGATGTGACCATCTAGCTAATTCAGCATTCAACAGTGCGTCTGCAAGTTCTGTTGCCCGCGAAGCATCATAAGTGTTTGCAAAAATACTCCAGCGTTCATGAAGGTCGACGTCGTGCCAAGGAGTTAGTGTGCCACCCCAATCAAAAGCGACAGCTTTGATTGGCATTAACGGCCTTTTACTTCTGCAAAAGCTTCAGCCACAAACTGTTCAACCGGGATGTTGCGCTGTTCACCTGTTTTACGATCGCGTAATTCAATTACGCCTTCGGTTAAACCTTTACCAATAACCGCAATGGTTGGAACTCCGACTAATTCAGAGTCATTGAATTTAACACCTGGAGAAACACCCTTGCGATCGTCATATAGGACGCGAACTCCTCGATGCTCTAATTCCTTAGCGATCTTTTCCGCAGTTTCGAATGCAATTTCATCTTTACCGGTTGCAATTAAATGAATATCTGCAGGGGCAATTTCCCGCGGCCAAATCAAACCTTTGTCATCATGCCACTGTTCAGCAACAACTGCGACGGCTCTAGAAACACCGATACCGTAGGAGCCCATGTAGACCGGAATTAATTTTCCATTTTCATCTAAAACTTTTAAGTCCAGCGCTTGCGAATATTTAAGTCCTAGTTGGAAAATGTGACCTATTTCAATTCCACGGGCCATCTCTAAGGTGGCATCGCAATTTGAGCAAGTGTCCCCTTCGCGAACTTCAGCTGCTTCGATTACGCCATCCCAAGTGAAATCGCGCCCTGCTACTAAGTCATATACGTGATGACCTGGTTTATTTGCTCCGGTAATCCAACGTGTCCCATTCACAACTCTTGGATCAACTAGGTAGCGAATTCCAGACTGTGACTTTTCACCCAAAACCTGTGGACCGATGTAACCCTTTACTAACGCTGGGTACTTCTTAAAATCTTCTTCTTCAAATGCCTCTATTGAGGAAGGATGCAACCCTGCTTCAAGTCGTTTCAAATCAACTTCTCGATCACCAGGTAGACCAATAATTAATGGCTTTCTAATTCCGTCGTAAGTAACTTCCATGAGCACTACATTTTTTAAAGTGTCGCTAGCTTGCCAATCGCGATCACTCCGACGCAGTTCGGCACGGTTATTCGATACCTCAACGAGAGTTGCAATTGTTGGAGTATCAGGAGTATTTTCCACATGCGATTGTGGTAACCCAGCAAAATCAATTTCAGCTGGAGCTTTTGTAACAATCGCTTCGACATTTGCAGCCAAACCACAACTTGGACACTGAACGTAAGTGTCTTCACCGTTTTCGCAAATGGCTAAAAATTCTTCGCTGCCAGAGCCACCCATGGCACCTGACATTGCCGAAACTATTACGTAATCAAGTCCAAGGCGATTAAAGGTAGAAATGTAGGCATCGCGATGCTTGTTATAACTTTCGATTAATCCCTCTTTAGAAGTGTCGAAAGAATATGAGTCTTTCATGACAAATTCGCGGCCGCGTAAAATACCAGCTCGTGGTCGGGATTCATCACGGTACTTAATCTGAATCTGATAAATCGACAACGGTAAATCTTTATATGACGAATACTCTCCCTTGACCATCAAGGTAAACATTTCTTCGTGTGTTGGTGCCAGCAAGTAGTCTGCATCTTTTCGATCTTTTAACCGAAATAAATTGTCGCCATACTCTGTCCAGCGATTGGTGGCCTCATACGGTTCCCGAGGTAATAAACCAGGAAAATGTACTTCTTGAAAACCCGCAGCATCCATTTCTTCGCGAACTACGCGCTCAATATTTCGATATACCAAGTAGCCAAGCGGTAACCAACTGTAAATACCAGGAGCGACTCGACGAACGTAACCGCCACGAACTAATAATTTGTGACTGGGTACTTCTGCATCCGCAGGGTCCTCACGAAGTGTTCGTAGGAACAAACTGGACATGCGCAGCACTGCAGAACTCCTTGCGTAGTTATGTTCCTTAATCCTATTGATCAGCGCAGGATTTCTAAGAATTGTGATTTAAAAATGAATCGTGGCAAAGGTGTCGACCTGCTCGAAACCTACCCGACGATAGGTTGCCATGGCCGGTTTGTTGAATTCATTCACGTACAGCGATGCAGTCTTTGCAATGTCATCCAAAATGAAGCGAACGACTGCCGCCATGGCTGGAATAGCCAGACCTTGACCACGGAATTTTGGATTAACCCAAACACCTTGTATCTGTGCAACATTATTGCCGATCGTTCCGACTTCAGCTTTAAACACAACTTCATTGTGCTCAATCCGAACAAAAGAACGCTTATCCGAAATTAATTCAGTAATCCGATTTCGATACGGCAATACATTTCCCCCACTTATTGGTGAGATTCCAACTTCTTCAGTGAACATGTCAACGCATGCCGGAAAAAGTATTTCTAAATCGGAAGTATTCGCATACCGAACTAAATCATCAGGTAAAACATCTGACCTGGAACTTATTGCCATTAATGGTTGATCTGGGCGAATGTCGCGTGCACTACCCCAGTTGCGCTCTAACATCTGCCAAAGTGGCATAACCTCGACTGCTGGGCCAACTATCGCCGAACACCGGCGTCCTTGCTTAATTAAAAAATTGGCAAACTCATTTCGAGAGATTGCTGTGGTGTTTACCGGAATTAAGTTTGCACCCAAATAAATTGCCGATTTCAGATGTCCATCATCAAAAAATCCAATTAGGTCTGGGTAGTTTGGCCGCACCATCCCTAATCGAGTTAATTCAAGCCGAGCACCTAAAAAACAATGTTTAACTGGATCGCGATCAGCAATGGCGATTAGTTGATTAATACTTTCGTCATCGATCTGACGAATTTGGTGGGCCATCTAAAGCTAAAAGATTATTTAACTGAAACTTCTGGTGTTCCAGTTTGTTCCATCTGTTCAGCTAGTTTCATTGCTTCTTCAATCAATGTTTCGACTATTTGCGCTTCTGGAACCGTTTTAATTACTTCACCTTTAACAAAAATTTGACCTTTGCCATTGCCACTAGCCACACCCAAATCAGCTTCACGTGCTTCACCAGGACCATTCACCACGCAACCCATCACCGCAACACGCAATGGGACTTCAAGTCCTTCAAGTCCAGCAGTAACTTGTTCGGCCAAAGTGTAAACATCGACTTGTGCTCTTCCGCAAGAAGGACAAGAAACTATTTCTAAACCACGTTGACGCAAATTCAGGGATTCCAAAATTTGATTACCAACTTTTACTTCTTCAACTGGCGGCGCAGAAAGCGAGACGCGAATTGTGTCACCGATTCCATCACTTAGTAACGCACCAAATGCAACAGCAGATTTGATCGTTCCCTGGAAAGCTGGGCCTGCTTCGGTCACACCTAGATGCAATGGATAGTCACATTGCTCAGCTAATAACCGGTATGCAGAAACCATAATCACTGGATCATTGTGTTTGACTGAAATCTTGATGTCACGAAAACCATGTTCTTCGAATAATGAACATTCCCAGAGCGCCGACTCAACGAGTGCCTCAGGTGTTGCCTTGCCATATTTCTCAAGTAGTCGTTTATCTAACGAGCCTGCATTGACCCCAATTCGAATTGGAATACCTGCATCGCCAGCGGCTTTAGCAATTTCGGCTACTTTGTCATCGAATTGTTTTATGTTGCCCGGATTAACCCGAACACCTGCAACACCAGCGTCGATTGCCGCAAAAACATATTTCGGTTGGAAGTGAATATCAGCAACTACCGGGATGCTACTTTTCTTTGCAATTTGGCTTAGTGCATCTGCATCATCTTGACTAGGAACTGCAACTCGAACAATTTGGCAACCTGTAGCAGTTAATTCAGCAATCTGTTGCAATGTTGCATTCACGTCAGCCGTTAGGGTGGTCGTCATTGACTGCACGCTAATTGGTGCATCGCCGCCCACTTCTACGGGATTTGAATGGTGACGTAGAACAATTTTTCGACTCTTACGACGCGGGGCTAAAACCGGCGGCGGTAAGGCAGGTAAACCTAAGTTAATCGACATGTTTCTATTATCGGGTAATCGACCAACCGTTGCTTGCTGCGGCTAGCGAGTACCCGCTAGAAGTGACCTTATAGACAATGCCCAATTAAAAGAGGTTTAACGGCTTGATGATGTCGGCCAACATAACCACTAGGGCCATTGATAACAAAATCAATGAGGCAACATAAGCCACCGGCAGCATTTTGGCCGTATCTACTGGGCCAGGGTTTGGTCGACCAAATACTTTTGCGAATACTTTACGAGCACCTTCGTAAAGTGCACCGGCAATATGACCACCATCAAGTGGGAGTACTGGAACTAAGTTAAATAGAAACAGAAATAGATTTAGCGATGCTAAAAGCATTAATAAAATCGAAACTTTATCTAGATTGCTAATTGCATCTGCGCCAGTTACTTGACCGCTTATTCGACCGACTCCGATTACGCTAACTGGGCCTTCGATGTCACGCGGTGCGTCAGTAAATAGGTCTTGTCCTAAATTAAAAACTTGAGCGGGAAAACTAATTAGTCCCTGGA